>Ga0134121_10000593_pt1 | contig 40207 bp, 36 predicted proteins | sample KB301_FD_96463 | JGI IMG/M metagenome (GOLD analysis project Ga0134121, IMG submission 96463) | Terrestrial soil microbial communities without Nitrogen fertilizer from Kellogg Biological Station, Michigan, USA - KB3-0-1 | ecosystem: Environmental > Terrestrial > Soil > Unclassified ...
GAAAATGGCCCCCTTCCTTAGCGGCCGCAGACGAGGTGGTCTGTTCAATCACAAACAAAGAATTGTTTTGGTGCTTGAACAAACCGCCTCGTCTGCTCCACCAAAGGATCTTCGGATATTTTCCTGGTGTCGCAGCCACTCCGTCTCAACTGAGGCGGAGAGTTCGCACGCTTCAACGTTAGGTTATTTGTGACGGACGACACCAGGAGGGCAGATCGAGCCTCAAGATTTGGTCAGCGCACGCCCCGTTTTCTTGCCCCCTTGCCAATCCGGGAACAACCCTTCACTCTTGAACGCAGATGCTTCGTCTTTCGTTACTGCTCTTGTTTGCCGCGCAAGCAATGGAGACTGCGCCGTTTGAGATTCGCATTGAAGCGCCGCCCGGACTGTCTGTCGAGAAATCCCGGCTGGAGTCGTTCGACGCCAGAAGCCTGGCGGACGTCGCGCGCCTGGTCGGATTGCGGAACCCGGGTCCCCCGGTTCACATCGAGCTGGCCGTAGAGTCTTCCGATTGGGCGCGTTCCGTCCCTCCGTGGACCGCCGGCTTTGCGGTGAAGGATCGAGTGATGATTTTCCCTTCGCGCTCCCCCAGCTATCCCGACAGTACGCTCGACGATGTGCTGCGGCACGAAGTGGCGCACGCTCTGATATGGCGAGTCTCAGGGGGGCGCCCTATTCCGCGGTGGTTCAACGAAGGGCTGGCGATGGCCGCCGAGCACGGCTGGAAGATTCGAGACCAGACTCAGCTGTTCTTTCACCTCGTGTCCGGATCCCGGTTGAGCCTGCAGGAAGTAGATAACCTCTTCGTGGGTGCACAGGCCGATCAGACGCGAGCTTACCTGTTGTCCGGAGCTCTCGTTCAAAGCCTGCTGACCGAGCACGGAGAGGATGCGGGGCGCCGGATTCTCGAAAAGGTCGGAATGGGCCTTTCCTTCGAGGCAGCATTTACGGATGTCGCCGGACAATCGACAGCTTCAGCAGATGCGCAGTTCTGGAATCGCCAGCGAGTATGGACCACATGGATTCCCGTCGTCTTTTCCCAGGAGACTCTGTGGCTGGCCATCACGCTGCTGGCAATTCTTGCGATTTTCCTGCGCCGGAGGCGCAATGCTGAAATGCGGAAGCGCTGGGAAGAGGAAGAGCAGTAGCGGGGCCGGTCTACTTGGAGAGATGGAGCAACTGGATCGCGGGTTCCGGGCGATCTTCAAAGATGAGGACACGGTCAGACTTCAGAAGATCCCTTCGGTAAAAGCGAATCCACCAGAACAGCACGCCGAAGAAGGGAACGGCCGAGAGGAATCGAATCGGATCGCGCAACAGCGAGGCTTCGAGGGAGGCATTCGTTCCGGTAAACAAAGAGAATCCAATCAGGCCAAGAACGATCATCAGCAAAACTCGATCCTTGCTTGCCGTGTACGTGCAGGTGAAGGGAATCTTCTGAAACCGCAGCAGCAGAAGTTCTGAAAGCGCGATGGAGCAGGTCAGAACATATAGAGTGTGCAGCAGGGCTGTCAGCCATCCCCACAAGGCAACATACAGCGGCAGAAGCAAGATCAACCAGGGAACCACAGTCAGGATCAGGACCTTTGATGCGACCTCACGCCCTTCATGCTTGTTCAAGTCCACCGTGGCGCGGAAGACCCAGTTCGCGTTGCGCTCGCTGGGCAAGTCCAATAACGCTCGAAGGCCGACAATCGTGAAGTAAACCAGGATCAGTGAAACGGAAATCAGGCGCGGATCGATCGTTTGTGGAGTGGGATTTGCGAGGGCGTCTCCCGCTGTCTGCGCTGCCAGAAAGAATCCGACAGCTGTCGCCGTGCCGAACAGAAGGCAGTGCCTTTCACTGCGGAACAGCGTCTTGATTGCGAAATGAAACGTGCCCCGTTGAAATGGCGTCTGCAGTGTGGAGGCGTCCAGCGCTATGCGAATTGCCGAATAGGTGTCGCGTCCACGTCCGTGGGGCAGACCACCGCGCTCGGGGATCCGCACGTACTCTCGATAGTAGGCGAGCGCGTAGATCCCGAGGGAAACAAGGATCGTTGCAGCCGTGATCTCCAGGCAGAAAACTCCCGAACCGGTGAGCTGCGTTCCTCGTGCAAGCAGCATCTGATGCAAGTCGAGGAACCAGACCGGAGGCAGGTACGCAGCGTAGCCGGGAATGTGAGTCGACAACAACGCCGCAGGCATCCTGAAAACCGTACTGACCAGTCCGATCAAGCCAAGCGCGCAGAGAATGCGCACCGCAAGCGAGGCCGTTCTGACGTAGCGCTTCGGCACGATCAACAGCGTCACGCCCGTCAGAAGGAGCAGGCCAAAGCACGCAAACAGGCTTGCGAGCACGACGGCAACGGAATGCGCGACGACGAACTCCACGAAGACCGGGAAACTGTTATAGCTCTCTGTGACCGCATACGGAAAAATCGCGCCGGCCGCCATGTTGATAATCACTGCAAACACCGCTGCCAGAAACAAAAGCGCGGTCAGGCTGGCGAAGAAATTCTGCCGCGCGGACAGTGGCAACGCGGAGAGGTTGTCGTAATCCTGCCGGTCGGGGAATAGCCGATCCCATTTCAGGATCATGACCGATCCTGTAACAACGAAGGAGTAGACGATGAAGAAGTACTCGTCGGGAATGGAGGCCCGATAGACATCGAATTGCGTGATGCGCAGAAGAAAGAGCCGCAGGGTGGAGTACTTGCCCAGCAGTTGGAAAGCGCCGATCGCCGACGGTACCGACAGTAGGCCCAGAAGCGCCGGAATCGAAAACTGCAGCTCGTCTCCCTCGCCGGCACCTCGAAAGAGCCGCGCGATGTAGTGCCGGATCAAACGGTAGAACGGGCGCTCTACGTCGAACACAGAACGTCGACGATGTCGGCAGCGATGGCGGCCGCATCGATCTCAGGGACGAGTTGAGCGAAGGTATCGGCCAGTGTCGATTGCTGCAGAGTATCCAGCACCGTGCGGGTCGGGCCGTGCGCGATAACCGTCCCCTTCTTGAGAATGACCAGATGAGTGCAGAGCTTCTCGACGACCTCAAGCACGTGCGAACAATAGAAGATCGCTTTCCCCTGGGCCGCCAGCCGGGCCACCAGCTGCCTAAAGATGAAAGCCGCAGTGACGTCGAGGCCGGAAAGCGGTTCATCGAAGATGATCAGGCGGGGATTGTGCATGATCCCCGAGATCAACAGGATCTTTTGCCTCATGCCTTTCGAATAGGAGGACAACGGAATGTGGCGCTGCGGATGAAGCGAAAAGAGCTCGAGCAGGGAATCGATCCTTTTTAACCGGCGATTCCGTTCCATTCCCCGAAGCGTGCCGATCATGTCGAGGTATTCGCGCGCTGTCAGGTAGGTGTAGAGGTTCGGCTCTTCGGGGACGTATCCGATCTGCCGCTTGTACGCCACAAGATCGTCATGAATGGGCTTGCCCTCGAAGAGCACCGCCCCGGCCGTGGGTTCAATCAACCCGGCAATCATCTTTACAGTGGTGCTTTTGCCGGCGCCGTTGGGTCCGATGTAGCCCAGTATTTCGCCCGCTCCAATGGCGAAGTCAACGCCGCTTACCGCAACGAGCGAGCCGTAGTTTTTTCGCAGTTGACGAGCTTCGAGCATGATGTTGTGTCGATGCGCCCGGTGCGGGCCGCGGCCATGGCGCTCAACACACCCACCAGGCAGGCCATGGCGAGAGTGGCAAGCGCGATAAAAAAAACTCCCTCGGCACTCCACAAGAGAATGTCCTGGGCGGCCGGGTCCAAATCAAGAAGGATGACGGTTGAGGTCCATCCCCACCACAGCAGCAGGGGGCAAACAACGCTGGAAACCATGACTGCGTCCGTGATTCCGGTGTAGTCGATTTCGCTGTCTTCGCGCTGAATCTCCCGCCGCCATTCCCTCGGAAGGGACACGGCGAAATCCTTCAATGCCCCAATCCAGAATGCGGCAGGGTTGGAGTCGGGATAGCAGTCTTTAAAAAGTTGGACCATTTCGCGGCCGAAGCGAGCCCGAAACGGCTTCGGATAAAGAAAGACGATCGCGGTATAGATAACCTCGCTGGTCATGCGGGCCTCAGCTTTCGAATCGCCTTTGTGGCGCGGGCCGATCGAACCAGTTCCGTCATTCTCTGTGTCTCGGCTGCCAGTACGCGGCCTCCCAGATCGGCCAGGCGGTAATAGCGCCGCCGGGTGTCGTCCATTTTTGGGTCGGGACGTTCATCGGATTCTTCAATAAGGCCGTCGTCGAGCAGCCGGCTGACGGCGCCATAAAGAGTTCCGGCGCTCATTCTGACGGTTCCCCCGGTGCGCTCGAGGACATCCTGCATGATTGCGTATCCGTGGGCTTCCCCATCCCCAAGCGTCACAAGGATGTGAAACACGGCCGGTGTGAGCGGCAGGAAATCTTCCGGCGGCTTCTGTTCGACTTTCGGCGATCCGCGTCTGGCCATAATGTCTCTATCTCCGGAGGCGTTATAACGCACGACGATATAGATGTGCAAATGAAAAATGATTGTGCCGGAGATTGCTGCGCTATGACGCGGCGCGAAAGAACTTCACGCGGGTTGCACTTCGCTACGCGGCGCGCGGGACGAGATCCGCGCGGCGTACCACCGCCTTGCCGCTTCCCACGCATTGCCGACGAGGACGCCGGCGAGCAGGTAATAGACAGCCCCGATCAGCTCGAACACGGCGTAGCTGGACAGGGCCACAAGGACGCCATACTGCAGTTGATGGCGGTACTTCACAGGGGACGTTGGCGGATCGGTCAGGATGAAGAACGCGAAATACAGCGCGGCGTGAAGGTCCGGGGCGCGGAAGATCTCCGCGACGCCTGCCGGACTTCCGAGGAACGCAGTGAGCGTGAACAGCAGGTAGTAGGCGCTGAGGAAACCCAGCACCATCGGCGTCTTGTTCACGCGGTCCATGATGAATACGCCCGAGACAAAGAGGGCAATCAGGGCCGCCGGTGCGAGCTCGGGCAGCGCGCCCCACCAGCTCTGTCCGGTATCGAACATGTAGTACGTCACCACGAGGGCCAGCGCCGCCGGATTGAAGACGTTGGCAAGCCTGGTCCGAAAGATGTACTTGCTGACAATGGCGATCGCCGACGTGGCGGTTGCCGCATACCAGGGCCCAAACGGACTCAGCACCATAGCGACGAACATGCCTGTGAGAACGGCGCCGCTGGGGAATTCCCAGGTCTTGTGGAGTTTTCGGAGGATGAGCACGTCGATCGCTGCCGCGACAATGACGGCGCTCAACAGCCCCGGCGCGACGCGTGCGATGCCCTCTCCCGGCGCGGCCATCGCGATCAGAATCGAAAGCACCACGATGAGGAGGCCTTTAGGCGTGCGGAAAAACCGCCAGACGGCCGAGCTAGCCATGAATCCATCCTCCCGTGGCATACGTCTCAAGTTCCGGCGAGATGATCAGACCCTCCACTCCCAAACGTTCGAACAAGGCTATCCCTTCGTCAGGGCCCAGAACGAATGCCGCGGTGGCAAGCGCATCCGCCAGCATCGCGGTGGGCGCAACAACGGTGACGCTTGCGACATGGGGCGCCGCGGTCTGCGTCCGCGGATCGAGAATGTGCTGGCCGCGTTCGTAATCCCCTGAAGTGCAAACCGCCTGATTGCTCGCGCGCACGCAGTCGATCACTTCGTTGTCGAGCCGCGGATGACGGATCCCGACTGCCCAGGGCTGCCCTTCCGGATTGAGTCCGGCAAGATACAGATCGCCGCCCGCATCGATGACGAAATCCGGAAAGGCCCGAAGCTCGCGGGCGGCCATATCCACGGCAAAGCCTTTTGCCACTGCTCCCAGATCGAGAATCAAAGGCTGGAGCAGGGTGATGGTCTTGCGCTCCGGATTCAGGCGAACGTCGCGATAGCTGATGCCGGGGGAGGTGTCGACTGCAGTGTGGAGGGCGTTCCCGCTCCGATACTCGCGGTTGAAACCGTGGTTTTCCATCGCGTGGCCGACAGTGGGATCAAACGCGCCACCGGTTTCCTCGGCCACGGCAATAGCGAATTGGACTGCCTCGTAAAGGATGGGACCGACGGGAACTTCCGTACCTGCCTGCGCTGTCAGTTGGATCAGCTCGCTCTGCGGGTCGAAGCGCGAACAACAAGCTTCGACGCGATCAAACCATTCGAATGCGCGGCCCACCGCTTCATCGCAGCGAGGCGCCTGGCGAGAGTTCGATCGCGGGTGCGGCACATGAATCGTCACAATCGTTCCCATGGCGGGGACGGCTCTGCGGTAGCCCGCATCCGTCATTTCGCTAGGGACAGCGCTGCGAAAACGGCGTCGCGGAACGCGTTGATGCTCTGCGTGGCGCCGGACACGTAATCGACATCGATGCTCTGCCGGCTGACCACCTGCCCTGGTGCGTTGGAGATCCACGAACAGGGATAGCGCGTGAAGCACTGTGCAATTGTCGCGGAGGCAATGCGTCCCGATTCAATCACCACTGCAGCCTGAATATCGCCATGACGGCAACTGCCCCAGCCGGTGTACGTGCCGTCTTTGAGGAGTGCCTGCTGCGCGGCTGCCGGAGCTGCGGCCGCAGGGATGGCAGGAACGGCAGGAGTCGGGGGGACCGCGACCGTCAACGGCTCACTGACGGCCGCAGGCGCCGTCTCGTTGTTCGCAGACGCGGCAGCAGGTGTGGCATCCGGCCGGACCAGAGCCGCCGCCGAACCTTCGGGTGTTGCACCCTCGGGCGCCGCACGCTGGATCGCCGCCGTCTCGGGTTGCTTCGCCTCGCCCGCCGCGGAGATTTCGTGCGGCGTTTCACCAGGGATGATTCGTTCCAGAGCTTGTGCAGGCGCCACGAAATTCGACCGTATAGGTACGATCGGTCTGCGCTCGTTCTGCGTCGCAAACCGATCCGCCGCCGCACTCGTTCGCTCGTAGCCCGCCACATAAACCGCGAGAATCGCAGCCGAACTCAACGCCACCAGTCTGTTCGAAATCTTGTTTGAAGCCAATCGAAGCTCCCCTCGCCACGCGACGTCACACTGTGTTCCGGCATGGTACTGACTTCACGCACCAAGGTCAACGCAGTGCGGCATTTGGATTCCTTGCTTGCCGCTGGTGTACGCCGCCGAAAATACCGTAACTTCTGAGCCACTTGTCGGGCGGCTTCGTATTGGGAGTTTCGAGCTATCGGCAACGTTGGGGCAGGCGAGCTCTCCTCCTCAGTTGAGGAGGAGTGGCTGCGGCAGTAAGAAAATGGCCGCCTTCCTTAGCGGCCGCAGACGAGGTGGTCTGTTCAATCACAAACAAAGAATTGTTTTGGTGCTTGAACAAACCGCCTCATCTGCTCCACCAAAGGATCTTCGGATATTTTCTTGATGTCGCAGCCACTCCGCCTCAACTGAGGCGGAGACTTCGCACGCTTCAACGTTACGTTGTTTGTGACGGACGACGCTAGGGCAGGAGCACGTCAACCGGGATGGGGCATTCTGGAAGAAGGTGAGGATTCAGAATGCTGCCGCGCTGAAACGTTTGCGTCGTGCGATAGCTAAGCTTGTCTGGATTCGAATATGCAATGACGCAGTCGTTTCGGATGTCCGCGATCCAATATTCGGGAACACCGGTTTCGGCGTAGAGTCCCATCTTGATTTCTCGATCGTATTCGAGGGACGAGTCCGCCATTTCTACGATCAGGAATATGTCCGCGGGTCCGGTGTAGCCTGAAGCGTAGAAATCGTCTTTGGGACGCAGGAGGTAAATGTCGGGTTGGGGCTCGTCATACTCGTCGAGTCGAATCGAGCCCTGAACACCGACGATAGCGAGGTCGCCGACGATTCTGACCAACGATTGGGTTGCGCGAAGCACGGCTGCGCTGTGGCGGGGGCCGATGGGGCTCATCGTGAGAACCTCGCCGCGGATGAGCTCCACGCGATCGTCCTCGCACAAAATGCCGGCGTCCACCATGCGGTGGTAGTCGTGAACGGTGAAGAGCTTCCTGGAAATTTCAATCGCCATAGCCGCACCCGCAGAATACCGCAATCGTACAACCACTGTTAAGCTACGGATTTCGTTGGAAGAGGCTCGAAAGGAATGAGCGGCTGCGAATGCAAGCCCGATAGGGCGCAGCCAAGAAAATGTCCGGTTTTCCGCGACAAGCGCGACGAATTCCAGGAAAACGCGCATGCTGCGATACCATGGCGCTCATGCGGATCGGCAGCCGGAGAAAATTTGTCGGGGGAATGCTTGGCGCGGGTGTGGTTGGTACACTGGCGGTAGTTATGAAGGAAGGACACAAACTGCCGAAGACGGATCGAATGCCCGTAGCGTTCATCGGTCACGGTACTCCGAGAAGTGCGACCGCGCCCAACGAGTGGACCTCATCGTGGGAAGCTCTCGGGAAGAGGATCCCACGGCCGTCGGCAATTCTCTCGATATCGGCGCATTGGTTGACGCGAGGCGAAGCGTTGGTGACCGCGAACGCCAATCCGCGAATGAACTACGACTTTTATGGATTCCCCAGGGAGATGTACGACGTTGTCTATCCCGCACCGGGCAACGTCGAATTGGCGCGGGAAGTGCAAACCCTTGCCGGCAGCCAGTTGCCTGTGCATGGCGATACGGCATGGGGGTTCGACCACGGCACGTGGGTTGTCCTGAAATACATGTTCCCGAAGGCCGACATCCCGGTGATTCAACTGAGCATCGACTACAGCCGCCCGCCTTCATTTCATTACCAGTTGGGAAAACACCTGCAGGAACTGCGGAATCGCGGCGTGATGATCCTGGGGTCCGGGAATCTTGTTCACAATCTCGGCATGCGTCCGGGCATGAACGGCGATCGGCCGTATGACTGGGCCGTCGAGTTCGATGCGGCGATGTGGAAGAACATTCAGGAAGGGAATCATCAGGGCGTGGTTGATTTTCAGAAGCTGGGCCCGGTGGCCGCGCAGTCGCATCCGACCTACGATCATTTCCTCCCGTTGCTCTATTGTCTCGGACTGAAGACAAGCGAAGACGAAATCACCGGCTTCAATGACAACTTCCAGTGGCCCGCGGTCAGTATGCGTTCGATCGTGATCGGGATTTAGTTTTTTGGGCGATGCCTCGCACCCCTCCGGGGAAATGCGCAGGGTTTGGGGGATCGGCACCGCGGAGCGGTGCGGGAGTGTAGCCGGGGGTAAGCGCGAAGCGCGCAACCCCCGGTACAAGCGATCCCCCGAGTCCCGCACGCCGCAGGCGTTGCGAGGAAACTCGCGGTTAATATTAACCGGGGGTATCGCTCGCTATGCTCGCTCAACCCCCGGCTAAGCTCCCGCACCGCTCTGCGGTGCCGATCCCGGCATTTCCCCTCCGGGGTGATCGCATTACGTATCGACAACTTAGAAGTTTTGGTTGACAGTTTCGCGCAGTAAACGTAAACACTAGGTCACATTCGGCAGGGAGAGTAGGGGAGTCATTGATGAAGCAGCGTGTTTCGGGAGCAGTTGCGGCCTTCGTGCTTGCGCTGACACCACACGCTTTTGCGCAATTACCGCCAACGGGTGCCCAGGTCAATAACGCGGGCGGTGGCGGACGTGGAAATGCCGCTGCTGCGGCGCCTGCCCGGCCTACACCGCGGCGGGCGGACGGCAAACCGATTCTTGGAACGGTGCCTGGAGAAAGCGCTTTGTGGCTTCCTGGCGCCGGCGGTGCCGAACGATTCACCAATCTCGATAGCGCGGCGTCGAGCCCCGAGAAGCTGCGAGTTTCTGAAGTACCGATGCAACCCTGGGCCAGAGCGATCTTCAGCTATCGCCAGGAGAACCAACTCGAACCCCATACGCGTTGCAAGCCTTCCGGTGGCCCGCGCCAGTTCCTGACGCCCTACGGTCTCGAGATTGTCGAAATCCCCGATCTGCAGCAGATCTTCCTTATGGATCTCGGCGGTCCTCATACCTACCGCAACATCTATATGGATGGCCGGCCTCATCCGAAAGAGCTGACTGCCTCGTATTATGGGCACTCGACGGGCCGATGGGACGGCGACACTCTGGTGATCGACACGGTTGGCTTGAACGAGAAATTCTGGCTGGACCGGCAGGGAAGTCCGCACACCGACAGGCTTCACATGACCGAGAAGCTTACGCGTACCGATTACAACACGATCAAGTACCAAGTGACGATCGACGATCCCGGCGCATACACGAAGCCGTGGACCAGCGGCTTCGATCTTCGCTGGACGACGAATTCAGAATTATTTGAGTATGTTTGTCAGGATAATAACTACGCACCGAGTCTGATGGTCGGGGCTCAGGAATTCGTCGATCGCACAAGCAAGATAGTTCCCTGAAATCCGACGAGCGGCTGCGAATGCAAGCCCGGTAGGGCGCAGCCATCAATGAGCAAGGAGAAGCAGAATGAGGCATCCGATTTTTATGACAGTGGCCGCAACCGTAGCGTCGGCACTGTTGATTCTTCCGTTATCCGCGCATCACGAAATCACGGCGAAGTTCGATCCCGCGAAAACGATGAAGCTTAGCGGCATTGTGACCAACGTCGATTGGGCAAATCCGCATGTACACCTCTTCATGAACGTCGGGACCGGCAGTGCCATGGTGAACTGGGCGGTCGAACTGGAAAGCGTTGTCGATTTGCAGGCCGCCAAGTACACGCGGGATACGGTAAAGCCGGGTGACGCCATTACGGTCGACGGAATTCTTGCGCGGGACGGCAGCAAGCAGATCTGGGGAAACACGGTTATGCTGGCCGGGAACAAGCGCGTCTTCAATGTACCGGAAGATAACTCTCCGCATGTGGCCGGCGGCCCGGCTCCGCGCTGGCCCGATGGCAAACCGAAACTCGGCCCCGCCACGGGAACAACCACCGGGTATTGGGCGAAACCCACGATGACGATCCTTGCAGAAACCGGAACGAACATCCAGGCGAACAAGAATGGGCTGTTGAAAAACATCGCGGACGCTCCGAAAGTGGCGCCGTTCCAACCCTGGGCGAAGGATCTGTTTACGCTTCGGCAGCAGAACCGCCTCGGCGACGATCCGCAATATCTCTATTGCCTGCCCCCCGGCGGTCCGCGCCAGTTTCAGGAGCAGTATGGAGTTCAGTTTGTTGAAGACAAGGACCACCAGCGCATTTTCGTTTTCGTCGGCAGCGTCGATCGCAACTGGCGATTGATCTATCTGGATGGCCGTCAGCAGGTCGGACAGGTGCGGGGAGATTCCGACAACCCCTTGTACTATGGCCGCTCGGTCGGCAAGTGGGAAGGGGACACCCTCGTCGTCGATACGAAGGGATTCAATGAGAAATTCTGGTTCTCGAACGGCGGTCTGCCCCACACGGACAAACTGCATCTCGTCGAACGCTTCACCCGTACGGACATGAATACGTTAAAGTACGAAGTAACCGTTGACGACCCCGGCGCGTATACACGAACGTGGTCGAGCGGGTGGAATATGGGTTGGATTGCCAACGAGGAGTTGCCGGTATTCTTTTGTCAGGACAACCGTCCGTAAGTTTTTGTTGACTGAAGTCTAAGATGCTCGTAAACACTAAACACTGTCTGTTAAAGCAAAGTCAAAGTCTAGGTTCTATCTTCGCAGGAGGATTCACGATGAGAAAGTCGCTATTGGGACTGGCCCTGGCCAGTCTTATTCTGGCCGCGGTTCCAGCGCTGGCCCATCATTCATTTTCGGCTGAGTTCGATGCCGCCAAGCCGGTCACCCTCAAGGGATTTGTGACGAAGATTGACTGGACCAATCCCCACGTCTGGATCTACATGAATGTGAAGGACGAAACGGGAGTCACCAAGAACTGGGGCTTCGAAATGGGACCGCCGCACCTTCTTCAGGGACAGGGCTGGACGAGCAAGTCGCTGAAGATCGGCGATGAAGTCGAAGTCGAAGGCAGCATGGCAAAGAACGGCACATTGAGAATGAATGCCCGCACCGTCAAAATGGCGGCCACGGGAGTCCGATTGGGTGCCGGTTCCAGCCAGGGCATCAACCAGCCGTAGTTCGAGACAAAAAGGGAGGTCCTGACGTGCGAATTGCCGGCCTAACGGCGATGCTGCTGGTAGTGTCGCTATCCATAATCACGCTCGGCCAGGCCCCGCCTACCGCCGCCCCTGCAGGGCGAGGTGGTCAACGGGGTCAGGCTGCGCAGCAACCTGGACAAGCTGCTGGTCAAGGCCAAGTGGGCCAAGGATTGGCAGGCCCTCCTGGTGCCGCCGCTGCGGATGGCCGCGGTGGTGGTCAGGGTGCCGGTGGCCGTGGAGGCGGTAGAGGCGGTGCTGCCGCAGGTCCTGCAGAACCGACGCCCCGATGGCCGGACGGTCATCCTCGCCTAGGTGCCCTCCCCGGACAAAAAGGGGGACTCTGGAACGGCGGCGGTGTAACGGCCAACGCGAGTACTCCTTATCAACCTTGGGCAAGAGCTATCTCCCAGATGCGGCGCGTGGAGGCCATGGAACCGCACACTCGCTGCAAACCTTCCGGAGGATCCCGTCAGTTTGAGACCCCGTACGGTGTCGAGATTGTCGAGATTCCCGAAATCCAACGTGTCTTCATCCTGGACAATGGCGGGCCCCATACGTTCCGGACCATTTACACCGACGGCCGCGCTCACCCGGCGAACCTCACCCCGAGCTACTACGGACATTCTATCGGCAAGTGGGAAGGCGATTCATTTGTTGTGGATACCGTTGGTTTTAACGACAAAATGTGGATCGACCGGGGGCAGGCTCCCCATACAGAAAAGCTTCATCTGATTGAAAAGTTCACCCGTACCGACATGAATTCCATGACGTATGACTTGACTGTGGACGATCCGCTGGCTTACACAGCGACGTGGTCAAACAGTTCGGCCATGCGGTTTGCCGCGACCTCGGAGCTTTTCGAATACATTTGTCAGGACAATAATTATGCGCCCACGCTGCTGGTCGGTACCGGCGAGAATGTGGACCGCACCAGTGTCATCGTTCCGTAGGCGTGGAGGTAATTGGAGTATGAAAGCTGCCCGAGTGTTCTGTTTACTCGTCGTGTTCGCAGTCGCGATGTCGGCCTTCGCGCAAGAAGGATTTCCTTTGAGCGGGACATGGTCCGGCGATTGGGGAACTTCGGCAAAGGAACAGGATCGCACCCAGACCACGCTCATCATGTCCTGGGACGGAAAGAAGATCAGCGGCCTTGTCGACCCCGGGCCGGACTCCGCGCAATTCAAGGTTGCCACGCTCGATTCGGCAAAGTGGACCGTGCATCTGGAATACGACCTCAAGGACAAGACCGGCAAGCCCGTTCCGTTCATCGTCGATGCCAAGCTGCAGAACGCCAGCTCTCGCGCTAAACGTATGCTGGTCGGTACTTTTACGCACGGCACCGTGAAGGGCGACTTCAAGATCAAGATGGATAACTAGACAGATTCGCAGGAAGGCCCGTTCCGAATGGAAATTCGGAACGGGCCTTTTTTGTTGTGCCCCTGTTTAGATTTCGTACAGATGTCTCGCATTAATTTGGGGTCAGACTACTCGAACCCCAAATTCTGTACTACGAATTTGGGGTTCGAGTAGTCTGACCCCAAATTAATGCGTCACCCCCCCATGGTCATTAACGTGCTCCGCAACCGTTATGGTGAAGGTCTGCCCCGAAACGAGAATTCCGGTCGCGACCTACCGCATTCAATTCAATAGACACTTTCGCCTCGAATACGCCCGCCATATTGTGGAGTATCTCCACGAACTCGGCATCACGGACCTCTATGCCTCGCCCATTTTCAAGGCGCGGCCCGAAAGCGTACACGGCTATGACGTCATCGATCCCACGCAGATTCATCCCGAGATCGGCACCTCTGACGATCTCGACCGTCTGAGCAGCGCCCTTCAACTTCGTAACATGGGCTTGGTGCTGGACTTGGTGCCCAACCACATGGCCGCGAGCCTGGATAACCCCTGGTGGTTTGACGTCCTCGAAAAAGGTGAGGGGTCGCCCTACGCTTCGTTTTTCGACGTGAACTGGGAGACCAAGAAGGTTCTCCTGCCGATTCTCCGGCGGCCCTACGGCGAAGCTTTGGAGAACCATGAACTCGTTCTGCAGATGGAAAATGGCCGGCTTGTGGTTCAGTACGACGACCACCGTCTACCCGTTGCTGCGGGCGCTGAAAACGTCCGGTTGGAAGCCGTCGATCACGTGCTTTCGCAACAGCATTACCGGCTGGCTTTCTGGCGCAAAGCGGCAGATGCGATGAACTATCGCCGATTCTTCGATATCAGCGATCTTGTCGGCCTTCGCGCCGATCGCGCCGAGGTCTTTGCCGCGACGCATGCCTATCCGCTGAAGCTGCTGCAGCAGGGCAAGGTCACAGCCTTCAGAATTGATCACGTCGATGGGTTGCTCGATCCCAAAGGCTATCTGGACAGGCTTCCCCAAACCTACATCGTCGTTGAGAAGATTCTGGGCGGAGATGAACAGCTGCCGGCAGATTGGCGCGCGAGCGGCACCACCGGTTACGACTTCCTAAATTTCCTCAACAATGCGTTCGTCGATGCCGAGGGTTATCGGCAGCTCACCGGAATCTACTCCGAATTCACCGGCGTTACGAAGCCCCGCGCCGAAGTTTTTCGTGAACGCAAGCGCCAGGTGATGGCGGAGCTGTTTGCCGGCGAAGTCAATTCCCTGGTTCAGCGTCTCTGCGGACTGGCGGAGGAGGACCGCCACGCTCGCGATCTCAGAACTGCGGATTTGTGCGAAGCATTCGCGGCCGTAACGGCAGGCCTTCCCGTCTATCGCACGTATATCCGTGCCGGATACATTTCAGAAGAGGATCGCTCGTACATTGAAGGCGCGATCGCCGGCGCGGGCTGCGGGCCCGAGTACGATTTCCTTCGCCGGGTCTTCCTTCTGGAACCCGCCTGGTACCTTCGGAACCGGAAGGCGGACTACCTCGGCTTCGTTATGCAATGGCAGCAATTCACGGGAGCCGTCATGGCTAAGGGTCTCGAGGACACAGCCTTCTATGTGTATAACCCGCTGATCTCGGTAAATGAAGTCGGCGCAGACCCGAACGGGACCGGGACCTGTTTCGGAGTGGAGGAATTCCATCGTCGAAATCAGCGGAGGCGCACCCTTTCGCCTCACACGATGAATGCGAGTTCGACTCACGATACAAAACGCAGCGAAGACGTTCGCGCTCGAATCAACGTGCTTTCGGAAATGCCGGCCGACTGGAATCGCTATTTGGAACGCTGGTCGCGATGGAACCGAAGCGAAACTGCGCCGGACGCCAACGAGCAGGTCCTGATCTATCAATCCATGCTTGGGGGCGTGGCCGATCGAAGCAGCCCGGCTGAAGCAATACATCACGAAAGCCCTGCGGGAGGCGAAAACACACTCTCACTGGATCGAGGTCAATGCGGATTACGAGGAACGTGTTCTCGCTTTCGTGGATTCGCTCTATTCCAACGAAGAATTCCTGAAGGACTTTTCCCGCCTTCAGAAAAAAATTGCGTGGTTTGGCGCGCTCTCTTCGCTTTCACAACTGGTTCTGAAAATCACTTCGCCGGGTGTTCCCGATTTCTATCGCGGCACGGAAATCTGGGATCTTACGCTCGCCGATCCGGACAACCGCCGGCCGGTGGACTTTTCGAGTCGCATCGAGATGCTGGATCGCCTGAAGCAGCACTCGCACCCGGCGGATTTGCTGAAAGCCTGGCCTGACGGCAGGATCAAAATGTACATCACCTGGAAGGCTCTCACCTTCCGCCGAACCCATGCCGATCTTTTCCTGGAGGGGGATTACGTGCCCCTTCGAGTCACCGGAGCGCGCGCCAATCACATCCTGGCGTTTGCCAGATGTCTGAAGAATCAATGGGTTATCGTGATTGTCCCGCGTCTTCTGGCGAAACTTGGCCGGCCAATGCCTCTGGGTGAACGGGCATGGGAAGACAGCGCTGTGGAGCTGCCGGAAGGCGCTCCTGAGCAATGGGTGAACGTTTTTACGGACGAGCGGCTTTCCGCGCCGTTGCTCGCGTCGAGGGTGTTCGCGACTTTGCCCCTCGCCCTTTTGATGCCAGCGGGGGAATTTTAGGGGGAATTCGGGAGCAGGGCTAATTTGGGGTCAGACTACTCGAACCCCAAACTCTGTAATACGAGTTTGGGGTTCGAGTAGTCTGACCCCAAATTAGCCCCAAATTAGCCCTGCTCCCGAATTCCCCTACGGCCGGCAATCTTGACCACCCCGGCCTTCGGCCACCCCTCCTCAAGAGGAGGGGACACGCCCCTAAAATTCCCCCATTACTCCGGATGACTGCGAACGACCAGGACCGAGCACTTGGCTTGTTTTACAACAGTTTCCGCAACGCTTCCGAGTAACGCTCGGCGCAAACCGGTACGGCCGACGGTGCCGACAACGATGAGGTCTGCCTGGCGTTCGGACGCGATCTCGAGGATCGCCACTCCCGCCGCGCCTGTCGTGACCACCGGCTCAGCCGTAATCTTCAGTTGTTGAATCGACTCTTCCAGACGCTCCGTGGCCGCGATATTCAGCTTTGCTATTTCTTCCGGTGAGACGTTGAATGGCGTCCCTCCAAAGGCCATCGCCGGGTAAGAGGCGACCGACCACACAAGGTCCAGGCTGTGTACCACCGTCAACCTGGCTCCCGTCCTTACCACTTCGCTTGCCGCCGCTCTTAGCGCAGGCAATGCAGGATCCGAAAAGTCCGTGCCGGCGACGATTTGACCGGTTTGCTTCCCCGGCCGGACCACGAGCACGGGACAGTGCGCATGCCGGATGACGCTGCTGGTGACACTGCCCAGGAGGACATCGGCAGCGCTCGTCTCTCCATGACTGCCCACGATGATGAGATCCGCAAGCCATTCTTCGGCCCGGTTCAGGATCGCCGCTTGCGGCGTTCCATCGTCCAGGATGAGTTCGTATTCCCCTTCGGCCCGCCCGGTGATCTCGCTGACGCGCGCAGCGGCCGCTTCCCCGATCCGCTTCATCTCCTGGGGGAAACGAAGGGCGGCGCTTCGCTCGTTCTGAGGAAACAGCTGGTTGCTACGGAGCTCGTTGGGAACAATGTGGCAGACCGCCAATTGGGCGCCGGTGGATGTTGCCCGCGCGTGCGCTTCCCGCAAGGCTTTGTCGGAAGGCGGACTAAAATCGACGGCGACAAACAGTTTTTTAAAGTTATCCATAGAAATTCATACTAACCCCGAATTGAACCGCCAACACGCCAGGGTCGGACAGGGAATTAGGGACAGAGAGCAATTAGCGTGGGAATCTCGCGGTATTACGAAAGCCACGCTGCTAATTGCTCTCTGTCCCTAATTCCCGTCCGTACCCTGGCGTCCTGGCAGCTAATGATTTGTAACCTAAGTCCTGCTTTTTGCGTACCCTATCTCGATAAGTTGAAGCTTTGTTACAGCGATGTCCCTGGTGTATTCTTGGCACCGGATTTCATCTGATTCCAAAGCACTTATTAATCTTTTAGTATTATAAGCCTGAAGCGGAGCGATTCATGAAGAAGAGATTCCTGGGACTGAGTGTTGCGATGCTCGCAATCCTGTCGCTTGTTTTCGTGGTTTACGGGCAAACGGCAGCGCCAAAGTCCGCGGCGACCGCCACGACGGCCACTGCCAAACCCGTGGCTCAAGCCTCAGCGGCCCCCCTATCGGCTGCCGCAGCAGCAAAGCAGAAAGAAGTCCTCGACTACTACTGCATGGAATGCCACAGCAAGGCCGCCCATAGCGGAGGCCTGGCGATCGAGGCATTGGATGTTGCCAACGTTGGGCAAAACCGAAAAGAATGGGAAAAAGTCGTCAAGAAACTCCGCGCCGGAATGATGCCCCCGGTTGGCCAGGAACGTCCAGACCCCGCGACTTACAAGGGATTCATCACCTGGCTCGAGAACGAACTCGATCATGCTGCGGTCCCCTATATGCCGCCTCCAGGCCTGCATCGGCTGAACCGTACGGAATACGCAAATGCGATTAAGGATCTGCTCGATCTCGATATCGATCCGGCGCAGTATCTGCCTTCCGACGATTCCACTCGTGGCTTCGACAACATTGCGAGCGTCCTGACTGTTTCCTCGACGCTCGTGGAGGCCTACGTATCTGCGGCCGGCAAGATCAGCCGTCTCGCTATCGGCGAGCCGACGACCCAGACTCTCAAGGTCTACCGCGTTCCCGAAGACACGAGTCAGGATTATCACGTTGAGGGTTATCCCCTGGGCACTCGTGGCGGTCTGATCGTGACGCACATTTTCCCGTCCGACGGCGAATACACGATCACCATTAACACGGTTACCGGCGACAACATGACGCAGGGTGCGTTCGGAACCATTCCGTGCGAGAAGCTTGAAGTCCTTCTCGACGGCGAGCGTCTCGATCTGCTGAACTGGGCCGGTGGTGGACGCGGCGGCGGTGGCGGCGGCGCTTGTCCGAATACGCCGAATGCAACGGCCCGCGGCGGTCAGTCTCCAGCATTGGTTCCGGCTGGTGCAGCAGCACCTGCAGCAGCGGCACCTGCGGCAGAGGCAGGCGCCGCAGCAGCGGCGCAGGCAGCTCAGGGCGGCGGCAATCGGGGTGGCGGCGGCGGAATGCGCGTTCGGTTTAAGGTAACTGCGGGCCCGCATCGTATCGGCGCTACATTCCTTGCGACCAATTTCGCTCCCTTGCTCGACATGAATATCCATCCGGCGCGCACGACCGTTCAGACCGGTCCGACGCCCGGCTACACATTCTTCCCCCACGTCGGCAGCGTTCACATTGAAGGACCTTTCAACGCAGCCGCTCCTACAGACTCGGCAAGCCGCCGGAAGCTTTTCACGTGCAAGCCCACCAGTGCCGCAACCGAAGCGACGTGCGCACGTTCGATTGTCAGCAAGCTGGCCGAGCAGGCGTTCCGCCGCACGCCAACGCCTGCGGAAGTCGAACAGTTTGTGAAGTTCTACGAAGAGGGCAGGAAGGATTCGGACTTCGATCATGGTGTCGCCAATGCGCTCGCTCACATGCTCGCGGATATCAAGTTCCTGGCGCGCGTGGAGGTCGAACCCGCTACGGTGAAGCCCGGTCAGATCTATGCCATCAGCGACACGGAACTGGCCTCGCGCCTTTCCTATTTCCTGTGGAGCACCGGTCCCGATGCGCAACTGCGTACGCTGGCTGCACAGGGCAAACTGAAGGATCCGGTCGTTCTCGAAGCTCAGGTTCGTCGCATGCTGAAGGATCCACGCGCCGAAGCGCTCGCCGTGAACTTCGCCGGGCAATGGTTGAACCTTCGAGGCATGGGCGCCGTTGGACCCTTGCCACTGCTCTACCCGGATTTCGATGATCCTCTTCGTCAGGCAATGCGCCGCGAAGTGGAATTGCTCTTCGACAGCATCGTTCGCGAAGACCGGAGCCTCGTGGATCTGCTGAACGCAGACTATACGTTCGTCAATGAACGATTGGCGAAGCATTACGGGATTCCCGGAATCTATGGAAGCCAGTTCCGCAGAGTCGCTCTGGGGCCCGATCTGGATGTGCGCAGGGGCTTGCTCGGCAAAGGTGCGTTTCTCACCACCACGGCAAAGCCGGAACGAAATTCTCCGGTGTCGCGCGGCAAGATCGTGATGGAAAAGCTTCTGGGTGTTCCGCCTCCGGATCCGCCGCCAAACGTGCCGCCCTTGATGCCCAAGAACAGCGATGCCCGGGGCAACGCAAAGACGCCCTCGATGCGCACGACGATGCTGGATCACCGAGTCCGTGCCGACTGCATCACCTGCCACAGCCTGATGGATCCAATCGGATTCACTCTGGAGAATTTCGATGCGATCGGCCTGTGGCGTACGAAGGAGGACGACGGTGAGGCTATCCCGGCGTCGGAAACTCTCTTCGACGGCACGAAGGTGCAGGGGCCCGCGGGGTTGCGCAATTGGCTTCTCGGATACTCCGATCAGTTCGTCGAAGTAGCGACGGAAAAACTTCTAACGTATGGGCTCGGCCGGGGCGTGGAACCGGAAGACATGCCGCTGGTTCGGAAGATTGCCCACGATGCCGCCCGCAACGGCAACCGATTCTCCACTCTGGTCATGGGCGTCGTGAAGAGCGAACCCTTCAGGAAGAATATGAAAGTTCAAGAAACAGGCATTCAAACTACAAGTCCGAAGAAAGAGGGCAATTAACATGTTTATTACCAAAAAACACCTGCCCCGGCGCACTTTCCTAAAAGGCGCAGGCGTGACACTCGCCCTGCCGTTGCTGGAAGCGATGATCCCGGCTCAGACTGCCCTGGCTCAAACCGCGGCACGGCCCTACCCGCGCTTCGTGGGTATTTTCTATCCGCATGGCATGGCTCCAACACATTGGGAAATGCCGGATGGCAAGTTCCCGGAAAAGCTCTCGACCATCATGGAGCCGCTCCAGAAGGTTCGCGACCAGTCCGTCGTCATCGGCGGACTGTGGTCGAAATCGGCAGAACCGCCTGAGGGAACAACGGGCTCCGACCATTGGGTCGCTGCCGCCTATCTGGCCGCCAACAAGCCAAGGAAAACGACGGGTTCCGACTCCACCGTTTACAGCGCGACGATCGATCAGCAGATTGCCCAGAAAATCGGCCAAAATTCGCTGATGCCGTCACTTCAACTCGCCGTTGAAGACCCGGGGACGAACTCCAGCAGCTGCGGAGAAGGCTACAGCTGCTCCTACACGAATTCGATTTCGTGGGTTGAAATGCCCAAGCAGACGCTGGACACCGAGGTTCGGACCAAGCCTCTTCCCATGGAACTCAATCCTCAGGTTGTTTTCGAACGCCTGTTCGGAAGCGGTGCGACGCCGGAAGTGCGCGCAGCCCGGATGAAGCAAAGCCGCAGCATTCTTGACGGCTTGCTTGCGGACCTCACCGGTTTGAAGAAGAGTCTCGGAGGCGGCGATAAGACGGTCGTCGATCAGTACACCGAGGAAGTGCGGGAAATCGAACGCCGTCTTCAACTCGCGGCACAGGCCTCGACATCCGTGCCCAAAATGGATGAGCCTTCGGGCATTCCGGTGCTTTTCGACGATCACATCAAGCTCCACTTCGACCTGGTGCGGCTCGGATTCCAGACGGACATCACGCGTGTCGCCACGCTGCTTGGCGCGCGTGACCTCACGGGCAAGAGCTATCCGTTCCCGCGCGGCGAATGGTTCCCGAATGGCGGTACCAGCGTCAGCTTCCATGGTGGTTCGCACCACGGAGACCAACCCCCTGGCATGGCCAATTACGCGCAGTTGAATCGCTATCACGTTTCGACAATGGCGTACCTGGCGGAAAAGCTGAAGGAAACACCGGATGGGGACGGCACTTTACTCGATCATTCCCTGATCATGTACGGCACCAACATGGGCAACTCGAATCAGCATCAGCATTATGATGTGCCGCACATCCTTGTCGGCGGAGCCAATGGAAAGCTGAAAGGCGGCCGCTTCATCAGTCATGCCCGCAAAACGGTCACAACGGGAAACCTGCTGCTGAGCGTTCTGGACATGTATGACATTCACAAGGAAAGCCAGGGTGACAGCACCGGCAGACTCACAAACCTGTAGGACCTATTAGGAGAACAGCAGCAATGACCAGACGTTTAATTGCCGGTTGCGCGATTGCCATATTCGCGTCCGTTGTGGGTTTGACTGTGATCGCAGCCGAGAAGACCCCGGTCGCTGATGCGGTCGAGCGGGGCGACAAGGCCGCTCTGCAGACCTTGCTGACCCAGAAAGCGGATGTGAACGCCACGCAAGTGGACGGCACGACCGCGCTGCATTGGGCTATTTACAGAGACGACGTTGCGGCCGTCGATCAGTTGATCAAGGCAGGCGCCAAAGTCGCCGTGACGAACCGCGAAGGCATCTCGCCGCTCTATATGGCAGCTCTCTACGGAAATCCTGAAATCGTGAATCGGCTGATTAAAGCCGGCGCCGATGCGAAACTGCTCGGACCGAACAACGAAACCATGCTGATGCTCGCGGCACGAAATGGCAATCCCGCGACAATCAAAGCCCTGGTCGCCGCCGGTGTGCCGGTGAACGCGAAAGAACCGATTCGTGGCACGACGGCGTTGATGTGGGCTGCGGAGCAATCTCACGCCGAAGCCGTAAAGGCCTTGCTCGATGGTGGCGCGGATTTCAGCCTGCGAACGGGTGGAGCCGGAACCGGACGTGCCTATATGTCGCCGTCTGTCGGAACCGCGGGCGTCACGGCCGCGAAAACCCGGCTGAAAACTTTTCAGGAAACGGGAAAGTCGATCGACGAACAAATCAAGGAAGCCGCAACGGCGGGTGGCGGTGGCCGCGGTGGTGGCAATAACCAGGGCGGCCAGAATGCCAACGGCCGTGGTGGAAACCGTGGCGGATTCGGCGGCCAGGGCGGCAACAATCAGGCTGCCGCAGCAGGAGCCGCGCCTAACGCGGCTGGCGGTCAACAAGCTGCGGCGGGCGCGGTCGCCGGTAATGGCCGCGGCGGTAACGGTCGTGGCGGCAACAACGCCGGTGGCCGGGGCGGTAATGGCCGCGGTGGCAACGGTGGCGGGCAGGCTGCTGCAGCCGCTGCTGGGGCCGCCGCAGACGACGGCGGCGATGTAGCCGAAGACGATGCTCCTCAAGCGGGTCTTCAGGGCGCCGGCGGCGGCGGTCTGACCGCGCTGATGTTCACCGCCCGTCAGGGCGATCTGGCATCCGCGAAGTACCTGCTTGCGGCGGGCGCGGATATCAATCAGACCACTGCCGGTGGCTGGACTCCTCTGCTGACGGCGACCAACAACCGCCACTATCAGTTCGGCAAGTACCTTGTCGAGCACGGCGCCAATGTCAATACGCCGAACAGTCAGAACTTCACGCCTCTCTATCTGGCCACCGATAACCGCAACATCGAAGGCGGCGACTTCCCGGTGCCGAAGCCGGATATGGACACGCTGGAGTACATCAAAATCCTGCTGGATCACGGCGCCAAGGTGGACGCGAAGGTCAGTGCGAACACCGAGACGCGGACGATCTTTACCAACCAGTGGTTCTTCGAGCCCGGAACAACTCCCTTCGTTCGCGCTGCGCAGTCCGGCGATCTTGCCCTGATGAAGATGCTGCTGTCCTACGGCGCAGACCCCAAATCAAAGAACGACTACGGCGACACCGCCCTTTCCGCGGTTGCCGGCATCGGTTGGGTCGAGGGTGTCACCTACGATCACTCTTCTGAAGAAAGCCTGGACGTGGCGAAGATGCTGCTCGACCTCGGAGTGGATCCGAATTCCCAGAACCGCGACCAGCGCACTCCTTTGATGGGCGCGGCGCACAAGGGAAGAATCAACATGATCCAGCTGCTCGTTGACCGCGGTGCCAAGCTCGACATGCGCGATAAGGGAAGCCGCGACACCGACAAGGGTGGCGCCGTTATCGCCGGCCATCAGTGGATAGCGCTCGACTACGCCGACGGCCTCGTCCGCGTCGGCGTCCAGTCCGCCAATCCGCATCCGGAAGCGGCAAAGCTCATCCGCAAACTCATGAGCGACCGCGGTATGTTCGTACCTCCGGAGAATCGGGACTTCAACTCGATCTGTATCGTGGATATTTGTTCGGAACGGAAGATCGATTTCCTGAACCAGTAGGAAGAATTAGCCACGGACGACACGGACAAGATCAGGGAAACGTATTCGGGCGGTGTCCCCTCCTCTTGAGGAGGGGTGGCGAGTGAAGCGAGCCGGGGTGGTCAGGTATCGAATCAGGTTTCGGATTGCCTGACCACCCCGGCCTTCGGCCACCCCTCCTCAAGAGGAGGGGACACCCCGAATACGTTTCCCTGATCTTGTCCGTGTCGTCCGTGGCGTCCGTGGCTAAATTTCTTATTGAGGCTTGAAGTTGCGAGCCAGGTAGTTGAGAAGCACCGGGAAATCATCGTCTGAGAGCTCCGCGCCCTCGCCGATCATGTGGACGAGCAGATCATCCCATTCCTGTCGCGAATACTGTGATTCCCGGATGCGATGGAGGTCGTGGCAATGCGTGCAGACCTCCAGCATGATGGCTTTCCCGGCGCCGTTGGGCAGCGGTCCGTGTTCCTCGGTGAGGTAATTCGCAAGGACCGGGATATCGTCCTTTTTGACCTGCGCCCCCTTTTCGATCATCGATTCCACAAGTTTCGTCCAGCCTTCCAGATCCATGGCCTGCGTCTGGATGGGCCGCATGTCGTGACAGGCGACGCACGCGTTGTTCAGGATGACTTCGCCCTTGGCCATCTCCTGCTGGCCCGCGGAGAAGGCGACCATTGCCGAGAAAAGTGTGGCCGTGATCCAGATCGCGGATTTTCGAGAAACCCAGCTCATTTCTTGATGGCAGCGCCCTACCGGGCTTACATTCGCTCCGCTCATCCGCGCGCTCTCCTTCGTTCTTTTTCGCGGCAGGATTATACTCCGGATCGATATGTATGAACCCTTCGCAGTTAGACTGTCCCGGCGCGATTTCCTCTATGTGACGCTGATGCTACCGGGGCTGAGGCTTGCTGCACAAACCACGAGGGCGGTGCCGGCCGGGACCCGCTTTGTGGAATACAGCGACATCGAGCCCATCCTCCGTTCAGGAGCATTCCCGTTGCCTTCGGGCCTCACCGCCGTTCGTGGTGATTCCGGTCGAGCCGCCTGGCCGCGGTGGGTGCGCGATCGCGACGCCGCAATTCGATTGCGGGTTCAGAAGGGCGAGGAAGACACGCTGGCCAACTTCGTATTGTTCGGCGTCTCCTTCACGAATCAACGACGCGTTACGCCGGAGATCACCGACCCGAATGAAATGGATCGGGTGCTTCGCGCGCGCGTTCAAAGTTTCGTGGATGCGGTGTCGCGTCCGGGCAACAATGAAAGGCTCGCCTTGCTCGGAGGCCTTATCATGCGCTTGGGCTACAGTGCCGCCGCCGGCGAACCGCGCGAGCGTCTGTTCGAATATGTGCTGGGCAATGTCAGGCGCTACCTGGCCGAACGGCAGCGGTACGAAAGCACGGTCGCTTTGTCGCTCGGGAACGACACTGCTTCGGCCTTCAATACAACTGCGGAACTTTACAAAGACCGCGGCCTCTCCGTGGACACCGATTTCCGGCCGAACTATGCCATCGAAACGGCTCTTGCCGAAATCAAGCGCCGTGGGCTTCTTCGATCCGTGCGCCGTGTGGCGGTGATTGGGCCGGGATTGGATTTCACAAACAAGGATTCCGGGTTTGATCACTATCCCCTGCAGACCTTGCAGCCGTTCGCTGTGGTGGATTCGCTTCTGAGGCTGGGTCTTGCCATGCCACAGGACCTGCGAATGACGCTGTTCGAAATCAGCGTACCGACGCTCGATCACATCGCGAAAGCCGTCACGCGGGCGCGCGCAGGTCAGGCTTACACGTTGCAGTTGGTGCTGGACCGTACCCGTCAGTGGAATCGTAACGCGCTGGACTACTGGCAGCGTTTTGGTTCCACGATCGGCTCCGCAGCGGCGCCGCTGCCTTTGCCGGCACAAGTCACTAACGCGGACCGCAGAGCATTGAGCATCCGTCCGGAGATCCTGGCGCTGATGGACCCGCAGCCCATCAACGTCGTGCTTCAGCGTATGGTCCTGCGCCCCGAACAACAATACGACCTGGTTATTGGCACGAACATCCTTATTTATTACGACGCTTTCGAACAGGCCCTTGCCCTGTCGAACATCGATTCGATGACAGCCTCAGGCGGCGTGTTCCTGACGAATGATCTTTCGCGGGACTATCCCGGAGTGCGGCTCAGGCCCAGCGGGATTGTGCGCGTCGACTATTCTCCGAAACAGGCGGACCAGGTTCAGATATATGCGCGGTCCACGTTCCCACTACAGCTGCCACCGGCCTGAGCCTGGACCGACCGGCAGGTTTGCATATTCCTCCGGGATTTCCATTTGAATATCCAAAACGAATATTCTAAAGTGGTGGTTGGAATCGATAGTCTAGGGATGGATGGTCTGCATGGAAGCTATATCATTGAAATTGCCGGAGGAGCTACTCGAAGACAGCGCCCAGTGTGCTGAAGCCCTGAAGATGTCGCGGGCCGCCTATGTCCGGCAGGCAATCGAACAAATGAACCGCAGGACACGCGCCGAAATCCGCGGCCGGCGTCTGACGGCCGCATCGCTCAAGGTGCGTCAAGAAAGCAAAAGGGTAAACGCGGAGTTCGCGGCCATTGACCGTGATCCCGATGCTTAGGCGAGGACAGATCTGGCTGGCGGATTTAAACCCGAGACGTGGTACAGAACCCGGGAAAACACGGCCTGTCCTCATTGTCCAGTCGCAAGCTCTTCTCGATGCGGGCCATCCTTCCACGTTGGTCATTCCGCTGACCACTCTTCTCGTGAAAGACGCGGAGCCGCTTCGCATTCGAGTTGCCGCGGCAGCCAAACTGCGGCGGGACTCGGATCTCCTGGTCGACCAACTCCGGTCGATCGATAATGCGCGCCTCATCCAGGGACCGCTCTGCCATGTGTCCCAAGCGCTAATGTCCCGGGTGCAAATCGCGATCCGGGAAGTCCTCGATATGGACGAAGGTTGAATGAAAGGATCGATATTGAGATATAGGGGTTCAGCGGGAATCGTGTATCGAGTTGTGCTGACGTTGCTGCCAATCGCATTCGTAAGCATCAGCGCCGCTGCGCAGGCAAAGGCCGGGCAGGAGACCCGAATAGAGCCACAAGGAACGGCCGAGCCGGACCTCATCAACCCCGACCGCCCCGGCATCGCCGACGGAAGCAATGTCATCGGAGGCGGACGGCTCCAGGCTGAGACAGGGATTCAGCAGGAGTTTCGGCGTGAGGGTCAGGACAGGGAACATACGCTTTTCCTGCCGACGCTGCTGCGTTTCGGTATCAGCAGCCGGTGGGAGGCACGTGTCGAGAGCAATACCTTCACCCGCACGCTCACCCTGGCACCCGCAAATCCAGCGAGTCCGGCTTCGGGACTCGGGCCCGTCTCATTCGGTTTTAAGTATCACATCCAGGATTCCAAGGGAGTCCGCCACCCTTCACTGGGGACGATCGTCCGCGTCTTTCCTGCTTCCGGGTCGGGCGACTTTCATTCCAACCACGTCGTCGCCGATTTTCGGCTCGCTGCCGATTGGGACTTTGCTCCCAAGTTCTCACTGAACCCGAACCTGGGTGTTGTCCGCGGAGAGGACGACCAGGGTAAGACATTTCCCGCATTGCTATCGGCGGTAACGTTGAGTTACGCGCCGACCAGGAAATTCAGCCCGTTCATCGACATCGGACTACAAGCTCCGGAAGTGAAAAAAGGTGAGACTGCTCTGATCTTCGATGCGGGCCTGGCCTATATTGTCGGTCATAACGTGCAACTGGATGCGAGTGTCGGAAACGGAGTGCACGGCACTACACCGCCGCGCCCATTCCTCTCCGCGGGGTTCAGCATCAGGTCCAGCCCCTGGGGCCACCAGAAGTAAGCATCATGACCATGGGTGCCGCACGACATCCGAAGGAGAAATGCCGCAAGGTTTTGGGGGATCGGCACCGCGGAGCGGTGCGGGAGTTTAGCCGGGGGTAAGCGCGAAAGCGCGCCACCCCCGGTAAAGGAGATCCCCCGAATCCCCGCCCGCCGCAGGCGTGCGAGGATTCTCGCGGTTAACATTACCCGGGGGTATCGCTCGCTGGCGCTCAACCCCGGCTAAATTCCTGCACCGCTCCGCGGTGCCAAATTTCACCCTTTACCACCCCGATCTCTTTGATAACGCAGTGATTTGTCGTATCCTTTAAAAGGATCATTCCGACTACTGGTGAATCATGAAAAATAGGTTTTTTCTTATCGTTCTAGGCGCGATTTCAGCCTGTTCGCTGGGATTTGTTGTGTATGGTCAGACTGCTGGCCAGCGGGGACAGGCGGCGCCGGTGGTCAAACCTGCTGCTCCGCCCGCCTATGCCGCGCAAAAAGCTGTGATCGAGGAATACTGTCAGGAGTGTCATAACAATAAGGCCCGCATCGGAAATCTCTCTTTGGAAGAACTCAATATCGCGCGCGTTCAGGACAACGTGAAAGAGTGGGAGAAGGTTGTTCGAAAGCTCCGCGCCGGGATGATGCCGCCTCCGGGCCAGGATCGTCCCGATAAGGCGACGTATGTTGGTTTTGTGACCTGGCTGGAGAATGAACTCGACCGTACTGCAGTCGCTTATACTCCCGCACCTGGCCTGCATCGTTTGAATCGCACGGAATACGCCAATGCGATCCATGATTTGCTCGATATGGATATCGATGTGGCGAAGTACCTGCCTTCGGACGACTCCAGCGGTTTCGACAACATGGCGGGAACGCTTTCGGTTTCCTCAACTCTGGTCGAAGCGTACGTGAATGCCGGCCAGAAGATCAGCCGGCTGGCCATGGGTGAACCGGCGACGCCGAGCTTGTATGTTTACCGCGCCCCCGAAGATAGCTCTCAGGATTACCACATCGAAGGATTGCCGTTTGGAACCCGCGGCGGCGTTCTTCTCGATTACATCTTTCCCTCCGAAGGTGAATATCGCGTGACGATCACGCCGATCTTCGGCGACAACATGTCGCCCACGGGCTTCGGGTCCGTCGATTGCGAGAAAGTCGAAGTCCTTCTCGATGACGAACGCATTCAGCTGCTGGATTGGCAGGGTGGCGGTCGTGGCGGCGCGAGCTGCAGTAGCAGCGCGGGACGGGGCGGTGCCGGAGGCGCCGGTCGTGGCGGTGGCGGTGGAGGAGCAGCAGCAGGAGCAGCCGGTGCGGCTGCCGCAGGTGGAGCTGCCGGCGCTGGTGCGGGCCAGGCTGCAGGCGGTGGCGGCAATCGTGGCGGTGGCGGCGGAATGCGAGTCACGCTCAAGACCACCGCAGGGCCTCACAAGCTCGGAGTCACTTACCTGGCGACGAACTTTGCTCCTCTGATGGACTACAACAAACACTTTATGCGCGACACGGTTCAGACGGGGCCGACGCCGGGTTACACCTTCTTCCCGCATGTGGGAACCGTTCGCATTGAAGGCCCGTTCAACGCCGTCAAGGCTTCGGATTCGCCCAGCCGAAGAAAGATTTTTGCCTGCCGTCCAACAAGTGAGGTGGCCGGCGTAGCAGGAGTGGATGAAGCAAAGTGCGCGGACACGATTATTCGCAAGCTCGCGTCGCAAGCGTATCGCCGGCCGGCGTCAGCAGCCGACGTTGCTGAACTGATGGCCTTCTATCAGGAAGGACGAAAAGAAGGCGACTTCGACCATGCGATCGAAAGCGCGCTCGCCCGACTCCTCGCCGGATTCAAATTCGTGTATCGCGCAGAAGCAGAACCGGCAACGGCGAAACCTGGCGTTCCTTATCCGATCAGCGATCTGGAGCTGGCATCCCGGCTTTCATTCTTCCTGTGGAGTACCGGGCCCGATACGCAGCTCGTCAATCTGGCGAGTCAGGGGCGGTTGAAGCAGCCCGCTGTTCTTGCAGAACAGGTTCGCCGGATGCTGAAGGATCCCCGCTCCGAGGCGATCACGACGAATTTTGCCGGACAGTGGTTGAACCTTCGCGGACTGCAGAGTACGAGCCCGCTGCCTCTCATCTATCCGGATTTTGACGATCCACTTCGGCAGGCGATGCGCAAAGAAGTGGAACTTCTCTTCGACAACATTGTTCGCGAAGATCGCAGCATCGTGGAGCTTCTCGATGCGGATTACACCTTCGTCAACGAACGCCTCGCGAAGCATTACGGCATTCCGGGAATCTATGGCAGCCAGTTCCGCAGGGTAGTGCTGGGTCCCGAGCTGGATGTTCGCCGAGGCTTGCTCGGCAAAGGCGCGATTCTGGCCACGACGTCCAAGCCGGAGCGCAACTCTCCGGTGGTCCGCGGCAAATGGGTGATGACAAACCTTCTGGGTGTCCCGCCTCCGGATCCGCCGCCGAACGTTCCGGCTTTGCCCGCCCGGGCCAACGACGCTCGCGGCAATGCTGTCGATCCGTCGATGCGTCTGAAGATGCTCGATCATCGGAAAGCCGGTCCGGCGTGCATCAACTGTCATCGGCTGATGGATCCCATCGGCTTCACGCTCGAGAACTTCGATGCGATCGCGCTGTGGAGAACTGAGGATGCTGGCGATCCCATCATCGGCAAGGAAACTCTTTATGACGGGACAACTGTTGAAGGCCCTGCGGGTCTGCGCAAATGGCTTCTCGGTTATTCCGATCAATTTGTCCGCGTGTGTTCGGAGAAGTTGCTGACCTACGCGCTGGGGCGGCGCCTCGATCCGGAAGACATGCCACTCGTGAGAAAAGTCGCGAAGCAAGCCGGCCGCAACAATAACAAGTTTTCCGCGCTCGTTCTTTCCATCGTTCAAAGCGACGCGTTTCAAAAGAATATGCTGCCCAAACAGACGGGCGTTCCAAACTCCAGCATCAGGGACAAAGCGGCTGCGAATGCAAGCCCGACAGGGCGCAGCCATCAAGACATGAGCGGAGCGAATGCAAGCCCGATAGGGCGCAGCCATCAAGAATAAGGAGGGCAATTAATCATGTTTATTTCCAAACGGCACCTGCCCCGCCGAACTTTTCTGAAGGGCGCGGGAGTCACTCTGGCCCTGCCGCTCCTTGAAGCCATGATTCCGGCAAGCACGGCCCTGGCACAAACGGCTGCTGCTCCGCCGCCGCGGTTCATGGGAATTTTCTTTCCTCACGGCCTCGCCTATTCCCATTGGGAAATGAAGGAAGGTTCTCTCGGCGAAATGTCCTACATCATGGAACCGCTGACCCCGGTCAAGGAACGTACAGTTGTCCTGGGCGGTCTCTGGTCGAAGTCGGCAGAACCGCCTGAGGGAACCACCGGCTCCGATCACTGGGTTGCGGCGGCGTTCATGACGGCGATCAAACCGCGCAAGACGGCAGGGGCGGATGCCACTGTCGGAAGTCCGACCATCGACCAGTTGATTGCGCAGAAAATCGGCGGAGAGTCGTTGCTCCCCTCATTGCAGCTCGCTGTGGAAGACCCCAACAGCAGTTCTTCCAATTGTGGAGAGGGCTACAGCTGCTCCTATACGAACTCGCTGTCGTGGGTGGGTGTGGAGACTCCTGCAAACGAATCGGTTCTGCGGACCAAACCTCTGCCCATGGAACTCGATCCGCAAGTTGTTTTCGAACGCTTGTTCGGAAGCGGGGCCACTCCGGAAACGCGCACGCAGCGAAGAAAGCAGAGCCAGACTATTCTGGATTCCGTCCTGTCCGAACTTGCATCCGTCAAAAAGAATCTCGGCGTCAGCGATCGCCGGATCGTCGATGATTACACCACTGAAGTTCGTGAGATCGAGCGCCGTATTCAGCTGGCTGCGCAGGCTTCGGGCGCCGTGCCTTCGATCGACGAGCCGCAGGGAATCCCTGACGATTTTGACAAGCACATCACGTTGCACTACGACCTGACGGCGCTCGCCTTCAAGGCCGACATCACGCGCGTTGCAACGCTTCTGGGAGCGCGTGACCTCACCGGTGTCGCCTACCCGCTGCCGAAGAACCAGTGGTTTCCGGACGGCGGACGGACAGGCAGTTTCCATGGCCTCTCTCATCATCAGGAAATCCCCAAGAACCTGGCGGACTATGCCAAGTTGAATCGCTACCACGTTTCAACGATGTCTTATTTCGCGCAGAAGCTGAAGTCGATTCCCGACGGAGACGGCACTTTGCTGGACCATTCGCTGATCCTCTACGGCTCGAACATGGGAAATTCGAATCAGCACCAGCACTACGATGTCGGCCACACGCTGGTCGGTGGCGCGAATGGAAAACTGAAGGGCGGACGTTTCCTGACCTATCCCACGAAGACCGTGACGACGGGGAATGTCCTGCTCAGTATTCTTCATATGTTTGGGGTTGAGAACGAACGGCAGGGTGACAGCACGGGCTTGCTAGCCAAGCTGTAACCCATGAGCGGCCGTTCGTAATTATGGTGACGTATTCGGGCGGGCGTCCGCTCCTCTTGAGGAGGGGTGGCCGAAGGCCGGGGTGGTCAGGATGCCGAAATTTTGATTTGATTCAACTGTGACCACCCCGGCTCACTACGTTCGCCACCCCTCCTCAAGAGGAATACGTTACCGTAATTACGAACCATCAAAAAGACAGAGCTGGAGAGACGAAAATGACTAGACGGTTGATTGCAATCTGTGTCGCGGTGATCCTGTCCTGTATCGCCGCCATGACCCTGGGTGCCGGCCGCAGCGAAATCGCAAGTGCTGCAGAGCGAGGAGACCTGGCGGGCGTGCGCGACCTCATTGTGAAGAAGGCGGATGTGAACGCTGCTCAGCCCGACGGGGCGACGGCGTTGCACTGGGCCGTCTATCGCAACGATGCGGTGATGACCGACGCTCTCCTTCGTGCCGGTGCCAAGGCGACGATAACGAACAAAGACGGCATTAGCCCACTGTATATGGCCTCTCTTTACGGCAATCCTGTCATCGTCAATGCGTTGATCAAAGGCGGAGCCGACGCGAAGAGTAAGGGACCGAACGGCGAAACCATGTTGATGCTTGCCGCCCGCAACGGAAATCCGGATGTCGTAAAAGCGCTGATCGCGGCCGGCGCCGACGTGAATGCCAAGGAACCGGTGCGCGGAACGACGGCGATGATGTGGGCGGTCGAACAGAAACATCCTGCTGCCGTCAAGGCACTGCTGGACGGCCATGCGGACTTTGCCGTTCGTTCCGGCAACGCAGGCAACCCGAGGAATTACCTGGCGAGTTCATACGCGGGCAGCAATGCAGGCGCCCAGACAGCCAAGATGCGCCTGTGTGTCGCCGAACATGGCGGACCTTCGGTCGAAGAACAGATCCGGACGGGGAGCACATTGCTGAACAACACGGAGGGCCCTTGCGGGGAGTTTGGGAAGAATGCCCGCGGCCGTGGTGTCGGCGGCGGTGGAGTCGGTTTCGGGACCACTGATCTTGGTGGCGGCGGTGCCGCTGCCGCTGCCGGTGGTGCCGCTGCGGGCGGTGGCGGAGCCGCTGCTGGCGGACGTGGCGGGAACCGTGGCGGAGGAGGCGGTCGCGGCGGGAACCGTGGCGGAGGAGCTCCGGCAGAGGCCCCTGCAGCCCCTGCGGCAGCAGCAACTCAGGATGCCGGGGAAGACGATGGACCGGTGGCCGGCCTTGTCGGTTCGGGCGGCGGCGGCCTCACGGCCCTGATCATGGCCGCTCGCGAGAATGATATCGAATCCGCCAGGCTGCTTCTGGCCGCGGGTGCGGATGTTAACGCGACTTCAAATGCCGGCTGGTCCCCGCTGTTGATGGCGACCAACAACAGGAACTACCAGCTTGGAAAGGTTCTCGTCGACCATGGCGCGGACGTGAACAAGGCCAACGCCATGGCGTTCACACCCTTGTATCTCGCCACCGACAATCGCAATATCGAAGGCGGGGACTATCCCGTTCCAAAGCCAGACATGGATCATCTGGAGTTCATCAAGATCCTTCTCGACCACGGCGCAAATCCTAATGCGCGAGTCAACGGAAACACCGAGACGCGCACGATCTTCACCATGCAATGGTTCATGGAAGCCGGTGCCACGGCCTTCGTGCGTGCTGCGCAGTCCGGCGACACGGCTCTCATGAAACTTTTGCTCGCCCATGGCGCCGATCCGAAGGTCAAAACCAACCTCGGAGACACCGCGTTGTCTGCGGCAGGGGGAATCGGCTGGGTGGAGGGCGTGACCTATGAGTGGTCCAGGGAAGAAAACGTCGAGGCCATCCGCATGCTTCTCGATCTGGGACTCGATCCGAATGTTGCCAACAACGAAGGCCGTACCGCATTGATGGGCGCTGCTCTGAAGGGGCGCGTTGAGGCCATCAAGCTTCTCGTCGCTCGAGGCGCCAATCTCAATCAGTACGACATCGGCAGCCGTGACACAACGAACGCCGACTCCCAGTTGGCCGGTCATGTCTGGAGGGCCGTGGATTACGCCGATGGTCTCGTGCGTGTGGGTGTCCAATCCGCCAACGCCTGGCCCGAAGCCGGAAAGGTGATCCGGCAACTGATGGAGGAGCGGGGAATGCAGTATCCTCCGATAAACCGAACCATTGACTCGATCTGTATCGTGGAAATCTGCAGGGAGAGACAGCCGGAATTCCTGAAGCAATAAGGGGTAAAGAACTTTAGAAACGGATTCCCAAAATGACAAATGACAATTGAACATTGAACAATGACCAAGCACCCGTTTTCTTCGAATCGAAAAAGAAATGCTTTGTCATTGTTCAATGTTCAATTGTCATTTGTCATTTTGGGAATCCGTTTCTAAAAATCTCTCTACGGCTTGAAGTTTTTCGCCAGGTAATCCAATAGTACCGGATAGTCCTTGTCCGGCAGAGGAGCCCCTTCGTTGAGCATGTGCATGAGGAGCTCGTTCCAGCCTTCACGGGTGGAGCCGCGAGTCTTGATGCGATCCAGGGTGTGACACTGAGTGCAGACCTCGAGGAGAACCGATTTGCCCGGTCCATCGGGTAGCGGTCCGTAGGAACTCACCAGGTACTTCACAAGAACTGGCACGTCCTCCTTTTTGATCTCCGCCCCTTTTACCATCATGAGATTGACGGTGCTCGTCCAGTCTTCCTGATTCATCGCGCTTGTTTCGATAGGGCGGAGATCATGACAGTCCGTGCAGGCGGTGTTCAGAATCTTCTCGCCGGGATCTTCCTTGGGGATTGTTCCCTGACCCGCAGAAAAGGCAATCGCGCAACAGCACAAGGTTGTCGAGAGCCAGAGTGCGGGCTTGCTCCAATGAGAGTTCATTTCTTGGCGACACCCTTCAGGATTACGGGTTGAGCCGCGTAGTTATCGAGAGCAATTGATTTTAGAGTGGGATCAACCACCGCTTTGGTTGTCAGCGATGTCTTGCCTTCGCCGACGCCAGCGCGGTTGACGCGCAGTTCGATAACGCTGAAGGGCCGATCGTCACCCGTCGCGGCGGCGGTGGGCTTCCAGGCCTCAGGGCTCCAGGCGCCGAGTTTGCGGTCGGTCAGCAGGATAATGCGTTGGCTGCCGTCGGCCGCGGCGGCCTTATAAGCATACCGGATCGAGTATCCCGCGCTCGCGCTGGTCCAGAGATACCCGACCGTCGGCATCGAGCCGGCCACTTCCTTATCCCCATACCAGGCGAGGACGGACAAGAGGCGGTCTCGATCGGCGTCGGTGGACCACTTGAGCAGTTCAATGGTCACCGGCTCTCCGGAGCCGGCGACATTGGCAGTTGTTGCAGTGTAGCGTTCGATGGGACCCTTGACCTGCGCCTGAGCGACAGCCCCGGCGAGCAAGAGTCCCAATGCCAAAACGGTTTTCATTGTGATGGCCTTCCTATTGAGGATTATACCGCCGCTAGCGCGCTACGGGTTTTCCGTAGACTTCAAATTTTGCGACGTCCGCCCAGCCGCCCGGGCCGTGACCGCTGCTCGGCAACAAATCGATAAACCCGACTTCATCAACCTTGCTGAGATCGGGATTCGCCACCGCATTACCGGTCGTCACAGCGCGTGCAGGATCGACGGTGAACCACTTCATCCCGGCCAGCGAGAACTCGCGTTCCTGCCAGTCCGCGGTTGTACCATCGGCGAAATCGCCAACCAGCAGGACGCCGCTGGCAAGTTTGATGAGCGGATGAACCTGATGGAGTCCGGACATCTTCGTCACCCACTTGATGCGTGCGAGGCCGCTAAGATCCACGAAATTCGTTTTGTCGCGAAGCGTCAGGCCGCAAGGTCCGGTGCACATGCCGGTCCAGGGATGGACGGGATTGGTTTCATTTGTGGGGGAACCCGCAATCAAGAACTCCTTGGCTGTCGGCCCATAGAGCTTCAGTTCGAGATTGGCGTTTGCAACGGCGTCCTGGCTGATGACGTGCTCGGAGGCGGTAGCGTCCGTCTTCCATTCTTCCTTGAAGAATAGCGGGATTCGTCCCGGGGCTGGTCCGCGCGCTGCGGGTGCGGCTCCGCCGGCAGCTTGCGCGCCGCCGCCTCCACCTCCGCGAGCCCCTCCGCGTCCGCCACCACCGCCCCGTGCCGGGGCAGGATCTTGAGCAAACAGGGTGCAGGCGATCCCCATAAGAACTGTAAGCCGAACGGTCGAAACCACGAGTCTGGAACTGGACATATACAAGCCTCCCAATTTTCGTCTGGATCCGCGCCAGTATAAGTGTTGCGCACACCTCAGGTAAACCCAATTGACAGAGGGCCATCAGGTTCCCGGCAGCACGTGCTATATTGCTCTCCCGCATGAGCACTATTGCCGTATCGGATCTCGAATCGACTGTCTCTGCGATCGTCGACAGCACACCTTTCATCGATATCCATACACACCTGTACGCGCCTGCGTTCGGGACGATCGGCCTCTGAGGTATTGACGAACTGGTCACGTACCACTACCTCGAGGCGGAGCTTTTTCGCTCGGCGTCAATCCATCCCACGAAGTACTGGGCCCTGACAAAGACTCAGCGCGCGGATTTGATCTGGAAGACCCTGTTCGTGGAGAACACGCCGGTCTCGGAAGCAACGCGGGGAGTGGTTGCCGTGCTGCAAGCCTTCGGACTCGATTCGAGAGCGAAGACGCTTGCGCCACTCCGAGATTTCTTCGCAAGGCAGAAGCTTGCCGATCATATTGCGCAGGTTTTCAAACTTGCCGGCATCAGCGAAGCCGTCATGACCAACGATCCTCTCGATCCCGAGGAATCGGCCGTCTGGAATGCCGGGGTACAACCCGGTCCGGCATTTCGTGCCGCGCTTCGTATCGATCGGATTCTCAACGAATGGGATGCGCACTGCGGGATCCTTGCAGCGCAGGGTTATGAGGTACAGCAGGACTGCGGCGGCGAGACCCTGGCGGAGGTTCGGCGTTTCCTGGCGGCATGGGTGACGCGGATGGAGCCGGTTTATATGGCGGTCTCGCTGCCCGACTCTTTCTTTTTTCCGCTGGACGATGCAAGGACGCGGTTGATGCGTGATGCCGTGTTGCCGGCCTGCCGCGAATTCAATCTGCCAATGGCCCTCATGATCGGCGTGCGCCGCCAGGTGAATCCGCTGCTGAAGACTGCGGGTGACGCTGTGGGACGGGCAGACCTTCGCTCTCTTGAAAATCTTTGCACCGAGTTTCCCGACAACCGGTTTCTGGTCAGCGTTCTGAGCCGCGAGAATCAACACGAACTGTGTGTCTACGCGCGAAAGTTTGCGAGCCTGCTGCCATTTGGGTGCTGGTGGTTTCTGAACAATCCGTCGCTCGTCGAAGAAATGACCCGCATGCGGCTGGAGATGCTGGGCGCGAGTTTCATTCCCCAGCATTCCGATGCCCGCGTTTTGGAACAGGTGATCTACAAGTGGCGGAGCAGCCGCCGGACGATTGCATCCGTTCTCGCCAATTCCTACAAACTACTCGCAATAGATGGGCGCCCTGTCACTCGGGAGGAGATTCAGCAGGATGTGACTCGCCTCTTCCGCACCAACTTCGAACAGTTTCTGGGAGAGAAATGAGCCACGGACTACACGGAGAGATCGGGGCCGTGCTACTCGGGGATAATTCGGGGACGGTCACCAAATTCGTACGACGTTACTCATCGAGCGAAGTAATTTCGCTTACGAATTTGGTGACCGTCCCCGAATTATCCCCCTCCGTCTGCGTAGTCCGTGGCTCATTTCTCTCCCAATAGTCACGGCGCATGTTGGAGATGGCTGCGATCTCGAAACGGTTTCCTGGCGTGACGGCCCTGGACTCTGTCGAATTCTCGGTCGGGCCGGGCGAAGTAGTCGCGCTTGTCGGGGAGAATGGCGCCGGCAAATCCACCCTGATGAAGATTCTCGCGGGAATCCATCGCCCCGATTCCGGCACGATCCAACTGGGCGGCCAGACTGTTTCCATTCGCTCACCAAGAGAGTCTGCTCATCTGGGTATCGGCATCATCCATCAGGAACTCGAGGTTATCGATACGCTCGATGTTGCTGGAAATGTCTTCCTCGGGCGTGAGCCTGCATGGGGTGGGCCGCTCCGCCTCATCGACCGCCGCCGCATCTATTCCGAAACTCAGGAGTTCTTAAAACGGCTCGGGCTGAACGTTTCTCCGTCGGCTTTGCTGGGCACGCTGTCGACGGCGCAGCAGCAAATGGTGGAGATTGCCCGCGCGCTCTCACAGAACGCCGGCATCCTGATCATGGACGAGCCTACATCGAGTCTGACACTCAGCGAGACCGAGCGTTTGTTGGCAGTCGTACGCGACCTGCGTGCCGCCGGCGTAGGCATTGTTTATATTTCACATCGCCTCAATGAGGTGGAGCAGCTCGCGGATCGTGTCGTGGTTTTGCGCGATGGCAGGAATGCCGGGGAGTTGAAGCGCAGCCAGATTCATCGCGACCGCATGGTTCAGCTGATGGTCGGGCGGGACCTGGACACGTTCTACGCAGGCAGCGCGGAAGCGGGCGGCGATGTCTGCATCGAACTGAAAGGCCTTCGCACGAGCCGGTATCCCGCTCATGAAGTTTCACTCTCGATCCGGCGGGGCGAGATTTTGGGTCTTGCCGGCTTGATTGGGGCTGGACGCTCCGAGGTGGCGCAGGCGGTTTTCGGAGTACAAAAGGCGCGTGGGGGCACTGTGGAATTGAATGGAAGCGTCGTGGAGATTCGTTCTCCGCGAGATGCGATCCGCCGCGGCATCTATCTCGTCCCTGAGGATCGCAGGAATACCGGTTTGATTACGGCAATGACCGTTCGGGAAAACATCACGCTTCCCGAGCTGTCTCGCTTTTCTTCCGGCGGTTGGATCCGACGAACGGCGGAGAAAGCGGCGGCTCTGATTTCATGCGAGGACTTGAGAATAAAAACGCCGTCCGTGGAGACCGCTGCTTCCAGCCTCAGCGGAGGGAATCAGCAGAAGATTGTGCTGGCCAAGTGGTTGTCGCTGAATCCCAGCGTGATTCTCTTCGATGAGCCCACGCGAGGAGTCGATGTCGGCGCGAAAGCCGAGATTTACCAGTTGATGCGCCGGCTCGCCGCATCCGGCGTGGCGATTTTGATGATCAGCAGCGATATGGAAGAGATTCTCGGGAACAGCGATCGTGTCGCCGTGATGCACGAAGGGCGCGTTACCGGAGTTCTCGACCGCGCGGATTGCACGCAGGAAGCCATCCTGAGGCTGGCAGTGGCGTGATGCGCAAGGAACTCAGCATCCTGGCTTTGCTGGTGGTTCTTTGTGTGGTTGTTTCCATTCTCAATCCCCAGTTTCTCAGTACCGCCAATATCCAGAACACGACCCGTTTGATCGGGACCTACGGAATCTTCAGCATCGGGGTCGGCATCGTGATTGTCACCGGCGGCATCGATCTTTCGGTCGGATCGATGTTCGCGTTGCTCGGCATCCTGTTGTCGATGATGCTCACGCGCTGGCATTGGCCTCCGCTGGCGGCCGTCGGCGCAGTAATCCTCCTTGGCGCGGGTCTGGGTACGGTGCACGGCTTGCTGATCACGCGCATTCGCCTTCAGCCCTTCATCGTCACGCTGTGCGGGCTGCTCCTGTATCGGGGGCTTGCGCGATATATCGCGGCCGATGCTACGCAGGGCTTCGGAACCGGCGAAGGCTTTGAATGGTTGCGCGACCTGACAACCGGCAGCTTCGTCGGAATTCCCATGCCGTTCCTGTTTCTAATCGTGATCGCCGCCGTCATGTGGGTGTTTCTTCATCGGTCCGTCTATGGCCGCCATCTCTATGCTGTTGGGCGGAATGAAGAAGCGGCGCGGTATTCCGGCATCAATTCGCGCAACGTGATCCTTAGCGCATACGTCGTTTCCGGAGCCCTGGCGGGAATTGCGTCCATCCTGCTCGCGTTCTACACGAATTCCATCTCTCCGTCATCACACGGAGACTTCTACGAACTCTACGCGATCGCGGCGGCGGTTCTCGGCGGCTGCAGCCTGCGCGGCGGCGAAGGATCGATTCTCGGAATCGTGATAGGCACCGCGCTGTTGCAGGTGTTGCGCAATCTCGTCAACCTGCTCGATATCCCGAGCTCGCTGGATTTCGCGGTGATGGGCGCCGTGATTTTGATTGGCGTCATCGTGGATCAGGTGTTTCGCACGAGAAAGGCGTAAGCGTATTGGGAGTTTAGAGTTATGGGCAACGTTGGGGCCGGCGGCTCTCCTCCTCAGTTGAGGAGGAGTGGCTGCGGCAGTAAGAAAATGGCCCCCTTCCTTAGCGGCCGCAGACGAGGTGGTCTGTTCAATCACAAACAAAGAATTGTTTTGGTGCTTGAA
>Ga0134121_10000594_pt1 | contig 40172 bp, 28 predicted proteins | sample KB301_FD_96463 | JGI IMG/M metagenome (GOLD analysis project Ga0134121, IMG submission 96463) | Terrestrial soil microbial communities without Nitrogen fertilizer from Kellogg Biological Station, Michigan, USA - KB3-0-1 | ecosystem: Environmental > Terrestrial > Soil > Unclassified ...
GGTCGATCGACAGGACCTCCTCGCCCTCCTCGTCCTCCTGCACGAGCTGGATGCGGAAGTCCTCGCTGGCCTCGTCGAGCACCCGCTGGGCGCTCTCCGACTTCTGCAGGATCTCGTCGATCGCCGAGCGCACGCCGACCTTGACCTCGACGGGTTGTCCCAGCAGCAGCTCCATCTCGTCGATCTTCACCACGTCCGAAGGATCGGCCATCACCACCGTCATCCGGCCGTCGAGCTGCGCCTCGGGAATGAAGCCGTAGCGCAGCATGATGTCGAACGGCACGCGGCGGAAGAGGTCGTTGTCGATGCGGAAATGCGTCATGTCCACGAACTCGAGGCCGTAGCGGGCGGCAAACGCCTCCGCCTCCACCCGCTCCTGGGCGATGCGGGCTCGCGCCTGCTCGACGGTTTCCGCCTCGAGCTCTTTGTCCTGCACTCCCGTGCGGGCGTTGATCACAGCCATAAGCAAGAACTCCTAAAATACCGACCGCGGCGCTCGCCGATCGCCCGAGGGAAAATCCCCCTTCACCAAGGTGCTAGAACTTCGACGAACCGAGCATGGAGAACATGGGCAGATAGATCGAGATCAAAAGGATCGCGATGATGGCGCCCATGAAGACCAGCATCATCGGCTCGACCAGCGACAACAGCCGTTGCATCCGGGTTTCCACCTGCTCGTCCAGGAAGTCGGAGACGCTGCTCAGCATGTCGTCCAGCGAGCCCGTCGCCTCGCCCACCTTGACCATGTCGATCGACATGTCGGTGAAGATCTCGCTCACCTCCAGCGCGGAGTAAAAGGGTTTGCCCTCGCGCACCAGCTGGATGGTGGGCTCCACCTTGCTGCGCACGAACGCATTGCCCACCGACGCGTTGGCGATCTCGAAGGCGGGAACCAGAGGAATGCCTCCGGCAAGCAACGTCGACAGGGAGCGGCAGAATTCCGACATCGCGAAACGGTGCAGCACCGGCCCCAGGAATGGCAGGCGCAGCTTCAGCCGGTCCAGGGCCAACCGGCCCGAGTCCGTGTTGCCCCACGAGCGGAGCGCCAGGCCGCCGACCACCAGCCCGATGAGGATGATCGGCCAGTTCTGGGTGGCGAAGGTGGAGATCGCCAGCACCACTTGGGTGAGGAACGGCAGGTCCGTGCCCAGCTCGGTGAAAAAGCTCATGAACTTGGGCACCACGTAGATCGCCATGATCGCGATCATGGCGATCGACAGGCAGACCAGGACCGCCGGATAGATCAGGGCCGAGATCACCCGCCGGCGGGCGTCGAGCACCAGCTTCATGTAGCGGATGAAGCGGCGGATCACCTGTTCGAGCTCGCCGCTTTTCTCGCCGGCCTTGAGCGACGACGGGTAGAGGCGGGGAAACAGATCGCCGTGGGCGGCGAAGGCCTCGGAGAGATCCTCGCCGCTCTTGACCCGGTCGCGGACGTCGGTGAGCACGGCCTTGAAGTGCTGATTGTGCATGCGCTCCAGCATCAGATCCAAAGTCTGGAGCAGGGGCAGGCCCGCTTTCAGCAGCGCCGCCAGCTCCTGATTGAAGATCATGAAGTCCTGCACCGGAATGCGCCGCCGGCCTCCCCGGCCGAGGCCGGGCATGGCAAGCCGCGGGGCGCCGCGCCGCCGCGCCTCGAAGAGGTGGTAGCCGAGCTTACCCAGGTCGCTGCGCAGAGCGGTCTCGTCGCTGGCGGTAAAGACCTCCTCCAGCACCCGGCCGTCCTGGGTTCCTACGCGACAGATGAACTGCATGCTTTCTCTCTAGGTCTCCTTGAGCTGAGGGGTTACCGGCGTGGGGCGTCGCCTTCGCGCAGGGTCAGTACGACCATCAGCGCCTCGCGGCTGGCTTCGCTCTTGGCGAGCCCCAGACTGATGGTCTGGTCGCACCAGAGGGTAAGGTTGGTCTGCAGCAGGTTCGTCTCCGGCCGTCCTTCTCCCCGCCGCGAGATGCGGAAGCTCGAGAGCTTCACCCGCTGGTCGTCCATCAGCGTCCCGAAGCGAAAGCTCACCTTGTATTCCTGTCCCAACTCATAGATTACCGGCTGCCCTTCCACTCCGCCGAGCTGCGCCTGTGCCTGCATCTCGAAGTTGTCGTAGGCGAGCAGGTCGTGCAAACGCTTGGTCAGCTGCTCCGGCAGATCCGAATGCCGCACCTGGGGCGAGACGGTGTTGCGGCTCGCCCGCACGATCAGCACCTCCAGCCGCATCGGCCGCGGCTGGTGGTCGAAGTTGCGCAGCACCGGTACGATGCGGTTGAGGGCTGCCGGAACGTCGCGAATCACCAAAGTGTTGCCCCCCGGTTGCAGCTCGACCGTCCCCTTGCGCGACAGTAGAGGATAGACCAACGCCACGGCCTCGCTGGCTCGCTGGTGGCGAAGAGTGTAGGCCTGCAGCACCACCTCGGTCGCGGCGCCAGCCGGCGCGGCTTTCCCCGCCGGCTGTGCGGTCAGCGACGACGACAGGATCAGCACAGCGAGGAAGCTCACCAGGGAGCGGACGGACCGCGTCACCGAAGGACTCAGGATCTTACCGCGAGGTGTGGTGGCAGCCGAAACGCGGTCGACCGGGCCGCCGCGGAAGCCGGCGTTGGGGGAGAGACGAATCATCGGGGCACCGGTCAGACATCCAGGCTCTCGTCGACGATCATGAACACTGAGATCCCCTCGCCGTCCATGTGGTAGACGCGGGCGCCGGGGCGGTTGAGCCCTTCGATCGCCGCTGGCTCCTGGGCTGCCGGTTGCGCCGCCGCCTCTTTCGCTGCCGGCGGCAGCGCGGTGGCTGCAACACCGGTGGCGGCGGGCGGCCGGTCGCGGCTCACCGCCAGGGAGGCCACGGCGAGCACCGCGGCGGCGGCCCAGCGGCGCCAGCCGGCGAAACGATGGCGCGACTCCAGGCGGCCGGCGTTACGTGCGTTGCGCATTGCCGCCACGGCCAGGCGCATCGACTCCGCTTCCGAGCGTTCCGCGGCGGGGTTCAGCTCGGCCACCGGCAGCCGGCGGAAAACCAGGAGGGGGTCGGCCTTCAAGGCCTCGGGCCGGCAGCGCGGGCAGTCGTCGAGGTGCTCCAGCGCCTCCGTCCAGCCCTCGGGCTCGTCGTCCCGCCGCGCCGCGACGCGGCTCCAATCAGGGCAGCTCACTTAGTCGCCCTCCCGACGGGTGGGCAGGCCGAAGCCGCCCGCGTACTCCGGGAATCGCCGCAGCAGCTCCTCACGGAGGATCCGGCGGGCGATGAACAGGTGATTGCGGACGGTCGACTCCCGCGAGTCGATGATCTTCGCCACTTCGGGCGACGACAGACCCTCGATCTCGTGCAGCAGGAAAACGAGCTTCTGCTTCTCGGAGAGGTTGACCGACAGCTCCCGGAAGAGGGTGCCGAGCTCCGTCTGTTGCATCCGCGACAGGTCGCGCTGCGCCCGTCCGTCGGCCATGTGGAGCAGGTGCTGGCGTACCGGCTCCTGGCTGCGCTCGCGGGTCTTCCGCGACCGCAGGTGATCGATGGCGAGGTTGCTGGCGATGCGATAGATCCAGGTGTTGGGGGCCCACCTGGCGTCGAACTTCAGCCGGTTCTCCCAGATCTTGAAGAAGGTCACCTGCACGATGTCCCGGGCCTCTTCGAGGTCGCCGCCGAGAATGCGCTGGCAGAGGTGGAGGAGCGGCTTGGTCTTGCGATTGATGAGCTCGTTGAGCGCCGACTCGTCGCCCTCGCGCATGGCCAACAGGAGGTCGCGGTCGGTCGCCTCGGCCCAGGGCGCCCGCTGGGGGGGACTGGACGGCTGGCGGTTGGAGTAGACGAGCTCGAGCATATTCATCTGGTATACGGAGCAGCCGGAAAAAACGTCTAGCCCCAGGGAATGCCCCTCCTCCCAGGGTCCGGTAAACCAGCCATTATACTGCCTTCCTAGATGCGATCCGTGCTCTGGAGGCTCTATCAGCTCGCGACGGGAGCCGCCTTGCTGGCGGCGGGGCCCTTCCTGCTCGCCCGCCGGGGCAGCCACTACCTCCCCACCCTCCCCGGCCGTCTCGGCAGGGAAGCCGGGATGACGGGAGTGCGCGGCGCGCTGTGGCTCCATGCCGTGTCGGTGGGCGAGGTGGGCGTCGCCGCCACCCTGGCCCAGGCTTTGTCCCCTGACCTGCCGCTCCTGGTGACCACCGTCACTCCCACCGGCCAGGAGCGAGCCCGGGCCCTTTTCAAGGACCGCGCCGGAGTGGCGTACCTCCCTTTCGATCTCGGCTTCGCGGTGCAGCGTTTCTTCCGTCGCCACCAGCCCAGTGCGCTGATCCTGGTGGAAGGGGACTACTGGCCCCTGCTCCTGCGCGAGGCGCGCCGCCGCGGCCTGCCCGTGGCGGTGGTGAATGGCCGGGTGGGCGACCGCGGCTTCCGGCGGATGCTGCGCCTGCGGGCCATCCTCGGTCCCCTGTTCGCGGCCGTGGACCGCTTCGGCGTCCAGACGGCCGGCGATCGCGACCGTCTCGTCCGGCTGGGAATCGGTCCCGAGCGCATCGTCGTCACCGGCAATCTCAAGTACGAGTCACCCGAGCCGCCTCGGAAGCCGGAGCTGGAAGCGGCCCTGCGGAAGGTGGCCGCGGGGCGCCCCCTCCTCGTCGCGGGCTCGACCATGGCCGGGGAGGAAGCCGCGGTGCTCGACGCTTTTCAGGCGGCCGGAGGAGGCGGAAGCGCCCTCCTCGTCGTCGCTCCCCGCCACCCGGAGCGCTGGAACGAGGTGGACGCGCTGCTCCAGGCCCGCAACGCCGTCCACGCTCGCCGCAGCGCTCTCGATGAAAGCTCCGTCCGTCCATCCGTGGTGCTCCTGGACAGCCTGGGGGAGCTCGCGGCGCTCTATCGCCTGGCCGCTGCGGCGTTCATCGGCGGCACCCTGGTGCCGACGGGCGGCCACAACCCCCTGGAGGCGGCCCGATTCGGGGTGCCCATTGCCGTCGGTCCCGCGATGCACAACTTCCGTGAGATGGCCGCGGCCTTCGATGCCGCCGGCGCCTGGCGACGGGTGGCGAATTCGGGAGAGCTGGCCGCGGCCTGGCGCGAGTGGCTGGAGAATCCCGCCGCGGCGCGGGAGACCGGCGGCCGGGGTCTGCGTCTCGTCGAGGAAAACCGCGGCGCCCTGGTGAGGACTTTGGAGATGCTCGCTCCTCTCTTGCCCTCACCCCCTAGCCCCATAAGCGCTGACCCTGCTGGCTCAGAGCGCCCCCACCCAAGACCCTCATCACCCCGGCCCTCTTCTCCCGACCCCCTCGACCCCCTCACCGGGAGAAGAGGGAGAACAGCCGGACCCCTCATCACCCCGGCCCTCTTCTCCCATCGCCCTCCCCCCAACCGGGAGAAGAGGGAGCAGGGCAAGAACGCCCCAGGGGTACCCCTCTCCCGGGGAGGGGGATGGGGTGGTCGGGAGAGGGGCAGGGGTGAGGGTCTTGGGTGGGGGCGCTCTGAGCCAGCAGGGTCAGCGCCTATGCCGCCGCCCCCCACCTCCCCCTGGCAACTCCTCTACGGCGGCGTCCATCGGCTCCGGCTGCGGTGGTACCGGAAGCATGCCCACCGTCTTCCGCGGCCGGTGATCAGCGTCGGCAATCTCCACTGGGGAGGCGCCGGGAAAACGCCCCTGGTAGCGGCGATCGCCGCCCACCTCCGGGACCGGGGTCTCGCCGTCTGCATCCTCAGCCGGGGTTACGGCAGCCGCGGCCGGGGCGTGCGGGTGGTGAGCGCCGGCCATGGACCGTTGCTCGACGCCCGGATGGCGGGCGACGAGCCGGCTTTGCTGGCCGGCGACCTTCCCGGCGTGTCGGTCGTCGTTGGGCCCGACCGCCACCAGGCCGGTCTCGAAGCGCTCGCGCGGCTCGATCCGGCTCCCGACCTCTTCCTTCTCGACGATGGCTTCTCCCATCTCGCTCTCGCCCGCGACCTGGATCTCGTCGCCTTTCCCGCTCTCGATCCCTTCGGCGGCGGCCGGCTCTTGCCCTCGGGCAAGCTGCGCGAGCCCCTCGCGGCGATCAGCCGGGCGCACGCGGTGATCCTGACGGGAGCGCCCGGGTGGGATGGCCGCGGCGACGCCCTGGCCTCGGCCCTGCGTTCCCGTGGCTTCGCCGGTCCCGGCTTCGCCAGCGTCACCCGCCCAGGCGTGCCGGGGCTCGCTGGCGGCGACCCGCTGCCGCCCGGCGCGCGCGTCCTTCTGGTTAGCGCCATCGGCCGCCCCGACACTTTCACCGCCTTGGCCCGGGACCTGGGACTGGAGATCGCGGGCGAGCTGAGCTTCCCCGACCATCATCTATATCCCGCCGCGAGCCTCGCCCGGATCGCGGAGGCTTTCCGGTCGAGCGCCGCCGCCGCCGTCCTCGTCACCAGCAAGGACCGGGTGAAGCTCCTCGGCCGTCTGGAGGTTTCCGAAATTCCCCTGGCCGAGCTGCCCATCCGCGCCGATCCCGAGCCGGCGTTCTGGGACTGGCTGAACGGGGAGTGGGACCGCCTGCGGTAAAGTCCCTCCCGCGTGAAGAACCGCCCCCTCCGCCACCGCGTCGAATATGGCCTCTACCGGACCCTCAAGGGGTTCCTGCGGGCGCTGCCGCACCCCTCCACGCGCTCCGTGGGCCGCGCCTTGGGGAGCCTCGCGCACGGCGTCGACCGCCGTCATCGCGAGGTGGCCCTGCGCAATATGGCCCTGGCGCTTCCCGAGGTGCCGGAGACCGAGCGGCGGCGGCTGGTGCGGGATTGCTTCCGGCATTTCGGCGCCGCCCTCTGCGACGCCGTCTCCTCCACGCGTTTCGACGCGGCGGAGATGTGCCGGCGCTTCACCCTGGAGGGCTGGGAGCACGTGGAGGAGGCTGAAGGTCTCGGCAGGGGAGTCTTCATGCTCACCGCCCACCTGGGACTCTGGGAGCTCGTTCCCCCGATCGTAGGGCTCTATCGAGGCCCCATCGACATCGTCGTCCGGCCGGCGGACAACCCGTGGCTCGACCGCGAGCTCTGCGACCTGCGTGAGCGGTTCGGCAACCGCGTCGTCCCCAAGCGGGGAGCCGCCCGGCGGATGTTGGAGACCATCCGCGCCGGTGGCCGGGTTGGACTGCTCATCGATCAGCGGGTTCAGGAGCGCGAGGGAATCACCGTCCCCTTCTTCGGCCGCCCGGCGCTCACCAGCTCGATTCTCGCCCGCGTCTCCCTGCGCACCGGCGCCCCGGTCGTCCCGATGACGGCGTACCCGGAGCCGAAAGGGCGATATCGCGTCGTCGTCCGCCCGGCGATCGTTCCCCCACAAGCCAACGATGACGATGAAGCCGTGGCCGCTCTTACTCGCCGCTATCTAGAGGTTGCCGAGGAGGATATCCGCGGCCATCCCGAGATGTGGCTCTGGATGCACCGCCGGTGGGACGCGCGAAAGAAGAAGGAAGACTCCCTGGCCGAATCGGAGGGCGAGGAGAAAGACTGAGCAGATCGTCAGGAGAGAACTTTAGCCAAGCTTTGTTACCGCCGGGGCTCTTTATCCCCGGCTTCTACCGTTTCCCTAGACTTCGGATTATAACGGTAGAACGGACTATCTCATCATCTCCTAAGAGATGTCGGGCGCTCGTGGGATCGTTACCGCTTTCGCTCGGATCCTAGTCTCTGAACCTTGCCGGCCCCTTGGATCTTCGATCCTCCGTGTCGGCCTTGGCTGCCGGTTGTCCGTCCCCGGAGTTTCCGGCAATTCACCCGATTTGCATCCGCCGCTCGCGCGACGGAGGGCCTCTGACTCAAGCCGTCCTGACGATCTGCTCAGTCTTTGCCGATGAGAAACCTCCTGTCGAGAGTATAAGCCGGTGCATACCGGCCGTCCTCGTAATGGTACACCACCAGGGGTTTGGCCGGCGCGATCAGAGCTCCCAATAGAGGAGCGATCACCACCGGGCCACGGTAGAAGAGGTGCATTTTGGAGACGCGGGGGTTCTCTACCCAACTCCGGACCTGGTCGCGGATTCTTACCGCTTCGGCTTCCCAGTGCTGGGCATCCGGGCTGACATACTCGGGCAGAGCGAAGTCGACGAGCACTTCAGCGCCCTCGAGCCCCAACTCCTGCAACGAGTGCTCAACGACGGGACGAATCGAATCGCCACCGACTGAGATGAGGATCAATCCCTGCCCCGCGGTCTCGCCGTTCTCGATCGCCCCGAGCGCGAGCGGAACCGGCCGGAACGCAGGAATCTTCACCTCGAATGCGGTCGAGCTCGGGAGGATCTGAGGATCACGCCCCGCCGTGGCGCGCGTCTCGGTGAGAATCGTCTTCAATCCCTGACCCAGGTTCTGCGCCAACTCCAGCTTGAGCAGAAAGCTCGCCAAGGCGGGATTGCGCCAGACTGGGGTGGCCTCGCCGCACCTCAGCCGTTCGGGGTCCATTCCCAGGACGGCTCCTCCCGGGCTGGCGATCTCGATGCGGTCGGAGAAGACCGTGATCCGGACTGGCTGGTGCGATTCGTAATCCCGGTGCGCGAAAGCATTGACCACCGCCTCCTGCAGGGCTTTCAAGGAGTAGCGGGGACGGTTCTGCCGGATCTCCAAAGCGCTATGCGACTTGTCGATGCTGATCCCGGTATAGAGCTGCAATCGATCCAGAAGGTCGCGGATGAGGCTGGGTAGCGGCGCGGTTGCCTGAAAGCGAGTAGACAGGGCCTCCGTTCGCTCCTCTCCCGGATGGACGGCAAAGATCGCATGGGCACCGGGAATCCAGCGGGTGGGCTCCCGGCTGAAGAGCAGCAGTGCCAGGTAGGTCGGCACCGCTCGCGTTCCAGAAGCCAGGACCAAAGGGTGGGAAAAAGCGTCCAGGCGGGCTCCCGGCTTCAGATACTCCTCCGGAGGATGCGGAAGATTCGCCCGCAGCAGGAACTCCCGGGCGATCACAAGATCGAGATCGTCGAGAGTGGCTCTCAAGCAGGGCCGCTCGAGGAAAGGCGGGACCTCCCCTTTCCTTTCCTGGAGCTGGCGCAAAACTTCCTTATTGGCAACGACGGTCTTGCTGCCGTGCCGAACCCAGCTTCGGGTACGTCCGTCTTTCTCCTGGAAAGCGTGGACCCGTCCCGAGGCTTCGACGTGGAACACCAGGTTACGCCGCGAGGGGTCTTTTGGAATCTTGACCTCTTCGACGCTGGGGAGGATCGGTGGCGATACCCGATCCCGGCACCAGTCAAGGACGATCCCCTGGACTTCTTGGAACCTGCTGCCCGCGAGTCCGACCCGGTGAGCGACCGGGAATCCATGTTCGTCCCGTCTCTCCTCGATCCCACAGACTACCCAGCCGCCCAACCCTGAACCATCCAAGTCGTTCGCGAACGCCGTCAAGGTCCTGACCACGTCCTCGATCTCCGCAGCGCCTTTCTTCCACTCGACGTGAGCGTTTTCCAGGCGCAGGAGATCCTCAAGATCGGCGGGTACCATACCGAGAGGCTACCACCGCATCGATGGCCGGAGGGCGCCGCCGAAGCTCTCTCTTTGACTCGCCCCCTACTTCGGGCAGAGCTGAAAATGCCCCAGAAACTCCTGGATCGCCGCCGGGTCGGCGTTGGTGCCGGCGAAGTCGGTTTCGGCGACCGGTTTGTCGGGAGCCGGGTCGGGGCCGAACCAGAGGCCGAAACGCAGCCGGTTGTCGTGGGAGCATTCGGGCATAACCATGGTGACGAGCCCGTGTCGGCCCTCCCGCCTGCGGCGGCGGATCTCGCCCCGGCCGGCAGAGTAGAGGACCTCGGTGCCGTTGACGGTCACGGTTCCCCGCCGGACGACCTCCTTGGGATCGAATTTCACGTCGGACTGATACCAGCCGGAGTCTTCGGGACGGGGAGCCTCGCCGCGCAGGAAGCGCTCCATCTTCGGCTTGTTGTCCCGCATCAGGCGCATGTTCATGTACATGAAGCCGCGCTCGTCGAAGTCCTGGCCCGGCCCGCTACTGCCCGTACCGGGGTCGCGGTCGGACAGCATGGCCATCTCCATCAGGCCCATGGGGGCGGAGAAGGCGAACGCGGGATAGTAGCCGGCCGGTAGCTGCTCGTAGGGGAGCACCGACTTGACCTTCGCCTCGCGCTTCACGGGATCTTTCATCGCCTCGGAAAACTCTTTGCCCGTTCTGTAACCGAGGAAAGTCAGCCCGCCGAGGCCCAGCAGGGCGAGCAGCACGAGCGCGGCGCAGCCGCAGCCCACGTACACCCACGGAGACGTCGATTTCTTTAGCGGACGACCGTCGGCTTCCATGTCACATTTTCTCCGGGATCGGAATTCCCAGGAGCTCTCCCAGGGTCTCCAGTCCGCGCCGGAAGACCACGACCATGGCCAGCCGGACGGCACGCACCTGGGGGTCCTTCTCCTGGAGGATGGGGTGGCGGTGATACACGGTATTGAAGTGCTGGGCGACGTCCAGCGCGTGCCGGGCGATCAGCGACAGCTCGAGTGTCTCGGTGGCCTTCTCGACGGTCTCGCCGATCTGCGCCACCTGGAGAATCAAATCCCACAGGTCCTCGCTCCACAGCTCGTGGGGGAGCGTCGCGACCTCGTCGGCGAAGACGTCCGCGGGCAGCCCCTCCTGCGCCAGACGGCGGCGGATGTTGTTGGCCCGCACCAGGGAGTATTGAAGATAGGGACCGGTCTCGCCCTCGAAGCTCACCGCCTCGTCGAAGTCGAAGGCGATCACCCGGTTGGTGGTGGCCTTCGCCATGAAGAAGCGCAGGGCGGCGATGGCGATCTGGCGTGCCAGCACCTCCAACTCCGCCTCGCCGAGGTCGCGGTTGCGTTTCAGGACCTCGTCCCGCGCCCGCACGATGAGCTGGTCCATGAGGTCGTCCGCCTTGACGCCGATTCCCTTGCGGCCGGACATCTCCAGCACCTTGTCCTCGCCGCCCTCCTCGTCCAGATAGCCGAGCTGCCGGGCCGTGGCCGTGGACAGGGCGACCATCTCATAGGCGAAATGGACGGAGCGCCCGGCCTCGGCCTCGTGGCCCAGGGCTTGGAGGCCGGCACGGACGATCTTCTGCAGATAGCTCTGGCGGGTGTCGATGACGTTGAACACCCGCCAGGCGTGACCAAAGACCGGATGCCCCTCGACGCCGTCGTGGGTGGTCTCCCAGACACCTTCCTCCTGCCAGAAGCGGTAGCCGAAGTCGCGGCCCAGGAGGCCGAACTTCCACAGCTGGTAGGCGATGTCCTTGCCGACGTAGGTCACCGTGCCGTCGGAGCGGACGATCACTTTGTCCGGGTCCTCGAGGCCCGCGAACTCCTCCGCTTGGGAGAGGGGCATCACCCAGCAGCCGGCGTTCTTCCCTTCCTTTTCCAGGTGGACGGCGCCGCTCTTCTTGAGCAGCCCGAAAGCTTGCTCGAAGAAGTTGTGCCCCAGGATGTCGCTCTCATGGGTCAACAGGTCGTAGGAGACGTCGATGCGGCGCATGGTGGCGAGGTGACGGGCGACGACTCGCTTCGCGATCAGGACGCTCATCTCCGCCCGCGGCCCGCGGGCCGTTTCCATCTCGTGCAGGGTCTCCCGCCGCAGCCGCTGGCGCTCTGGATCCTCGGCGAACCAGCGGCCGACCTCGCTGTAGAGGTCCCAGCAGTAGAAGTCGAAAGGCTCGGGGAGGGCCGCCACCTGGGCGAACGAGAGCCCGCGCAGGTCGATGAAACCGACCACCACGTCGGCGAGCTGAACGCCGGTGTCGTCGATGTAGTTCTGAATCTCGACGGGGTAGCCCAGGCTCTTGAGCGAGCGGCCCAGGACGTCGCCCAGCACGGCGTTGCGCAGGTGGCCGATGTGGGCGGCCTTGTTGGGATTGATGTTGGTGTGCTCGATCACCACCTTGCCGCGGCGAACGCCCCCCTCCAACAGGGGCGCATCCAGCAGGGCGGCGGTGAAGGCCCGGCGGTCGAGGTAGAAGTTGAGGAAGCCGGCTCCCTGAACCTGGACGTCGCGCACGGCGGCAGGCCGCTTGAGCGCGGCGGCGAGCTCCTCCGCGATGGCACGCGGATTGCGCTTCAGTATCCGCGCGAGCTGTAACCCGGCCGGCGAGGAAAGGTCGCCGAGGTCGCGCCTCGGAGGCACCTCCAGCACCGGTTGGTGGTCGATGCCGAAACGCTCCTGGATCGTCGCGGCCAACGCGGCCGACAATAGGTTCTTCAGCTCGGTCCACATGCGCGGAGCAGTCTACACTATGAGATTCAGGGGGCTGTCTGCCGGAATCACGCCGGGCCACCCTTGGTATGATCTAGGGGAGGAATGATGGCTGAGATGACGGAAAACCAAGCCGAGAATCGCGTCACCGTGGTGATGGACCGCACCCAGCTCGAGCTGGTGGAGGGCGATATCACCGATCTCGAGGTGGATACGATCGTCAACGCCGCCAACGAGCAGCTCCAACTCGGCTCCGGAGTGGCCGGCGCCATCCGGCGCAAGGGAGGCCCGTCGATCCAGGAGGAGTGCAACCGCATCGGCGGCACTCCGGTGGGCACCGCCGTAATGACGGGTGCGGGCCACCTCAAGGCCCGGCGGGTCATCCACGCCGTGGGGCCGCGGATGGGGGAAGGAGATGAGGACAAGAGGCTCGCGGCCGCCGTCCGCGCCGCCCTCGCCCTGGCGGACCGCCGGGGAATGAAGTCCATCGCCCTGCCCGCCCTTTCGACCGGCAACTTCGGCTTCCCCATCGACCGGGCAGCGCGCATCATGCTCACCGAGATCCATCGCTTCCTACAGGGCGGCACCAAGCTCGAGAGAGTCGTCGTCTGCCTGCTGGGCGACGAGGCCTTCGGCACCTTCAAGCGCGAGCTGCGCCGCGGATTCCGTTAAGTGACCGCGCCAGTGGTTCCGGCGGTCGTCCTCGTCCGTCCGCGGGAGGAGGGCAACGTCGGCTCCGCCGCTCGGGCCATGGCCAACATGGGGCTCTCCCGCCTGCTCCTGGTGGAGCCGGCGCCGGCCCTCGGCGGCACGGCCAGGGCGTTCGCCGTGGGCGCGCGGGAAGTGCTCGACGGCGCCGTCCGCGTCGCCAGTCTCGCCGAGGCCATCGCCCCCTTCCGCCGGGTGGTGGGCACCACCTCCACTCGTGACCGCCGCCTGGGCATCCCTTTCCTCACTCCCCGCGAGCTCCCCGCCTGGCTGGCGCAAGACTCGCCGGACACTCCGACCGCTCTCGTTTTCGGCCCCGAGGTGGGAGGTCTCACCAACGAGGAGCTGGCCCTCGCCGGAGCCGTGGTCACCATTCCCTGCTCGCCCGTTCAGCCCACGCTCAACCTTGCGCAGGCCGTACTCATCGTGGCCTATGAGCTGTTCATCGCCCGCGGCGATGCGCCTGCCGGCGACGCCTGGGAGGAGCCTCCCGCTGCCGCGGAGGAGATCGATGGCCTGCTCGGCCACGCCGCCGACGTCCTCGCCGAGGTCGGCTTCGCCCGCGACGACAGCTTTCCGGGGGTCTTGCGCGACCTGCGCCGCCTCGCCGCGCGGGCGGCGCCGGCCAGCCGCGACGTGCGCATCCTGCGCGGCATCTGCCGGCGGGTTCAAGGGGCGTTGGGGAAGGGGAAGTAGATCCAGAGTATGCAAACTGCTGCCCGTTGTTTGCAAACAAGGGTCCATTTGATGCAAATGACTGCTGGCAATCCCTTCGCCGCCGGCGGTCTGTTGCATACCGCTAGCGGCGAGTTGCAAGCCGCCAGTTATTAGTTGCATACCGGCCGCTCTTTTTTGCAAACCGGCGTTCCCGACGCTCGCCGGACTCTCTTTTGTTTGCAAACTGACCGACATTTGCATCAACCATCTGCCGGTTTGCGGCAAACCGCTGCTCTTTGGCCTGGCCTGAGCGTCCGGCAGAGCCCGGAGAACGGCTATTTGCAACAAAGCGAGGACGGTGGGCCTTTCCGAATCGCCGGTTTGCAACTCGCCGCTGGCTCGGGACCGTCTCGGAGCCGGCAGAGACCTCTCGGGAAGGCCGGTTTGCAACAAACTGACCCTGTTTTGCAACTAATGGGAGCGAGCCTTACGGCCGTAAGCGTTCGGTGAACCTGACAGGCGCTTATCGTCCTCCGGCCGGCCAGAGCCTCTTGGAAGGTTCAGAGCCTACGGGGAACTTTTGGGCCACGCTCTGGGCAACAGGTCCGAAACAGCGATCATTGCCTCAGGCCGGCCAAGAGGCGAGACGCTGTCACCGGCACGGAGGATGATCCGGGTTTGGTAGGCTCCGTCTATGGGATCTCGGAAAACTTCGAGCACCTTTCGGACGAGGTTGAGAAGCCAGGCTTCTGGAATCCCGGAGCGGGCGTAGAGAGGGATCTTCCGCTTGCGGTCATGAAGCAGAGAGCTGTCGGCAACCTCTACGACCAGCAAAGCAGTCGTAGGATGGCTCTCCAAGAAGTCATCGATGCTACCGAGGACGATGGCGACGTCGGGTTCCGGCTCGGAGTCCTCGCTCAGCGCAAGGGGAAGCTGGCCGCGAATCTCGAATCCTGAGGCAAGCGGGAAAGCTACCCCCAGAGCTTGCTGGACCTTCCGGAAGCCGGTCGCATGGAGACTGTTCTGCGGCGTCATGTCGTAGATGACTCCCTCGACCAGCTCGACCCGCTTGCCTGCTGGCAGTAATCCCCGATCGACCAGGCGGTCATACTCCTGCCGGGTCCAGCGATGAGCTTCGATGTCTACAAGTGCCATGCTCGCAATGGTAACTCATCCACGATCAGGCAGCCGGGGACGAAGATGTGGACCGTCGGCGAGCCGTCTCGAACACCGGCGGCTCTCCTCGAATCAGTTGCAGATCGCCATGCTACTCTTCGGAACCTCTATGAAGACCATCCGCATCGGCAACGGACAGGGGTTCTGGGGCGACAACGTCGATGCTCCGGTGGAGCTGCTGCGCGGCGGTCCCCTCGACTACCTCGGCATGGATTACCTCGCCGAAGTGACGCTGTCGATCATGATGCGGCAGAAGCTCAAGAACCCGAAGCTGGGCTATGCCACGGACTTCATCGGCTTCATTCGCCGGGTGCTGCCGGACCTCAAAGAGCGCAACGTCCGCATCCTTACCAATGCCGGCGGCCTCAATCCCCGGGCGTGCCGCAACCGCATCCTGGAGCTGGCCCGCGATCAGGGAATCAAGGGACTGCGGGTGGGCGTGGTGGAAGGGGACGACCTGCTGCCGCGGCTGAAAGAGCTGATCGCCGCGGGGCATCCGCTCAAGAACATGGACACCGGCGAGCCGCTGGCGCCCATCGTGGACCGGGTGATGTCTGCCAACGCCTACCTGGGAGCAAAGCCGGTGGTCGAGGCCCTGCGGCAGGGCGCGCAGATCGTCCTCTGTGGTCGCATCACCGACACGGCCCTGGCCCTGGCGCCCATGATTCACGAGTTCGGCTGGCGCGACAGCGACTGGAATCATCTCGCCGCCGGCACCATTGCCGGCCACATCATCGAATGCGGCGCCCAATGCACGGGCGGCAACTTCAGCCGCTTCTGGGAAGTGCCGGATCTCTGGAACGTCGGCTACCCGATCGTCGAGGCCCGCGAGGACGGCGCCTTCGTCGTCACCAAGCACGAGGGGACAGGCGGCATGGTGACGGTGGACACGGTGAGCGAGCAGCTCGTCTACGAAATGGGCGATCCCTCGGCTTACATCACGCCGGACGTCATCGCCGACTTCACCTCCATTCACCTGCGCCAGGACGGCAAGGACCGGGTGGAGGTCTCGGGTATCCAGGGCACTCCCAACACGCCATTCCTCAAGGTCTCGGCCTCCTACCTGGCCGGTTACAAGGCCTCGGGGCAGATCACCCTGTCGGGTCCGCGGGCAGTCGAGAAGGCGAAGCTGGCGGCCGAGATCGTCTGGAAGCGCCTGGAGCGCGCCGGCGTCACCTTCGCGCCGGAGGACCGGGAGGAAGAGATCCTCGGCACGGGCGCCTGTCTGCCCGGGATCTTCCAGACTCCCGACGAGCTGCCGGAGGTCGTCCTTAGGTTGGGCGTCAAGCACTCGGAATCTCCCAAGGTCGAGCGCTTCGGCAAGGAGATCGCGCCGCTGGTCACCGCCGGTCCGCCGGGAGTGACGGGCTTCGCGGGCGGCCGGCCCAAGCCGCAGGAGATCGTCGCCTACTGGCCGGCGCTCCTGGCCCGCGAGGAGGTGGAGAGCCGCCTCCTGGTGACCGTGGAGGAGGTGTGAGCCCGACCGCCGGCCCAGATATGAGAGATACCGAGGCTGTCTCTGCACGCATCTGGTACGGCGGCTTGGTAGCGGGACTGCTTCCTGTCCTCCTCCTGGGATTTCTCTATAGCGCACTGGCAGACCGGACCGTCTTCGCCCTCTGGGCGTTGGTCGCAGGCACTCTCTGGGTGGTTCTCTTGCGCCAGGGGTTGGCAGCGGGCTGGCCGGGTGACCGCCTCACCGGCGCCCTGCTGCTGCTGCTCGCCGCCTGCTTCGCCGTCTTCGCGAACCTGGAGGCCGCTCACGAGAAGATCCTCGACCTGGGGTTCCGAGCCGTGTTTCCTGCGGTCTATCATCCTTTGGCCACCCGGCCGGTGTCGGCGGGCGTGCTGGCAGCCATCCTGGGGTCCGCCGGGGCGGGCGCTCTCGTTCCTGCGTTGATCCGTCGCAAAGCAGAGGAGAAGAAATGAGGATGAAGTTGGAGAGGATCGCCCATGCGCGCTCGGGCGACAAGGGCGACGCCTCGAACGTTGGCCTGATCGCCCAGACACCGGCCCTCTACCCGATCCTCCGCGAGGAAGTGACGGCCGAGCGGGTGAAGGAGCATTTCCGGGAGGTCTGCCGCGGTCCCGTCCAACGGTACGAGCTGCCGAACATCCTCGCTCTCAACTTCATCCTGCATGACTCGCTGGGCGGCGGCGGCACCGAGAGCCTGAAGAACGACGCCCAGGGCAAGACCCACGCCCAAGGGCTGCTGCAGATGGAGATCGACGTGCCCGATGCGTTGGCGGAGACCCAAGGATGAGCGGTGAGCGGGTTCAAGTGAGGCAGGACGGCGACCTCCTGTGGGTGACGCTCAACGATCCCGATCGCGCCAACGCCCTGTCGCCGGCGATGATCGGGGAAATCACCGCGATCTACCGCCGGCCGTGGCGGGAGGAGGGAGTGCGGGCCATCCTCCTCTCCGGCGCCGGCAAGAACTTCTCGGCTGGGGCGGACCTCGAGCATCTACGCTCGCTGCGCGACGCCGGACCGGAGGAAAATCTCCGCGATTCGTTGGGCTTGAAGGGCCTTTTCGAGTCCATCCTGCGCCAGGAGGCGCTGACCCTCGCCCTCGTCCACGGCGCTTGCGTGGCCGGCGGCTGCGGCCTTGCCACGGCTCATGATTTCGTGGTCGCCGCCGAGGACTCCCGATTCCTCTACAGCGAGGTGCGCATCGGCTTCGTGGCAGCCCTGGTCGCGACCTTCCTGCCTCTGCGCCTGCGCGGGTCCGACATTCGCGAACTGCTGCTCAATCCCCAGTTCGTGGACGCTCGGAAGGCGCTGGAGATCGGCCTCGTCAACCGCGTCGTGCCGGCGGGCGACCTGGCCGGCCTGGGCGAGGCGTTGGCGGCGCAGATCCTGGAGACCGGCAGCTCCGAATCCATCGCGCGCACCAAGAGATTGTTGCTCGACGCCCTCGGCCGGCCGCTGGACGAGGCGCTTACGATGGCGGCCGAAGTCAACGCCGCGGCCCGGGCCACGGACGACTGCAAGCGGGGAATCGCCACCTTCCTGGAGACCAAGAGGACGCCCAAATGGCGGTAAACCGGAGGCAGCGCCGATCATGAAGCTCGTCCTCTTCGACATCGACGGCACCCTGGTGAACTGCGGCCCCCAGGTGCGGCCATTGTTCGCCTCGGCGCTCGAGGAGGTCTTCGGTACGACCGGAGACGTGGACGGCTATAACTTCGCCGGCCGCACGGACCCGCGCATCGTCATCGATTTGATGACGGCTGCCGGTGTTTCGCGAGAGGAGGCCTTGGCGGGGCTTCCCAGGATGAGGGCTCTCTATCTGGCGCGCCTCGAACGCTCACTCGAACGGCAGGGCATGACGCTCCTGCCGGCCGTGGAGGAGCTGCTGGGCAGACTCGCGGCGCGAGACGACGTGGTCCTCGCTCTGCTCACCGGCAATTGGGAGCCGGGAGCGCGGACCAAGCTGTCGCGCTTCGATCTCAATCGATTCTTCGACTTCGGGGCCTTCGGCTGCGACGGTATCGACCGCACGGAGCTGCCGCCGGTGGCGCTGGCCCGTGCGGCGAAGGTGGCCGGCCGGGAGTTCCATCCCGCCGAGAGCCTGATCGTGGGCGACAGCGTCCACGACGTCACTTGCGGCCACGATCACGGCATTCCGGTCCTCGCCGTAGCCACCGGCCGCACCCGGCCGGAGGCCCTGCGCGAAGCTGGCCCCGACTGGCTCGTTCCCGATCTGCGCGAAGCCGGCACAGCCGTGCCCTGGCTGGCCGGGTAGGTGAGTGTCAGGCGGCCTCGACCAGGCCTCCCGCCTGCTTCCATTCGGCCATGCCGTTGGTGAGCTCCACCACCCGGTGGGCTCCCAGGTGGCGCAGCGCGAGGCTCGTCCGGCGAATCGCGGGATCCTGGGGTCCGCTGCCAACCACGAAGAGCTCGGTCCCCGAGCTCGTGCCCGGGGGTAGGGCGGTCAGCCCATCGGGTCCGGCGGCATAGGCTCCTGGAATATGGCCCTGGTTGTAGTCCCCTCGCCAGCGCACGTCGACGACGCAGAACGGCGGGAAGGGACGGCGCAGCCGGCGGATCAGCTCCGCGGCGTGGGTTTGAAAGATCACCCCGTCGAAATGCGGGTCCATGGCACCTCCTTTGGCGCCGCGATGCTACCTCATGCGCGCCGGATCATGCGCCATGGCCCCGCGCCGGCCCGCGGTTTTGCCGCCGTCCGTCCCTTCAAGCGATCCAGCAGGACTTCGCAGGGGTCGCCAAGTCCCTCGATGGCCTTGACGAGCATGACGCGGAAGTTACGCTTTTGGGCGACCTCCCGCAGGACCCTGGTGCACGTGGGGCATTGCCGTAAAAGGTGACGGACGAACCGCATGGATTCAGACTGCGGGAGCTCCGACCGGAAGAACAGCTCGGCCGTGTCGCGCGAGAAGTGCTCGTCTCTCATTCCGAAATCCCTCCCAATGGACAGTCCAAATACGAATCTCAACAGACCTTCATGAAATAGACGTTGCCGAAGGCCGGAATTTTGGGACAAAAAAGAATGCGCCGGGTTGAAAGACTCCAAATCGTGGGAAATGGGAACCAGGTCGCCACGGCGAGGATTCGCCCTCGCGGACGGCAATCCCATCCACTTAAGTAGACACTGAAGCAGTGGCTACAGGTGAGAGCGAAACCAGCGCTGGGTGGCGTTGAGGGCCTGAATGAGCTGAGGTGTGGGGCCGGCGAAGGGGTGGCGGCTGCCGAAAGTGTGGCTGGCGCCCGGAATCACCCGCAGCTGGTGCTCGCCCGTGGCAATCCCCGCCAGCCGCCGCCCGTCCTCCACAGGCACGGTCTCATCTTCGCCGCCGTGGACGATCAACCAAGGCGCGCGCAGGGCCGCCGCAGCGGTGAGGACGTCCAGATTCGTGACCGCTGCCCAGGTCACCAGAGCACGCACCCTGTCGATCCATGGAGAATGGGCGGCCGCGAGAATGGCTTTGCCGCCCTCCTCGCCATAACCGAAGAGGCCCAGGCGGCGGCGGTCCACCCGGCCGGACGCGATGGTCTCGCCCGTGGCTTCAAGGACTGTCAGCACATCGGCTACATCGCGGCTCTCGGAGCGGATGGCGACGAAGCCCCGTGCGGCGAGGAGCGCGGCAAGGTAGGGAATGAAGCTCCACTCCATGCCGCCCTTGAAGCCGTGGCAGATCACCACGGCTGGACGCTCGCCCGGAAGGTCCGGCAGGTCGATCAGACCGTTCAGGAAGGAATCCGATGTGCCTAGGCGGAAAGGAACCGTCTCGCCGACGTCATTCACGTTGGGATTGTAGACTGGGGGCATGTCGACCTCTCCGCCAAAGACCCTGCCCCTCGCCAAGCTCCACCAGCGGCTCTCGGCTGTCTTCGGAACCGTGGACGGCGGCGCCACCGCGCCCCTGCACTACGGTTCGGTCGCCGAAGAGGTCCGAGCTCTGCGCGAGGGGTGCGGCCTCGTCGATCGTTCGTGGACCGGGCGTTTGGAGTTGCTGGGAGCGGACCGCCACCGGTTTCTCAACGCTTATGTGACCTGCGAGGTCAAGGGCCTCTCTCCCGGTGAAGGGGCCTACGGCTTTTTCACCAATCCGAAGGGGGGGATCCTCTCGGACGTCGTGGTGCTCGTCCACGCGGATCGTCTCTGGCTCCAGCTTCCTGCAGGGCAGGACGGGATCATCTCCGCCCACCTCCGGAAGTACATCCTGGCGGACCGAGTCGAGGTGCGCTCGCTGGAGGACATGCTGCCCATTACTCTGCTCGGTCCCCGAGCCGGCGAAGTCCTTGAAAGCGGAATACCCGAAGCCGGCGACTGGGGTCATGTCCGGACGAAGGTTCATGGCACCGAGGTTGCGCTCCAGCGCACCGGCCGTCTCGGCGCCGAGGCCTACACTCTCTGGGTATCCGCGTCCATTGCCGGCCATTTGATCGAGGACCTGCTGGCTCTTCCTGGCATCTTGCCCGTCGGCTTCGAGGCCCTGGAGGTGCTGCGCACCGAGGCGGGCTTGGCACGCTTCGGCCGCGACTTCGGCCCCGAGAACTTCCCCCAGGAGACGGGAGCCGAGGACGAATCGGTGAGCTATACCAAGGGCTGCTATCTGGGTCAGGAGGTGGTGGCCCGCATCCACTACCGGGGCGGCGTGCAGAAGACTCTGAGGGGTCTCGACTTCGGGGCCGGTCCCGCGCCCGCGCCGGGAACTGCCCTCCTTCACGAAGGGCGCGAGTCCGGCACCGCTACCACCGTGGTCAATTCCGTGGCGCTCGGCCGGCCCATCGGCCTCGCCATCCTCCACCGCCGGGCGGTGGAGCCAGGCACCCGACTGGAGCTTGCGGGCGGGGGGACGGTGGAAGTGAAAGAGCTGCCGTTCGTTCCGAGTCGGGTCTAGACCGCGAACGAGGAGCCGCAGCCGCAAGTGCCGGCGGCCTTGGGATTGTTGAACTTGAACCCCGCTCCCGCCATGCCAAGGACGTAATCGATGCTGGTGCCCTCGAGGTAGCGCGCGCTCACGGCGTCGACGTAGACCGTCAAGCCGCTTTGCTCATAGACCCAGTCCGTTTCCCGGGCTTCGCTCTCGTAGTCGAGGGCATATTCAAAACCGCTACAGCCGCCACCCCGCACCGCGATCCGCAGGCCGTGGGAGGGATCGATTCCCTCCTGGTCGCGGGTGATCTTCACCATCTCCACCGCCTTGGGGGTCAGCGTGACAGGGAATTCCGACGGGGGGGGTGCGGCTTGTGGATTCGGGGTCTGAACCTGCTCGGTATTTTCCATTTTGAGGCTCCTTGCCGCCCGCGTGGCCGGCAGCATCAATCAAGATACCGGGGGGCGGAGGGCTTGTCAAATTCTGTCTCAAAGCATGAGAACGGATCTTCGATGAGGGACATTTCAGCACGGCTTGCGGGTCTCTCACCCCGCAAGCGGGAGCTTCTTCTGCGCCAGCTTGCCTCCCGGCAGGCGCTCGGGACGGCGGACCGCATTCCCCGCCAGCCGCGAGACACGGATTGCTTTCCCGTGTCCTTCTCCCAGCTCCGGGAGTGGCTCCTGGAGCAGCTCGATCCCGGGACCGCGGCCTACAATCTCCCCGGCGGCGCGCGCGTTCTGGGGCCCCTCGACCTCGATGCTCTGCGCCGCGGCGTGGGGGAGATCGTGTGGCGCCACGAGTCGCTCCGCACCACGTTCCAGCCTCCGGACCGGGTAGGCTCCGGCGAGCCCCTTCAGGTCGTCGACCCAGGCGCCACGGTCGACGTGCCCCTCCTCGATCTTTCCGCCTTGCTGCCTGCCGTGCGGGACGCGGAGGCCGGAAGGCTGATCGCGGCGGAGCGGCAGTTGCCGTTCGACCTCGGGGCCGGGCCACTGCTGCGGTTCTTCGTCCTACGGCTCGGTCTCGAGGATCATCTGGCGCCGTTCTCCATGCATCACATCATCTCGGACGGCTGGTCCACCGCCCTGCTCTACTCGGAGCTTGTCGCGCTCTACGAGGCGTTTTCGACCGGTGCGCCGTCGCCGCTGCCTGAGCTTCCGGTTCAGTACGCGGACTTCGCCGTCTGGCAGCGCGAGCGGCTGCAAGGCGAATTCCTGGAAGAGCAGGTAGGCTATTGGCGCGATCAGCTCGCCGGGTCGCCGCCGCTTCTCAACTTCCCCACGGACCGGCCGCGCCCGCCAGTTCAGAGGTTGCGGGGAGCTGTCGCTCCCATTACCTTGGGTCCCGATCTGATCCAGGCCGCCAAGGCTCTCGGACAGCGGGCGGGAGCGAGTCTCTTCATGGTGCTCCTCGCCGCCTTCCAAGCGCTTCTCGCCCGCTGGACGGGAGAGGACGACGTGCCGGTTGGCACCTTCAGTGGCAACCGCGGACGCGCCGAGCTTGAGAAGCTTATCGGCTTCTTCATCAATACCCTCGTCCTGCGCACCCGGCTGGAGGAGCCCATGGGCTTCGGCGCTCTGGTGGCTCGGGTGCGGGACGTGACGCTCGGCGCCTTCGCCCACCAGGAAGTGCCGTTCGAGAAGCTGTTGGAAGAGCTTCGGCTGGACCGGGATCTCTCCCATACTCCCCTGTTCCAGTCGCTCTTCGTGCTGCACAACTACCCTCTCCAGGCCGTGGAGCTCTCGCGGGTGCGTCTGGAGCCTCTGATTGAAGGCGGAACCGAGGCACACGTCAACTTCGACTTGGAGCTCGTTCTCCGAGAAGTGGACGACGAGGTGCAGGGCGTCACCGGCTACAACGCCGAGTTGTTCGACGCCGGGACGATCGAGCGCCTGAACCGGCACCTGAAGGCGTTGCTGGAAACGGCCCTGCGGGAGCCGGAGCTGCCGGTGCACGAGCTGCCGCTGCTCGACTCGACGGAGCGCGAACAGCTTCTAAAGGAATGGAGCGGCGCGGCTGTGCCTCCGAAGACAGCGCCTCCGCCGGTTCACCGTCTCTTCTCGGCTCAGGCGGCGCGCACTCCCGACGCCGTCGCCGTGGAGCAGGGGGGCGTGCGCACCACCTACCGCGAGTTGGAGGAGCGCGCGAACCGCCTCGCCCGCCATCTTCAGGTGCTGGGAGTGGGGCCGGAGACCGTGGTGGGCATTGCCGCGGACCGCTCGCTGGAGCTGGTGACCGGTTTGCTGGCCGTGCTCAAGGCGGGGGGCGCCTATCTGCCTCTCGACCCCGCCTATCCGGCGAATCGCCTGACCTGGATGCTGGCGGATTCGGGCGCGGCCCTGCTGCTGAGTCGGCGGGAGCTGGCGTCGCGGTGGCCGGAGGCGCGGACGGTGTTCCTCGAGGACGACGAGAGGGACGAAAGGGACCTCAAGGACTGTGGCCCGGGGAACGCGGCGTACGTTCTCTATACTTCGGGGTCTACGGGGCGGCCCAAGGGAGTGGTCGTGGAGCACCGGTCGCTGGCCGCTTATGCCCTGGACGCGGCGGCTGTGTACGGTCTTGGCCCTGGCGAGCGGGCGTTACAGCTCGCCTCCATCAGCTTCGACACGAGCGCCGAGGAGATCTATCCGGCCCTGGTGTCGGGGGCGACGCTGGTGCTGCGGCCGGAGTCGATGCTCGATACGATTCCGCGTTTCCTTGCCGAGCTGGACCGACTGGGAATCACGGTCCTCAACCTGCCGACCGCCTACTGGCACACCTTGGCGGCTGGGCTGGACGGCGCGGTGCTCCCCCGCGGAGTGCGGCGGGTGATCATCGGCGGCGAGCAGGCCCTGCCGGAGGCCCTGGCCCAGTGGCGGCGGGAGACGGCAGGCCATCCGGCCCGCCTGGTCAACACCTACGGTCCCACGGAAACGACCATCGTCGCCACCCGTCAGGAGCTTGCCGGAGGGACGTCCACGCCAACGATCCCCATCGGGCGGCCTATCGCGGGAGCCCGGGTCTACGTGGTGGACCGCCGGCTCCAGCCGGTGCCGCCCGGCGTGGCTGGTGAGCTTCTGGTAGGTGGGGTGGGGCTTTCGCGAGGCTATCTCGGCCGGCCGGAGCTGACGGCGGCCGCCTTCGTCCCCGATCCATTCGGCTCGGTTCCGGGAGATCGTCTCTATAGGACAGGCGATCTCGTCCGTTATCAGTCCGGCGGGGTCCTGGAGTTCCTGGGACGCATCGACGGGCAGGTGAAGATCCGGGGGTTTCGGGTGGAGACGGGGGAGATCGAGAGCGTCCTGACGGCCCATCCCGGCGTCCGCGCCGCCGCCGTGATCCTGCGGGAGGACGATCCGGACTCTCCGCGACTGGTGGCCTACCTGACCGGGACGGACGGGGACGAATCGCCTTCCATTACGGAGCTGCGTCGCTTTCTCGCCGACCGTCTGCCCGAGCATATGGTGCCCGCGGCCTTCGTGGTCTTGCCGGCCCTTCCTTTCACCGGCAGCGGCAAGGTGGATCGCCGAGCCCTACCGGCGCCCGGCGGCGAGCGTCCGCGCCTGGAGCGGGAGTACGTGCCGCCGGCCTCCGACGTCGAAGAGGCGCTGGCGGAGATCTGGGCCGAGCTCCTGGGAATCGCCCGCGTCGGCGTCCAGGACAACTTCTTCGAGCTGGGCGGCCACTCCTTGCTGGCCACCCAGGTGATCACCCGCATTCGCGAGCGCCTGCGGGTCGACATGCCGCTCATCGCGCTTTTCCAGATGCCGACGGTCGAGCAACTCTCCCTATTGGTGGAAGAGAAGATCCTCGACGCCCTGGAGGCGCTGGAAGACGCCGAGGTCCAGGCCCTGGTGGGAGGCGCCCCATGAGCCGGGACCTCCACGATCTTCTGGTCGCCCGGCTCGCCGCGCGCTTGGGTGTCGAACCTGGGGAGATCGAAACCCAGGAATCCTTCCAATCCCAGGGCCTCGACTCCTCCGGGTCGGTCGGGTTCATCGCCGATTTGTCCGCGGCGCTGGGGCGGACGCTCTCGCCGACGCTGATCTGGGCCCATCCGACGCCCGCGGCCCTGGCGCGATTTCTGGCGGGCGATTCCGGTCCTGTTCGGGCCGCTCGGCCCACGGCGGCGGACGAGCCCATCGCCGTCGTGGGCATGGCGTGCCGGTTTCCCGGGGCGCCGGACCTGGAGGCCTTCTGGCGGCTGCTGTGCGACGGGATCGACGCCACGCGCGAGGTGCCAGCCGAACGGTGGGACCCGGCGGGTTTCTATGATCCGGATCCCGAAACGCCTGGCACCACCAACACCCGGCGCGGCGCGTTCCTCGAACGGATCGACGAGTTCGACCCGCTGTTCTTCGGCATCTCGCCCCGCGAGGCGGCGGAGATGGACCCCCAGCAACGCATCATGCTGGAGCTTTCCTGGGAGGCCCTGGAGGATGCCGGGCTTCCTCCTCGCGACCTGGCCGGCACCAAGGCGGGAGTCTTCTTTGGGGTGGTCTGGCGCGACTACGCGGAGCTCCACCGGGCCGCCGGCGCCACGGTGACGTCCCACACCGGCGTGGGCCAGGGGGTGACGATCGTCGCCAACCGCGTCTCCTACGTCCTGGGTCTGCGAGGGCCGAGCCTGGTGGTGGACACCGCCTGCTCGTCGTCGCTGGTGGCCGTTCACCTCGCCTGCCAGAGTTTGCGCCTGGGGGAGTCCACCGTGACCCTGGCGGGCGGAGTCAATCTCACGCTGCTGCCGGAGACCATGGTGGCGCTCACCAAGTTCGGCGGCCTCTCCGGCGAGGGGCGCTGCAAAGCTTTCGACGCCAGCGCGGACGGCTTCGCCCGCGGTGAGGGGGCCGGTGTCGTGGTGCTCAAACCGCTCTCCCGCGCGCTGGCGGACGGCGACACCGTCTACTGCGTGATCCGCGGCAGCGCCGTCAACAACGATGGCGCCAGCAACGGCCTGACGGCGCCGAACCCCGAGTCTCAGGTGGAAGTGCTGCGTGATGCGTACGAGCGGGCCGGCGTCGAACCCGGGCGAGTCCAGGTGGTGGAGGCGCACGGCACCGGTACGCCGCTGGGCGATCCCATCGAGGCGCGGGCGCTGTCGCGGGTGCTCGGCGCCGGCCGCGAAGCGGACCGTCCCCTGGTCATCGGCTCCGTGAAGACCAACATCGGCCACCTCGAAGGTGCGGCGGGGATCGCCGGGTTGATCAAGCTCGCCCTGGCCATTCATCACCGCACCGTGCCGCCCAGCCTTCACTTCGAGCGGCCGAACCCGGACATTCCCTTCGCCGAGCTGGGCTTGCGGGTACAGACGGCGCTGGGACCGTGGCCAGACGCCGAGGGACCGGCCCTCGGTGGGGTCAGCTCGTTCGGCTGGGGCGGGACGAACTGCCATGTAGTGTTGGAAGGGCTGGCCGTCCCCACAGCCCCCCCGCCCAAGACCCTCATCACCCCGACCCTCTTCTCCCATCGCCCTCCCCCCGACCGGGAGAAGAGGGAGAAAGGCGGGAATGCTCCAGCCGGGCTCCCCTCTCCCGGGGAGGGGGACGGGGTGGTCGGGAGAGGGGTAGGGGTGAGGGTCTTGGGTGGGGGAACGCCCGGCGGAGAAGAGGGCCGCAGTCCTGGCGCTCGCCCCATCTTCGTCTTCTCAGGCATCGGCGCCCAGTGGCCGGGCATGGGGGTGGATCTGCTCCGTTCCGAGCCGGTGTTTAGCGCCCGCCTGGAGGCCTGTGACCGGGTGCTCGCGCCGCTCACCGGCTGGTCGATTGTCGACGAGCTGATCGCCGGTGGCCCCGGAGAGCGGGTGGAGAGGGCGGTGCCGGCGATTTTCGCCGTCGAGGTGGCCCTGGCGGCGCTCTGGCGGTCGTGGGGTGTCAAACCTGGAGCCGTGATCGGCCACAGCATCGGCGAATTCGCGGCAGCCCACGTGGCGGGTCTGCTCAGCCTGGAGGACGCCGCGCTGGGCGCCTTCCACTACAGCCGGATGCTGGCGCGCATCGCCGGCCGGATGGGCCTGGGCGTCGTGCAGCTCCGGGCCGACGAGGTGGCGTCGCGGATTGCGCCCGAGGGGGACCGGCTGGCGGTGGCGGGATGGAGCAGCCCGTCCTCGACGCTAGTGGCCGGCGAGCCGGAGCCTCTGGACCGTCTCCTCGCTGTCGTGGCGGCTGAAGGGCGGTTCAGCGCTCGCGTGCCGAGCGACGTGGCCTCGCACTGCCCGCAGGTCGAGCCGCTTATGGAAGAACTGCGGCAGTCGCTCGCCGGCATCGCGCCGCGGAGAGGCCGAATCAAGATGATCTCGACCGTCACCGGCGAGCCCGTGCGGCAGCCGCTCGACGCGGAGTACTGGGCGGTCAATCTGCGGCAGCCGGTGCGTTTCTCTCAAGCCGTGGAGAAGGCTGTCCGCGAGGGGTTCAGCACCTTCCTGGAAGTTGATCCCCACCCCATCCTGGCGACTCCTCTGGAGCAGTGCTTCGAAGCTTTCGGCGTCCGCGCGACCGTTCTCCCCTCATTGCGGCGGCGGGAGGATGGGCAGGCAGTCCTTCTCAGCTCGCTGGGCTCGCTGAATCCTCAGCCCCGCGAGGCGGGCGCCACGATTCTGCCTCTCTCGGCCCGCTCTGCCGAGGCGCGGCGCGAGCTGGCGCTACGCACTGCGGCACGGCTGCGCGACGAGGGGACCGAGGTGGCGGGCGACTTCGGCTGGACCGCCGCTTTGCACCGCACCCACCACGAGCACCGCCTGGCTGTGGTTGGCCGCTCGCGCGCCGAGCTGGCCGAGCGGCTGGAAGCCTTCGCTGCCGGCGAGTCCGTAGCGGGTGTCGCTGCTGGACGGACCGCAAGGGGAGACCGGGGCGGCCCTGTCTTCGCCTTCTCGGGGCAGGGACCGCAGTGGTCCGGGATGGGTCGCCAGCTCCTGGACGCCGAGCCGGTTTTCCGCGACGCGGTGGAGCGCTGCGACGAGGTGCTCCGTCCCTGGCTTGGCGGCTCGCTCCTTGAACGGCTGGACAAGGAGGAGGACGCCCTGGATCGTACTGAGCTGGCCCAGCCGGCGATCTTCGCTCTCCAGGTCGGTCTCACTGAGCTTTGGCGCTCCTGGGGCGTGACGCCCGGCGCCGTGGTGGGCCACAGCGTCGGAGAGATCGCCGCGGCGTGGGCGGCGGGCGTGCTGACGCTCGACGAGGCTGCACGGGTGGCGGCAGTACGCGGCAGTGCAATGGCGAGCGCTCGAAATCAGGGCGGCATGATCGCCGTCGAGCTCGGCGAAGCGGAGGCGAGGAGCCTCCTTATAGATCTCGGATCTCCCCTGGAGATCGCGGCCGTGAACGGGCCCTCCTCCGTCACTCTGGCCGGCGCACCCGAGAACCTGGCCGCGGTTTTGGAGGAGCTGGCGCGCCGCGGCGCCACCGGCCGCCGGCTGCGGGTGGACTACGCATTCCATACCGCCCAGATGGAGCCCTTCGATGCCGAGGTGGAAGCGCGGCTCTCCGATCTCCGTCCTCGGCTCTCCGTCGTTCCCCTGATCTCCACCGTCACCGGAGGCCCCCTGGAGGGGCCAGAGATGGACGGCTCCTACTGGCGGCGCAACGTCCGCCAGCCGGTCCGCTTTGGCGACGCCGTGGCCGTCTTGGCAGCCGCGGGCCACATCGCGTTTCTCGAAATCGGTCCCCACCCCGTGCTGGCGGCGTCGATCTCCCAGGCCGTCGATCCATCCACGACCATCCTCGCCTCCTTGCGTCGCGGGCGGGACGAGCGGGAGACCCTCCTCGAATCCCTCGGCGGGCTCTACGTCCTGGGTTGGCCCATCGACTGGCGCGGGGTCCTCCCGAATGGTGGCCGGCGGGCGCCGCTCCCCTCCTATCCCTTTCAGCGCCAGCGCTACTGGTTCTCGGCGCCGTCCCGGCCGGCTGCCGCGGAGGCACCTTCTCTTCTGCCGGGCGCCCAGCCAGCCTTGGAGGCACTTCTAGCCAGCCAACTCGACGTCTTCAACCGCATGGTCGCCTTACAGCTCGAGGTGCTCGGCCAGCCGCAGGAGCTCGACTCGTAATGTCCATTGCCGCGACTTTGCAGGGGATCTTCGGCCGCGTGCTCCGCATCGAGCCGCGGCAGATCGATACCGAAGTGCCCTTTGTGGAGCTGGGAGCGGACTCCCTGGCTCTCGTGGAGGCCCTGCGGGGAATCCAGCAGGCATACGGAGTCAGGCTGACCATCCGGCAGCTCTTCGAGCAGCTTCCTTCGATCTCGGTGCTGACGGGGTTTCTGGAGGGGAAGGTGGGGGAGGCGGATTCTCCTCCTGAACCTGTGGCTCCCGTCGTGGCGGGGGAGACCCTCATCACCCCGGCCCTCTTCTCCCAGCCTCCCCCCCTCCCGCCGGGAGAAGAGGGAGAAAAGCCAGGCAACCGGATTCCCGCCATGGAACGGATCTTCTCGATGCAGATCCAAGCCTTCAACCACCTCGTCGCCCAACAGCTCCAAGCACTGGGCGCCCGGGGAAAGGCGGTCCGCCCCGCGATTCCCGTCGATGAGGCGAAAGGATTCTGGGATCGGCAGGGGAAGCCTGCAATTGCGCCGGCGATGGCGGATAGGACGGATCGGACAGATCGGACAGATCGGTCGGATACAACTACAGAGTACAACTGCCGCGGGGTGCAATTCAGCCTCTACTTCTTCGGTCACTACCCGGCGGAGTTCCAAGCGGGAAAGTACGACCTGCTGTTCGCGGCGGCACTCTATGGGGACCGTCACGGATTCTCGGCTCTCTGGCTCCCGGAGCGGCACTTCCACCCCTTCGGCGGGCTCTCGCCCAATCCGTCGGTGCTGGCGGCGGCGCTCGCTCGGGAGACGGAGCGCATCGCCCTGCGGGCCGGCAGCGTGGTGCTCCCTCTCCACCATCCCTTGCGGGTGGCCGAGGAGTGGTCGCTGGTGGACAACCTCTCGGGCGGGCGGGTCGGCCTTTCCTATGCCTCAGGGTGGCACCCCAACGATTTCGCCCTGGCGCCGGAGGCCTACGGCAGGCACCGCGACCTGATGTTCGAGCGCATCGAGGAGGTTCGCCGCCTGTGGCGGGGAGAGGCCCTGCGCGTGCGCGACGGCGCCGGCAAGGAGGTGGACGTCCGCATCTTCCCGCGGCCGGCGCGGCGCGAGCTTGCGGAGTGGATCACCATCGTCAACAACCCCGACACCTGGCGGCGGGCCGGTGAGATGGGGGTCGGCGTGCTCACCAACCTCATGGGGCAGACGGTGGAGGGGCTCACCGGCATGCTGCGGATCTACCGCGCCGCCCTGGCCGCCGCCGGGCATCCGCCGGAGCGAGGGCATGTCACTCTGCTTCTCCACACCTTTCTCGACGCCGATCCCGCGGTCGCCGTGGAGCGGGCGCGCCGGCCTTTCTACGACTACCTCAAGTCCTCGGTGGGGCTGCTCCAGAACATGATGGCCAGCGAGGGGATCACGGCCGACTTCGACCGCATGGCTGAGGAAGATCTTGAGTACATGCTGGAGATGGCGTTCCAGCGCTACGTCGCCACCTCGGCTCTCATCGGCTCGCCCGAGACCTGCGCGCCCATCGTCGAGCGCCTACGCGCCGTGGGTGTGGACGAAATCGCCTGCCTGATCGACTTCGGCGTCGAACCAGCCCTCGTCGCGGCCGGGTTGCCGGTCCTCAACGAGCTGAAGGACCGTTTCTCCGAAGTCACGACGGAGCCTGCCTCCAGCCCGCGTCCCGATCCCTTTCCCCTCACCGAGGCCCAGAGCGATCTCTATACCGTGGCGCAGGCCGGGGACGAAGCGCTCGGGGCCTACTACGAATCCGGCGTTCTCGAGCTGCGCGGGCCGTTGGATCTCCGTCTTCTGCGCCGGGCGTTGCAGGGCGAGGTCGACCGCCATGAGGCGCTGCGCACGGTCTTCCCACCGCTGGGCGAAGCGCAGGTGATCCTGCCGGCGCTCCGCCTGGAGGTGCCCCTGCTCGACGTATCGGACTGTCCTTCCGAGCGGCAGGAGGAGATTGCCGGGAGCTGGCTGGACGAGCTGGCCAGCGTCCCCTTCGATCTGGTAGATGGCCCGCTGTTTCGCGCTTCGGTGATGCGTTTCGGGGAGCGGCGCCATCTGCTGTCGGTCGCCGTCCACCACATCGCGGCGGACGGGCTGTCGATTGGCATCGTCCTGGGCGAGGTCTTCGCCGCCTACGAGGCATCGCGGGCCGGCTGCCGGCCGGTTCTGCCGCGGCCCATGCAGTTCCGCGAGTACGCGGCCTGGCTGGCCGAGACCTGGACGGTGGAGCGGCTGGCGGGCGACGAGGCCTACTGGCTGAGCGAGCTGGCGGGTGAGTTGCCCGTCTTCGAGCCGCCCACGGATCGCCCCCGCCCAACGGTATTCACCTTTCGGGGCCGGCGGCAGCGGACCGTCCTGGCCGCCGCGGACCGCGAGCGCATCCTGCGCTTCGGCCGGCGGCACGGCGCCACCCTCTTCATGACCCTGCTCGCTGCCTGGGCCGCCCTACTCCACCGGTGGACCGGGCAGGACGACCTGATCGTCGGCAGCGGCCAGGCCCGGCGCCCCCTCGATGGCGGCGACCGACTGGTGGGGCACTGCACGGACATCGTGCCCCTGCGCAGCCGTATGGAGAAGGATGGGGAGGGGGAGCCCATATTCCTCCGCCATCTCGCCGCCGTGCGCGGCCGCGTGCTCGGGGCCCACGACCATGGCGAGCTCTCCTTCTCCCGGCTCGTGCGGCGGCTGGAGCTCCGGCGCGACCCGAGCCGGCCGCCCCTCGTCAACGTCGTCTTCAACCTTGACCCGGAGTGGACACTCGGCCCGGCGGGAGGCCTGGAGATCGCCGAGCGCTCGCCGGCGATTCCGTATGTCAAGTTCGACCTGGCCGTCCATGCCGTGTCGTCGGGCGATCGGCTGGTGATCTATCTCGACTCGCGGAGCGATCTGTTCGACGCGGTTACGATCGAGCGCCTTTCCGGCCGTCTCGTGGCCCTCCTCGAAGGGGCCATGGAGAACCCCGAGCGTCCGCTCGGAGAGCTGCCCTGGCTGACGGCGGCGGATCGCGCGCAGCTCGTGGCCGAATCCCTGATCCCCTATCCTCGGGAGCGGACGATCCACGAGCTGTTCGCCGAGGTGGCCGCGGCGCGTCCGGACGCGGTGGCGGTCGAAACTGGAGACCGGTGCCTGACCTATGCGGAGCTGGATGTCCTGGCGAGCGACTTGGCTAATCGCCTCCGCCCCCTGGGCGTGGGGACGGACGCGCGGGTCGCGACCGTTCTGGAGCGCTCGCCCGAGCTGATCATCGCCTGGCTGGCGACGCTCAAGGCCGGCGGGGCGTACGTCCCCCTCGATCCGGGCTTCCCCGAGGAGCGGCTGGCCCGGCTGCTGACCGGATGCGGAGCCGTCGCGGTGCTGACGGTAGAGGAGCACCGGGAGATCCTCGAAAGGATCTCCCCTGTCCCCGTCTTCGCCCTGCCTCCTTGCTGGTCTCCCTCTTCTCCCGGTGAGGGGGGTGGCGAGGGGGCGGGAGAAGAGGGCCGGGGTGATGAGGGTCTTGGGTGGGGGAGCTCTGAGGCCAAGGCTCTTCCGGACTCCCTCGCCTACGTCACCTACACCTCGGGCTCCACGGGCGAGCCCAAGGGGGTGGCGATTCCCCACCGCGCCGTCGTCCGCCTGGTGCGGGAGACGGACTACGCTCCTCTGGGGCCGGACGACCGGGTCGCGCACCTCGCCCATGTGGCCTTCGACGCCACCACTTTCGAGATCTGGGGACCGCTGCTCAACGGCGGCCGGGTGGTGGTGCTGGACCGCGACACGGTCGGCTCGCCCCACCGGCTGGCCGCGGCCCTGCGCGAGCGCGGGATCACGGCGCTGTTCCTCACCGGGGCGCTGTTCAACCAGATGGCGGTTGAAGAACCGGCGGCCTTTGCCGGCGTGCGCTGCGTGCTCACTGGCGGCGAGGCCGCCGACCCCAACCGATTTCGCGCCGTCCTGACAGCCGGCGCCCCAGCCCGTCTGGCCAACGCCTACGGCCCCACCGAATGCACCACCTTCGCACTCTGGGAGTCCGTATCCGCTGTGCCCGAAGGGGCGGTGAGCGTGCCCATCGGCCGGCCTGTCGCCAACACCCGCCTCTGCATCCTGCAAGGGAGCGAGCCCGTTCCGCCAGGAGTTGACGGCGAGCTCTGCCTGGGCGGCGACGGCCTGGCCCGCGGCTATCTCGGCCTCCCCGACCTGACGGCGGAGCGGTTCGTGCCCGATCCCCAGGCGACCACGTCCGGAGAGCGCCTCTATCGCACGGGCGACCGAGCCCGGATGCTCTTGGATGGCCGCGTCGAATATCGCGGCCGGCTGGACCGCCAGCTGAAGATCCGCGGCTTCCGCGTCGAGCCGGGCGAAATCGAAGCCGCCCTTGCCACCCATCCAGGAGTACGAGAGGCAGTCGTCGGGGTGAGCGAGAACCGGCTGGGCGAGCTTCAGCTCACGGCCTGGGTCGTTCCCGGCGGCGGGTCCTCTCCCACGGCCCGCGAGCTGCGCGGGTTCCTCGCCGCGCGGCTGCCGGGCCCGATGATCCCCGCGGTCTTCACGGCGGTCTCCTCGCTGCCGCTGACGGCCAGCGGCAAAATCGACCGGCGAGCGCTGGCTTCCCTCGCGCCGGAATCGCCGGAGACATCGGAGATATCAAAGATCGCCGCGCCGGCCAGCCCCCGCACCGCCACCACCGGCCTGCTCTGCGGTCTCTGGGGAGAAGTGCTCGGACGCGAGCGGGTGGCTCCGGACGACGACTTCTTCGAGCTGGGCGGGCACTCTCTGCTCGCCACGCGCGTGCTGTTGCGTGTGCGCAGCCGTTTCGGACTGGACCTGCCCATGCACGTCCTCCTCGATCTGCCGACCCCGGCCCTTTTCGCCGCGCGAATCGACCGCGAGCTGCGCGCCCGGCCGCTGCCGGACACCGTGATCACCTCGGCGGCGGCTCCGCCGGAGCGTCGCGCTCCGCTCTCCTTCGCTCAGGAGCGGCTCTGGTACTTCAACCAGCTGGCCCCACGCTCGATCGCCTACAACCTCCCGGCGGCTTTCCACCTCGCGGGCTCCCTCGCTCCCGAAGCACTGGCTGCGGCCCTGGGGGAGATCGTCCGCCGGCACGAGGCGTTGCGCACGGTGTTCGCGGAGGGGGCCACGGGGGAGCCCGAGCAGGTGGTGCGAGACTTCGCCGGCTTCGCGCTTCCCCGGGTGGATCTCTCGGACCTGCCGGACCCCGCGGCCGCGGCGCGGCGTTTGATCCATGACGAGGCGCGGCGGCCGTTCGACCTCGGGACAGGCCCGCTGCTGCGAGTCTTTCTTCTGCGTCTCGACGGCAAGACCCATACGCTGCTGCTCGCCGCCCACCACATCCTGGCGGACGGCTGGTCGTTCGGGGTGCTGGGTCAAGAGCTGGCGGCTCTCTACCGCGCCGCCCTGGCAGGCCGGCCCTCGCCGCTGCCCGCACTGCCCATCCAGTACGCGGACTTCGCCGTCTGGCAGCGCTCCTGGCTGCGCGGCCCGGCCTTGGACTCCCTGCTCGACGGCTGGCGCCGCCGTCTGGCCGGACATCCGGGAGTCATCGAGCTGCCCGCCGACCGGCCGCGGCCCCCGATCCAGAGCTTCCGGGGCGCCATCGAGCGATTGCCGTTCGGCGCACCGGGCGAGGGCGGGGAGCTTCGCGATCTGCTGCGGAGCATGGGGCTCCGCTACCGGGCCACGCCGTTCATGATCGCGCTCGCCGCCCTTCTGGTCGTCCTCCGGCACCATACCGGCGAGGAGGATCTGCTGGTGGGCACTCCCATCGCCAACCGCACCCGCGAGGACATCGAGGGGCTGATCGGCTTCTTCGTCAACACCCTGCCCCTGCGCATCAGCCTGGAGGGAGATCCCAGCTTCACCGGCCTCGTGGCGCGGGTCCGCGAAGCCACCCTGGGGGCTTACGCTGACCAGGACCTACCCTTCGACAAGCTCGTCGAGGCGTTCGCTCCCGCCCGCGACCTGTCGCGCAACCCCCTGGTGCAGGTGGTCTTCGCCTTCCAGAACAGCGCCGTGGCGGATCGCCACCTGGCGCCGGGCCTCGCCTGCGACCTCGAGTACGTCGACGCCGGCATTTCCAAGTTCGACCTGACCTTCTTCCTGGAGGATACGGAGAACGGCCTGTCGGGCGGCGTGGAGTACGCGACCGACCTGTTCGACGCGGCCACGGTGCGGCGCCTGGCGGGGCAACTTCTGAGCGTGGTCCGCGCTGCCGCGTCCGCGCCGGAGGCGGCGGTCTCGGAGCTGCTCGCCCTCACCCCGGAGGAGCGGCGGCGGGTCGTCGAGGCGCGGAACGCCCGCGCCGCCGCCGAGCACCATCTCAAGGGACTCGCTGAGGCCGGGCTCCCTTTCGAGGCGCCGCGCACCCCGGCGGAGCAGATCGTGGCCGGCATCTGGGGCGAAGTGCTCGGCCTGAAGCAGGTGAGTATCCGCGACAGCTTCTTCGATCTCGGCGGACACTCCCTCCTGGCGGGCCGGGTGCTCAGCCGGTTGCGCGCCCCCCTGGGAGTCGATCTTTCGCTCTCCGAATTCTTCCAGAATCCGACGGTGGCAGGCCTCGCCCGGCTGGCGGATCAGGCGCGGCAAGCGCAGCGCGGCGCCGGGCGGCCTCCTCTGGTCCACACCCGGGAAGCTCCGGCGCGCCTCTCCTTCGCCCAGGAGCGGCTTTGGCTGGTGGATCAGCTCCAACCCGGGAGCACCGCCTACAACATGGCCCTTCCCCTGGTGTTGACCGGCAGCCTTGACGTGCAGGCGCTCGGCCGGGCGCTGGCGGAGATCGCCCACCGCCACGAGGTGCTGCGGACGCGGTTCGTCGCTGCCCAAGACGGGCCGATCCAGGTCGTCGAGCCGGTTTCCTGGCTCGGTCTCAACCCTCTCGCCCGGGTGGATCTGGCCGGTCTTGCTCCGGAGACGGCTCGGACCGAGCTGGGCCGCCTCGCGGGTCTTCACCGGTCCTTCGATCTCGCCCGCGGTCCGCTGTTCCGCGCCGTTCTGGCGCGGGTGAGCGAGGATGAGCACGCCCTGCTGGCGGACATGCACCACGCGGTCTGCGACGGCTGGTCGCTGGGGGTGATGACGCGCGAGCTGTCCGCTCTCTACGGAGCCTTCTCCACGGGCCGCCCGTCGCCGCTGCCCGAGCTGCCGATCCAATATGCCGACTTCGCCCGCTGGCAGAGGCAATGGCTGCGAGACGACGTCGTGGGGGCGGAGCTCGCCTGGTGGCGGGGCCAACTCGGCGAGAATCCGCCGCCGCTCGCCCTGCCCACCGACCGGCCGCGGCCGGTCCAGCCGCCGGCCGGCGGGTTCCGCAGCGAGAGCCAGGTCCTCCTCCTTTCCCCCAAGCTGGCGGATGGGCTTGCGGCCCTCGCCCGGGACCGGGGGGCGACGCTATTCATCGTGCTGCTCGCCGGTTTCCAGACGCTGCTCCATCGCCACACCCGCCAGCCGAAGATCGCCGTCGGCTCTCCCGTCGCCGGCCGCACCCGGTTGGAGGTGGAGGAGCTGATCGGCCTCTTCGTCAACACCCTGGTGCTGGCGGCCGACTTCAGCGGCGAGCCTACGGTCAACGCGCTCCTGGACCGGGCGAGAGACTCCACCCTCGGCGCCTTCGATCATCAGGATCTCCCCTTCGAGCGGCTCGTGGCCGCGCTGGCCCGGGACCGCGATCCCAGCCGCCAGCCCCTGTTCCAGGTGATGTTCGTGCTGCAGAACAACGCCCAGTCCGAAATCGACCTGCCGGGCCTCAACCTCTCGGTTCTGCCCGCGAGCAGTGGAGGCGCGCTGTTCGACCTGACGCTGAGCGCCATGGAGACAGAAGAGGGAATCGCCTGCGGCGTCACCTATGCCGCCGACCTGTTCGATCCCGCCACCATCGTTCGCCTCCTGGAGCACTACCGGCGCCTGCTGGAGGCTTGGGTGGACGATTCCGGCCAGCTTGTCGACCGGTCGCCTCTGTTCTCGGGTGCGGAGCAGCACCAGATCGAGCGACGGGATGAGACCCCGGCGGAAAACTCTGACGCCGCGAAGGAGACCCTTGCCGAGGCGCGGCGCGCCGAGCTGGAGCGCCGCCGGGCCGAGGTGGCCTCCCGCCGCGGCCAACTCTCGGGTGATCGCCGGGCCCTGCTCCGTAAATGGGTGGGCGGTGGAGGGGCGGCGCCGGCGGGCCGCGAGGAAGCGCCGCCGGAGGTGAGCCCCCTCGTGGAGCTGCAGACCACCGGCAGCCGGCCTCCCATCTTCCTGGTTCATGCGGCGGGCGGCCTCGTCCACGATTTCGTCAATCTGGCCCACCGGCTCGATCCGGACCAGCCCTTGTACGCCCTCCAATCTCCGGGACTCGCGGGTGGCGAGCACTTCGCCACCGTGCCGGAGATGGCCGCCTGTTACGTCGCGGCGGTCCGCTCCGTCCAGCCGCGGGGACCGTATCGCCTGGGCGGCTATTGCGTGGGCGGCACCGTGGCCTTCGAGATGGCCCGGCAGCTCCGCGCCGCCGGCGAGGAGATCGAGAACCTCTTGCTTCTCGAAAGCCCCGGTCCGCCGTCCGAGCCGCCGCCCCCGCTCGACGAGGCCGAGCTACTGGCTACCTACGCCCGCAGCTATGGCAACGGTACGCAGGTCTCCCCGGACGAGCTGCGCGCTCTGGCTCCCGAGGCGTGGATTGATTACGTGCTGGAACGGGTGCGGGAGACCGGCGGCCTGGACGCGTCCTTCGACGCCGCGCAGCTCTACCGGCGATGGGAGGTGATGAAGCGGAACACCCGCGCCATCCTCCCCTTCGTCCCCGCCGGTCCGTTGCCCCTGGGCGCCATCCTCTTCCGCGCCGTCGACCAGCCGGACGCGTTCCAGGGCCAACCCTCCCTGTGTTGGGAGCGCTGGTTGGAAGGACCCGTCGAGGTCGTGAACGTGGAAGGCGGCCATCTCGACGTCTTCCAGGAGCCCGCCGTCACCGCGGTCGCCCGCGAGCTGCGGGACCGGACGGCGGTGGGCGCCGCGGTATGATGTCGGCGTGATCCGCGCCGTTCTCTTCGATTTCAACGGTGTGCTGGTCGACGACGAGCCCATCCACCTGGAAGTGTTTCAACGCGTCCTCGCCGAGGAGGGGATCGCCGTCTCCGCCGAGGACTATTGGAGCCGCTACCTGGGTCTCGACGACCGCACCTCCTTCGCGGCGGTGCTCGGAGAATCGGGCGAGCCCGCGACCGTTCCCCGCCTGATGCGGCTGGTGGCCCGCAAGGCGAGCTACTACCAGGAGCGTATCCGCCGCGGCGGCTACCCGTTCTTTCCGGGCGCCGTGGAGCTGGTGCGAGATCTCGCCGCCGGTGGCCGCATGCTGGGCGTGGTGAGCGGCGCCCTGCGTGAGGAGGTTGAAGGGGCGTTGCGCCAGGCCGGCATTTTCGACCGCTTCAAGGTGCTGATCACCGCCGAGGACGTGGCCGAGGGCAAGCCCGATCCCGAGGGCTATCTCAAGGCCCTGGAGAATCTCAACTCCCAGCCGCCGCTGCCCGAGCGCCTGCTCCATCCCCATGAGGTGCTGGCCGTGGAGGACAGCCCGGCCGGACTCGCCGCCGCCGCCGAAGTGGGCTTCCCCACCCTGGGCGTGGCCCATACCTTTCCTGCCGGCCGCCTCTCCATGGCCGACACCGTGACGGCAAGCCTCCGCGGTCTGACTCCCTCCGGGGTCGACCGCCTCTTTGCCGAGGTCAGCCGGCGGTGAATCAGGAGGTCAGCCAGAGAGCGGAGCAGTTCGTCCGCCCGCTCTACGCCGGCCTGGACGGCGTGCAGACCTTCGACCGTGTGGAACGGCTCCGCCGGCGGGTGGCCGGCCTGGCCGAGGGACTGGAGATCGACCGCGATCTACTGGATCTTCTCCTCGTCTTTCACGGTGTCGTGGACCGTCTGGGCTCTCTCGCTCCCGGCGGCCGATTGGACCTCTTCCTCCGGGACCTCGGTCTTGCCGATTCCATGGCGCGCCGGGTGCGCTCAGGCCTGGGGAGAGTCGGGGAAGACCCCAAGGGACCCGAGGAAGAGCTGCTTCACGACGCGATCCTCCTGGAGTCGGCGGGCGTCGCCGCCACGGCTGAGCGGTTGATGGCGCTGGGCAAGAAACGGACGCCCCTGGCGAGGGCTCTGCATCAGCTCGATCCCGGTCCGCCGGCCGAGCGCTACCGGACGTCGCGGGGTGCCGCCCTGGGGACTGCCCGCCGGAATGAGGCCGAAGAGTGGATCGCGGACCTGCGGCAGCGGATCGTCGCGGAAACCATCGCCCCTATCTAATTGATGGGGAGCCGGCCGGCGAAGCCTTCGTCGTAGGTGTGGAAGAACGACAGGGCCTGCTCGGGGAAGCGCCAGCAGTAGTAGCCGTCGCCGCTGTCCCAGTCCACCAGCCAGACGCCCTTGACCTCGCAGCCGAGGGTGGAGACCTGTTGTGCCCAGGCGCGGACGATCCGCTCCCGCGCCTCCTCCAACTCGTCCCGCCGGGAGTCGAGCTCGTCGCGGTCGGCGACGCTGTTGATCAGAGCCTCCACCTGGCGCACCGCGGCCGCCGTCAGGTCGCGCACCACGGGGAAGGTGTTGACCGCCTCGTCGTAGGAGAAGATGCGTTTGCCGATGGCTCTGCGCTTGGGCATGAGCGAAAGATCATACCAGACGACAGGACGACGCTCCCGGGTATGGGGAAGGGCACAGGCTTCCCGTGCTCGCCAGACTCGGCTACAGTCGTTGCGGTGAACGATCTGGAGAGTATCCGGGAGCGCACCCGCGAAGGCTGCATCGAGGCGATCAGCGGCGGCATGTTCTCCGGCAAGAGCGAAGAGCTGGTGCGCCGCCTGCGCCGGGCCTCCCTCGCCCGCCAGGTGGTGCAGGTCTTCAAGCCCTCTGCCGACGCCCGCCACGAAGACTCCCAGCGGTTGATTACCCGCGACAAGCGGGAGCTGGAGGCGGTGAGCGTTACCTGCAGCCACGAGCTGCACCAGCGGCTCCATCCGCAGGTCCAGGTGGTGGGGATCGACGAGGCGCAGTTCTTCGACGACGGACTGGTGGACGTGGTGACCGAGCTGGCGGACTCCGGCGTGCGGGTGATCGTGGCCGGGCTGGACCTCGACTACCTGCGCCGCCCCTTCGGACCCATGCCCCGCATCCTCGCCATCGCCGAGTAC
>Ga0134121_10000595_pt1 | contig 40116 bp, 41 predicted proteins | sample KB301_FD_96463 | JGI IMG/M metagenome (GOLD analysis project Ga0134121, IMG submission 96463) | Terrestrial soil microbial communities without Nitrogen fertilizer from Kellogg Biological Station, Michigan, USA - KB3-0-1 | ecosystem: Environmental > Terrestrial > Soil > Unclassified ...
AAATTGAAAGCCTCGTGGCGGATAGTCCAATATTTTTTGGCCTCAAAAGCGTTCTTGGTAAGACGCACGCCGACTTGTTTTACCGTCTTTAGATCAGCCAACGTTTTTTCAGCTTCTCTATCTGCATCTTCTTGCGAGTCCCCCGTGAATTCGATCAAAAGAACGATTTTAGGAAAACCGTGACGCAGGGTCATCAGAGCTTCGGGCCAAAAGCTGAAAATTAATTTGATGAAATTTTTTAACCCCAAGAGTCGCGCGAAGCCTTTGATGTATTTGAGCACAATTAAAAATGTTTTATCATCGTATGACTCAAGCGACTGTGGTTTGTACTTTAAAATCTTGTTCACCAAGTCAGGAAGTAAATTCATATCTCTCAAAAAAACAACAAGCAGCCGTGTATATTTGGGCTCCGGCACAAGCCGGAAAGTAATTTCGGTCGCGATACCCAAAGTCCCCTGCGAACCGACCAGCAGCTTGTTCAAATCAAAAATATTATCCTTTACAACATTCCAGATGTAATAACCCGAAGAGTTTTTATGCACATTCGGCCTGGCGAGTTTTATCTCTTCTTCATTTTTTTTGATTAAATCGTAAATCTTGGTATATACTTTTCCCTGTTTAGAAATTTGATCCAGGTGGATTGGTTTTACAGTTTTTTCAATCCCATCTTCAAAAACTATTTTGGTCTCTAAAATATAATCTTCCGTCTTACCATATTTCAAAGTCCGCTCTCCAGCGGAATTATTGCCAAACATCCCGCCCATCGCATTGATAGTTTTAGAAGCCGTAAAGCACGGTAAAATAAGTCCCTTTTCTAATGTCAACTTTTCAAAATCTCGGTAAAACATCCCCGGCTGTACAGTGATGGAATACTCTGGGGCGAAGGCGGAAGAATTCTTTTCAGGAATATTAAATTTTATTAGTTTATTCATGTATCGAGTAAAATCTAAAATAATTGATTCCCCGACCGCTCCACCAGACATATCTGTACCTGCACAACGCGCGGTGATGGAGAGTCCGCCGTATTTTTCAGAGTTTTTACTTACCCATCTCACCAAATTTGCAACATCCTCCGAGTCTTTTGGAAAAACAACCACCTTTGGACGAATATTAAAAATACTCGCATCGTGTGAATATTTGGCGAGCGTTTCATTGCTATCATCCACATCTCCCTTAAATATTTTTTTAATTTCTTCTTTCATTAAAAAGTTTTATTCTGCTCGTCACTATTTTTTCAATCGCATCTACCGCTGGAAGTAATATTTTATAAGGCACGACTTCATCTGGATTATCCTTTATGGATTTTTTCAACGCTTCATCATAAGCCAAACGAATTTCAGTGTTGATGTGGATGATCGAGATGCCCGAAGCAATCGCATTAGAAAAATCAATATCTCTCAATCCTGATCCACCATGCAGAACCAACGGGACTTGAGCGGCTTGTCTAATTTCTGCGACAAGTTTTGCGTCGATGTGAGGCTTGCCGCTCTTTATAAGTCCGTGAATGCTGCCGACAGACGGAGCCAACATATCTATGGCGGTTGTTTCCACGAACTTTTTTGCGTCTTCGGGTTTCGTTAAAATCCCGGCGCCTTCCGGTATTGTCTCCTTTATATTTGATCCCGAACCGATGTATCCGAGCTCCGCTTCGACTATTATGTCTCGGCCTGTCTTTTTCATTACTTCCCTTGCATAATCTACACATTTTTTAGTAATTTTTACGTTTTCCTCAAAACTTAATTTCGCGGCATCTATAATCACCGAATCAAAGCCGGCATCAATACAAGCTTTGACAGTTTCAAAAGTGCTGTGATGGTCCGCATTCAAAAATATTGGATAATTATCCTTTCCCCGCGCGGTACGGACCAAAGCAACTGCTTCCTCTCTACCAATAAAAGCCTCTTCGCCCTCTGAGACTCCGATAATTACCGGAACGCCTAGTTTTTTAGCGGCTTTGCTTATGGCATGAAACCCCTCTAAATTTGAAATGTTAAAATGCCCAATTGCTACTTTGTTTTCTTCCGCTTCTTTGACGCATTCTCGCAATGTTTTCATTGTGTCTATTTTAGCAGATCTATTAAAATCTGCTTTGTTATGGCCGGATTGGCGGATCCCTTGGTTTCTTTCATAATCTGACCGACCAAGGACATAAGCGCCTGCTCCTTGCCGCCCTTGTAATCAGCCACAACTTTAGGATTAGCATCAATGATTTTTTGCGCTATTTGTTTGAGCGCGCCCGTGTCGTTGCTCTGAAGCAAATTGTTTTCTTTTGCTATTTTAAGCGGCGATTCATCTTTTATCACGATCATTGCTAAAATGTCTTTAGCTGCTCGGGAAGAAATCTTATTCTCAGAAATCAAAGTTATCAATTCTGTAAAATTATTTATACTTGGGAGTTTGACACTTTCGCTCGATTTCTTTAAACCAAGATAATCAGTAATTATATAATTAGATGCAGTCTTTGTTTTCTCGTTACTGCCAAGAATTTTAGCAACTGCCTCAAACCAAACACCCAGATTTTGATTATTTATATAAACTTCTATATCTTCTTCTTTTATTCCAAAATCTTTTTTGTATCTTTTGCGTTTTGCCTCCGGCAATTCTGGCAATTCTTTCTTCATTTTTTTTAAATCAAAGGCTTCATGCAGCTTTAGTTTGGGTAAATCCGGCTCCGGAAAATATCGATAGTCCGCGCTTCCCTCTTTTTTTCTTTGAGAAAAAGTTTTTTGCTTGCCTTCATCCCAGCCACGCGTCTCTTGCACTATTTCTGCCACTTTTCCTTCTTCCATCAGTTTAGTCATTCGGTCTATCTCGTAGGCAATGGCTCGTTCTGCGCTTCTAAAAGAATTCAAATTTTTTACTTCTACTTTCGTACCCAATTTTTTACGATCTGTTGAAATAGAAATATTTGCCTCCACACGCATCTCGCCTTTTTCCATATTAGCTTCCGACACTCCTAGGTACCAGAGTATCAGTTGCAATTCTTTGGCAAATTTTGTCGCCCCTTTCGATGCTTCCTCCAGATTGGCGAATGTGGTCGCCTCCGTCACCAGCTCCATTAGCGGCACTCCAGCGCGATTAAAATCAATCAGGGAAAAATCCCCCCTATCGTGCTTGTTGTTCGCAGTATCTTCCTCTAAATGCACGCGAGTTATATCCATCCCGGCTAGATTTCCGCCGGAAACGATCGGATATTTGTATTGTGAAATTTGATAGCCCTTCGGAATATCTGGATAGAAATAATTTTTGCGGTCAAATTCGGTGAAATCGGCGATTTTTCCATCCACTGCTAAGCCCACTTTTATTACATTCTCAACTGCTTTCTTGTTTAAGACAGGCAACGCTCCCGGGTGCGCCATGCAGACGGGACAGATGTTTACATTCGGCTTTTCTTCGTCGGGATTATTCTTACAACCACAAAACATTTTGGTGTCTGTTTTTAATTCAGCGTGAATCTCTAATCCAATTGTGGGAAAATATTTTTTTTCCATAACTTAAAGTTTATTTATTTTTCTGCCGACTAGAGCCCGGGCGAGGCTTTAAAATTTTAACCAGACTGTCACTAAATCCCTTTACCAGTTTATCATCGAATAATGAGATTGCAAAAACATTTTTACTCATCTTTTTAAATTCTTTTATTTTTTTATCGACAATTTTTGCATCCACCATGTCCGTTTTCGTCAAAATAATTATTTCCTCTTTCGCCGATAGGCCATCCTCACCCAAGCCCAAGCTTTTGTCGTATTTTATCAATTCTTTGCGAATCTCTTTGTAACTTTTCATCATGCCCGCTGAACCCTTGGATAGATTTTCAAAAGAAACCAAGTGGGCGAGCATTTTTGTGCGCTTGATATGACGCAAAAACTTAACACCCAGGCCTTTGCCTTCGGATGCGCCTTCAATAAGTCCCGGGATATCTGCAATGATGTACCCGTGCAAATCTCCCAGATTCGGATCAAGAGTGGTAAAGGGATAATCTCCCACTTTCGCATCGGCATTTGTAAGGGCATTGAGCAGTGAAGACTTGCCAGCATTAGGAAGCCCGACAAATCCAATATCAGCAAAGAGCTCCAGCTCTATTTTAAAATTTCCTTTTTCACCTTCGCCGCCCTCTCTAGACTCGCGTGGGGTTGTGTTGGTTGAACTTTTAAAATGCTCATTGCCAAAGCCGCCAAAGCCGCCTTTTAAAAGCATTATTTTTTCACCCTCCCGGTCCAGCTGCCATTTTTCGTCAGTCTCAAGGTTGGTGATGATAGAGCCCAAGGGCAATTCTAAAACAAGATCTTCTCCGTTCTTGCCATGCAGACTTTGACTGCCACCGTCTGCCCCGCGGCCCGCAATAAAACTTTTCTTGGCTTTATATTTTAAAAGTATGTGCACATCTCGGACGGCTTTTACATAAAAATTCCCGCCCCTTCCAGCGTCTCCTCCGGCAGGACCTCCCTTCGGCTCGAACTTCTGTCGATGCCAGCGTACCACGCCGTTTCCTCCTCGGCCGGCTTCCGCGTATATTTTTATTTCGTCAATGAATGCCATTGATTTACGCTTTTAAAGCTAACTCTGCTAATCTGATCGCCCCTTCTTTTGATTTGGCTTTTGCCATAAAAAGCCCGCGGTGACAAAATATCGCGTCCGCTACGCCCGTCGCTTTCTGTAAATCTTTATCCCGGAGGCCGGCCCAGGATTCCGGAAGATTTTTCCTACTTTTAAAAGTTTTAATATCTTCCCGAACTGTTTTGACTCCCCAAATTTCTCCGGAATCTTCTCCCACTCTCGGATAAACCACAAAAAGAGGCTCGGGGAAGCTATGCAGAACGTATTCAAAAGGATAATGTTTGTCTAAAACAATAATTCTCTTGTCTTTTGCGTTTTTGTAAATTGAAACGACTAAATCCTGCGCCAGAACTCCGTCTTTGGCTTGAGTTATTTCACGGGATAAAATTTCTTTCGCGATTGCTACGCATTTTAAAAACATCTCATCGTTCGAGAGACTTTCTTCCTGCCAAGTCGGATTCATCGAAGAGAAAAAATATTGAATGAGATAAGGCGAGACTTCGTATTTATTAAGAACTAGATCAAGACCGTTGTCCCCGGCATCAATGGGCGCGACTAATTTTCTATCTATCATCTCGAAGGCTTTTGGCGAGCCGCAAACTTCTAAGCCAAATTTCCTCCAGACCAAACCAAAAGAGGCATACTCTATGCCCGCTTCCGCACCCGAGGCTCTACGGCCGGCGCCGCCCGCCTGATGATGGTCAAATCTGTTTATTTCTGCGTTGTATATTCCCCCCACATCAAAAATATAGTCCCCCTTCTCTATTATCTCCGGATTCCTCGTCCTTATTATTTCAAAAGTTTCACCCAGATTCTCAAAGTAGATCGAAAAGGTAGCGGCCGCAAAAATATCGTCGGTGTGAAAAGATCCGTCATGGGTGACAAGTATTTTTTTTGATTTTTTGCTAATTTTCATAATAATATTCTTCATACAATTCATAAATCCAACTGATCAGCTTATCAAAAAGAATAAAGGATGTCACTAGCAGTAAAACAATGAAAGAAAATCTCCATATTTCGTGGCTAATATGAATGGCCGTATAGCTAAAGAGATAGCCGAGCGACAGCAACAGAGGAGCCCATATAAGAGTGGCGCAAAGTTCCGCTTTTAAATACTTTTTGAAATCTATTTTTTGGTAGCCGGAAAATATTATTACCAAATGATTTAGTCCCATTATAAATTTTGAAACAAAGATAGACCAAAAGGGCTCTTCTTTAAAATTGGGCATCACGCTGGAAATGCGTTTCTCGACGTGCCGAAGGAATTTAGTATGATTCCATTTGTCGTGCAGAATTCTACCCAAGTGATAGCCAAAAAAAGTTTTAGATAGCAGACCCAGAAATATAAATGTTGGGACAACGTAAAAAGAAAGAGCGCCCAAATGAAGAAGCACTCCGGTAGTTATCAAAAAAAATTCTCCTTCAAAAATAAGACCGACAAAAATTATTAGATAGGCCAGAATTTGATGATTCTCTACCAAACGGACCAAAAGATTGACTGTATGCATCCGGGTACTAAAATTTTAAATTGTTAATAATAGTTTTCATTCGTTTCTGATCAAAAATTTAGTACAGGATTAAAATAATGAGTCTACGGCTTCTTTTACTGTCCCGCCGTCCGCTTTGCCTTTGAGATCTTTCATCAAAGCCGACATCAGCATGCCCTTTTTGCCGGCATCGGTTATGCCGAGCTCCGCTTTTTTAGCTTTGGCGATTTTTTCAACTTCGCTTTTCTCCATCATTTTAGGCAGGTAAGTTTCCAAGATTGATAATTCTGCTTGCTCTTCTTTTACCAAATCAACTCTCCCGCCTTTTGTGAATTGGTCAATCGAATCCTTGCGCTGTTTCGCAAGCCGAGCAATCACGGCGATAGCTTCTTCGTCTGTGAGCATGTCTTGAGGCTTTTTATTTTTAGCAACTAGTTCATTGGTAAAAGCCGCAGACATCGCCCGGAACGCCTTTAGACGTAGAGCGTCTTTGGCCATCATCGCTTCTTTTATTCCACTTTTTATTTGTTCATGCAACATGCGCGTATTATAGCATAAAAATCGTTGAGCCATAACTTTTCGAAGGGGTTTCGAGGCTGACGAGCCGAGAACTTCAGGAATTTTTAAGCTTCAAAAATTCCGTACTGGAGAAAAGTTGTGGCGAAAAAGATTAAAAAATGTGGTAAAATAGCACTATGGTCAAGCTAATATTTTTTGACACAGAAACAACCGGCAACGAACAAAAGGACTTTTTGATTCAGATGGCATATAAAACCGGAGATGAAAAATTTGTCGGACTATACAAGCCGGAAATCAAAATCTCGCCGGAAGCTTCGGCGGTGCATCATATATCTAACAAGATGGTAGAGGGTCTGGCCTCTTTCAAAGAAAGTAAAGATATTCCAAAAATTAAAAAGCTTTTTGAAGATGAAAATTCCGTCGTTGTGGCTCACAACGCGCCTTTTGACTTGTGGATGATAAAAAAGGAAGGAATTGAGCCAAAAAGATTCATCTGTACTCTAAAACTGGCGAGATATTTGGATCCGGAAGAAAAAATAGGCAAATATAACTTGCAGTATCTGCGTTACTTATTGGATTTTGACATGCAGGCAGAGGCGCATGATGCAATGGGAGACGTATTGGTGTTAGAAAAATTATTTGACAGGCTAAAAAAGAAATTGATAGATCAGGAAAAAATGGATGAAAATGAAGCAATAGAAAAAATGATAGAAATATCGTCTCGTCCGTTGCTTATCAGAACGCTGAATTTTGGAAAATATAAAGGAAAGACAGTGGAAGAAGTTTTGGAAATAGATCGCGGATGGCTGGAATGGCTTTTGCGGGAAAAAGAAAAAAGCGATGTCATCGAACACGAAGATTGGATTTATACTTTGAAACATTATTTGGAGAAATAAAAATATGCAAAACACTGTCTGGATTTTTATAGCAATTTTGGGAGGACTAGCGGCAGGTTTTTTTCTATTTGGCAAAAAGAGAGAAGGTACTGATAAAAATGACACGGGACTAAACCTTATTTTAACTCAAATAAATGAACTCTCGCGGACGGTAGACAGCAAAATAGGCGAAGGCCATAAACAAGTAAATGAAAGCCTAAAATTCCACTCTTCTGAATCAAATAAGATAATCCGCGACGTGACAGAGAGACTCACGAGGCTCGATGAGACCAACAAGCAAGTCATTTCTTTTGCCGACCAGTTACAAAGCTTGGAAAATATTTTGAAAAATCCAAAACAGCGCGGGATATTGGGCGAATATTATTTGGAGACAGTTCTTAAAAACGTTTTGCCGCCCGGAAGCTACCAAATGCAGTATGAGTTCCCTGATAAAACAATCGTGGACGCAGTAGTTTTCGTTAAAGATAAAATAATTCCCATAGATTCAAAATTTTCTCTGGAGAATTATAATAAAATGGTTGAGGAGCGAGATGTCGCAGAGAAAAAGAAGTTAGAAACAGTTTTCGTTAATGATTTAAAAAATAGAATTACCGAAACTGCGAAATATATCCAGCCAACGAAGGGCACGACTGACTTCGCCTTTATGTTTATCCCCCACGAAGCCATCTACTACGACCTTCTGACAAATAAAGTCGGAGCATTGGAAGAAAATGAGAATTTGATTCAACGCGCCGCGGGAAAATATAAAGTTATTATCACTTCCCCGACTTCTTTCCTCGCTTACTTGCAGACGGTCTTGCAAGGTCTAAAGGCGCTAAAAATAGAAGAGTCAGCTAAAGAAATAATAAAAAAGGTGGAAGACTTGGGAAAGCATTTAAAATCATACGATGAATATCATAATAAGCTCGGCAATGCGCTCGGCACCGTCGTCAACCACTATAATGCTTCAAACAAAGAGCTAAAAAAGATAGACAAGGATGTCCTGCGCATTGCCGGAAGTTCACCGGAACTTTCTCTGCTTGAAGTAGAAAAACCTAGGTTGGAAGAATAAAAAAAATAAATTGACAGAAATCATTTTTGGGTGTATACCACGAGAGTGGTAGGCTCTTTATATTTTTTTAAATAAAAGTTTTGCTTTAGCTATCAGAGGCTGAAATCTTTGGCCCCCGGTAGCTACAGCAAAACACATCACGTGTTTGCTTCTAAGCATCCAACAAAAGGATCTATTATGCTAGACGCAGTAGAATTAGCCACGATGACATACGATGTCTTCCGGCTACACTCGGAACACGCCAAAACACCAGAGAAAAGATTCCGCCGATTTGACGGGAAAACGCCTTTCGGTGTCCATCCGGTGCTGGGGGGCATGCTTATTCTTCATGAAGAGCTCCTGCCGGAAAAAACACGGGAGACGGGAGCGAAGGCTTTTTTCGGCCAGGACTTCAAAGAAGACACGGACGCCGATCTGCCTCGTTGGGCCAAGGAGCCTGAAGTGGAGAGGCTGATTGACGAACTGACCTTCACCGAAGACGAGAATAAATTCGACAAAATCTGGGAGCGTAGCGAGGAGGCCATCCTCCTTTCGTTCTACGACAACGTGATAAACCTCATGTGCGTCGGAAAAGTCAAGCAAAGGCGGCTCACCTATTGCAAAAGGAAGATCCGCGAGCACATGAAATACATCAAGTCTCGCTGGGGCAGGCTTGAAATCGTCCGGTTGGCTGAAGGGTTGCTGAAGTAGCCAACAAGAAAAAATCAAAACTCGTCACAACGCACAAAAAACTTGTCGTGAGGCGAGTTTTTTGTTTTATATTTTTTATCGTCTATTGACAAATAAATTAAAATCAGTAAATATTTCGATGTACTGGTTCTTTTACATTTGGAGGGTATTGCGGCCGTTGGTCAGATTCTGATTGAATATCGGGCTTTTACCGACTGTCACAATTAAAATTAGTTGTTTGATGTGATATTCTGCACCACCGGAAGTGTAAAACGATTCCGGAAGAAAAAAGAAAAGTTATGAATCCGACACCACATCTCAGTCGTGCCTTCTTGGCCAGCATGGGTCTTACTGTACCTCGCAGGAAATCCTTAAGATCCAAGAGGAGGAAAAGGCACACCAGTCGGTACACTCCTCCGACATGGTCCTTATATTAAAAAGTTCGGCACAACCGAGCAGGCCCGAAAGTGTCATACTTTCACTAGCCAGTACAGACTGGCTTTTTAAATTTATTTTTAATTTTCTGCTAAAGATTTTATATTTTTTAGTAGAAAGGCCGAAAATTGAAAAACGGCGAAGCTTATATATTTCTTGATTTTTTTTCTTAATAATTATATATTTACTATCGGTAAATGTTCTTTAATTTACCCTTATCTCTAGCGGGAGATAGGCATAATAAACCCAACCGGAGGAAATAGCATGAGCACGCACGCAGACACGGAGTTTTTCATCAAACAACATGTGGTGCGACACGAGGCACAGCAAGCCAAAGAAGCCGAAGAAAAAGCGGCGCGACAAAAAAGGGATGGGTCGCAACCCCAACAAGCACAAGGGGGAAGGAGCGAAACAGTTACCCCTCCCCAACACTCGTGATCCGAGCAGGCCCGGGAGTGCCAGACTCCCACTAGCCAGCACAGCCTGGCTTTTTAAATTTCTGGTTTCTGGTTTTGTGACTCTACTGGGAATCGCACCCAGATTTGAAGCTTGAGAAGCTTCTGTCCTAACTATTAGACGATAGAGCCATTAAAAAAATATAGCATCTTTAGTAAAAAATTAAAAATAAATTTAAAAAGCCAGCGAATATTTTCTCCTTTCGGTGTCGCTGGCTAGTGAAAGTATGCACTTTCGGGCTGCTCGGAATACGAGCGTTTGTTATTGGTCCAGGATTTACCTACATTCATGCCTCACTCTTCTCACAAATTCCAGGAGATCAAGATCCTCAAGCCACCTGTACAAAGTGGCCTGCGAAACTTGGGCTAGCGGAGCCGCTTGAAGCAAGTCTCCCCTGGCTTCGTTAATAAGTTCCACAACGTATTTCTTGTGAGCTGCTGAAGTTGCTTCTCTGTGCGTCGGAAACTTATACTGGTTAACAGCCGTACTGGTAGTGCTTGACGGGTCAGCTCTCTGGAGATCCTTGGTCATAGAGAAACTTTCCCAATCAATGGAATCCATGCTGTTTGACGAATCAGTACCCGAAAGACCCAGGTGCCTTGATTGTATCTCCTTTTGTCCCCCGGAGTTAAAGGCACTCCGCGCAACCGTCGCACCAAGCTCTCGAACATTTCCAGGCCAAACATATACCATCATTACTTCTATCGCCTCTTGAGAGAATTTTTTTGATGGGCATTCTCTCCGAAGAAAATGTTCGGCCAACGGCTGGATGTCTTCCCTGCGATCACGAAGCGGAGGGACGGTGAAAGACACAACGTTGAGCCTGTGATACAGATCTGAACGGAACTTCCCTTGTGAAACTGCCACCTTGAGATCTACATTCGTTGCAACGATTATCCTGGTATTCATCTGAATTTCCATGGTGGCTCCCACTGGTCGATAGGAACCTCTTTCCGTAATCCGCAACAGTTGCGCCTGCAGGTCAAGCGACATGTTGGTTACCTCGTTCAAGAAAAGGGTACCTCCTTCTGCGACCTTAACGAGTCCTGGTTTGTTTGCGTACGCGTCTGTGAACGCACCTGACACATGCCCCATGAGTTCTGATGCTGTGAGTGTGGCAGTCAAAGATCCGCAATCGACAGACACAAATGCTTTTTCGGCTCGTCCGTGCGAGTGAATTACTTCTGCCAGACGATCTTTGCCCACACCTGTTTCTCCTTGCAGGAGAATTGTGTGGTTGGTGCTCCCAGCATGAAGAGCAAATGCATTCATGTGTTGCAAATGCAGACTGGTCCCGATTAAAGCTGGTCCCTGTCTTGTTTCCTGATTCATTACGATGTTCATACTTTTTCCCTTTCAAAAGCTGGCGGATTAATTTCCACCAGCGCACAAATTTGATAATAACTTTATAACTTTTTCTTGGTATGTCAAGGAAAAAATCCCCTTGGTTTAGTTAAAAAGGACGAATTTTGCTATACTCACCCAATGCGAAAGAAGGCAAAAAAGGTGTTCGTATTAACTCTCGGAATTGTTTTTATCATATTGGGGTTGTTAGGACTGGTGCTACCTTTTTTACAAGGTATTCTTTTTTTGATCATAGGTTTTATACTTTTATCTTTTTGTTTTCCTAAAGTACGTTTTTTGATAAAAAAGCACACGGAAGCTCGTCCGCATTTATCTCCTACCATAAATAAAATAGAAGCATGGATTGCAAAATTTATCGGAGAAATATAGATAAAAATCTGGCTCTTTTGTCTATAAAATAACAAAGCCCATTCACAGAATGGGCTAGGGTTTAAAAACAAATTTTCAAAAGAACAAAAAAGGGACGCCGGATCGAAAATCTGGTTTCCATGTTTAATCCAGACGCAGAAGGCAATTCATGGTCTGAAGTAAAAACCAAAGTAGACGATCCGGCTCAAGTTGATATCTTCTGATACTATGACGGATTGTTGAGCGCAGATACACGACCCGGGATGGGGAGGAGCTTGTAGGGTATGTTTTTAGACTGCGGGGCCAACAATCAACCATCTCAGACGAACGACGTACCAACTTTCTACTCGTATTATACTACAAATAATTATAAAAGCAATATTAATAAATCTTTATTTATTTTTTGTTCAACCACTCGTCGTCCTGACGCACTAGCAATTTATTTTTATTTTCTTTTTCCTGCATTATCGCTTCAGAAACTCGCTCCATCCGCATACTCTGAGAACCTTTTACAAGCACCAAATCCCCTTTTTCCACGAAATTTTTTGCAAATTCGCCAGCTTCATATGAATTTGAAAATTCAAAAATATTTTTCTTGCTCATTCCTGCCTCGAGCGCTCCTTCTTTGATTGATTTAGCCCTTGGACCAACGACGACAAGTATTTCAACATTACTTTTTCCAATTTTACCGATATCCTTGTGCGTATCTATGGTGTGACGACCCAATTCGAGCATGTCCCCCAAGATGGCAATCTTCCTGCCGGATGTTTTAACCTGACCCAAAGTCTCTAACGCGGACTTAGAAGCAACCGGAGAGGAATTGTAGGTGTCGTCAATAATCAGAGAATCTTTTATACCCTTGAGTAGCCGCATTCGCCCGGGCGGAACTTCATAATTCTTGAGGGCATCTATCGCATTTAACATATTAAACTTTAAACCCGAACATAGCGCCAGCGTCGCCAGAGAAGCATAGACATGATTACGGCCAAAGACTCCCTCTATCACTACCGGCAGACTCTTTCCTCCCTCATCAACTCTAAAAATTATCCCTGCCGGTATGCCCGTATCGTCGTATAAAATATTGTCGCTGGAGCCCAAGACATCGCTGCCTTCTTTGAACCCATAAGTTATAGTCAAATTTTTTGTTTTCGTTTTCATTTCCAAAACATCCGGATCATCAGCATTCAAAATCAAAAGGCCGTCTTTTTTAAGAGTTTTTACCAAACTGCTTTTTTCTTCTATCAAATTTTTGCGCAGATTAAAGAATTCAATGTGCGCCGGAGTTTCTCCTATGGCTGTGATGATGACCGCATCGGCAGCGAGCCAAGAAGCCGTACGACTCATATCACCGGGTTTGCCCACACCCACCTCGAGAATAAGCCATTTAGGATATTTGTGTAATTTAGCTGGACCGATAAAAAGCCACAGACCTTGAAAAATATTTTGCAGCCAGACCAAAGGATTATTCCATCCATTTGGAATGCCTAAAATAGTCAGCGGCAGTCCTATCTCGCTGTTATAACTTTTTTCACTTTTTCGCACATGGGATATTTTTGAAATGACCGCATAGACCGCGTCCTTGGTGGAAGTCTTGCCTACGCTCCCGGTAATAGCGATAATTTTTGGTTTGTATTTAAAAAGAACCAGTTGTGATTCTATTTTTAGTATATAAGCTATTATTTTCTTTAATGTATTTTTCATGGTTCGATTTTACTCATCATGATCCTGATTTTTATCGAAAGGTTATCGATCCGGCGGAATTTCGTAATAATTTAGCAAAAATTTCGTGATGTCTAAAAAAGGATTGGCCCAAGTGGTAGCGGAGTAAAGGACGCCCTTTGGATTTACCGCATAAAGAAAAACTATAAACTTCGGATCATAGGCCGGGAAGTAGCCGACAAAAGAGTGGGTATGCCTGTCTGTATAATATCCGTGCGTAGCATTATCCGCAACCTGCGCGGTGCCAGTTTTTGCCGCCACACTAAAATGATCCAGCCCGGCTTTTAGTCCCTTGTCCATGACCGTCACCAGCATTTGAGTGATCTCCATGCTGGTTTCCTTTGAGATTTTGGTAGGTAAAGTCGGATAATTGATAACTTTCGAGGCGCCGTTGTTGTATTTTATTTCTTTAACTAAATGCGGCACGACCAAGTTTCCGCCATTGCTGAGTGCCGCCAATGCGCGGATGAGTTCAACCGGAGTTAGAGCAATCCCCTGGCCGAAAGCGGCGTTCGCGTACTCAATTTCACGCGGACTATTTATAATGTTGGAGACAAGCCCAGAAGTTTCGTTTGGCAAATCAATACCCGTCTTATCCTTTATCCCATAAGACAACAGATAGTCTCGCAATTTCTGTTTGCCTAATTGCTGCTCTACAAAAACCATTCCCGTGTTTAGAGACTGATTCAAAACATCCTGCATCGTCGTACCCGGCCCCCTGCCTTTCTTGTCAAAATTAAATATTTCATGCTTTTCGACCGTGACTTCGCCCTTATCATTATAAGTCGTGTCGGGGGTTAAAACTTTTGCATCGAGCGCTCCCGCCATGACCAAGGGCTTGACCACGGAACCAAATTCTAGGACGTTTTCTACCAGCGGATTGGAAAATATGGAAACATTCTTCTCTTGGGAAAAATTATTCGGATCAAAATCAGGCTTGACGCTCATGGCATAGATGGATCCATCCGTCGGATTCATAATTATCCCGCCGATCGAGTCTGTCTGATATCTGGCACGAACTTCCTCTAATTTTTTTTCCAAAAAACTTTGCACTTCCGGCTCAATCGTAGTCACCACGTCTCCCTGCGGAACTTCGTGCGTAAACAAGGTTTTATTTATATTGGAAAACACCTCTGCAAAAAAATTCACATAAGGACTATCGTTGCTCCTCATCAGTTCGGCATTATATTGTCTTTCCAAGCCATAGCGTCCGCCAAGTTCTGCATCTTTGTACCCGACCAGACCAAGCGCGTGAGAAGCCAGATTGCCCCCCGGATAAAAACGCCATTTTTCTCTGAAAATACTCAAGCCGGGTATTTTGAGGGCAGATACGGTATCAGCGTCTGTTTTGGATATCTGGTGAGCAATCTCTTCATAGGGGTCGTTTGGTTTGGTCGCCTTTGTTATAAAATCATTTTGGTCAAGAGATATTATTTTAGAGAGCTTTTGATAAACAGCTTCCGGGTCAACAATTTTGCTGGGATCTATCGCAATCTTAAACCCGGCCGCCTGTGTAGCGGCGCTGATAAGCTGTCCATTGTTGTCGGCGCTCCGGCTCTGAAAAAAAATGGTTCCGCGTTCGTAAATATTGAGAGAGGGCGTGGAATATTGTCTGTCAGCCAATTCTGAATAAGCACCGCCACTTACAACCTGTACAAAAAAAAGCCTGCTTATCAGAACTAAAGAAGAAACTATAATACAAAAAAGTACTACTCTGGACCTACGGATGGGACTATATGTCATAAACTATAAATCGTTTTGGGTTGCACCCATAGTACCAGAATCTAGCGCGGGTCTCAACCCGATAAATTTACGAGTCGCGAAATTTATTTTTGTCTCTTTAAAACCCATGGAATAGGCGAGATTAAGATCAATATTGTTGGACATCGAAAGATAAGTGAGCTCCAAGCTGCTAACTTCATTAGACAAGGGCCCTAGACGCGCCTCAAAACTTCGGCGCTCCACGATGTTTTTAACCATATTTCCCAAAAATACAAGATATAAAATGAGAATGGCTCCAAAGGACCAAACAATAAAATTAAACAGAGACTTTTCAATATTATTATTGATCAAGCTTACACTCTTTACATATTTATTTAATTTTAAACTTATTGCTCTCATTTTTTATCTGATTTATTAAAATGGCTAATCCATTATTTTTTCTAAAATCCTCAATTTGGCGCTTCTGGATCTCGGATTTGCTTTAATTTCATCACTATTCGCTAAAATCACTTTTTTATTTATTAATAACGCTTTTCCCTCATTTTCTTTCGTCTTTAAAAATCTCTTGACCATCCTGTCTTCCAAACTATGAAAGGAAATGACTGACATCCTGCCGCTTTTCTTTAACAACTTAAACCCTTTTTCTAAACCTTCGGCTAGCGCCCCCAATTCATCATTGACTGCTATCCGGATTGCCTGAAAAGTTTTGGTCGCATAATGAATCTTGTTCTTTTGGCGAAATTTTGCCGGTATCGCTTGCTCTATTATTTTGACTAAATCAAAAGTGGTTTTAATCTCCTGCTTCTTTCTAAACTCCACTATTTCTTTAGCAATTCTGCGAGCCTGCTTTTCTTCTCCATAGCCGTAAATAATATCGGCCAAACTTTTTTCTTCCCAAGTGTTTAGAACCTCGCGGGCTGTGACATCCATATCGTTTGGATTATCCTTCATAGTCATTAAGAGTGGCTCATCCCTCTGGAAAGAAAATCCTCGTCCGGAATTTTCTAATTGGTCAGAACTAAGGCCTAGATCAAAAATAATCCCATCGACTTCTTTTAATCCAAATTCTTCGGCAACTTTATCTATATTCCTGAAATTATTGTTTGAAAAAGAAATGTCGCAGTTCTTGAATTTATCCCCTCCCGTAAAAACACTTTTGTCTTGGTCCAGGGCGACTATTTTTACGTTCAGATTTGACTCACTGAATCTTCTGCAAATTTCTAACGAATGCCCTCCTCCTCCGAATGTGCAGTCCAGCACGACGGAGCCGGGTCTTAAATTCAAACCATCTATTGTCTCTTTTAAAAGAACTGTCCTGTGTACACTCATCCTATTTCCCCTCGCCGCCAAGCTTCTCCGCCAAATCTTCCGCCTGCTTTTCAACGACTGCTTTATTTTCCGACCAAGTCTTGTCATTCCATACCTCCACTCTGTCTTTGACACCGATTATGGCTGCTGAATTTTTCAAACCAATCCGATTCTTTAAAAATTCCGGTAGTAAAACTCTGCCGATCGAATCTATTTCCACTTCCGCCGCTCGTCCGAACATGTATCTGTTAAAATTTCTCTGGTCTGCTTTTAAAAATGAAAGGTCTGCCTCTGAGTCAGAAAGTTTCTTGCTAACTTTTTCCCATTCTTTAGTTGTAAAGATGAACAAACATTCTCCGAGTCCTGGCGTAATAATAATTTTCTTACCGAGCTCTTTGCGAAACTTTGCCGGCATTGAAACTCGATTCTTTTCATCTATTGTGTGTATGTATTCGCCGATCAACATATATTTCGCAAAATTATTATTTCCCACTTTTTCCCACTTACTATATATTGTATTCCACTTAGGAAATAACACCAAGCCCAAGCTGTGGATAACTTTTTGACTTAAATATCCAATAGTTTTATGCTTTTATGCGTAGGTTGGTTGGGGGTCCCCCGCCGCATCCTCGGGTTCTTGGATGTGGTGGGGGAACTTAAATTAGTTTTTTAATCGCAATGACGTTTTAGAATGTCGAAATGGCTCCGGGAATCTTTGATTCCTGGGCTTTTTTATTTATTTTAAAATGATATGATTGTTACGCCTGCGGAACAGTCGGGGGTTGGGTAGAGTACCCGGAACAGGCCACTTCGGCCAAAAGAGGCAATTCCTTGCCCGCCCTCTCGATGCCTCGACTTGTAGGTAAAAGCTGACGTGAAACAAACACGTCGAGGGTCTTCCGAGAATCCCATTCTCTGGAAGACCTTTTTTATTTTATCTTTTTATAAAATTACAGATTATTTTTTACTTTGGCTTCATCAATGGAAACATCTGCGTCTCTCTAATAGGCTTGTCAGCTAAAAAAGCAAAAAGCATTTCGCCGAAACCAAAACCGCAAGTCGGCGGCATCCCGTATTCAAGCATTTCCACAAATTCGGTATCCGGCATCATGGCCTCTTTGTCTCCCCCTTCGATAAGTTTCTGCTGGGCATTAAACCTTTCCTCCTGGCTTATCGGATCGTTTAATTCAGAATATCCATTGCCCACCTCCAAACCGGCAATAATAATCTGGAATCTTTCGGTCAGCTCGGCATTATCTGCTAAAGCTTTGGATAAAGGAGAAACGAGTTTCGGATGGCCGGTCAAAAATACCGGGCCAGAAATTTTCTTTCGGCAGTATTTCCAAAGAGTGTCTACCAACCGCTCCATCGTGTTGCCGTCATAGACAATATTCAGTTTATCTAGTTTATTTTTTACTTCATCGTATGTGGTATTGAGAATGTCTATGCCTGTTTCATTTTTGACGGTTTCGCGATAATCAATAGACTTCCATTTTTTTTCTAGGTCAAATTTGTGCCCGCGTGTTTCAAATTTAAAAGTTCCGAAAACATCTTCGGCAATTTTTTTATAAAGTTCTTCCGCTAGATTCATGCCCTCTTTGTAATTCGCATATGCCCAATAGAATTCCATATTTGTAAATTCCTGTAGATGGTTGGCGTCCGAACCTTCGTTCCTATAAGCCCGGCCTATCTCAAAAGTTTTTGTAAAACCCGCCGCCATTAGACGCTTCTGCCAAAGTTCTCCGACAGAAATACGCAGATACAGCGGGAGTTTAAAATCCTCATTATAAGTTTTGAAGGGCGTAGCTTCCGCTCCACCGGTTGTTATCTCTAGCGTGGGAGTTTCCACTTCCAAAAATCCGTGATCTTTCATAAAACTTCGCACCGTATCCCAGAATTTGGTTTTTTTGAGCAGGATATCTTTTATTTCCGGATTCATCAGAATATCCAGATACCTTTTTCTAAATCTCTCTTCGACATCCGTCAGTCCGTGCCATTTTTCCGGTAGCGGTCGGAGGCTTTTAGAAAGCATACGCCAAGCCTTCGCTTCCAATGTTTTCTCTCCCCTCTTGGTCGTAAAGAAATTGCCCTGAATTTCAAGAAAGTCACCGATATCGACTGCCTGATTAAAAAAATCAAATTTATCCGCGCCTAAAACATCTTTTTTTAGCAAACCTTGAAAGGAAGCGGTACCATCATTTAAAGTTATGAAAATAATCGCGCCCTGCCCGCGGATGGACATTATTCTGCCGGCAATCCATTTTGTTTCTTTCTCTTTTTCTAGGTGATCGAAATTATCTATCGCTTCTTTTAAAGAAATTTCTCTTTTAGACTCGGCTGGGTAAGGATTTTCTCCCTTTTCCCGCAAGAGTTGAAGTTTTTTTATTCTAGTATCTCTGATTTCGTCGATTGAAGACATTGTTTTTCGCTGCACCCCGCCCTAGCGAGGCAAGGCGGTGATTAAGATACGTTAATTATTTTATAATTAACAACTCCGTTCGGAGCCTTAAATGAAATATTTGCGCCCTTCTTTTTTCCAAAAAGCGCCTCTCCAAAAGGAGACTTGTTTGATATTTTCCCGGCAAGCATGTCCGCCTCTTCTGAACCGACGATGGTATAGGTCTTGTCTTCTTTTGTCCCCTCTTTCTGCACGACAACCTTCGAGCCGACCTCAACCACGTCTCCCCCATGTCTGGTAAAAATTTGCGAAGACTGTAAAATTTGTTCTATGTGTTTTATGCTTTCTTCCAGCTTGCCCTGATCTTCGCGCGCCTGATGATATTCCGCATTTTCTGACAAGTCGCCAAGAGATTTAGCATACTCCAAACTTGCCAAAATTTCTTTTCTTTTTGGTCCTTTCAGATCTTGCAGTTCATTTTCGAGCGCTTTCCTTTTTTCTTTGGTTATATAGTCAGCCGTTTTATCCATACCCTATAATTTATCTTTTTTTTTACTAAAAGTCAATTTAAAAGCCAGCGAACATTTGCTCCTTTCGGTTGTTCGCTGGCTTTTGGAAAGTTAATTAGGGCTTTCCACCTATTAGCTTGGAAATGCCGGTCAGAGTATTTGCTTCGACAAACATGACATTTCCTTGGACAAATACAGCTTTTGACTCCGGAGTCACCTGTATGTATCGCGCTATCGTCGCACCGACGGTTTCCAGGAGTTGAGCTTTGTTTTTCGTAAAGCTTTCGAGCGCCTCCTGGAATCGAACCCGAATGTTTTGGTCTTCGAGCTTAAGCCAGATTGTATCGTATACGAAAAGTAGCCTTGTGAGACTTTTCACGACCTCAATTCCTCCGAGCTCAAACAAGTTTTGCCTCAAAAAGTGCTGGGAACCTGGCAAAAGCCGGCCGTGAATGAGCGCCAATTCAATTTGCTCATGAATGGCGCCGCGAGCTGTCTGTTCATGCGTGGTTAAACCAGCTGGGTCTGCCCGTTTAAGCTTGACCATAAAATCATCACCGTCATGATGCCCGATGTGAATGAAACCGCCTGTAGGGGTCGGGGTGGTCTGACCTTCGTACTGACCACGCTCAACTCCAACTTTGAAGCCCAACCCCTGTTGGCCAAAAGCGCTGCCAATTACCTCCAACATCATTCTGTGTTCAGTATTCATAGTTTATTCGTAGTTTTTTGGTTTAAAGGACATTTATATCAGATATTACATCCGGAGAATCCTGTGTCAATGCAGCGAACATTTGCTAAAAATCTTTTATATGATAACCTTTAGCAATATGGCAAAAACAGTAATAGAAGTGAGGAAAAATCCAAATGAAAACAATTCGAGCATTTTGCGCCGTTTTTCACGACGAATTCAGGAATCGGGCATAATCCGCAAAGTAAAAGGCGCCCGCTACAACGTCCGCAAAGAGTCCCGGCTTAAAGTAAAAAAGAGCGCGTTAAAAAAACTCGCGCGCCGACAGGAGATTGAGCACTTAAAGAAACTGGGCAAGATGGTGACAAAGTAAAAATATGCGTTTTGAAAAAATAAAAAACGACATTTTAGGTAAAAAATATTCCCTATCGATAGCCTACGTCTCCGAAAAAAAATCTAGAGAAATAAATAAAAAATATAGGAAAAAAGATAAGCCGACCAATGTCCTCTCTTTCGCTTTGCGCAAAAATGAGGGTGAACTTGTCTTATGCAAGAGCGTAATCCGCAAGGAGGCAAAAAATTTCAACAGAACTTTTGAAGGATTCTTGGGCTTTTTAGTTATCCACGGAATGCTTCATTTGAAAGGTCTTAAACATAGTAGTACAATGGAGAGATACGAGGAGCAGTATGATAAGAAATATTTCAGTCGGAATAGATATAGGCTCATCAATGACGAGAGTCGTGGTGGGCGAGTTTTTAAAAGGAGAAAAAAATCCTAGAATTATTGGCGTTGGAGAAAGCGAAACATTCGGCATGCGGCGCGGCTACGTCGTTGACCCTCTCGCCCTGGTAGTTTCAATAAAAAATGCCGCCCTGATGGCTGAAAAATCCGCCGGCATAAAAATAAAACGCGCATTTGTTTCGGTCGGCGGCATTAGTTTGCGCGGAGAGATGATCAGCGGGGGGACGATTATTTCTAAAGCTGACGGCGAAGTGACTAATCTAGACATCAACAAAGCGCTGCAAGACTGCGAAGACAATTTGAATCTAAATAATAAAAAAATAGTGCAGATATTCCCTATCTCTTATAGGCTTGACAGCAAAGAAGTCCTGGGTCGCCCGGAAGGCATGCGTGGAACCAAGCTTGAAGTCAAAGCCCTTTTTATCACCTATTCTATGCAGCATTTAGAAGACCTGATAGGAGCTTTGGCCCAAGCGGGAGTGGAAACTATCGATGTTATAGCTTCTCCGATAGCGCTCGCCCAGATTGCTTTATCTGAAAAACAAAAAATCGCCGGCGTCGGCCTAGTCGACATCGGATCTCAAAAGACCTCGCTTTCTATTTTTGAAAATGGATCGCCCTTATCGATCTATACTTTTTCCGGAGGATCTTCAGATATCACAAACGACATCGCGCTTGGATTAAAAATCCCTCTGGAGCAAGCAGAACTTTTCAAGAAAGGAGGCATGACCGAAAATTTTTCAAAAAAGAAACTAGACGAAATCATCGAGGCGCGCCTTTATGACATTTTTGAATCAATAGAAAACCATTTAAAAAAAATAAAACGAAACGAACTTTTGCCCGCGGGCATCGTATTTGTCGGCGGCGGAGCGAGCATCCCCGGGCTGGAAGAATTATCAAAATCAGCCCTGAAACTTCCTTCGAGCCTGGGAACAAGTGAAATTTTTGGTAACTCAAAAACAAAACTTCGCGACTCTTCTTGGTTTACCGCTCTTGGCCTAGTAACTGCCGGCAGGGATAACAATGACTACTCTGGCGGCACATTCAAAAACTTGTTCAAGGATCTAAAAAATACAATAAAATCAAGCGTAAAACAGCTGATGCCGTAAAAGCGGCGGCAGTGAAACAAGGGGAAAATTATCCCGGGCTAAAGTCGCTTGCGCCCCCTTGTTTGCTTTTTTTTGCTTCGGTGGTAGTATGCCTTTATACAAGTTTCCGCCAAAGACGGATCAGCCTGTGGCTGAAAATTATTAATAAATAAAAACTATGCCAAAAGTAAATCAAGAAATAGAGAGTTTCGCTCGCATTATGGTTATCGGTGTAGGAGGATCGGGTAAAAATGCGATTAATCATATGATCAACTCTAAAGTCAAAGGAGTTTCTTTCATTTGTATGAATACTGACACGCAAGACCTGCATCATTCTTTGGCGGAAAAGAAAATTCACATAGGAAAAAATTTAACCAAAGGTCTCGGAGCTGGAATGGATCCGGAGGTTGGAAAAAAAGCAGCGGAGGAAACAAAATCTGAAATTCAAGATGTCATCAAGGGCGCAGACATGATTTTTATCGCCTGCGGAATGGGCGGAGGCACTGGCACAGGCGCGGCTCCGATCGTGGCTCGCGCGGCTAGAGAGCAAGGCATCTTGACCGTAGCAGTCACGACCAAACCCTTCTTCTTTGAGGGCAATCACAGGATGAAAATAGCCGAGAAAGGTATTGAGGAGTTATCAAAGGAAGTAGATGCTATTATCGTTATCCCAAATGACAAACTGCTTCAGTTGTCAGATAAAAACACCAATTTTAAAGACGCTTTTAGCAGTTGCGACAATGTCTTGCGCCAAGCGGTAGAGGGCATTTCAGACTTGATTACCACCCCAGGTATAATAAACGTTGACTTCGCAGACATCAAAGCCGTGATGCGGGATGCTGGTAGCGCGCTCATGGGCATAGGCCTCGCATCAGGTGAAAAGCGCGCTGAAAAAGCCGCCTTGGCCGCTATCAATTCCCCTCTCTTGGAAGTTTCGATACACGGGGCTAAAGGGGTTCTCTTTGCTATTTCCGGCGGAGATGATTTGACTATCCATGAGATACAAGAAGCGGCAAAAATAATCACCGAGTCAATAGACAAAGATGCCAAAGTGATTTTCGGCACTATTCGCGATGAGAAATTAAAGAAGGGTGAAATAAAAGTTACAGTTATTGCTACCAGCTTCCCTGCTGATATGCCCCGTAAAAATCTTTTCAGCACTCCGGGCGCTGTGGGTCAAACCCTGCTTAAAGAAGAAAACGCAACTTTGGCAAAAAAGGAAATAAACAACAGCATCAGTAATGCAAAAGGCGCAGGCAGTAATGTCAGCAATAACGAGTTTATAAAGAAAATGGATAAAAAAGGAGACCCGATAAAGGAAATAATCATAGAAGACGATGGTGACGACTGGAGCGCTGTTCCAGCCTTTTTAAGACGTAAGAAATAGAAAAACCTCGAGAAATTTTTCCCGAGGTTCGAGCGAACCTCGCGGTTCGCAGTTTTTTTTATTAAGAATCACTCCCCTAAGAGCCTCCGCGCCCAGAAAAAAAATGGCGCGGAGGCTCAAACGATCAAGAGGATCAAGTCCTCTAGTCCACAAGTATCTTCCGAGAGGCACCCACACCAAGGTAGTCGTTGCGTCTGCCGTCCCAGTAGTCAACGCGAAGGCCTGTCGCGTCGAAGCTGCCGACGCAAGAGACGTTACCGGCGCACACCCGCGAAGTCTGCACCGTCCGCTCCCAGCAGGCGGCCCAGCGCGAGCCGTTGCATCGCTTGCCGGTCTTGCGGAAGACGAGAATGTCCTTGGTGACTTCCTCAATTGTGGTCGGCACCTTGTATTCCCGCGGCAACATCGCCACCTGCTCTTGGAAAGTCTTGCTCGTCGAGCCGGGAACGATTTCTCGGAGCATGATGTAGATACGATGCTGGAGTATCGCGAGGTCCGTGTGTAGCTGTCCCGTGTGCCAGGGATCGTCGCTGAAGTAGAACTTCGGCTGGCCGTCGGCCGGGTGTAGATCGATCCACGTCGCCACCGTGAGTGGCGCGCCATTGATCGCCGATATACCAAGAAATGCGAAGTGCGTGTCCCCGACGAGTTTGTTCTTGTGGAAGGGGCACGGGCTCATCAGTATCTTCTCGACGGACTCAAGCTTATCTACCACCGGGCCATAGTAGTTAGCCCAGTCACCCAGCCCCCACACCCGAACGATACTTGACTTTGTTGTCGTTGTCATTTTATTATCCTCGTTTTTCCCCAGATTCGCCCCAGGTACCATTTTGCGGCATCGTCTTTTATTTGAGAGACGAGCCCGCTATTGCCAAATTTTTAGCGACAGCGGGCTCGTCTCTTTCATATATTTTTAAGTGATTCTTGTTAAAGAACTTTTAAAATTGCTGTTGCATATTATAAAAAATAAAAGTACTTTTGTCAAGATAAAAAGCTTGACGCCTAGTGTACAATGTAGGCATGACTTACGATTTAATAATTATTGGAGGCGGACCGGCGGGATCTGCGGCCGCAGTCTATGCTTCTCGCAAGAGACTACAGACACTTTTCATCACGGCTGAATGGGGCGGACAATCCGTGGTCTCTGAACAAATCTATAACTGGATTGGGACACCTTCCCTATCCGGCAATGAACTTGCGGAAAATTTCAAAAAACACGTGATGGCAAACGGCGGCGCCGGACAGACCCTAGAGGTAAAAGAGGGTGAAAAAGTAACCAAAGTAGAAAAAAAGGGAGAAAAATTTTCTGTTAAAACAGAATCAGGCGAAGAATTTGAAACTAAAACGATTTTGATAGCGACAGGCAGCGGCAGAAGGAAGCTTGCGGCAAAAGGCGCAGACAGGCTTGAACACAAAGGTCTGACTTATTGCGCTTCTTGCGATGGACCTCTTTTCTCCGACCAAGATGTAGTCGTGATCGGCGGAGGCAACGCCGGGTTTGAAAGTGCCGCCCAACTTCTGGCTTATTGCAAATCTGTAACCCTGCTGCATCGCAGCGACGTTTTTCGCGCCGATGAAATCACAGTTGAAAAAGTTCTGAAAAATCCAAAAATGAAGGCGATAAAAAATGTTGATATTTTGGAGGTGTTGGGTGATAAATTTGTCGAGGGCATAGTCTACAAAGACAAAAAAACTGGAAAGGAAACAACATTAAAAGTTTCAGGCATCTTTGTGGAAATAGGACAAATTCCAAACACTGATTTTGCGAAAGACATCGTCCCGCTCGACGAATACGGAAGAGTCAAAATAGATCCCATGAATCAAAAAACATCCACAAAAGGCATCTGGGCGGCTGGCGATTGCACCAACGTCTTGTATCATCAAAACAATATTGCCGCCGGGGACGCAGTCCGCGCGCTAGAAGATATATATCTTTACATACACACTAAATAAACAGATTTTTGTATTTCCTGCAAAAATAATATCCCGGAAGTAAAAACATAAAGAAGTGTAGAAACAGAAAAAGAAAAACAACCCACTTTGGCTGATGATTTTGAATGAAGTACATCGTTTGGAGCAAGACTGACGGCACGGCTGCAAAAATAAAAGCAAGCCAGAAACTAGTTTTAATTCTATTTCTAAAAGCTAGATAACCCAAGAAAGCCCAGAGTGTACCGTAGAGAATTTTATGCGGGAAATAAGTACTCGGCACGGAAAAGTACGGGCTTAAATGGTGAAAGAAATAATCAATAATTGTGCCTAGGCAAATAATAAGTAAGATCAAGCCAATTCTTTTTAGCCAAATCATATTAAATTATTCTTTCACCGTAACCGTGGCAGTCATAGAAGGATGAATGCTGCAATGATAAGGAAAGCTTCCGGCAGTTTTAAAAGTAAAGCTATAAGTCTGATTTAGACTCAATGTCCCGCTACTTGGACCTCCGTTGTCTCCTGTGACAGTATGCGGAACGGAATCTTTATTAGTCCAGACTACTGTGTCGCCTTTCTTGACCGTCAGCGATGAGGAGCTGAAGGAAAAATTTTGAATTGAGACATTGTGAGAAGCTGGTTTTGAAACTGGGGCTGGTATAGGAGCCGGCGTAGGTGCAGGGGTTTGCACATCTCCCGAAACAGGAAAAGAAGAATAGGTAGATTCATTTCCGGTAGCTCCACTCGTGCTAGAACTATTTTTATTTGTTAAAAAATAAATTCCACCGGCAACAACTAAAACAATAATTATTGATATCGTAATATTTTTTGTATTCATAATTTTTTAATTAATGATTTTAATCTATAAATTATACTCCCGGTAATTTTCGGGGTCAACTTTCGTTGCGGAGGCGGGAGGATTTGAACCTCCGATACCTTTCGGTATGCCGGTTTTCGAAACCGGTGATTTCAACCACTCACCCACGCCTCCTTGTATAATATATTTTTCGGTAGCAAAGTTTGTGGCTACAAATAATTTCGCGCCGGTCACTCGAAATTTTCGCAGCCCGCCCCTCGTGGTTTTGCATACTTGCAAAACAGCACTACGGTCGTCACAAAAGTGAGAAAACTAAAGCAGTTTACTTTTCTCACTTTTGTGACCCTACAGGGAATCGAACCCTGATTACCGGATTGAAAACCCGATGTCCTAACCGTTAGACGATAGGGCCATAGAGGCCAAAATATAATAACATTTTTTGACCTGATTGCAAAAAATAAAAGCGGCCTGTTGGGTAGGTTCCCGACAGGCCGCGATGTAAAATACTGCTCTCCTTCTCAACGTCTGATATCGTAACCGCTCCGGTAGTCGCCAGTAGTAGCGGGCCCGCAACCGGCGGGCAAAGGAGCCGCTACCCCGTCTGTCTCGGACCTTCTCGTTTTGTCCTGTCGCGCCGGACCGGGGCGAACATCAACCCCGTCATTTCCCACCGTAACGGGCGACAATGTGACTCCACCTGCTTTTTTACTCATATGAACTATTTTTTCTCTGAATTACCAATCTAGTTTTTCCCAAGAGAGAACATGCTCCCAAGAGAACAGCTTTGGGGTTGGTACCAAAGCTACATTCGAGGGTATTATATACCTATTTTTATGTTTTGTCAAGGCATATTTATGTCTAAAAATAGCTTTATATTGTAGGTTTTCTGGGAGAAAAACTTAGCAAGCTATATTTGACATCAATGGCATATATATGTTATTACATTATCAAATAAGTTACCGCCCATATTCTGATCTTTGGGCGCACAAGCACAAAGTTCTTTGAATAGAGGTTGGAACAAAACAACAAAACAAAAAGGGAAAAATGACAACGACAACGTCTTGCAAAGTTCTTTCGCACTGTTTGGCTCACGGGCCAAGCATTACAGGAGAAAGCCTTCATGAAAGTCTGAAGAAGGACAAACAACTCGGCTATGGGGGAATGGTGTTAGTCCCAGCCCTCATCGACACGCTGACTTCGTTGCCCCCGACAAAGGTCGCTGGCATCTTCAAGGATGTGGAAATGACAGCGCTTGTCTGCGGGTTCAATCCGGGGCACGGCCCAGACCCCTTGGAGGAAGATGAGTCTGCACTTTGTCTCAAAAATATCCGCGCCACCGCTGAGTATGCAATCGTCCTTGCCGAACAAGGCTGTGGACCGAGGATAATGGTGGGTCCGCTGCACACGCTTCATGGCAAAATGCGGTCAGCCTGGCCGGCCGATGGTTTCAGGCGTTGGATGGACAAGCTCCACGCGCTGGCCGTGGAACTTGATCTAATGATCCTGTTCGAACCATTGAACGTCATGGAAGATGCAACGCCGGACCCATTCCACACCCTCTACGGTGCCGTCTGGAATCGCGAACAGTTTGGTATGCATTGGGATACCGGACATGCGCATTCGCACGGCCTCGGGCCCACGGACTTTGCTGGAATGGTAAGCAAGGTTCATTACCTGGAGTTCGCCAACTTCGGCAGATGGCCACTCGACAGGGAGACGTTCGGCATTGACTTCAGAGGATACGCCGAAGCAATGGTAAACCTTCCCGCCGACTGTCTCGTCGGGGCTGAGCCATTCGATCGGTCGGTAATCAAGGCCTTCAAACTCGAAAGCCTCTGCACCACAAACGTTTCAGGGCCGGACTGCCTGAGGCGTGACGCCGCCTACCTCCGCTCAATCGGGGTAATGGCGTAAAATAAAAAAACACAAAACCCGTCGCAGGGCAACCTGCGGCGGTTTTTTATTTATTGTATACTCCTTGGTATGGACAAGAAGCAGGAACTAGAAAACCTGAATAAAAAATGGATAGAGGAATGCCAGTGCGAACTTAAAAAAACTGCCACGCAGGCAGTGCCGGGAGACGGCAATCCCGCCGCAGAGATTGTTTTTATTGGCGAGGCACCGGGCAAGAAAGAAGACGAGCTCGGACATCCCTTTGTCGGAGCAGCCGGAAAATTCTTGCAGGAAATGCTGGAATTGATAAATACAAAAAGAGAAGAAGTCTACATTACCAACATTGTGAAATATCGCCCGCCGAACAATCGCGATCCCCTGCCGGAAGAAAAAGCGTCTTGCAGAGAATGGCTGCTCGCAGAACTTAAAATAATAAAACCAAAACTAATAATATTCCTCGGGCGACACGCGATGAACAATTTTTTTCCGGAGCTGAAGATATCGAACGCTCATGGCAAACTGCTGATCAAACCCTTTAAAGGAATGGCCACAAAATATTTTTTCCCTCTTTACCACCCGGCGGCGGCCTTATATGACGGTTCGATGCGTGAAGTTTTAAAAGATGATTTCAAGAAGATACCTGGCGTGCTGAAAGAAATTGAAAAACGAGAGAGTTAGTATATAATCCTGATACATGAATAATGCGGAAAAAATAAAAATTGTAATCTTGGCGGCGGGTCATGGTAAAAGAATGAGGTCTGAACTGCCGAAAGTCTTAATATCGCTAAACGGCAAACCCCTGCTGGCTCATGTTCTTGATTCAGTAAAAAAATCAGGCATTGACGACAAACCGGCTATTGTTGTCGGGCAGCAGCGCGAACTAGTAATTAAAACACTCGGAGACGGTTACTTATATATAATCCAAGAAGATCAGTTGGGCACCGGACATGCGGTCATGGCAGCCCGAAAAATGCTTGAGAATGACGCAGACCACATAGTCGTGCTTTATGGAGACCACCCCTTCATCAGTCCGGAGACAATAAAAAAATTAGTGGGGAAACACCTAAGTTCCAAGAGTAAGATAACTATGGCGACGGTCAGTCTGCCGGATTTTGAAGATTGGCGAAAAGTTTTTTATTCAAACTTCTCGCGTGTCGTCCGGAATGAAAAAGGAGAGATAGTAAAAGACGTCCAATTTAAAGACGCTGGCAAAGAAGAAAAGGAAATTACTGAAGTCAACCCGTGTTATTTTTGTTTTGACTCAAAATGGCTTTGGGAAAAACTAAAAACTTTAAAAACCAACAATTCTCAAAAAGAATATTATCTGACCGATTTGGTAAAAGTGGCGATGCAAGAAAAAATAAAAATAGAATCGATAAACATAGACCCGCATGAGGCTTTGGGTGTAAATTCAAAAGAAGAACTGGAGATATTAGAAAAGTTGATAAAGCAAAAAGCTGTATGAAAAATCCTTACGAAAATGCAATGGCGCAGCTTAATAAAGTTTCCACAATAAAAAACTTTGGGAACGATTTTATCGCCTGCCTTAGAGAACCAAATCGTGAGATTAGAATTTCAATTCCGGTCAAAATGGACGATGGCTCTCTCAAAATCTTTGAAGGATACAGAGTGCAGTACAATAATGCTCTAGGACCGTACAAGGGCGGAATCAGATATCACGCAGATGCTGAAATAAACGAAATGAAAGCGCTGGCTTTTTGGATGACGCTTAAGTGCGCAGTTGCCGGCATACCGATGGGCGGAGGCAAGGGCGGAGTAACCGTCGAGCCGAAAAATTTATCTAAAGGAGAATTGGAAAGACTCTCGCGGGGATGGGTGCGGGGTCTCGCAGATGTTTTGGGGCCGTATAAAGATGTCCCTGCGCCAGATGTAAACACCACATCCGAAATAATGGCTTTGATGACTGATGAATTTGAAAAAATAACTGGTGACAAGACTAGGGCTACCTTTACCGGCAAACCGGCTGGAATGGGAGGCTCGGAAGGACGAGGTCCGGCGACTGGTTTGGGCGGATTTTATGTATTCAATGCCTTACGCAAAACTCTTGGACTGCCGGAAAAATCAAAAGTGGCGATCCAGGGTTTCGGTAATGTGGGCGGAAATGCAGCTAATATTTTTATTGAAAATGGGCATACTGTCATAGCCGTTTCGGATTCAAAAAGCGCAATATTAAAAGAAGATGGATTGGATTTGAAAAAAGTTGAAGTTCATAAAAAAAATACCGGTAGCTTGAAAGACTTTCCAGGAGCTAAAAATATCACCAATGAGGAATTGCTGGAGCTCCCCTGTGATCTTTTAATTCCGGCCGCTTTTGAAAATGTCATTACGGAAAGCAATGCGGAAAAAATAAAAGCTAAAGTTATTTTAGAGCTCGCAAACGGCCCCGTCACGCCGGAAGCAGATGAAATTTTATTTAAAAAGAATATTCCCGTGGTACCGGATATATTGGCGAATTCTGGAGGCGTTACCGTGTCCTATTTTGAATGGGAGCAAAATTTAAAAAAGGAGCACTGGAGCGAGAAGGAGGTTTTTGAAAAATTAAAAAAAATAATGGAAGAAGCTTCTAGAAAAATACTGGATAAATCAGTGAAATCAAAAACATCCCTGCGAATGGGGGCTTTCATCCTAGCTCTTGAAAGAATCAGCGAGAAAATGTAATATCGTATCAAGCGCGGTTAGCTCAGTGGTAGAGCGACCCCTTGACGTGGGGTAGGCCGGGGGTTCAATCCCCTCACCGCGCACATGAAAATTCTTTCAATTGAAACATCTTGCGATGATACGGCAATAAGCATAATGGAGGCAAAGGGAGGCGCGACAAATGCCTCTTTTAAGGTGCTGGCAAATAACTCAAATTCACAGATAAATATACACATACCTTATGGAGGCGTTTACCCCGTGCTCGCAAAAAGAGAACACAAAAAAAATTTACCCATCATACTTGAGGCAAGCTTGAAACAAGCTAAATTAGATGGAAAGAAAAAACCCGTAGACGCAGTCGCTGTGACCTATGGCCCGGGGCTTGAGATGTGCCTCTGGGAAGGAATTCTTTTTGCGCAAGATTTGGCTAAAAAATGGAAAGTGCCTTTAATCCCGACAAATCATATGGAAGGACATGTGCTTTCGGTATTTGGCAAGGACAAGGGAACATTTAAAATTCCTCCGCCTACCGGCAGGCAGGCAAAACTAAAAACTCCTATATTGTCTCTGCTCGTTTCCGGGGGTCACACGCAACTTGTACTCACCAAAAAGTGGATGGATTATGAAATAATAGGTGAAACCTTGGATGACGCAGTTGGCGAAGCCTTTGACAAAGTTGCCAGAATGCTCGATCTACCCTACCCCGGCGGACCACAGATTTCTGCTTTAGCAGAAAAAGGAAGGATAAAAAACAAGCTAGAAAAGAAGCAGTTTTTGAGGAGTGTCTCGCAGGCCGACGGGCCGAGAGGCAGCGCTGGGCTAGCAAGCCCAGACAGCGACTCCGCAAAATCTGCTTCTTTTCTAGCCCTGCCTCGACCCATGCTCCACAGCAAAGATTTTAATTTTTCTTTTTCTGGACTAAAGACGGCGGTTTTGTACTTGGTCAGAGACTTGGGCGGGATTGAAAAAATAGACAAAAAAACAAAATCACAAATTGCTTTAGAATTCGAAAATGCGGCCATTGAATGTCTGATACATAAAACAAAAAAAGCTGTAGAAAAATATGGAGCGAAGACTTTAGTGGTAGCTGGCGGAGTGGCGGCAAACAAGCACTTAAGAAATGAAATGAAAAAAGCCGTGGGTAAAAAGATTAAACTTCTCTTTCCTACTCGCGAACTTTCTGGAGACAATTCTCTCATGATAGGCATTGCCGGATACTTGAACTATATAAAAAACAAAAAGAAAGTGCCAAAACCCGGCACCATCAAAGCAACTGGTAATTTAAGGCTTTAACCTCGCCAAAAGACACTCAGGTGTGATATTATTCAGCATATGAATGAGAAGTTACTGAAACCCTACAGCCCGAAAGAAACGGAGCCCAGAATATACAAGCTATGGGAAGACAGTGGTTTTTTTAACCCCGATAACTTGCCGGGCAGCCGAAAAGAAACGTTCACTATAATAATGCCTCCGCCAAACGTCACCGGAGTGCTTCACATGGGGCATGCTCTGATGATTACTCTTGAAGATATAATGATCCGATACAAACGCATGCAGGGCTTTAAAACTCTTTGGCTGCCCGGTACAGATCATGCTGCCATAGCGACTCAGTCAAAAGTTGAAAAGGATATTCTTAAAAAAGAAGGAAAATCGCGCCATGATTTGGGCCGAGAAGAAATGCTGGGGCGCATCAACGAGTACGCTAAACAAAGTCACGACACGATCGTATCGCAAATAAAAGTTATGGGCGCATCTTGCGACTGGTCTCGTGAAGCTTTTACTTTGGATGAAAAGAGGGATCTGGCGGTCAATACAGTATTCAAAAAAATGTATGACGATGGACTCATTTACCGCGGGAATAGAATCGTAAACTGGGACCCCAAAGGCCAAACGGTCATTTCGGATGATGAAATTGTTTACGAAGAAAGAAAAGGGAAATTTTACACTTTTAAATATGGGCCATTTGAGATAGGCACGGCCCGGCCTGAAACTAAATTCGCGGACAAATATGTCGTTATGCATCCGGATGATAAAAGATACACGAAATGGAATCATGGAGATAAAATTACAGTAGAATGGATTAACGGCGAGATAGAGGCAATGGTTATAAAAGACAAGATGATAGATATGGAATTCGGAACCGGTGTGATGACCATTACCCCCTACCACTCGCATGAAGATTTTCAGCTGGCAGAAAAATATAAATTGGAAAAAGAACAGATAATAGATAAATTCGGGAAATTACTTCCGATCGCAGGAGAATTCGCTGGAATGAAAATCGCTGATGCTAGAGAGAAAATCGTAGAAAAATTAAAAACCAAAGGGTTACTCGTCTCTATCGATGAAAATTATATAAATCGGATAGCTACCGCTGAACGTACTGGCGGCATTATCGAGCCGCAGATTATGTTGCAATGGTTTATAAATGTAAATAAACCAATCGAAGAACGAGGTAATAAAACCCTGAAGGATCTAATGCGCGAACCTTTTTCGAACGGAGAAATTAAAATAATTCCTGATTATTTTTCTAAAACATACTTTCACTGGATAGAAAATCTGCGTGATTGGTGCATATCTAGGCAAATTTGGTATGGGCATCGTATCCCAGTCTGGTATAAAGATAACGAAATTTATGTAGGATTAGAAGCTCCGAAAGGTGCTGGCCCCGCCAAGGACGGGACCAGTTGGGCTCAAGACCCCGACACACTCGATACTTGGTTTTCTTCAGGCCTGTGGACTTTTTCAACCCTTGGATGGCCGGAAAAGACAAAAGATTTGGCAGCCTTCCATCCGACCGATGTGCTCGAAACCGGATACGAAATCCTTTTCTTCTGGGTAGCCAGAATGGTTTTGATGTCAGAGTACGCGCTCGGAGAAATACCTTTTAAAAATGTTTTTCTGCATGGCACGGTACGCGATGCCAAGGGACAGAAAATGTCCAAATCTCTAGGCAACGGCATCGACCCACTCGAGATAGCTGAGAAGTTCGGCGCTGACGCTGGACGGATGGCGCTGGTTGTAGGCACAGCTCCGGGGACAGATAGCAAAATATCCGAAGAAAAAATAAAAGGCTATAAAAATTTTGCTAATAAACTATGGAACATCGCAAGGTTCGTTTTGGATAATTCTAAAAACCTATCTTCTTCTACTCCGGACGGTGAATTAAAAAAAGAATTGGAAAAAATAACCAAGGACATAACAGAAGATATGGAAAACTTTCGCTTTCATTTGGCATCTGAAAAAATTTATCATTATATATGGCACCGATTTGCGGATGAAATAATTGAAGAAAGTAAAAAAAATACGGAAATTAAATCTTCGCTCCTTTATATTTTAGAAAACTCTTTAAAACTTCTGCATCCATTTATGCCTTTTGTTACCGAAGAAATATGGTCAATGCTCCCAAATAAGAATCTTTTAATAGTAGAAAAGTGGCCAACTTTAAAATAAATGACAAATGACCCAAAAATCCTAGCGTTGGCATTTATCGGAGGAATTATCCCCGCTCTTTTATGGTTGTGGTTTTGGATTAAAGAAGAAGAGAAGAAACCCGAACCAAAGGGACTGCTCACGATAGTGTTCATCGCGGGAATGGTGGCGGTTATTATTGTGCTGCCAATTCAGAAATTCATCCAATCGCACACAAGTTCAGAGGAGGGCCAGATTGTATTATGGGCCAGCGCGGAAGAAATAATTAAATATCTGACTGTCTTGATTATTCTTTATGGAACAACCTACATCGACGAACCGATCGAATGGCCAATCTATCTTATAACCGCGGCTTTGGGCTTCGCAGGACTTGAAAATGCTTTATTTTTGGTTAAACCGCTGTCGCTCGGCCAAGACGCCGTCAGCTTGCTGACCGGCCAGCTTAGATTTCTGGGATCCACCTTGCTGCATACTGTCTCAAGCGGTATTTTGGGCATTGCGCTCGGTATTTCATTGTATATGGGAAGATTCAAGAAAAAACTATATCTGGTTCTCGGCCTTATCTTTGCTATAGGCTTGCATAGTATCTTTAATTTTTTTATAATTAAGATCAAGGTAAATGACGGTAGTTATTTTTTAGAAATATTAAAAGTTTTTGGTTTCTTGTGGGTCGTCACTATTATTGTAATGTTACTTTTTGAAAAAGTAAGAAGAATGGATTAAATCTATGGAAAATAAAAAAAGGAGTTTTTGGGATAGATTAACGGGAAATGTCAGCATCAGAGATGAGGAATACGGAGAACCAAAGAAAATTTTGGTCAGAGGAAGTAACGGAAACAAGAAAGACAAAAAGGGTGACAACAATTGGATAGAAGAAGAGAACGAGGAAGCAGAGTTGGCGCTGGACGTTTACCAAACTCCGACTGATATCATCATCCAAACTTTTGTGGCCGGAGTAAAACCAGAAGATTTGGAGCTATCAATTACCCGCGACATGATCACCATCGAGGGGCATCGTGAAGAGTCCAGAATCATAGATGAAAATAATTTTTTCTCCAAAGAACTCTATTGGGGTAAATTTTCAAGAACTATATCACTGCCAGCGGAAGTAGAACCGGAAGAAGTTGAGGCAACGGAAAAACACGGACTCTTGTCTATCAAAATCAAAAAGGTGGACAAAGAAAAGAAAAACAACGTAAAAGTCAGATCTCTCTAGCAGACTTTCATGGTGCCTGGGGGCAGAATCGCACTGCCGACCTATCCCTCTTCAGGGGAGAGCTCTACTACTGAGCTACCCAGGCATTTTGTCCTACAATCCAAAGTTCAAAACTATTTTAAAAAGCGGCTATCTTCTAACGACACCCGTAAATACTAGCAAAAATAGATATAAAAATCAAAACTTTGTGCCCTCGGCCAGAATCGAACTGACATCAAATTCTTAGGACGAATCCGTTCTATCCATTGAACTACGAGGGCATAGAACAATAGTATATTAGAGATAGATTAAAGTCCAAGTAATTGGACTATCTTTGGCTTATTAAAACCAATAACCATGTCATTATCTATAATGATAACTGGCACGCCCATTTGCCCGCTTTTTTCTATCAATTCTTTTCTTTTCTCAGCATTGCTGGCAACATCAAATTCCGTATAAGGGATATTTTTTTCCTTAAAAAATTCTTTCGCCATATGACAAAAATGACAGGATGGGGTGGAATAAATCGTTACATTTTTCATAAATAAAATCACAATAATTTGTAATACTCTGATTATATCATACTTGCCGTAAATACAAAATAAAGATATATTTCCTGGGGTATCTTTATCGGCGGGATTAGTTTAGTGGCAAAATGAGTCCTTCCCAAGGATTAGACGGGGTTTCGATTACCCCATCCCGCACCAGAGTTAAAGACGCAAGACAAATTACTTTCTAAAGACTATTTATTTTAATATTTTTTAGATGTTTTTGCGCTTCCATTATAACTTTCTCCATCATAGTCACGGCTTGAAGCGGATATTTTCCTATAGCCGACTCTTCGGAGAGCATTACAGCGTCGGCCCCGCCCAATATGGCATAGACAATATCGGTAACTTCCGCACGAGTTGGACTCGCATTATCTACCATCGAAGTCATCATTTGAGTCGCGACGATGACCGACTTGCCAGCTTTTTTACATTTATCAACAATTTCTTTCTGAATGAAAGGAATCTGTTCAAATGGAACTTCATTACCTAAATCTCCGCGGGCAATCATAATGGCATCGGCTGTCTCTATGATTTCATCTATGTTGCGAAGCGCTATCGTCCTTTCAATTTTTGCAATAATTGGGATGGTCTTTCCCGACTTTCTAATCTCTTCGCGCAATGCCTCGATGTCCAAAGCAGATCCAACATATGACATCGCCACATAATCAACGCCTTGCTCAATGCCAAATTTTAAATCAGCCAAGTCCTTGGCGGTAATTATCTTTTCCGCTTCATCGTTAAATTTATGCCTACTATCTTCCTGAATTCTCGGACCAGACAAGTCCTGAATTATCAAAATTTTTCTGCTAGCCTCCCCCGCCATCTCTCTAATATTTTTAATATAAAGGGCATGCTCGTCATGAGTGCCGAAAGAAAAATTCAGACGGACGATACTCATGCCTTGATCTATCATTTCGCGAATTACTTTTTTATCTTTGGTTGCCGGACCGATAGTAGCCACGATTTGCGCTCTCAAATTCATATCATTTAACCAAATTGATCAAAGTTCCGGTAATAAAGCTCTTGATGTTGAGAATTGTCATTTTAGTAATTTCGGCAACTGCCTCACGAGTATAAAAAGCGATATGAGGCGTAATAATCACATTTTGCATATCTATGAGGACGCGGTCCTCGAGAAGGGTTTTATATTCTTCCATTTTCATTGATCTAGAAGAAGAGGAGAGCAGCTCAATTTCTTCTTTTAACTCTTGTTCTCCTTCTAACACATCCAGCCCAGCTCCGGCGACTATCCCCTCTTTTAGGCCAAAAACCAGCGCATCGGTGTCAACAAGCTCTCCGCGAGCCGTATTTATCAGATAGACCCCTTTTTTCATCATCAAAATATTTTTTTTATTTATCAAATGATGATTTTCTTTGGTGTAGGGAGTGTGAAGAGTTATAATGTCAGATTCAGAAATAACACTGTCCAAATTTTTATACTCAAAATTATTTTCTTTGGCAAAAACTGAGTCCGGATACAAATCATAAGCGATTACATTCATCCCGAAACCTTTGGCAATTTTTAAAACATTCTTGCCGATTTTCCCCGTGCCGATGACACCCAAAGTCTTGCCACTCAAATCAAAACCTTCCAGACCGGGGAAAAAGTTAAAACTTGAGGATTCCCTTATATAATTATTCGCCTTTATGACATTTCTGGAAAGATTTAGAATGAGTCCGAAAGTAAATTCGGCCACAGTATGAGAGCCATAGGCCGGTACATTGGACACTTTTATGCCTTTCTTCTCGGCATATTCGCAGTCGATATTGTTATATCCCGTAGCCCGCGTAGCTATAAACTTCAAATTCGGCAGGGCATCAATTATTTTTTTATTTATTGCCGAGTCAATAAAAACAGAGATAACATCGGCATCCTTGGCTAAATGGACATTTTCTTCACTTAACTTATCTTCAAAGAAAGAAACATCTGCATTATCAAAAGAATTTGAAAACATAGATTGATCTTTTTTTTCTAAGCTAAAAAACGCTATTTTCATAAGTTTGTTCATTGTATCATATTATTTAAACCAATTCTTCCAGAAAAACAAAAAAGGGAAAAATCCGGAAGAAGCCGGTACTGGAGCCGAAAGCAGATTTTTGTCTTCAACTATGACAATCTCGCCTTCCCCTTCTTTGGCCAGGCCAAATTTATCGCGAATACTTTCCTCTACCCCGCCTTCTGTTTTTAATTTGGCAATATCAGATGAAAGTTGTTCTTTTTGTTTTTCCAGTTCTACAATTTTATTTTCCGCTATTTTTCTGTTTTCTATCGTTGCTTGCATTTTACCCATAAAACCGACTACACTCCAAGCAAAAATGACTACCAAAAGAAGCAACACTGCGAGCACGGGCCTGGAATATACGATATTTTTAAATCCTCTTTTCTGTTGAAAACTTCTCATAATATGATATATTAAGTATATGCTTTTTAACAAAAAACATCAAAAGAAAATACAGCTCGCGTGGTCAATACTTTGCATATTTATCATAATAAGTATGCTTCTTCTATATTCTCCTATTTTTAGAACGCAATAAGGTTTTGTAAGAGCTACTCACCGCTTCTCATCATTTTTAAAAATACGTCCTGGGGGATGTTTACTCGTCCGCGCTCTTTCATTTTTTTCTTGCCTTTCTTTTGTTTCTCGCGAAGCTTCATTTTACGAGTAATATCGCCTCCATACATATGGGCGGTAACGTCTTTTTTCATTCCACTCAATGTGCGAGATGAAATAATGCGTCCGAGCGCTTTGCCCTGAATTTTTAAAGTAAACATCTGCCTTGGCAATAGATTTTCAAGTTTCAAAACTGAGTCCTCGGCTTCAATTTCGACTCTTTTTTTGGAAATAACTTTGGAAAAAGCCGGCACAACCTCATCGGCGACCAATATGTCAAGGCGCGTTACATTGGCTTCTCTCATTTCGGCCGTCTCGTATGATATCGATCCATAGCCGGAAGTTGTGCTTTTTAATTCGTCAAAAAAATTGCGCATCAGTTCGCGCAGCGGCATCCTGACCGAAACAGAGGAGCGATTGTCTCCGAAGTTTTCAGTTTCCCCCACCTCGGCTTCATGATCGAATAAAAGCTGCATAATATTACCCAGATACAGAGCTGGGGTAATTATTTTTGCATTAACCCACGGTTCAAAAACTGTCTTTATACTGCTGTCATCTGGAAAAAAATAGGGTGAATAAATTTTTTCCCTTTTCCCGTTATTATTGACTACCTCGTAGATGATGGAAGGCGTCGTAATGACTAGATTTAAATTAAATTCTCGTTTCAATCTCTCAGTGATAATTTCCAGATGAAGCATTCCAAGAAAGCCGCAGCGAAAACCCCTGCCCAAGGATCCCGAAGATTCTTCTTCGAAGGAAAAAGAGGAGTCTGAAAGCTTCAGCTTGCCCAAAGCCAGCTTGAGTAAGGCAAAATCGTCCGCATCTTCAGGAAAAACACTTGCCCAAACCACCGGCATCGGCTCCCTATAGCCGGAAAGCGCAGGCAGCGGATTTGTAGATTTGGTAATCGTGTCTCCGACAGAGGCGATACCGGGTTTTTTGATGCCGGTCACGATATATCCGATCTCGCCAGAGGCGAGAGATTCGCTGGCAGTTTCTTCCGGCGAAAAAGTTCCGACTTCGAGCGCGATAAACTTTTCTCCGGATATGGCAAAAATTAAATTGTCCCCCTTTTTGACACTGCCATCAAGAACTCGGACAAAGACGATAACTCCCCGATGGGTCGAGTATTTAAAGTCAAAAATAAGCGCGCGTAAAATGTTATCACTGCTATTTTTGTTGTGATAAGTTTCGACTGGAGAAGGAATGCGTTTTATTATCTCTCGCAGAAGATTCTCTACCCCTTCCCCGGTGCGGCCGGAAACTTGCAATATTTCATCTTCTCTACAATTTAAAAGCTTAATGAACTCTTCTTTTACCTCTGAAATTCTGGCCAAGGGTGAATCAATTTTGGTAATAACGGGAATAATTAACCTTTCCCCCTCTTTGCCTCCCTCGCGAGCCATAGCCAGAGTGGTAAGCGTTTGCGCTTGCACCCCCTGTGTCGAGTCAACCAACAAAATAGAGCCCTCTACGGCCTTTAAAGCGCGAGAGACCTCATAAGAGAAGTCTATGTGCCCGGGCGTATCGATCAGGTTGAGGACATAATCCTGGCCTCCTAAATTATAGATCATTCTTACTGGCTGCATCTTGATGGTTATACCACGCTCTCGTTCAAGCTCCATAGAATCAAGCACTTGGTCGCGCATCAGACGCTCTGGGACGGTATGGGTAATCTCGAGCATTCT
>Ga0134121_10000596_pt1 | contig 40098 bp, 37 predicted proteins | sample KB301_FD_96463 | JGI IMG/M metagenome (GOLD analysis project Ga0134121, IMG submission 96463) | Terrestrial soil microbial communities without Nitrogen fertilizer from Kellogg Biological Station, Michigan, USA - KB3-0-1 | ecosystem: Environmental > Terrestrial > Soil > Unclassified ...
ATGGCTTTGCTCGCGAACGGGCACGTTCTGCTTGAAGGCGTGCCTGGACTCGGCAAGACGCGGCTGGTTTCGACTTTGTCCGACGTCGTCCATCTGAAGTTCTCCCGCATCCAGTTCACGCCGGACCTCATGCCGGCCGACATCACCGGAACCAATGTGGTCCAGGAGAACCCGGAAGGCGGGAAAGTTCTGCAGTTCCAGCCCGGCCCGATTTTCGCGAACATCCTGCTGGCGGACGAAATCAACCGCGCCACACCGAAGACGCAGTCGGCGCTTCTGGAAGCAATGGAAGAGAAGACTGTTTCGATCGGCAAGCAGACCTACAAGCTCGATCCGCCGTTCTTCGTCCTCGCAACGCAGAACCCTCTCGAAATGGAAGGAACGTATCCGCTGCCTGAAGCGCAACTGGACCGGTTCTTCATGAAGCTGAAGGTGGACTATCCCACTCTCGGCAGTCTCCACACGATCCTGAACCGCACGACGCAGGCGCAGCAGCCGCAAGTGACGCGCGTCCTTGACGGTGCGCAGATCATCGATATGCGGAAAACCGTCCGCGCCGTTCCAATCGCGCGGCCGATCCAGGACTATGCGATTCGCATCATGATGGCAACGCATCCAAACACGGAGTATTCGCACCCGCTCACGAACAAATACGTTCGATGTGGAGCAAGCCCTCGAAGCGCGCAAGCCATGATCATCGGAGGCAAAATCCGCGCCCTGCTGAGCAACCGGGTCTACGTCTCAAACGACGATATCCGCTCGTGTGCTCTTGGAGCGCTGCGTCACCGCATTCTGCTGAGCTTCGAAGGTGAAGCGGAACGGATCGATCCCGATTTCATACTGAAGGGAATCCTGGAAAGCATTCCAGAACCCAGCTAGACCATGGCTACAACAGTCTCGCTATTCAATGACGAGTTTCTCAAAAAGCTCGAGTATTTGAGCATCCTGTCCAAGCGGCTCTTCGCCGGCCAGTTCAGGGCGGAGCGGCGCGCGAAGCGGCGCGGAACCGGGCTGGAGTTTGCCGACTACCGGCAATACGTTGCAGGTGACGACTTCCGTCACCTGGATTGGAAGGCATATCTGCGGTTGAACCGGCTCATCCTCCGCCTGTTCGAGGAAGAAGAGGATTTACCGATCTATCTGTTCGTGGACGTCAGCCAGTCGATGACCTACGGCAATCCCACGAAAGTCGACTACGCACGGCGTGTCGCCGCTGCTCTTTGCTATATCGGCCTGTCGAATCTCGACCGCGTCCACGTGGTGGCGTACGCTGACAAGATCAGGGGCGAGCTTGCACCGCAACGCGGCAAGGGCCGCATCTTCCGCGTGTTCAAGTTCCTCGAAGAAGTCGCTGTGGGCGGCGAAACCAACGCACGGGAATCCTTCAAGTTCTATTGCACGGAAACACGGCGGAGAGGTCTCGCAGTCGTCATATCGGACTTCTTCGATACGGCCGGGTTCCAGAGCGGTCTCGACATCCTCCGCCACTTCAAGCACGACATGTTCATTCTCCATATCGCCAGTCACGAAGAAGTCGACCCGGCGCTGAAAGGCGAACTCGTTCTCATAGACTCCGAAAACAATGTCAGCCGTGAAGTAACCGTTACGCCTTCGCTGCTCGCTTCATACAAAGAGGAGTACACGCGCTTCTGCACCGAAATCGAAAGCTATTGCAGCAAGTACCAGTTGGGCTATGTTCGAACCGTGACCGATTTTCCTTTTGAGGAGTTGGTCCTAAAAGTTTTCAGGCAGGGCAGATTCCTTAAATGAGCTTTCTGGCGGTCACTGGCTTTCAGGCGGCGATTCTGGCGCTGATTACCGCAGGCGTCATCGTGGCGCTTTACTTCCTGAGGCTTCGTCACCGCCGCGTCTTCGTCGCATCCTCTCTTCTTTGGGGCCGAATCCTGGATGAGCAGCAAGCCCATTCGCTCTGGGAAAAACTTCGCCGGCTGGTCTCGATCATTCTCGCCGTCGTCATCGGACTGCTCATCGCGATGGCGGTTGCGCGGCCGGAAGCTCATTGGCTCACAGGCGGGGGTGAACACACGCTGCTTGTTCTCGACACCTCGCCATCGATGCTGGCCCGCACTTCGGATGGGCAGACTCGCTGGCAGCACGCCGTCGATGCCGCGATTCGCCTGGTGAACGCCAGCGCTCCGAGTTCCGAATTCCGTGTTGCGGATACGGCGGGTCGCGTCGATGCGGCGTCGACGTCGGATCGTCGCGAAGTCCGCGAAGCGATTCAACGTATGAAGCCGACCGCTGCGGTGCCACGATTCCCGGACATCGATGCCGTGACGACGGACGTTCGATTCATTACCGACGGTGTTGTACCGCTGCCGGTTCCCAAACGGACCCAGCGGGTGTCGGTCTTTCAGGAAGCCGAGAACGTCGGGATTACCGCGTTCGAAATTCGATCGACGCCGTCAGCCGAGCTTGCCTATGAGGCGTACCTTGAAGTTCACAACTACGGGAAAACGGCAAAGAGTACGACCCTGACAATCACTGGCGTGGGCAGCCGTCGGATCGATCGCGAATTGAATCTCAAAGCCGGCGAGGATTTCAGCCAACCCTTCGACCTGTCGAAGTTCGAGGGCGGGCCGGTTCGCGCTACGCTGAAAACCACCGGCGATGCGCTGCCGGTCGATGACATCGCTTATGCTTATCTTCCGGTGAAGCAAAAAACCAGAACATTGGTCGTTACGGGAGGGAATTCGTACCTTGAGACTTTGCTGCACCTGGATTCCCTCGTAGAGCCAACGATCATCAAACCCGCGCAGTACCGTCCGGATCCGACATTCGATGCCTACATTCTCGATGGATTCGCTCCCGCGGAAGCGCCACCGCGGCCTTCCCTGCTCATTGGAAGCGACCTCAATGCAGGCTGGCTGCCGAAACCGTCTGGCGTGATTTCCAACCCTCGCTTCGGTTCGTGGGCCGAAGATCACCCGGCCATGAGGTACGTCTCGCTGCACGACGTGCTCGTGGACAAAGCGTCGCGTGTGACTGCAGACAAGCTGACGGTTCTTGCCGAGACACCGGACAAGTCGCCGCTGATTCTTGCGTCGGATGAACCCGGAAAGCCTCGATAAATACTGATGACCTTCAGCCTTCAGGGCTCGGACTTCCCGCTGCACCCTGGATTCCCGCTGTTTGTGGACAATGCCCTGGCATGGCTGAGCCGCGAGCCGCTGGCGCTGCGCCGCCAGCCCGGACTTGTGTCCGTGCCGATGGAGCAGGCCGAGATCAAGACTTTGGAAGGGGGCGCCGTCGAGTCTCATCGCGATGGAAACACGACGGTTTTCGATGCGCCGGAGCCCGGCCTTTATTCGGCGACTCACGACACCTTCAAGCAATATGTCGCGGTGAATCTATCGAGCTCGCAGTACTCCAATATTAACAAGACCGTCTCGCAGAAAGACTCGCCGGCAGCTCAAGCCGCCGGTTGGTTCCAGCAGGAACTGTGGGTTTACATGTTGGGCGTGGCAGCGCTGCTGATCGCGGTCGAATGGTTTACCTATCATCGGGGAATTACGCTGTGAGGGAGAGCCGCAGCTTCTCGGCAAGGGTGTCCCCTCCTAAGTTAGGAGGGGTGGCCGCGACTAAAGAAACATCGCGAAGCATCATTAGCGGAGCGGACGGGGTGGTTCCAAAGCCGAAGAGCTCCGGAATGCATTCTTACAAGCCTCGGCTCAGGAACCACCCCGTCTGCGGCTTTAAGGAGCTAGCGCACCATTTTCTTTATGCCTCAGCCACCCCTCCTAACTTAGGAGGGGACTCCCTCGCTGAAAAGTCGCGTCAGGCTGACAGGCTTCCGGAGCCGGCCCGATGAGCCTCATCTTCGAAAGCTACTGGCCTCTTGTCTTTCTCGCGGTCATTCCATGGCTCTGGTGGGTACGCGGGCGATCCGCAGTGGACCTCAGTCCCAGGCATCTCAAGCTATCCACAGTTTTCCGCTCCGGGTTGATCGTCGCGATCGTGCTGGCCCTCATGCAGCCCACGATCTTGAGAAGATCTTCACGTGTCTCAACTGTCTACCTTCTCGATGTTTCGGAGAGTGTCAGCCCCAGCGCCGTTCAGGACGCACTCACCTGGATTCGGAAAACGGATTCGGCCGGCGGGGCGTCCGACTCGAAGTTCGTGGCTTTCGCTGCAAACTCCCTCGTCTTCGACAACGAAGCGGATCTGGCGAAGGTCAAGGTATCGAGCAAGCCGCAGCCCGGCGCCATCGACCAAAGCAGAACGCGTCTGGCGGCCGCCCTCGATCACGCCGCGCGTTCCTTCGCGCCGGACCACGTCAAAAGACTTGTTCTTCTGTCCGACGGGAACTCGAACTCCGGAGACCTCACCGCCGCGCTGAACCATCTTCGCCAGGAAAACGTTCGCGTCTACACGCATTCGCTGGGCGCTCGCGCTGCACGGGACACCTGGATCGAGGCCATGCTTGCGCCTGCGTCCGTGACTGCCGAGGAACAATTCCCGGTAGAGGTTCACGTCTTCAGTCAGGTGGCGGCTCCCGCGGAAATTGAGTTAAAGAATGGAGACAAGCTCCTGGAGAAGCGGACCGTCGCCTTGAAGGAAGGCCTGAATCGCATCGCATTCGAGACCAATGTGAAGGACGAAAGCTCCACTGTCGTTCTCGAAGCTACGGTTAAAGTTCCCGGAGATCCGCTTCCCGCCAACAACGTCTTCAGGAAATCGGCGGCGGTGTTTGGCAAACCCCACATTCTCTATGTTGAAGGGTATGCGCCAAGCGCGCACTATCTGAAGGACGCGCTGACGATCGAGGGTTTTAACGTTGAAGTGGTAACTGCGGCGACACTGCCCGCGACGGCCGACAAGCTGGACGCGTATGACGCGGTCATCATCAGCGACGTGGACCGCAAGAATCTCTCGGAGCCTCAGATGCAGGCGGTCGCAACCTATGTCCGCGATCTTGGCGGCGGGTTTCTGATGATCGGCGGGGAGAACACCTACGGCAAGGATGGCTACACGGGCTCGACGATCGAAGAGATTCTTCCGGTGACTTTCGAAACGGACAAGGAACGAGAATCGCTTTCCCTGATTGTCGTCCTCGACCGCTCCGGCAGTATGGCTGGCTCGAAGATGGATCTGGCGAAGGAAGCGACGAAGGCGCCACTTAGCATGCTCAAGGAAGACGACTACTTCGGCGTGCTGACGTTCGACTACAACTACCAATGGGCCATAAAGCCCGTACTGGCCAAAAACAAAGACGAGATGCGCGACACGATCAGCAAAATCGTCGCAACCGGAAACACCAATATCTATCCGGCGATACGTGAGGCCTACGATCAGATACTCCTGACGCCCGGTGAGACGAAGCACGTCATCTTGCTTTCTGACGGCCAGACTCCTGCCGAAGACTTCAAAGGCCTCGCAACGGAAATGGTGAAAAACAAAGTCACCATTTCGACCATCGCCTTAACGGCGGCGTCCGATCGCATATTGCTCGAAAACATCGCCAACTGGGGAGGCGGCCGCGCTTACTACGTGGACAACCCGCAGAATGTCCCGCAAATCTTTCAGGACGAGACGCAACTTGCAGCCGGCAAATCCCTTAAAGAAGAAAACTTCAAGCCGATCGTGAAGAAAGCCGTTGAGGCCTTCAAGGGAATCGATTTCAAAACGGCACCGGAGCTGTTGGGGTATGTCGCCACGAAGCCGAAATCCACCGGCGAACTCATTCTTCAGACTTCCGGCGATCACCCGCTTCTGGCGCGCTGGCAATATGCTCTCGGCAAGTCCGCCATGTTCACCTCTGACGTCAAGGATCGGTGGGCCGCCGAATGGCTGAAATGGAAGAGCTACCCGAAGTTCTGGGCTCAATTGGTGCGAGAGACGATGCGGCGGCAGGACAACGACGAATTCGATCTTCAGGTGGAACGCGAGGGCGATGAAGCACGAATCACGGTGAATGCGATTGAGAAGAGTGGCAAGTTCCGGAATGCGCTCCATCCTCAACTGCGCGTTCTCAATCCATCACAAACCGCTTCAACCGTCGATGTGCCGCAGGTTGGCCCGGGCTCCTACGAGACGCGCGTACCCCTGAGGCAGGACGGCACCTACGTCTTCCGCACGATAGGCGATGTGACGGGCGTTCCATCGCGCACCCTCGAGTACTCGTATCCCGACGAGTACCACTTCTATCCAACCGACTTCACACGACTGCGTACGATCAGCGCGGAGACCGGCGGAGTCTATCAGCCGGCAGGCCCGGAAATTTTCGATCCGCATGGCGAGACCGTTCCGGTGCACACGAAGCTCTGGCCGTTTCTCGCTTCGTTAGCGCTGGTGTTGTACGTGGGCGATGTTTTCCTGAGGCGGCTGCGTCTCTTCGAATGAGTTAATTTATGGACCTTCCATGGCCCGACTCGTGGCACACTGCAGGCATGAGTAAAGATAAACAAGGTCGAGAAAAGAAAAAACCAAAGCAAAAAAAGGCGCCAAAGAAGTAATCGGCGACCGACTCAGGGTCGGATCGGTCCTCGTGCCCGATCCGACGACTGGGTACTCGAGCCCTCAGCACTACTCCTGTCAGCGTCGCCTCCTACTTGGATCGTTTCGCGACGAACGGCTCGTCGGCAACGTCCGCGATATTGCGCGAGAACTTGATTTCGTCGCCGGAAATCTTCCCCTTGTAGGTGATCTTCAGCGGCATGCCTTCGTACACGAGGTTCTCGACGAAGCTGATGTCATCGCCTTTCACAATACCTTCGGTGATTTCGGTCTCGGTCATGGCAAACGCGGATTTCGCTTTCCCTGTTAACTTCTCGCCTTCAACCTTGAACGTAAAGGTGTAGTTCTGCACGCCGACCTGGGTTTCGATGGCGGCGGTCCAGGTTCCAGTGAAGTCCGCGGCAATCGCAGCAACGCAAAAGACCGCGATCGACAGGATCGAAAATAGCAGGCTTCGAGTGGTCATACGACCTCCAAAGTTGGTGTGTTGCCAGAAGGATCGAGTTTATACCATCGATGCCAAAGCCGGGAGAATCACCACCCAGATAAGGCCCCAAAGGAGATAAACGCCGACGACTGCCGATACTCGTGCCGACGGGCTCACCCGATCACGCAGAACAAATCCGTATCCGATAATGAGCAGGGCAAGTATCCATAACGAGATCGCGTCCACCATGCCCAAAGCCTGATAGACCGTCCGCGATACAGACGCGCGATCCATGAACAAGATCGGGCTGATCGCGCCGGCGCGTTCAAGATTTTCGCTCGTCGGCTCAACCGTGAGAACAGTGACAATCATCGCGATGGAATGGATCACCGCAGGGATAAATGCAAAGGCAGTTACCGAAAGAAACGCCTTAAGCTGAACTCCCCTTCCCACGCCCAGGAACAGATAAAAAACTCCACCGGTGATCAGCACAACGGACAACCAGCGCGTGACGGCAAAAGCAGCCACCATAGTCCGGTAGTTCCGGGCTGCCTGGGCGTGGATAGCTTTGTCGCTGTCCGATATCTGATCCGCGTAGCCTTCAGTCTCGAACTGTTTAAGCCTCAATACCCCGGGATCCAGCTTTGTCAGAACAATCGCCGTTTCCAACCCTGCGAAAAGCGTCAGGAGAACCAGAGGCGCAAGAATGCGAGGGCGCTGCGATATCTCATACAACGTTCTTCGCGGGGCCCAGATAATCCTGAACAATTGTGCAATCGTTTCCATGGGGCTGGTGTGGTGTCTCCTAATTGCCTTTGTAATGATCCCCCAGTCAGTGGGGTTTTCCAAGATCGCCGTTGCGCTTCGCTTTTTCGGCAAAGCCCCGTCTCGCGATTTGCTCTTGAAGCTGAGACAGGATCTTTTCCAGGTCCACGGCCAGCGAGTTCAGACGAAGAATCGTGGAAGTCATCTCGAGCAACTCCTGTTTTCGGACGGAGCTGAGATCCAGGACATAGCTAACCATGTAAGACAATCCCAGAGCGGAATCCGGCAAGTCCACCTGAGGGATTTCAGTCTCCTTCAACTGCGAAGTCAGCTCGATGGCCGCCTTATAAAGGCCCGACACCTCGTCAAAAGCGTTCTGCAGAGTTTCCTGTCTTTCCGGAGCGTCTTCAAGAAATTCCGCGATGCCCGTCCAGTAAGGAGTCCTTCCGGTGAATTCTTCGATTCGAAATCGGGATTCTCCAGCGCAGAGGATGTTCATGCGCCCGTCTTCCAGGCGGTCCACTTGAACAACGCGGGCAGTGACACCGACACGATGGATCGTGCTCTCGCTCTCTTCCTCGGCGTCTTCCTGAAGTAAAACGAGTCCGAAGACCTCGTCGTGGTCGATGCAGCGATTGATCATGAGTCTATACCGCTCCTCGAAGATGTGGAGCGGAACGGCTACCTGTGGGAACAGAACGAGGTTAGGAAGCGGGAATAGCGCGATCTCCATTTTTTGATAGCTGCGCCCTACCGGGCTTGCATTCGCAGCCGCTCATGTTTTTGATAGCTGCGCCCTACCGGGCTTGCATTCGCAGCCGCTCATGTTTTTGATAGCTGCGCCCTGCCGGGCTTGCATTCGCAGCCGCTCATGTTTTTGACAGCTGCGGACTTCTCTGAGTGTTTCCCGCTATCGCGCTCACGCTTCGGCGGGCTTGCATTACCTGATCGTTTCGCCCTATCGGGCTAACATTCGCTCCGCTCATGCGCTCTGGTTATATAAAGAGCTCTTCGTCCTGGTGCGCCTGATCGACGGTACTCTTCCGCCGTCGGAAGAAAGTTTCAAATCCCCGACCAAGCCCCTTCGCAACTGCCGCAGCTTCACGCACGGGGCGAATGATGGAGTTCTGCAAGACCTGCGCCGTGGCGTTCACGCGTTCGACAACGTCCCGAGTCGCGGAATCGAGGCGTGCGAGCTGAGTCTGTAAAACTTCGCCCGTATCCGTGACCATGCCTTCGACGCGACGAAACTGTTCGCGCGCTGAAATGCCGATTTCGACGATGTTTGCCGATGCGGTTCGCAGGTTCTCCGTGATGGCCTTCATCGGCACCATCATTTCCCGGGTCTCATTCATGAACCGTTCAACCTGTTCGGAGAGACGCTTGGACTGCAGGTAGATCGCAACGAGCACTCCAGCCTGCGTCATGACGGCGATAGCTGTGAGCGCAACAAAGAGCGTGAGTAGACCGTCCAAATTTTTCCTCCGGTTAAGTCTCTTGATGGTTGCGCCCTATTTCCTAGGGTTTCGCGCTAGCGCGCTCACGCTTCGCGCGGGTTTGCATTACTTCATGGCTTCGCCCTATCGGGCTCACCTTCGCTCCGCTCATGCGCAGCCGCTGATCGGACTATTGTTCGGAAACTTCCTTCTCGGACTTGTACGCAGCTTTGCCAGCCTCGAATGCGGCTGCTAATTGTTCCTTCTGACGATTCAGGGCATCCTTGCTTCGATCGACAAAACTCGAGAAGTCGTCGGTCACCTTGCGGGTGGTGTCACCAACGAATTGTTTCCCCTCGGATACTTTGCTCGTGATGAATTCGCGACTATCCGATGCAGTCCGGGCAAGCAACTCACGGGTTTCGCGGCCAGACTTGGGAGCGAAAAGCAAAGAAAGCACAGCGCCTATACCGGCTCCGGCCAGGAAGTAGAGAAACTTGTCACCACCAGAATTGTTTTCACCCATGACGTACTCCTTTGTAATGAGCCGATATTAGCACACTGTCGCTCGAGTATTCGGCGACACGCGCGGAATTTCGTGCGCGGAGTAGTTGAAACTGGACGCGAGCGGGATTTCCTCCCGGCTCGCGGGGGCAGTGCCGGACTAGCCGCTTTTATTCTCGAATTCAGCGAGATGTTTGAAAATCGCTTCGGCTTGAGGTCGGGTTGCGATTTCAGCGAGTTCCTCGACCGAAGCCGTCCGAATCTTCGTGAGCGATCCGAAATGCCGGAGCAGTTTTTGTTGTGTGCGCGGACCGACGCCGGCTATCTCGGACAACTCGGAAGCGCGCTGCCGCTTGGCCCGGCGGGCGCGATGAAAAGTTATGGCGAAACGATGGCTCTCGTCACGGATCTGTTGAACCAAGCGCAGGACTGGCGAGCGGCGGTCCAGGATGACAGGCTCATCTTCCCGGCCCGCAATGTAAATGATCTCCTCGCGCTTGGCGATGCTGGCAAGCGGCTGATCGACAATGTTCAGCGTATCCAGAGCCTTTTGCGCCGAGTGGAGTTGACCAATTCCACCGTCGATCAGCACCAGTCCCGGCATCGTCAAACCCTCTTCCTGGACACGCCGGTAACGTCGGGTCACGACTTCCTGCATGCTCTGGAAATCGTCCGGGAGGCCAGAGACGGACCGGATGATGAAACGGCGATAATCGGACTTCTTCATGCGTCCATCTTCCCAAACCACCATCGAGGCCACGATGTCGCTTCCCTGCAGGTTGGAGATGTCGAAGCATTCGATGCGCCGCGGCGCGCTTTCAAGATCGAGTGTCTCCTCGATCTCACGCGACATTGCGGCCGGAGACGGAGCCCCCGAGCGGAAGCGCTGAAGAAAGCCAAGCCGCGCGTTGCGGTGGACCAGATCGATCATCTCGCGCTTGCCGCCCCGCTGCGGTGTGCGGATCGCCACTCTGCGGCCCCGCCGCTCGCTGAGCCAGTCTTCAAGAAGACCGCGATCTTCAAAATCTGCAGGGACGTGGACTTCCGCTGGAATGAATGCCGCATCGAGATAGTACTGCTTGAGAACGGAACCAAAAAACTCGCCGGGCTCAAATGTTTCCTGGTCCTCCCAGAACAGTTCCCGCTTGTCGACGACGCGGCCCCCGCGCATGTGAAAAATGGAAACGGCAATCATGGTTTCTTCACGGTGATAGCCGAAGATGTCGACGTCGTCATAGCCTGCGGACGCCATCTTCTGGCGCTCGGCGATCTGCTCCATGGTGTCGATGGCGTCGCGATAATGAGCTGCCATCTCGAACTGCTCGTGGGCGGCCGCGTCTTCCATCCGCGCTCGCAGCCGCTCCACAAGATCGTTACGGCGGCCTTCGAGGAAGAGTCTTACGTCCTTGACGGCCTCCTGATACTGTCCCGAGCTTGTCAGTCCGTCCACGCAGGGGCCAAGACAGCGGTGGATATAGTGCTGCAGGCACGGTCGCGGCCGTTTGCCGTCAATCGAGATCGTGCAGTTCCGAATGAGGAAATACCGTTCGATCAAACGAAGCGTCTTGCGCGCGAGTCCGCCGGGGAAAAATGGCCCCGCGTAGTAGGCGCCGTCTTTTTTTACCCGGCGCGTGATAAAGGCTCGGGGATACGGCTCGTTCACCGTGAGTTTGATGTAGGGATAGGTTTTGTCATCGCGCAGCAGAATGTTGTAGCGGGGTTTGTGCCGCTTGATCAAATTATTCTCAAGCGCGAGCGCCTCACCCTCCGTGTCGGTGACGACAAATTCGACGTCTTCGATGGAGATCATCATCTGGCTCAGCCGGGGATCGAGATTACGGGAATCCTGAAAATACGTGCGGACGCGATTTCTCAGCGATCGGGCTTTGCCGATGTAGATCGGGGATCCGGAAGTGTCCTTGTAGAGGTACACGCCAGGCCCCTGGGGGATGTTTTCGAGTTTGGTTTGCAGGGTTGAGTTCATGACGGTTTCCAGGCGGGTCAAGCTCCAGCATAATCGAGTATAACTGCTTGACCCTCCTACGTCCTTAACGTACGCTCGCGGTTTGATTTCAGCAGAAATCTGATGGCCAGAAGCTTTCTTCCGCAGTCGATCAAGAAACGCATACCGACGATCATCGCCATCGTGATCACGCTGCTTTTCGGCTATCTCGCCATGGAACGCTCCTCCCTGACCGACGACTCCTTTCTCACCAGCCTTGAAACGCGATGGATGGACGCGAAATTCAAATTCCGCGGCGAACGAGTGCCTGGCAGCGAAGTAGTTATTGTAGCTATTGACGAGACGTCCATGCAGGACAAGGCTTGGGGATCGGCCGCCAGCCTGCAGCACGACAAAATGGCGACGGTAGTCCGAAATCTTGCGAAGGCCAGGCCGAAAGTGATCGGCTTCGATGTCCTTTTAGGGGATCCGGATGGAGACAACACGAGTGACTCCACTCCGCTCTCTCATAAGGACAAGCAACTGGCCGACGCGATCAAGGAAGCTGGCAATGTTGTCCTCGGCGTCTACCTCGACCTGAAGTCCGACGCCAAACCCACGCAGTACATCGAATCCACGAAGATGACGCAGGAGCTTCAGGACCATCTGGGCCTGAGTCATGCTTTTGCGGCCGAACGTTGCGCCAACCCACCGTGCGCCCCAAATCAGGTCATCGAGGGAAGAACTTTGCAGCTTAGCCTGCCCGAGTTCATCGCTGGGGCCAAGACTTTCGGATTCGTTAATTTCCATCCCGACGCAGAAGGCCGCCTCCGCCATCAACCCCAGGTGATCAATTACAAGGGGTCGTTCTTTCTCTCCCTCGACCTTCAGTTGGTTACTGCGTTTCTCGACACGGAAACGCCGCTCCTCCGAATGGAAGGAGATCAAATAAAAGAGATAAAACTGGGAACCGGTGCATCGTTCCCTGTCGATGACTACGGCCGGTACATGCTGAACTACAATGGCAAGGGTGGGCCGGGCGGCTCCCACAAGATTGTTTCGATCATCGACGTCTTGAAAGATCAGGTCCCCAGCACGCTGCTCGAAGGCAAAATCGTTCTCATTGGCGCCAACGCCATCGGATCGGGAGATATCCGCCCGACACCTTTCGACCCAACCTATCCCGGTGTGGAACTGCACGCCGACGTCATCGACAACCTCCTGCACCACAAGTTTCTGACGCGGAATGGGATGCAACTCTTCGACATCCTGACCATCCTGATCTTAGGCATTTTGTTAGCCATTTTCGTTCCACAGATGAACGCTGCGCGCGCGCTCGTCTCTTCAGGACTTCTTTTGCTGGTATTCACAGCCGTCAATATCCTGAGCTTTACGCTGGGCGGCATCGTCCTGGGGTATGTCTATCCCGGCATGGCGCTGGTGTTTACCAGCGGCGGCTTAATCGCCTACCAGTATCTGACTGAAGAACGCGAGAAGAACCGAACGCGTCAAACCTTCCAGTACTATCTGGATCAACACATGATCGAGCAGGTGATGACCAAGCCCGACGCGCTGAAACTGGGCGGCGAAAAGCGGGAAATGTCGGTCCTGTTCTCGGATATTCGCGGCTTCACGAGTTTCTCGGAGAAAATGGCACCGACTGAGGTCGTCCTCTTCCTGAACCAGTATTTTGACCGGATGACGGGTCTCATCTTTCAGTACAAAGGCACTCTCGATAAACTGATCGGCGACGCCGTGATGTGCTTCTGGGGTCACCCTCTGGAAATCAAGGACCACGCGGTCCGGTCCACACTCTGTGCCCTCGAAATGATTCATGCCGTCGACGATTTGCGCCCGGTGCTTGTCCTGCCGGGTGGGGCGAGGTTCGACATCGGAATCGGCGTGAATACCGGTCAGATGGTGGTCGGAAACATGGGTTCGCGAAGCCGGTTCAGCTATACCGTCATGGGAGACAATGTGAACCTGGGGTCGCGGCTCGAGGCATTGAACAAGTACTACGGAACGAAGATCCTGATCTCCGACAGTACGTACCAGGCGTGCAAGAACGTCATTTTCTGCCGGGAGTTGGACAAGATCCAGGTGAAGGGAAAATCACAGGCTGTCACGATCTATGAGCCGTTGGGCGTCCTGCGCCGCGACGAAGAACGGCGCCGCGGCCCGGATCGGCGGGCGGAGCTGACGGTGGGCAAAAGGATCAAGAAAGCGTACGTCATGGCCCGCTACGGGGATAGGCGGAAGGAAGTTCGCCGTGCGGTGTCGGAACGACTGCTTCTCACACCGCAGCAGGAAGAAATCGCTACAATGTACGAGCATGCGCTCGCGCTGTACCGAAGTGCCGACTTCGACGCCGCCGAAAAGGCCTTCGACCACGTCCTGTCGCTTACACCATCGGACGGGCCATCTCGCCTGATGAAGAGCCGGATTCGGAAGTATCGAGCGGAATACATCGGAACGGAGTTCCCGTTCGATCCTGTGTACAAATTCGATGAAAAATAACAATGAAGATTAAAACCGCGGTCCTGCAACTCGGACTCTTCCTCGCAATTCTGTGCTGTTCCGAAGGAGCCTTCGCCAGCGGGACGCCCGTCGGGGACATCATGCTCACCGGGCGCGTGGAACGAGCGGGTCAGCGGCTTGTGAACGACACAACCCTGTTTGAAGGCGATACGATCCGAACGCTCGACAACAGTGGCAGCATCGTCCGTATCGGCCGCGGGCGGCTGGAGATCGATCAACAATCAGAAGTGGAAATCGTCAGCGAGAAGCCCCTGAAAATCGTCGTCAAGGGCGGCGGAGTACGGTTCAATTTCCCCGTTGGAACGGATTTCGAAATCGTCACGCCCCAGTTGGATGTCCATCCCAGCCTCGGTGCCGCCAGTTATTCCGGAGAGATCACGACCCAACCGAAGAAAGAAGACCGCGTGATCAGCCGCAGCGGGCGGTACTCGATACTGGAACGTGAAGCAGGCGGAGATACCAACACGATCCACGAAGGACAGATCCTGATCGCATCTCTCGTCCTGCCGGCATTGCCTCAGGGAGCTGCCGGAGGCGCGACTATCGCGACCATCGTGCAATTCGACCCTCCGGCCGCCACACAGGTCAACGTGGCCCACGCAGCCAATCCCAACAATTTTTCGACCCGTGGAACGGTCGGCATGGCGCTGGCCAGTGGAGACGTCCTGAGAGATCTCCAGGGTAACGCGCGAATTGAATTCTCCAACGACAAGAGCGTCATCACCCTGCGGCCCGGCACGGACGTGACGATAAAAGAAGAAGTTCAGCCGGCCGGTTTGCTTCGCTCCATCTCCCAGGCAGCAGGCACGTTGTGGTTCAGCATCACCAAAGCCACGGGCACCCAAACCAAGCTGTCCACGCCGACCGCAGTCGCCGCAATCCGCGGTACCGAGGGCCAGCAGACTGTCGATGAGGCTTTGGCCGGTTCGACCACTTACGCGCTGACGGAAGGCATTGAAGAAATTCAGGAAAATCTGACCGGATCACGCGTGACGATCCGAGGAGGCCAGACCGTAATTGCAATCCGAGGCGTTGGTTTCACCGTAGTGTCCGCGCTGGTCGCTGCAATCGGCCCTTCAGTCGGTGGCGCGGGTCCGGGGGGACCTGGAGGAGGAGCCGGCGGTGGAGCGGGCGGAGCGGGCGGAGCCGGTGGCGGGGCGGCTGCAGCCGGAGCCGGAGCGGGAGCTGGAGCTGCTGCCGCAACCACAACGACAGCGGCCGTGACTGCGGCGTCGACCATCACAACAGTAGCATCCGTCGCCGTGACTACAGCCGTGCCTGCAGCAGCCGCAGCGATTGTCCCGCAAGCTAGTAACGGGCCAGCGGGGACCAGCGAATCCCCTCCCTTCAGCTTCCCGGGTGCGCTGACTATCCTGGAGACCGCTTATGTGGAAGCCAAGGCCAGCGAATCCTCGCCCTCCAGCTTCCCGGGCGCACTGTAGCATTCGGCAGGGATAGCCAAATGACAAATGACAATTGAACATTGAACAGTGACAAAGCATTTCCCCGGGTGATTCAGAGGGAACGGGTGCTTTGTCATTGTTCAATGTTCAATTGTCATTTGTCATCTGGCTAAGGTCCCCCTACCGAATCTTTCGATAGATATTGAATCCGATCTTAAAGTAGTCGTCTCCCTGAACGGCATACTGGGCCGTCGTCATCGGGATTTGTCGTGTCACCACGAGTTCGAAAGTATGCCGATAGGTCGACTTCTCCAGTCCCATGGACACGCCAGGCCGGTCTTTAATCTCACCCTGGAATCCCCAAAGGCGCGGAATGTACTCTCCGACGATGGACGTCGAGCGAAGCACGCGCACACCGGCGCCAAGCCCAAGGGCAACGGTGCCGTTGTGTTCCACACCGAAACGGAAATTGGCAGGCAAAAACGAAGCCTCATCGCGCGTATTAAAAGCAAAGGTCGGAGAAGCGGTGAAGGAAACCCGATCCGCGAAGGTACGCGTAACGATCGGTTGCAGGAACGGCGAATACTTCTCGTGAAAATTCGACTTCCCGTCGACGCCGCCTCGCACCGCCAGGGTCACCGGCGATGATGCGCTCTGGCGGACGACGCTCAACATGGAACTCAGTTCGATCGTTTTGGACAGATTACTGCGCATGAATCCAACGTTCAGGCGGTTGGTCAATCCGACACGGACGCCGTAAGCCACGGTCGCGGAGCTATCAAATCCGAAGCCACCACCAAATCCCGCGTCAGAAATAGCCTGGCTGAAACGGTGTTGAATGGAAAAATCCACGCCGCCCTTCTTCATCGGTTTGCCGTTGGGCAGATTCACCACCTGCGCCCCGAAGAAGGCGCCTTCACGTGCATAAGGATCGACTCTGACGTCCGCGGATTTTTGAGAAGCCGGAGCCGTCGTGGCCGCAGCCGCGGCAGCCCTTGGCGCCGCCGCATTGCCATCGACGGTTTTCGCCTCGAGGTCGACCAGCATGCGCATCCCTCCGTTTTCCACCACCATCTGCTTGCTGCCGGGATCTGAAAAATGAAAAACAATGCCTCCCGCGCCACTCACTGTCGGGTAATTGAAACGATCGGGGAACTGGGCACGAAGCAGCGCGGTAATCTTCGTGCCATTGCGCTCGAATGCCTGACCGAAGGGATTGCGGGCGTCGCCACCGGCGGCGCTCATATGGCATGTCTGGCAGCCATCGACCGAGGCGCGGCGAAAAGGGTCCCGCCGAAAGTCCTCCAGAAAATTGGGATATGCAAACGCAGAGCTTGCAGAAACGAAAAGAAGCGCAGTAATCAGAACAATTCGACGTGCAGTCACGACCATTCTCATCAGCTTCATCATCAGGCCCCCTTGAATTTCACCCGCGAAACATGCGGGTTCCCTCGAATGTAAAACCTCCAGGGTTTGTCTTTGTAATCCCCTGCATAGTCCACGCCGACGCGCGGACTCGCTTCAAGGTCATCAACAATAAGTTTTCGGTCTTCGATCCAAAGCGTAGTCCCCGTCAGGCTTGCGCCGTTAAGCCGCTTGTCGATTCCCATCGCCATGCAGAGCTTCCCAGGCCCGCTGGCGATGTCGTGGTCGCGTTTTGGATTCTTGCGCAGCCTACGCATGGAAACGACCTGATCGAGCGGTTCTACGGCACGAATCAAAACGGCTGCGGGGTAACCTTCCGCTTCGGTAACCGCATTGAGACAAAAGTAGAAACCGTAAATCATGTAGACATAGGCACAGCCGCCATTCTCAAACATGATCGCAGTCCGGGGGGTCTTTCCTTTGGATGCGTGACAGGCCAGATCTTCCGGCCCGTTGTACGCTTCAGTCTCGACGATCTTACCTGCGAGGTTCTTCCCGTTCAACCGCCGAACCAAAACTTTGCCGAGAAGATTTTGCGCAACATCAAGCGTAGATTGGAGGTAGAAAGATGGGGGAAGCTTCACTGCGGGAAAAGAATTAGCCATGGGTCACGCGGGATTAATTGGGGGTCAGACTACTCGAACCCCAAACTCGTAGTACAGAGTTTGGGGTTCGAGTAGTCTGACCCCCAATTAATCCGCTAAGTGTCTTTATGCGGCTTCGGTCTTGCCGCGAGCCTGTCTCTTAATCTTCCAATGAGAGAAAAGATACTTGTGGGCGCAGCGCGGACACTGCCAGGCTCCCTTGACGGGATCGGCGCCACGCTCATGGAACATCTCTACAATGAGGTGACAGTGGAGGCACATCGTCGGGTGGCTGTGAATCCGCTCTTCTTTTACGACGAGCGGTTTGAGTGCCACCTTCGATTTCAACGCCGCTTTGATCGCTGGTTTCACCGCCGCCACCTTGATAGCGGGCTTTGCCAGTTCAACTTTTACGGCCGGTTTGATAGCCGGCTTAACTGCTGCTTTGATCGCCGGCTTGATCGAAGCCTTGATTGCCAGCTTCGGCGCTGACTTACGGGACAACTTTGTCACGGTTTTGCTTGCCATAACTGCTCTTCGAGAACCTCCCTGTCCAGATTTTTGGGCTCCCTGACCCTTGGATCGATTGAAAGACATAATTCCCTCTAGTTCCCGGGGGAGATTTTTACAAGTATCCCCAGAATGTGTTCTCTGACTCTGACGTTAAAGAATAGTAAAAGGGTCAACGCCGCTTGGGCGGGTTGTACTTGCCGAAGCCCGTCGAGCATTATAAGCGGAAAGCATCAAGAATGCGAATACTCTGTTTCGCTTGTAGTAAAATTCCGCAACAATGAGGGCGCGATGAAGATCCCCGTGGTTCCCGTGGTAGTGGCCGCGACACTGATCGGAGGCGTTCTTTATCTTTTTAATTCAATGAGTTCCGGACGTCTAACACTCGGAGAGCCACGACTCGAGAAGCTCGTGGACCTGGAGGGAACCGAAACTGAAGTCGCGATCGCGCCCGATGGTTCCCGGTTGGTCGCGATAGCCTCCGGAGACCTCTGGCTCTTCAATATTACCGACGGATCTCGCAAAAAATTGACGCAAACAACTGAATCTGAAGCGTTTCCGGCATGGGCACCCGACGGAAAGCGCGTTACGTTCACCCGAGGTAAGGATACCTATATTGCTACCGCGAGTGATTTCTCGTCTAGCCAGCTATTCAAGGAAAATGCCACATCGATGTCGTGGTCTTCAACTGGACGTCAGGCGTACGTTCGAAATCGAACTCTCTGGATTACCGATGCGGCAGGCCTCCATGACCACGCGGTTGTCGATCCAGATGACAATGCCGACATTGCCGTCATTCAGCCCCACTTTTCGCCGGACTCCACCCAGGTCTCGTATATCAAGACCACTGTGGGGCTTCACGGCGAAGTCTGGGTGGCAGACGCGACTACGGGCTCCACGAGGGCTCTGGTTGCGGACCGCTGGGCGGAAAATCCTCTCGATAGCGGATGGCTCGCTGACGGCAAGAAGTTGATTTACCTGACCAATCGTTCGGGCGCGTACTCCTTGTGGATCGTCGACTTCAGTGCGAACACCCTGGGGCCATTAACCGGACCGCTCAATGGAGTTCTGCCTGGCCGCATAGGCCTCGCGGTATCCAAAGATCGAATCTTCCTGCCGAGACTGAGCCTGAATTCCGACATCACGATCTCGGATGGAACATCAGTCGTGCGGACGAAAGAGACGGAATTCGAGCCTGCAGCGTCGCCCGACGGCAAGATGGTGGCGTACAGCGTCCAGACGGCAAACAAATACGAGGTATGGACCGCAGGAATTCACGGAGAGAATCCCACGTTTCGAGCCTTGGGAACGCAGCCGCGATTCTCCACAAATGGCTTTCAAATTGTCTACACGCAAACGGATATCGAAGGGCGCGTCGATCTTCGAAAACTCGACATCCGGGATGCGTCTTCTGAAACGATCACAGATGCTCCGGAGATTGATTTCCAGCCCGACTGGTCGCCGGACGGACGGACGATCGCGTTCGCCTCGGGCAAGGGCGGATCGATGGCTCTATGGAGCGCGCCTGCAACCGGCGGCAAAAGGCTTCGCCTGAATGACAACGGTTACTATCCGCGGTTCTCCCCGGATGGACGATCACTCCTGTATTGGAGCCAGGCCGCGCTATGGACAATGAATGTCGACGGCAAGAATCCGCGAAAGGTGCGCGACGACGTCGCCGATCCCACTCCCGCAGGCTGGGTCAAAGGCGTGCCGAAGACCTACCTCGATGCAGAGGTCAACAACGGGAAGCCGATCCTCCCGTCGTTCGATGTGCTACCCGACGGCAGGCTGCTCACCGCAACAATCACGTCGCAGGACACGGCCATCTGGACTGTCAATCTGACCTACGTTCCGAAATGAGGGACAGAGGGCAATTTCGCTGCTCTCCGTCAGTCGATGAGGAATTGCATCGGGGATCCTCCGCCCGGCTGAAGGGCAACCGCCAAGACGCCAAGAACGCCAGGGATTCTTTTGGGCGACCTTGGCGCCTTGGCGGTTGTTCTTTTTGGGGAGCCCCTCACCCCCTTGTCGGCAGCACCACGACTCGCCGCCACGGAACCTCCCCGCGACTTTGCGACCCGAGACCGTGCTGCTCGACCACAAGATGCTGCAACCTCCGCACGTGGGAATTCTGCGGCGAAAGCTCGACGGCTTTTCCAAACGACAGGACGCGATCCACCGCTTGTTCCGCCTCATGAAGAGCCACTTCCTCCGCGCTCTGCTGATCCTCCAGCCCGAATGTCTGTTGCAGGAAGACCTTCATCTGACTCACGGTGTTGCTGCGCAGGATTGAAATCTCCAGGCCTTCCTCTTCCAGTTCCTGCAACGTCCGCGGTTGCCGTTTTTCCTGAGCCTTGAGCGTGAGAACGACATCGGCTTCCTTGGAAGTTCGCGCAACCGTCGCAGGCACGTGAAGGTCGTTGATCGCGCGGGTCAGGCGATCCTTGCTGACGCCGTACGGGTAGATGCGCACACTCTTGCGCGGGCCCTCACGCGCCGGGCCATCCAAGCCGGCCGGGGCAGGCTCCTGCCGCGCCGGCTTCTTCGTGAGGGCAGCCACCTCAGGTTCCCGAACCTCGAATCCGCCGTCCTTGCGCACACGAATTTCTGGCCGCATGCTCCGGCCGCGGAGGAATGCATCCACAACCTTGTCTGTGTCGTGAAAGACGGAGAACTCGTCGCGCGTTCGAATCTCCACCAGCGTGTCGAACGTCGGAGGCGCTTTGCGTTCAAGAACTGTCTTCTGTGTTCCGCGACGCCGCGCTTCGTCGTCACCCAGTGTGACGGAGTGGATCCCGCCCAGAAGATCGGCAAGCGTAGGATTCATCAAGAGGTTGTCGAGAGAATTGCCGTGGGCTGTCGCAATCAGCTGAACACCACGTTCGGCAATCGTGCGCGCGGCCTGGGCTTCGGCTTCGGTACCGATTTCGTCGATCACAATCACCTCGGGCATGTGGTTCTCGACGGCTTCGATCATGACCGCATGCTGAAGATCGGGCCGCAGCACCTGCATGCGCCGGCTCGTGCCGATCCCCGGATGGGGGATATCCCCATCGCCAGCAATCTCGTTCGACGTATCGACGATGATCACGCGCTTGCCGAGCCCCGTGGACAAAACCCGGGCGCTTTCGCGCAGGAGCGTCGTTTTCCCGATGCCGGGACGGCCTAGCAGCAGAAGGCTCTTACCGGACTCTATGACATCGCGAAGCACGTCGACAGTTCCATAGACCGCTCGTCCCACGCGGCAGGTCAATCCGATGATCGCGTCCCGGCGATTGCGAATGCACGAAATGCGGTGCAGTGTCCGCTCGATACCCGCGCGATTATCCTGAGTGAACGCTCCAACGCGATGGACGGCGTATTCAATGTCCTCGCGAGTGATCGTCTGATCGCTGATATACATCGCTCGATTCGGAAACCGTGCTTCGGGCGGGCGGCCGAGATCCATTACGACCTCGATGAGATCCTTGAAATCGGTCTCTTTCTGAAGACCTTCCTTGATGTTGGGTGGCAGGACGCTGAGCAGAAGGTCGAGATCGTCTGTGATTTCCTTCCCCGGCAATTCGTGACTCCTCGTTCCGGGTACGATCTGCTACGCTACAACCATGGTCAGCGAACTACATCAGGAACGGGACCTGGAGCAGCTTCTAGAACGTTCCCACAAAGACCCAGTCGTGATTTTCAAGCATAGCACGCAGTGTTCACGAAGCGCGGCAGCGTATGAAGAGTATGAGACCTTCATCGCCGACCACCCCGGTACGCCTTGCGGTACGGTGCTCGTGATCGAAGATCGCGAACTTTCCGATGAACTGGAAGACCGGTTTGGAATCCGTCACGAGTCGCCGCAAGCGATTGTGGTGTCGAATGGAACTCCTGTCTGGCATGCCAACCACTTCGCCGTGACCGCCAAAGCTTTGGAAGACGCAGTCGCAAGACAGACTCGCTAAACCGAGCACACCATGCCTAATCGATTAGCCCAGGAAACCAGTCCCTATCTGCTTCAACACGCGCACAACCCGGTCGACTGGTATGCGTGGTCCGAGGAGGCGCTCGAACGCGCCCGCAAGGAAGACAAACCGATTCTGCTTAGCATCGGTTACTCCGCCTGCCATTGGTGCCATGTGATGGAACACGAATCGTTCGAGAATCCGTCGATCGCGAAACTGATGAACGACAATTTCATCAACATCAAGGTGGATCGCGAGGAGCGTCCGGATCTCGATCAGGTCTATATGAGCGCCGTGCAAATGATGACGGGAAGCGGCGGCTGGCCGCTGACGGTCTTCCTGAGGCCCAACGGCGAGCCCTTTTATGGCGGGACGTACTTTCCGCCCGACGACCGCTATGGCCGTCCCGGCTTTCCGCGCCTGCTGGCCAACATCGCCGAGGCCTACCGGACCCGTCAAAAAGATATCCAGGAAAACGCGCAGTCGCTGCGCCAGCAGCTCAATCAGCGCATGCAGACGGGACAAGGCTCGGGATCCATCGGTGTGGATGTGCTCCACACTGCCGCCGGCGCGCTGGACAGCCGCTTCGATCCACGCGAAGGCGGTTTCGGCACGGCGCCGAAGTTTCCTGCGAGCATGAGCATCGACTTTCTGCTGCGCTACCACTACCGCACCGGCAACGCGCACGCGCTCGAAATGGCCACATTCACGCTCGACAAGATGGCCTGTGGGGGAATGTACGATCAGGCCGGCGGCGGGTTCCATCGCTATTCGACGGACGACCGCTGGCTTGTCCCGCATTTCGAAAAAATGCTCTACGACAACGCGCTGCTCGCGCGGGCCTATCTGGATGGCTATCGGCTTACCGGAAAATCGCTCTACAAGAGAATCACCGAAGAAATTCTGGATTTCATTGTCCGCGAGATGCGCGACCCGAACGGAGGCTTCTACTCTACTCAGGACGCCGACAGTGAAGGCGTTGAAGGAAAGTTCTATGTCTGGGATCGCGACGAATTCGACAGCGTGGTTGGAGAAGACGCCGAACTGCTCGCCCGCTACTTCAACGTGACCGACTATGGCAACTGGGAACACCACAACATTCTCAATGTCCCGCGGCCGCCCGAAATGTTCTGCAAGCTGGAAAAAATCTCGGAAGCGGAATTGGAATTGAAGGTTGCGGCAGCGCTGCCGAAGCTCTACACGGCTCGCGAAAAGCGTGTTCATCCGGGACGCGACGAAAAAATTCTCACGGACTGGAACGGGCTTGCGCTGCGCGCCTTCGCCGATGCGGCAGCCTTCCTTGGTCGCGACGACTACAGGGCCATCGCCGAGGCCAATGCCTCCTTCCTGTTCGACAAGCTTTGGGATGGCGAGCGCTTGCTCCACAGCTTCAAGGACGGACGCGCGCGCTTCAACGCCTATCTCGACGATTACGCCAACGTCGCCGACGGCCTGCTTTCCCTTTACCAACTCACGTTTGACGAACGCTGGCTCCGCCGCGCGGAATCGCTGGCCGATATCATCGTCGATCGGTTTGGAGACGAGGATCATGGCGGCTTCTACTTCACGGCCACCGGCCATGAAGAACTTATCGCGCGTACGAAAGACTTCTTCGACAACGCCACACCGTCCGGGAATTCCGTCGCGGCTGATGTCTTGCTGCGTCTTGCCGCGCTACTCGGGCGCGATGATTTTCGCAAGCAGGCCGAACAGATCTTCGCCGCAGTGGAGAATCACCTCGGCCAGTACGCCTCCGGATTTGGCCGGATGCTTGCGGCTGTAGATTTCTCGATTGGCCCCTCCTCGGAAATTGCTTTGGTAGGGGGCGCCGAACCGTTTCTCTCTGCTTATCGCAAGCATTACCTGCCGCGCACCGTGATCGCCGCCGGAACAAGCGATATCCCGGTCTTGCGAGGCCGGTCCGCTCAAAATGGAAAGCCGACGGCCTATGTATGCGAAAACCTTTCCTGTAAGCAGCCCGTGAACGATGTGGCGGCATTCGATAAACTGCTTTAGGGGACCAACAAAAGACGGCGCCGGCCGTCCAAACCCCTTGTTAGCGGCTGAACCCGTTTCATTTCCCCGGAGATTCTTCTTGAATTTGGGACGCCTTCAACGTTATTTCATACACGACGCAATTCACCGGATTGCGGGCCTACGGGAGATTTGGCAATGAAACGAGCACTACAAGTCCTCTTCTTGAGCGCGATCATGGTCCTTGCTGTCGGCACGGGATTCATGGCATCGGCGCAGAAAAAAGGGCAGGTTCAGGACCCGGTCTGCAAACTATGGGTGGACAAGTCCAAGGACCTTTCCTATACCTATAAAGGCGAGACGTATTATTTCTGTTCTGGCACAGACATGAAAAGCTTCAAGGACAACCCTGCCAAGTACCTCACCAAGAAGTAACTCTATCGGTAAATTCACTGGCGAGAAACTGCCTTAATCAAAGAAAAATAAGGGGTTTCTCTGCTCACGTGGTAGTATCTCGCGATTTTGGTCAATGGATGAGCGGCTCCGCAGGAGCGCAGCGAATGTGAGCCCGCCAGGGCGAAACGATAAAGGAACGCAAGCCGTCGCGAAATGTGAGCGCGATAGCGTGACACCTTAGGCGACGGCGCAGCTGTCAAGAAAGAGGACGTGTATTGATGGAACGGTCACCCCTGTTGGAAAAGCACCCCTGGACGCAGCCCTGGTGGAGGGCAGAAGGAGAGAATGTCTCTGTCCTCGTCTACCTTGTGCTTGTTCATGCCCTTGCGATCGCCGGAATCGCACTTTTCACATTTCCTGGATGGAAAGTGTTCCTGGCGACACTCGTAGGAGTCGCCCTGGGTTCATTAGGAACAACGGTGGCCTACCACAGAGCCCTTTCGCATCGCGCGGTGAAACTTAATCCGGTCATTGAGCAGATTTTGATTTTTTTCGCGGTGTTCAATGGATCCGGCGCACCGAGCACCTGGATTGCGAATCATCGCAATCACCACTCGAATTCGGACACGATCGACGACGTCTCCAGCCCCCGGCACGGTGGCTTCTGGTGGGCGCATCTGCGATGGCTCTATCAGTGGGAAGCTTCCAGCATGGAAAAGTGGTCCCCCGATCTAATCTCGACGCGTTACCTCTTTTGGGCGAAAGCGCAGCCATACCTGATCGCGATTTCACTCACGTTCGGTTACTTCGCCTTCGGATGGGCCGGACTCTTCTGGCTTGGCGCCATCCGCATGGTCTACTGCCTGCACATGCAAGCCTTCGTGAACAGCCTGTTGCACCTTAAGCCCGGATTACCGGAAGGCGTGGATTCGAGCCAGAACATCTGGTGGCTCGGTCCGCTGCAGGTTTCGGCATGGGGAGAGAACTGGCATGGCAACCATCACGCCTATCCTGGTTCGGCCTGTTTCAGCCGCCATTGGTGGCAAGTGGATATCGGCTGGTATGTGATCCGCAGTTTGGAAAAGCTGGGGTTGGCGACGCAAGTCAGAACTTACTCTTAGAGAATTGAACCGCCAGGATGCAAAGAACGCCAGGCGGGAGGACAAGGATCCCTACATTTCCAACCTGGAAACCTTGGCGTCCTGGCGGCTCAATTCCGTTCCCGGGTAATAGTGACTAAGAATCTCGCGATAACCTTTCCCGCGGCTCGCCATCACGGCAGCGCCAATCTGGCATAATCCGACCCCGTGGCCCCAACCCTTGCCGTGCAGCACGAAATCCTTCCCCGTGTGCTCCACATCGAATGCCGAGCTGTAAAGATGTGAACGCGAAAGCACCCGGCGAATCTCGAGTTCCTTGCCGACCACCAGCGATTTCAATTCCCCTTCAATGCGCAGTCTCACAATCCGTCCGGAAGGTCCGCGTTCAAGAGGCGCCAGGGCCGTAACGACACCGGTGTCTTCACCGAGGCGTGCGTGCACAAGCTCGCGAATTTCTTCCCCGGAATACCTCACGGTCCAGCGATAGAAGTCCTGCGTCTCCTGATCGAACCCGGGAAGAATCCCGGCGAGGAGCGCGCGATCCTGCGTGTCGCAGTAGACCTGGCCTCCCGCATCCGTATCGGGAAGTGAGACAAGGTAGGGCACGTCGCGATCGTCCCACGCCGCGCGGTACTCCTCGGTAACACCACCGCAGCACTTGGAGAAGCGCGCATCGCAAACCTGTCCGTCATACTCCAGCATCTGGCCCGCAGTCGCGCGGACGGCCTGCGTGACGGCTTGCGAGTACGCCTTCGTGATGCCCTGATAACGCTGACAATGATCGTCCGCGCAGACGTCGAAGTCCTGATGCGATTCGCGGCCGTACCATCGGATGATCTCGTCGCCGCGACGAAACGAAAAATCCCCCGGCCCGACGCTTTCCGGACGGAGTTTGGGATAGCACAGCCAGCTGCGAGAGATCACGGCGTGCGCCTTCAGCAGCTCGAGGGGGCAGGATGCGCTCATCTCGGAAGAGATGACGCTGACAACGTATTCTTCGAGAGAAACGTCGTTAATGACAGTAAGACCCTTGCGTTGCAGAATTCTCACGCCACCGCGAAAAACCTGGCGTTCCTTTCTTTCCCAGTGAAAGCCGACGCCAATCGTGATTCCGTCGACCGCAAACGCGGTATCTGTGGCGTTCGCGTCATCGGGGCGGAGCTCAACCTCCGAGGCAAAGACGTGCCTGCCCGGAGGGTATGTGCGTCCCACGGAATCCCTGAAGGTTCCCAACAGCTCCACCTCGACGACGCTCTGCCCTTCTGCCAGACCGACGGAAAGATTCACACCTTCCCTCCAAGCCGCGCCAGCACCGCTTCAAACTGAGCCGCCGGCAGCGTCACTTCCTCGAAGATCCTTTCAATGTCGACACCGCGGATTTTTGCGAAATCGTCCGCCTTAGGGACGACGAAGACGCCACAAAGATCGATCGTAGCGGGACTGACCGTAAGTTCGCCCGTTTCGAAAACTTCAGGACGGTGCTTTCCGCGCGGGAAAACGAAGACAGTCCATTCCCCACCGGAAAACAGGCCTGCAACATTGATCATGGGTTCGAACATCGGCTCCGTGACGTCGCGGAGCGCCTCCACGAGACCCTCCAGGCGTGAAACGAGCCGTTCCTCTTCGCGATCGCGAAGGATGAAAACGCGAGGGATATAGCCCTCATGATTGTCGCGGCCGATCGGAAAAACCGCGCGCGAGCACGACTGAAAATGCAGATGATCCGGTGCGGACGCGCCGCACTCCGGGCCGTTATAGATCATGAAGGAGTCCGCCAGCGCTTCGGCCAGTTTCAGAAACATTCCAAACTGCCCGGCAATCCGCTGGTGCCGGTGAGCGACGTGAACGATCGTGAGATGGCGCTCCAGAATGGGAAACGGGTTGCAATAGAGGGTGTATTCTTCATTGAATGGAATTCCCTCCTCCTCGGCATCGAGATGCATCGGACACAGGAAACACATCCGCTGCGACACCGAAATGGCATCGACTGGGGCGGTTGTGCTTTTGATCCGGTGCGGGATGTGACGAACGAGAACCTCGCGACCGAAGACACGTTCGACGCGAGTCTGGCTTTCGCGAAGTCCCTGGAGACCTCGAGCCAGCAAAGGCCAGGCTTTTGCCTGGGATTCGAGCAGACGGTCAACGTCGCTGACGAGCGAGAATTTCATCGGTGCGCAGCCCATCCTTGTAGGAATCGTAGCGATTAGCCGTCTCGAGAGGCAGCGCACTGTCGCTGTTGCCTTCCCATCGCCGGCACAGGTAGAGAGAGTCGTAGATCCGGCCGATCTCGTATTCGCGGGAAATCCGAAGCCCCACGGCATAGTCTTCGCCGTAACTGACGTTTGGAAATCCGACGGCGCGGATCACCGCCGTAGCGAACCCGCGGGGCGCCCCGAGCCCATTGATGCGGAGCGCATTGTTGCGGCCATTCTCCGGCGTCCATTCGCGATGATCGATCAACCCAGGGGGAATCGTTTCCAACTTGAAGTTCACCATCGTGTAGGACCCGATCACCATGGCATACGGCCCCCGCTTCAGTTCCTCGACCATGCGCGACAGGCTGGAATCGGAAGAATAGAGATCGTCGGAATCCAGTTGAACGGCATAGCGTCCGCAGGCTTTGGATGCGATCGCTTCGTTCCAGCAACCTCCGATACCGAGATCCAGCCGATCGGGAATCTGATGAACCAACCGCGAATCGGAGATGCCGCGAAGGATCTGCGTGGTGCGATCCGTCGAATGATTGTCGATGACGATCACATTGAAAGGAAAGGCGGCGGATTGACCCAGGGCGCTTTGGACGGCGTCGAGAATGGTCTTCTCGCGATTGCGCACAGGGATGATCACGCTGGCCTCGACGGGAAATACCTCATTGTCTGGGAGCACCGGGCGAAACCGGGGAGCCAGCCAGGCGCCGGTGCGTTGGAGATGGGCGGTCGCAACCTGTTCCATTTCAAGTTGATAGTCGCGGTTCTTCGGGTCGACGTAGTCGAATTGCTTCTCGCCGGAGGTCCGCGGGTCAGACACCGAAGAGGTGTACAAGGCTTCGGGGATGCGAACAATGGGAAAGGCTTCGGAAAGCCGCAACCGAAGGTCGTAGAGGCCCGCCCAGCGGTATTCGCCACCCTGCCACGCTTTGCGTGCGGACGGAACTGAAAGCGCCATCAGCGGGCCGAAATCGAAGTTGTCACGGATACTGCCAGTCTGGTAATCGATCCGCGCATGGCCCGCGCTGTCGGAATAAACCAGGCCGGCTCCCCGATTGGCAATAGTGTGTCGCATACGCCCAAACACGGCCGGTCCAGGCACAATTTGGATACGGGGATCCCCCAGAAAAACCACGTCCGTCGCAGCACGGTCCAGGGTTTCACTGATTGAAGCGGAGGACAGATCTTTCGGATACGTAAGGCCTTCAGGCGTATCCGCCGATCCGGGATTCATGACGTCGATTCTAACACGCGGGTTTTGGTGCTCCGCTTGCTGTGCAAAATGGTATGACACAGCAAATCGCTCCGTTTGTGCTGTTGGCAATGGACGCCGTCATGCTCGTTGGCGGGCTCTGGCTGCTCGTCAGCGGAGCAAGAACCTGGGTTGACGAGCATCGACGAAGCGTAAGAGGGACAGAGAGGGATTTCGCGACTCGGAATTCCTCTCCATCCCCCTTTTTGCTTGATGCCCCAAAATCCACAAAGAATTCTGACCTGGCCGCCTGAATGGGAGTTTTATCGGCCGGTCCGAACTTACTTTTTCAGAACAACAGCCAGATCGGCGACCAGCTTCTCGGTATCGAGCAACCCGCCGGAGGAATCCTTCCATACAATTTTTCCCGTCTTGTCGACGAGATAATAGTAACGAAGGGCGCCGCGGTTGGTATTGGATGCGCCGTACTTCGGAATGATGGTGTATTCGAGGTCGCTGACGAAGGTATTCTTTGCCCCGACTTTCTTCTTGAACTCTTCCAAGGACCAGATTCCGTCGCGTGAAATACCGACCATCTCGACATTCAGAGCCGTGAACTTGTCGTAGTGAATTCCCGCGTTGGTGAACTCGGTCGTACATCCCGGCGAGAAAGCCGCGGGGAAAAACATGATCAAAACATTCTTGTCCTTTGTCATCTGCGCCAGACTGCTGGCCTGCGCTCCACGCTGACCCGGCGGCGGCGCAATCGGGAAATCGGGCGCCATATCGCCGACTTTCAAAGAATTGTCAGGGCCCGTAGCCCGCAACTGGCCGATTACGGGGACCGACAGAGCTATCAAGAGAATCACAGGCAATAGTTTCCGCATCACTCCTCCTCGAGTTTTCAGGGAAAGGTCCATATCGAAACCAGACGAGATTTAATGCCACATCGGGCGACTGCGGCAACTTCAAAATAGTGCTTGACTAAAAGGAGACCATGAATAAATATTCATTTGCGAGCATAAGTATTCAAATGACAACTGTTACGACCACAAAAAAGCTTCTGATCGGGAACCTTCCTGACAGCATGCAGAGAGCCGCCGTCGAAGACATCTTCAGCGGAGTCGGCAAGGTTTTGTCCGTCGCGGTTGTCCGAAACGGTTTCGCCTTCGTGGAAATGACCGCCGAAGACGCGGACAAAGCCCGCCACCAGCTCAATGGCCATCGCTTTAACGGTCGGGCGATGATGATCGACGAAGCGCATCCCCGCAGCAGTTCGAGGCATTAGTGCCGGAGGCCACAGCCCCGGAAGCCTTCGTGGTTTCCGGCTTCAAGATCGCCGCAACCGCGGCAGGCATCAAGAAAAGCGGACTGGACCTCGGGCTCCTTTATTCCGACCGCCCCGCAACCACCGCTGTGGTGTTCACCAGGAACTCCTTCCCGGCTGCGCCCATTCTCGTAACCCGCGAGCACCTGAAAGAATCCCGCAACACCACCAGGGCGATTCTGGTGAATGCCGGAAACGCCAACGCCGTCACAGGGGAAGCAGGAATGAACGCCGCGCGACAATGCGCTGCGGAGCTTGCGAAACAGGCGGGATGCAGACCATCGGAGATTTTCATCTCGTCCACCGGCGTCATCGGACGGCCGCTTCCCGCAGATAAGATATGCGCGGCCCTTCCCTCGTTGCTCTCCACAATGAGCCCTCAGGGGGCCGACGTTTTCTCGAGAGCCATCATGACGACGGATACCGTCCCCAAGGTCGCCACGTCGGAGGCCGGCGGTGTGCGCATGCTTGGCTTTGCGAAAGGTTCGGGCATGATCCATCCGAACATGGCAACAATGCTTTCCTACGTCCTCACGGACGCCAAGGTCGACTTCCCCGCGCTGGACAAGGCGCTGCGTTACGCAGTGGACCGCTCGTTTCACTCGATAACCGTAGACGGAGACACGTCCACCAACGATACGGTGGCGGTGCTCGCTAACGGCGCTTCGGGGGTTACACCCTCGATTGAAGCATTCACGACGCAATTGACGGAGGTTTGCCAGACTCTTGCCAAGGCAATAGCCCGCGATGGCGAAGGCGCCACCAAGTTCATCGAACTGACGATTGAAGGGGCGCCCAGCGATGACGACGCGCGTGAAATCGGGAGAACGATCGCCCGCTCCCCTCTAGTAAAGACCGCGATCTATGGCTGCGATCCGAACTGGGGGCGTCTCATTTGTGCGGTGGGAAACTCCGGTGTGCCGCTATCTGGCGAGTCGGTGGAGCTCTTCATCGATGATGTGCCGCTGATTAACGGGGATTTGAAACTCGCTTCGGAGAAGTTGAAATCGAAGGAAGTCCGGATTCGCGTTTCGCTGCATTCCGGATCGGGCCGCGCCACCGTGTGGACTTGCGATCTGACCGAAGAGTACATCCACATCAACGCCGACTACACGACGTAGAAAAACCGCCAAAGCGCCAAGGTCGCCAAGACAGACTTCCTTGGCGTTCTTGGCGCCTTGGCGGTTCTCTGCTACTGCTGGTACTCGCCTGGCCCCGCGAGGGCGCGCTTGCCATCAGCCAGTGTTAACGTCCCATTGACGTTCATCGAATCAGGGCTTTTGCTCCGGCTGCAATTCGTGCAGGTCACGATGGTGCCGGCAGGCAGCTGTTCGGGCCTTATGCCCTGTCGGAAGAGCGCATTCGGAGCCCCGCCCTCGACCTTGTAGACGATCACCTTTCCATCCGCGCCTTTGACTTCGACGTGCGTGTAGATGTGAGGGTTCATCCAGTCGACTTTCTTCACGGTACCGGTGAAGGTCACCTTCTTCGTGGTGTCGAACTCCGCGGCCACAGAGTGATGAGCCACGGCGGTAAGGGAGGCCACAAGGAGGCCTACTCCTACGAGAAAAGCAGTCACATTATTTTTTTTCACTAAATCCTCCTGGCTAATCCGTTTCCTTAGTTACCGGGGCCGCCTGGTGCACCGAGCGCTGCCTTGCCATCCTGCAGGGTGAGCCGGCCGTTGACGTTCATCGAGTTTTCGCTCTTGCTCCGGCTGCAGTTCGTGCACGTCACGATGGTGCCGACGGGGAGTTGCTCGGGCCTGATACCCTGTCGGAAGAGGGAATTCGGAGGCCCACCCTCGACTCTGTAGACGGTCACTTTTCCATCCGCGCCTTTGACTTCGACGTGGGTGTAGATGTGCGGGTTCATCCAGTCAATTTTTTTCACCGTACCGGTGAAAGTGACCTTCTTGTTCGTATCGAACTCCGCGGACACCGAGTGATGCGCCACGGCGGTAAGGGAGGCCAGAAGCAGGCCTGCTCCTACAAGAAAAGCAATCACATGATTTTTTTTCATTTAAAACCTCCTCTTTATTAGTCGACGGTCTCGGGGAACTTCCATTTTACGATCGCGCCATCATCAAGGCCAAGATTGTTCTCTTCACAGGAGTATTCCATCAGCACGTCGTTGGCGCCCTTAAGTCTCCAGGTTCGGACATTCATCCAGTCCTTGGTAAAGGTCTTTGGGTCGTGGATTGTGACGGTGTGGATGATGGTGTTGGAATCGGTTCGAAGGAATGTGGAGATGAACTTGATCTCCTTACTGTGCGGATGGCCCGTCGTGTCCAGCCTCGTGTAGCCGTTGAAACCGGTGGTTTCGATGACCAGTGTATCTCCATCCCAGCGGCCAACAGACGTTCCATTCCAGGTTGGCGGCAAGTCCTTCGGCCACTTGAAATTCGGATCTGTCGGAACCCAGGTATGCCAGGTGTTCTGCTCGAAGAGGAAAGCCAGGGCATCATTGTTCTGCAGCAACTGCGTGCCGTGGGGCGAATTGATGTTACGCGACCACCCGAAGGGCAGGCAGCTTCCGGCATAGTCGCCGTTGGCGACCGGATCGTAATCTGCCCAGTGCTTCCGTCCCCATTCTGTGTATGGAAGGTCGAAGGTCTTCGGCGTGCCCTTGGAATCGGCCAGCTGTTCTCCCTGGCGTTCCCAGGTGAGCACTTCGCAACAGGTGCCATCGGCCTTTTTCTTCGTCGGGTCCAGAACCGAGCCCCGTGCAGCCATGTTATTCGTGTAGGGGTTGGCCCAATGTCCGCTCAAATCCGGTTTGCCATTTGGGAGCCTCGGTGTAGGCCCGGCAGGAACTGCTGGAGCTCCGCCTCGACCACCGCCACCGCGGCCTCCGCCGGCACCGCGACCGCCTCCCTGGGCTGGTGCGGCAGCGCCCGCTGCGGGGGCGGGGGGTGCAGCAGCGCCCGCGCCTCGCTGGCCCGCGGGGGCCTGAACGGCGGCCATCACTTGCACGAAAACCAATACAGCAAGGATCGCCACCACGGTAACGATTGAATTCCAACGAATTCTCATCGCTGAAGCTCCTTTCTTAGACAGGGCAAAATTGTAAATATACCGATGGCAACGTTAGTCGCGACGCCGTCCAGTGTCAAGTACGGAAGTATGTCCTGTCGAATCGTTTTACGACGCCAATCCTCGTACGGTTACTGCTCGCCGACGGGAATGTAGCGTCCCAAAACGATAACGGCCAGCCACAACAACAAAGAGCTGGCCGCGACAAGTTTCGCGAAGATGGGCGCATCCTCGCCCGGGCCTACCTGGTCCCACTTTCGGAATACTCCGGTGCAATAAAACAACAGCAGATTCCCGGCGGCAAACAGGATTGTCAGGATCTTGGCCTGAAAAATCGCATTGAACACGTAGAAACCGGGCATTCCAATGAAGAAAAGCACCCCGGTGATCACGTTGATGACGAGTCCGGCGATTCCCCATGGCAGCAGACGATGCACGGGTCGTACCGGAAGTTTCTTCAGAAACCCCAGGACGCGAACATTCAGCAAACCGACGGTCCCCATGATCAGGATCAGCCCGATAAAATGCAGGTCCTCGAGGACAGGCCAAACCCACCTCGAGTAATCGATCACAAAATAACGAATCGACTGAAGCAAACCGGCACCGATTGTGGCTATCGCGGGTGACGTTTCTCCGGCCGCCAGGATTTCCGCATGGTGGATATCGCCACCCGTAGTACCGGCCACAACCATCAAGACTGCCGTCAGTATCGACAAAATAAGAACGGCCGAAAGGCCCCTGGAGAGCGAAGTCAAAGGCGGTTCCTGACCGTTCCGAGTGAAGCGCCATAGTTCCACCAGCGCAAAAAGTCCCGTAAGTAACAGGGAAATGAATGCAAGCAGCGCGGCGCCCTCGTGAGTCTCCACCAGAACCATGGAGAAATTCAGATTCTTCGTTGCCTCCGCCGCGGCATTCCCGCTGAAATAAACAGGAATCGTCCCTACAGCGAGCAGAGCGAACAACCCATAACTCACATGCTTGATGTCGTTGCTGCGCGCAAGGACAGAAACCAGCAGCAGTGCCACGCCGACAAAAGTTCCGATGATCGGCCAGTGATTCAATAAGAGATGAAGGTGTGCGAGATTCAATGTTCTATCTCCTGGCTAGCTGGGGTAGGTGATATTTGTGTAGGTGTACGCCAGCATCCGCCCGGACGTGACCACGGCGAGCCAGAAGAGCAGGGACCACATCGCGAGCGCCCTGCCCTTGATCATCATGTCCGCCTCACTCATCGAGGGATCGCTGAACACGCGTTTCCGGAGCAGGTGCATCACGATCATGCCAAGCGCTATCAGTGTCAGCTTGAGATAGAAATCCCAGTTCGTTAGTGATTTCGTGGGATACCCAATGAGCAGCAGAATTCCGGTAACGACTTGTATCCAGAATCCCGACCAGATAAACCGGTACAGCCTTTCGAGCGGCGCCAACGGCAAATCAGGCGCGAAACCGAGAAGGCGTAAGGCAATTACCGTGCTCGCGCCAACCAGTGCGGCCATACCGATGGCATGGATAGAAATAATGGCCCAAAATGGACTGTCGCGAACCCACGTGCTGAATCCACTTTCTTCAATCGTTTGAAAAACTCTCGGAATCTCCACGTTCATCCCCCTGAGATAGCCTTATTGCCGCAACTCAAAATGGCGGCATTTTCCACGGCAGAGAATAAGCGCCTGAAGCCGGGCACGCAAGAACCGCTTGAGGAAAAACGGCTTCTGGTTTTTTTTCATTGCAGAGGATACTCTTTTCGCCGAGCCGACACTGCAAAAGGAGAGCATTTATGTCGAATCGTCTGAAGTTTGGAATCTTGATAGCCATGGGGCTGATTTGCCTGGTGGCGATGGCCGCCTATGCGGCGGATGGGGACTTCTCCGGAAAATGGAAGGGAGAAGCCAAGGCGTCGCCTCTGGCTGCTCGTGGCACCCGCGGTGCGCCTGCAGGAGCGCCGGAAGGTAATGCGGCGCCATCTGCACCCGAAGCACCTTCTCCGACCACTGATGTTAGTAGCGGTGGTGGCCGTGGCGGCGGTCGCGGTGGTCGCGGCGGTGGTGGCGGATTCCCCGCAGCAGGATCCGGCGGTGGAAATTCTTCGAAAGTTTCCTTGAATCTCAAGCAGTCAAAGGACAACAAGCTCTCGGGGAACATCACCTTTGGCGATGCGAATGCCGATGATGTCAAGGACGGCAAGGTCGAGGACGGCAAGATCAGCTTCAGCGCAGGCCGGGCACCCCAACCGATCTATGCCTATACCGGAGAGATGAAAGGCGACGAACTTATCCTGACCCGCATTGCCCCGGCCGGCGGCCGAGGCTCTCGCACGACGGAATACGTCCTCACGAAAAAGTAGACTTGGGCGTTCCCAAATACCAAATATCAAATCGTCAATCACCTATCCCAAAGTCCCCAAGACGAATTCGGGGCCGTGCTAATTGGGGGTCAGACTACTCGAACCCCAAACTCGTAGTACAGAGTTTGGGGTTCGAGTAGTCTGACCCCCAATTAGCACGGCCCCGAATTCGTCTTCAAAGTCCCCTACCTGACGCAGTTTGGGAACAAAGACTCTGTGATCGGTGATTGACGATTTGATATTTGTTATTTGGGGAACGCCGTTACCGTCCGCGTGGCGCGGCTGCCTGCCCCCGCGTCATCGTCACCAGAAAAAGATTGTTCAACTCGCGCACCAGCGCGACCCGCAAGCCCGACATGTCGATTGGCCCGCCGTTTCCGCCTGTCGTAATCACCGTTCCACCGGCAGCCGTCAGCGTTTTCACCGTCGCGTCGGTATCGCGTACTTGCAGTTGAAGGCGAGTGGCGCCGGGATCCTGGATGCGCGCGCCGATCGGTTTGCGGTCGATGCCTTTGAATTCCACAAACTCCACCAGTAGCCGCGAGCCTGGAACAGCGGCCGTACTGATGCGGATCTGAGCTCCTGGAGTCGCCATCAAGTCGGTGACGGCTTTGTCTGCAAGGAAAGCTCCGCCAACTTCCGGCTTGAATCCCAGCAGATCACGATAAAGATTCATCGTCCGGTCGGTATCGGCAATGGTCAGCCCGAAGCGGGCGTCGACGATGTTGGTGCCGGCGGGCGCTGTGGTTTCCGGCAACGTCTCGGGTTGCAGAATTTCGATGAAGAATCCGTCCGGATCTTTCACGATCGCAGCCCGGCCCTTTGATCCGGGAGTGTTCACATTCACGGGAACGCCGCCCGCCGTCACGACGGGCACTCCCTTGCTCTTTAAATGTCCCAGCAATGTATCGATATCCCGAACGACAAGAATGAGCCGGACGGCGCCGGGATCCTGAATGCGCGGCTGAAGGGGCTTCCGCTCTATGTCTTTGAACTCGACGATCTCCACGCGCATTGCCGAACCCGGAATTCTCACCTGACTGAACCGCACCTGAGCTCCCGGCACACCGAGGAAATTCACAAGAGCCGGATCCGCACCCCATGCCGGCGTCGCTGGAGGAGGCGTACCGAGAAGCAAATCGTTGTAGAAAGCGAGAGACTTCTCGAGATCCTGAACAATCGGACTGAAATTGCCCGAGCCGGTCACCACATCGCTTGCTGGAACCAACGGTGGCGCCGGTGTTTGCACGCCCTGTCCGAGAACCATCGCCGATAAAACCGTTAGCGCCTCAAGTATCACTACTACTGAGAGTCTCCGCATGATTCCTCCTGATAATCGCAAAGGCCGGGATAAAGTTCGCCTACAGTGTCACATTTTCCAACAGGTGGTCGTTCTAATTGTATGGACGCCGGAAGCGAGTCGCTCGCGAATATTTCTGTCGAAACCGCGCACAGGGACTTCGAAGAAGTATTCCGCGCGCACTATCCGCGGATCGCGCGGGTCATTGCCCGGATTGTTCAGGACCCGAGCCGTGCTGAAGAACTTGCGGCGGACGTGTTTTGGAAATACCTGCATGGCCGTCGGGCACACGACGAAAGCCCGGGAGGATGGCTTTATCGCGCAGCGGTCCGAATTGGCCTCGACGAACTCCGAAGGGTGCGGCGGCGGGAGAAATACGAGCCCTTGCTGTCCTGGCTTGGCATCGCGCCATCGCCTGAGCAATTGCATGCCGCCACACAGGACCAGAAACATGTTCGCGCCGTTCTGGACGTCCTGAAGCGCCGCGATTCTGCTCTCCTGGTGCTTCGGAGCGAAGGACTCGCCTACCAGGAGATTGCCGGAATCCTCCGGTTGAATGAAACATCGCTTGGAACGCTCCTGCGCCGCGCGCAGGAAGCCTTTCGAAAGGAATATGTGAATCGCTATGGACCACAAACCTTCTAATCCCGACACGAATTCCTGGGTTGACGACCGGATGGCGAACCTCGATCCCGCGCCGGATTGGAATCCCGACGCCGCCCGTGCGCTCGAACGACTCACTCAACGGCAGCCCTCTGTGAACGCGCAATGGATGAGGCTCGGGATGACGACGACGATCCTCGCCGCCACAGTTCTGGTTCTGGTGATGCTGCCATGGCGGCGGCTCTGGACGCCGCAAGCGTCGGCGACACCCAAGGTTGTGACGACATTCGCCGCTCAAATGGGAACGGCGCCTCAGAGACCCTCGTTGAAACAGCTCGTGGAGACGGCGCCGCCGCAAGCTCCGGCAGCGCCAACGCGGTCCAGTGGCAAGGTGTTACAGGATTCTGCCAATGGCGACGCCCCGGACAATGGGAAGGAAATAAGTCAATACCCGGAGGAAATCGCCAAGGCACGAGAAATCGCGGAATCCTCGCCCTCCGGGCTGGTGGCGCCCGTTACGGCTCAAGCTGCCCCGGCAGACGTCACTGCGCCCTTGCTCATCCACAGCGTTCTCCCGGAATATTCGCCGGAAGCGAAGCAGGCAAAAATTCAGGGAACCATTGAGTTAATGATCACGGTCAAAGTGGATGGGACGGTCCAATTTGAAAACTTCAGGAAAACTCTCGGGTACGGGCTGGATGAAAAAGCTCGGGAGGCCGTCGAACAGTGGCTATTCACTCCGGGGAAAAAAAATGGAGTTCCCGTCGCGACGATGACGACCGTTTCGATGAACTTCAGTCTGAAGTAAGGCGGAAATGAGCGCGCGGAGTGAGATCCGCCAAGCTTGTCACAAACGTCGAGGATTGTTTTCGAGCGGGCCCTCTCTCTCCGGGAGAGGGTGGCCGAAGGCCGGGTGAGGGCGCGCGAATAAGCCCTCATCCGCCCCTTCGGGGCACCTTCTCCCGGGGGGAGAAGGCCGCGCGACCACCTGCTCTCAATTCTGCGCGTTCGGCCTCTTCAACTCTGCGCGTTCGGGCTCTTCAATTCTGCGCGTTCAGGCTCTTCAACCGGTATAGCACATTCCGCCGCAGTCGATGCCCCGGCGGCAATTTGGGATGATCGAAGTCGTCCTTCGGATCGTGCGTCATGCCGAGTTTTTCCATCAGGCGGCGGGACGCTCCATTTTCCGGCGACGTAAACGACACCAGACTTTCCAACTTCAGGCGATCGAACGCAAATCGGATAACTTCCCGCGAGCCTTCGGTCGCGAGTCCCTTTCCCCAATACGGAGCGGCAATGCGCCAGCCAATTTCGACACAAGGCGTGAAATGCGCCTGGAAGCCGGCAACGTGCAGCCCGATAAAGCCGATGAGTTTGCCCTCCGACTTCAGCTCGGCCGCAAAAAGTCCGAATCCATGATTGTCGAAGTGATTCTCGATGCTTTCAATAAGCTGATCGCTCTCCTCGCGGGTGAGGCAGTCGGGAAAAAATTCCATCACGCGCGGATCGGCATTCATTTCCGCGAAGGGCTCACGATCCGAGTATTTCCAGCGTCGAAGAAGCAGCCGATCGGTTTCCAACATGACTTCACGAACTATAGCAGGCTACAGTGTGGACGTGCGACTCTGCCCGTTGCTTTTCGCGACTCTCATGATGTTGCCGTTTGTCGCCAGTGCAGAAGAAGGGACCGTCATTCCCTTTCAGCCGGCATCTTCGATCGGCGTTCACTTCCACAGCCAGTCACCGGCTCAATTCGAGGGCGACGTCTTTCCTCACTTCCTCGTTCTGAAAAGCAGAACGCTCCCGGGCGATCCCGAGAACGCTCATCGCTGGACGCTGCTGTTCACGCCGGGAATCCGCGTACGCATGATGCATGGGCAATCGGATCCCGTCCGTTCGCCTTCGTACCTGCCACGACTCGACTTCCAGAAGCTTCGCGTCCAGGACCACGGCAATACCGTCAACGTGTGGGAAGGGCACGCCGGCATCGGGCATCACTCGAACGGCCAGAGTGGCTGTCTGTTTGGGGACCAGACGCTGGACAGTAACGGAAAGTGCGTTCCACCCACCTCATCAGGCGATCCTGAGAGCAGGCGCGTCAACTATCGATATGGCGCTTTCTCGACGAACGACGTGCACGGCGGTATCAGTTTTCGACACAATCTTGTGAACAAAGAGGGGCAGACCACCCGGGACTGGTCGGCCGGACTCGAATACCAGCGCCAATTCAGCACCGATCCCGATCTCAAGCCCGTCTACACGCAGAACCGTCTCAATGCCAGTCTCGCGATGTCATGGAAGGATCTCCTATGGACAAGCAGGCTAAGGGCAGAGATGGCCGTGGGCATCGCGATGGATCGACCGCTGAAGAAGGTCGCGCGGTGGAGCTTCAATCCTCAAGTCGCATGGTTTCCCTGGAGTCAATCTGGACTCGGGCTATTCGTGCGCCTCTACCACGGTCAGGACTACTACAACATTCGATTCGCCGACAACATTCCTCACCGCCTGCAGGTGGGAGTGGAGTTCGAACAGGACGGCTTCCTGAAGTTCAAACCTCGATAGGTCCCAGGTCCTTCACGTGCGCAATCTTTATCAATCACACAGGGACCTGACTCATGGCGCCTGACCCGTCACGAATTCGGACGGCTGAGCGCGGCAG
>Ga0134121_10000597_pt1 | contig 40054 bp, 43 predicted proteins | sample KB301_FD_96463 | JGI IMG/M metagenome (GOLD analysis project Ga0134121, IMG submission 96463) | Terrestrial soil microbial communities without Nitrogen fertilizer from Kellogg Biological Station, Michigan, USA - KB3-0-1 | ecosystem: Environmental > Terrestrial > Soil > Unclassified ...
ATGAGCAGGTACGAGCAGAGACCGACCCCCTCCCAGCCGACGAACAGGACCGGCAGGCTGCCGCCCAGAACGAGCACCAGCATCATCCCCATGAACAGGTTCAGGTACGCGAAGAAGCGGGCGAACCCCGCGCGGTCCTCGTGCTCCATGTAGCCGATGGAGTAGAGGTGGATCAGGAACCCGACGCCGGTGACGACCAGCAGCATTACGGCCGACAGCGGGTCGAGCACGTACGACCAGGCGATGGAGACGGCGCGGCCGTCTTTCCCCGGGCCGAGGGGCATCCAGTCGTAGAGCGTCTGGGTCACCCGCCGCGCCTCGTGGTCGATGGCCAGGCCCGGCGTGACATGACCGTCAGAAGCGGTTGCGCCGCTGGACTCGGGCAGCTGTCCCAGCGACGCGACGGCGCCGAGCGAGACGACGAACGACAACAGCACCGCGGCGCAGGCGATCCAGCCGACCCCCTTGCGCGGCAGCACGCGCGGACCGAGCAGCCCGTTCAGTGCGAACCCGGCGAACGGGAAGAGAGGGATGAGCCAGAGCAGGCGGATCATTCCTTCATCAGCCGCACGTCATCCACCTTGATGCTGTCGAAATGCCGGTAGAGCGCGAGGACGATCGCCAGCCCGACGGCCACCTCCCCCGCCGCGACGGCGATGGTGAACACGCCGAAGACCTGGCCTGTGAGGTGCTGGTGCTGGCGGCTGAAGGCGATGAGGTTCAGGTTGGCGGCGTTCATCATCAGCTCGATCGACATCAGGATGATGATGGCGTTGCGGCGCGTCAGGACGCCGAGGATGCCGATGCCGAAGAGCAGCAGGCTCAGCACCAGCACGTGGCCGGGCGGGACCGGCATCGGGCTCATCGCTCCTCCCGCCCGACGTCCCGCCCCTCGCGCCCGAGATCGCGCGCCAGCACGATGGCGGCGACCATGGCGACCAGGAGCAAAAGCGAGGCGATCTCGAACGGCAGCAGCGCGTCGGTGAACAGGGCCGCTCCGACCGCCTCGAGATTGCCGACGCTTGCGTCCGTCGCGGCGCCGGGCTGGACATCCATCCAGTGTCCGCGCCGGGCCAGGACGAGCATGGCCCCGATGGCGAGGAGACCCGTCCCCGCCTGCAGGATGGTGCGCGGCCGCGGCCGCCACACCGACCGCTCGCGCAGGTTCACGAGCAGGATGACGAACAGGAACAGCACCATGATCCCGCCCGCATACACCAGCACCTGCACCGCCGCCACGAACTCGGCGTGCAGCAGGACGTACAGGCCGGCGATCGCCAGGAACGAGGTGACCAGGCCGATGGCGGAGTGGATCGGGCTGCGCGACACGATGACCTGGAGCCCGGCCAGGACGGCCACGGCGCCGAAGGCGTAGAAGACGATCGCGGCGGCGGTCAGGCGCTACTCCTCGTACCGGACCGGCGTCGCGCCGTCCAGGAGCTTCTTCAACGGGGCGACGAACGGCTCGCGGCGGTAATCGGCGAGCTCGTAGTCGTGCGACATGTAGATGGCCGTCAGGGGCTTCGTCGGGCAGGGATCGACGCACAGGCCGCAGAAGCAGCAGCGCTCCAGGCTGATCTCGAACGAGACGAGGCGCTTCCCCTTCCCCTCGGGGTTCTTCTCCGAGACGATGTGGATGCAGTTGTCCGGGCAGACGATCTCGCACAGATGGCAGGCGATGCACAGCTCCTGGCCGGTCGCCGGGTCGTAGCGCAGCCGTGGCGCCCCGCGGAAGCGCGGCGACAGCGCGACCGTTTCACGCGGGTACTCGACGGTCACGTGCGGCCGGAACTGGTTCTTGAGGGTGGTCCAGAGACCGACCCACAGCTCGGTGAGCAGCAGCGAGCGCAGCCAGCCGTTCACGACGTCCCTCCGGACCGGAGGAGCAGCACCAGCCCCGTGAGCAGCACGTTGGCGATCGACATCGGCAGCAGCCACTTCCACCCGAGATCCATGAGCTGGTCGTAGCGGTAGCGCGGGTAGGTGCCGCGGAACCAGATGTAGGCGAACAGGAAGAAGGACACCTTGATCCCGAACCAGAAGGCGCCCGAGAGCTGCGGCACCTGCGCCGAGGCGACGCCGAAGAGATCGGCGATGCCGATGCCATAGCCGAGGAAGGCGCCGAGGAGCGCACCGACGAAGAGGAACCGCATCCCGCCCCCGACCCGCTGATCGACCAGCCAGCCGCAGAAGGCCCCGAGCGCGAGCGGCACGAGGAGGATCCAGCCGTTCTCCAGCCAGTCGAGATCGCGGACGTTCGGGAAGGGGCGCAGCCAGCCGCCGAAGAAGGCGACCGTCACCAGCGCCGAGACGACGATCATGTTGGTGTACTCGGCGAGGAAGAAGAACGCGAACTTCATCCCGGAGTACTCGGTGTGGAAGCCGGCGACCAGCTCCGCCTCGGCCTCGGGCAGATCGAACGGGATGCGGTTGGTTTCCGCCACCGCCGACACGAAGTAGCAGAAAAAGCCCAGGAGCTGCGGGAACACGAACCACCAGCCCGCCTGCTTCTGCGCCTCGACGAGACCGACGAGCGACGCCGTGCCGGCCACCATCATGACGCCGACCAGCGCGAAGCCCAGCGGCAGCTCGTAGGAGATCATCTGCGCGCACGATCGCAGCGCCCCGAGCAGCGAGTACTTGCTGTTCGAGGCCCAGCCGCCGAGCAGGATGCCGTAGATGCCGAGCGACCCGACCGCGAGCAGGAACAGCACGCCGATGTCGAGGTCGGCGATGTACGGCTTCACTTCGTACCCGAACAGGTGAAAGGGCACGCCGCCGACCGGGATCACCGCCAGCGCCAGGAGGGCCGGCACGACGCTGACGATGGGCGCCAGCGTGAAGAGGAAGCGGTCGGCGCGCTCCGGGACGGTGTCCTCCTTGATCAGCAGCTTGACGGCGTCGGCGATCGGCTGCAGCAGGCCGTGCCAGCCGACGCGGCGCGGCGCCAGTCGCGCCTGCATGAACCCGAGCACCTTGCGCTCGACGAGCTGGAGATACGCGATCAGGAGCGGAATGAGCAGCACCGCCAGGATCACCTGGAGCGAGGGGATGACCACCTGCTCGACCAGCGACGTCTCCATCAGCGGTCGCAGTCCCCGAGGACGATGTCGATCGAGCCGATCACCGCCACGACGTCGGCCACGAGACGACCGCGGCACATGGTCTCGAGCGCCTGGAGATTGGCGAAGGAAGGCGCCCGGAAACGGACGCGGTACGGCATCTCCCCTCCCTCCGAGACGACGTAGAAGCCCTGCTCGCCGCGCGGGCTCTCGACCGCGTGGTACACCTCGCCCTGCGGCGGCTTGATGTACTTCGGCACCTTCGCCCGCACCTCGCCGTCCGGCATCCGGTCGAGCGCCTGCGCGATGATGCGGCACGACTGGCGCATCTCCTCCATGCGCACCAGGTACCGATCGTAGGTGTCGCCCTCCTGTCCCAGCGGGATGTCGAACTGGAACTCCGGATAGGCGGAATAGGGCGTCGCCTTGCGCACGTCGTACGACACTCCCGAGGCGCGCAGCGGCGGCCCGCTCACGCCCAGCGCCACCGCCTGCTGCGCGCTGAGCAGTCCGACCCCCTTCGTGCGCGCGACGAAGATGCGGTTCTTCGTCAGGAGGTCTTCGTACTCCTTCATCCGGCCCGGGAAGATCTTCAGGAAGTGGCGCACGCGCGCCAGCCAGTCGCGCGGCGCGTCCTCGAGGAACCCGCCGATGCGCATCGAGTTGGTCGTGAGCCGCGCACCGCAGAAGGCCTCGAACAGGTCGAGGATCAGCTCCCGCTCGCGGAAGGTGTAGAAGAAAACACTCATCGCACCGAGGTCGAGGCCGTGGGTCCCGAGCCAGAGCAGGTGCGAGGCGATGCGCTGCAGCTCCGCCAGGACGACGCGCAGGTATTCGGCGCGCGGCGGCGGCGTCACCCCCATCAGGCGCTCCACCGCGCCGCACCAGCCGAAATTCTCGGAGACCGCGGCGACGTAGTCGAGCCGATCGGTGAGCGGCTCGATCATCGCGTAGGTGCGGTGCTCCGAGAGCTTCTCGACGCCGCGGTGCAGGTAACCGATCACCGGCCGCATTCCGGCGATGGTCTCGCCGTCGAGGTGCAGGATGAGCCGCAGCACCCCGTGGGTGGAGGGGTGCTGCGGCCCCATGTTGATCTCCATCTCCTCGGTGCGCAGCATCGCTATCCCCGTCCGACGCCGGTCTTCTCCACTTCCTTCTTCCAGCCGAAGCCGCGGATCGGCGCCTTGTCGTCGTTGTAGACGTGCTCGGCCGTGACCACCTCGCGGTACTGCACGTGGTCGCGCGGGTGGCCCTCGAGCGGGTATTCCTTGCGCAGCGGATGGCCCACCCAGTCGTCGGGCATCAGGATGCGCGTCAGGTCGGGATGTCCCTGGAAGCGGATCCCGAACAGGTCGAACACCTCGCGCTCCTGCCAGTTCGCCGCCGGCCACACGCCGCAGGCGGTCGGGGCCGCCTCCCCTTCGGCGAGATCGATCTTGACCGCGAGCCGCTGGCGCTTCGTCGTCGAGTAGAGGTGGTAGACGAGATCGAACGGGCGCTCCCGCTTCGGCCAGTGCACCGCGGTGACGCTGCTGAGGAAATCGAAGCGCAGCTCGGGGCGATCGCGCAGCAGCGTCAGCCCCTCGAGAAGCGCGCCCGGGGCCAGGCGCACGATCGGCGGCGTCGCCGCCGCCTGCACCTCGAGGACGGCTTCGCCCAGCGCCTGCTGCAGCGCGACGATGGCCGGAGGTCCGGGTGCAATCGCCTCGGCCATGGCGCTACGCTCCTCCTAGGCGCTCGCCCGGCGGGCGATCGTCATCTTCGCGATCTTGTCCTGCAGGCGCAGGAACCCGTAGAGCAGCGCCTCGGGCCGGGGCGGGCAGCCGGGGATGTAGACGTCCACCGGGACGATCCGATCGACGCCCTGCACGACGCTGTAGGTCGGGAAGGGGCCGCCGCAGGTGGCGCACGCGCCCATCGAGATGACCCACTTCGGCTCGGGCATCTGCTCGTAGAGGCGCTTGATGACCGGCGCCATCTTCTCGCACACGGTGCCGGCGACGATCATCACGTCCGACTGGCGCGGCGTGGCGCGGAACACCCCGGCGCCGAAGCGGTCGATGTCGTAGCGCGAGGCGACCGTCGCCATCATCTCGATGGCGCAGCACGCCAGTCCGAACGACATCGGCCACAGGGCCGACTTGCGCGCCCAGTTGAACAGCGAGTCGACGGTCGTCGTCAGGATGTTCGGCTCGAAGCGGTCTTCGATCAGACCCATTCGAGGGCCCCCTTCTTCCAGGCGTAGGCGTAGCCGAGGAGCAGGATGCCGAGGAAGACCAGCATGGCGGCGAAGCCGAAGGACCCGAGCGCTTTGAAGCGCACCGCCCACGGGAACAGGAAGATGGCCTCGACGTCGAAGACGACGAAGAGGACCGCCAGCAGGTAGAAGCGGATCGGGATGCGGCCGCGGGCTTCCCCGGACGGGGGGACGCCGCATTCGTACGCTTCCCCCTTCGCTTCGTTCCGGCTGCCGCCACCGGGCCTCAGGGCCGCGGCGATCAGCAGGGTCGCCGCCGGGAACAACGCAGCGAGCAGCAGGAGGACCAGGATCGGCGCGTACTCGACCACGTCACGGGAATTTATCACGCCCGCGGGATCATAGGGCCAAAGGAACTCGGACGGCTCCTAGGGCGCGGCGTACTGCAGGACGCGCCGGGCGTAGTCGGTCGTGCCGGGGGCCCGGTCGGCGACGCGCTCCGGACCTTCGTTGTAGGCGGCGAGCGCCTGCGACAGGTCGTCGAAGCGGTTGAGCAGCTTGGTCAGGTAATGGGTCCCCAGCCGGATGTTCACCGACGGGTCGCGCAGCTGGCTCTCCTCGCCGGTCCACGGCAGGCGCAGCTCGCGGGCCACCTCCTCGGCGGTGGAGGGCAGGAGCTGCATCAACCCGACCGCCCCCGAGTCGGACGTGGCGTTGACGTCGAAGTTGCTCTCGATGCGGATGACCGCGAGGATGGTCTCCGGCGGCACGTCGTAGCGGATCGCCGCGTCGCCGATGGCGTCCACCATCTCCTGGTAGGTGGAGCGCGGCAGCTTCAACCGCACCGCCTCGAGATTGTCGCGCAGCAGGAGCGCCGTCCGGAGCTTCAGCGCCTCCTCCTGCAGGTGGCGGATCTTGATCTGCTGCACGGCGACGGTGGTGTTCGCGGCGCTCTTGCTCTCGCGCTGCATCTCGTAGCGCAGCCCGACCACGAAGCCCGCTGCGACGAGCAGGATGACGGCGAGGGTGCGGGCGTAGAACTTCATCGCGCCGTCCCGTCCCCGGGGAAGGAAACCTGGATCGTGTCCCCCACCTTGAGGCCTTCGCGGCTGGCGGCCCCCGCCTTCAGCTCGATCGTGTAGCGGGACATGCGCGGCGTGCCGTACGAGGGGCACGGATCGGCCTTGCAGGGCGGCGCCGTCTCGATGTGCAGCACCGCGAACGCGTCGTCCATCCAGATGATGTCGAGCGGCACGAGCGTGTTCTTCATCCAGAACGGGTGCATCCCGGCCTCCGGATAGACGAAGACCATCCCCTCGGTGTCCTTCACCTCGCGCTGGAACATGTAGCCGTACATCTCGCGCTCCGGCGTGTCGGCGATCACCGCGACGATGGAGCGTCCACTCGGCAGCTTCACGACGGCGCGCCCGGCATTGGCGAAGGCGCGCGCCGCGTCCTCCGGCTTGTAGGCGAATGCGGCCTCGCCGCGCGCCGCGCCGGTCTCTCCCGTTTCGGTCCCCGCCATTCCGGTCCGGCAAGCGAGCAGACAGACCACGAGGGCCAGTCCGGCCGCGGCAAAGATCCTGCCTGGGTTCCCGTGAAGCATGCGGGGTTCCTCCAGGTGGTACGAGGGATGATGCGAATGAAGGAGTGGCACTCTATCCCACCCCGGAGGATGGGTCAAGCGGGCGGCAGCCCGGGCGACGCGCAACGTTATACTTGCGCTCTTCCATGCGCATCGGCATCAACGGACTGGGACGCATCGGCCGCGGCTTCCTGCGGCGCACGCTCGGGGATCCCGGGATCGAGGTCGCGGCGGTCAACGACGTCGCCGGCCCGCCGATCCTCGCTCACTTGATGAAGCACGACTCCCTCTACGGGCGACTGGACGCCGAGGTCGAGGCGCGCGATGGGGCGCTCTCGATCGGCGGGCGGACCATCCCCTGCACAGGGGAAAGCGAGCCGGGAGCGATCCCCTGGCAGCGGGCCGGAGTGGACATCGTCCTCGAATGCACCGGCCGGTTCGCCGCGCGCGCCCAGGCGGCCGGGCACCTGCGCGGCGGGGCGCGCCGCGTCGTCATCAGCGCCCCGTCGCCGGACGCGGACTTCACGGTTTGCATGGGCGTCAACGAGGCCGCCCTGGATGCGGAGCGCCACACGGTCGTCTCGAACGCCTCGTGCACGACGAACGCCGTCGCGGTCCTGCTCGACGTGGCGGTGCGCGCCTTCGGGGTCGAGCGCGCCGCGATGACGACGATCCACTGCGTCACCAACAACCAGGCGCTGGTGGATGCGCCGCACCCCGACCCGCGCCGGGCGCGCGGCGCCCTGCCGTCGATGATCCCGACCACGACCTCGGCGGCCGAGGCGGTCGTCGAGGTGCTCCCCGGCCTGCGCGGCCGGCTGCACGCGCTCGCCGTGCGCGTCCCGGTCACGGGCGTGTCCCTCGTCGATCTCACCGTCGGGCTCACCCGCAGCGCGTCAATCGACGAAGCGCGCGCCGCTTATCGTGACGCGGCGCGGGAAAGGCTCGCCGGCATTCTGGGATACTGCGACGAGCCGCTGGTCTCCGCCGATTTCCTGGGAGACCGGCACTCCGCCGTCGTGGACGGACCATTGCTCGCGATCGAAGGCGATCGCTGGCTGAAGCTCTACGCGTGGTACGACAACGAGTGCGGCTACGTCGAGCGCCTCGCCGATCTGGTGCGCCTCATGGCGCGGAAGGGGGCCCGCGGATGACCCGGACACTCTCGGTGCGCGATCTCCCGGCGGCGAAACGCCGGGTCTTCCTGAGAGTCGACTTCAACGTCCCGCTCGAAGGCGAGCGGATCACCGACGACACGCGCGTGCGCGCCGCGCTGCCGACGATCGAGCTGCTGCGCCAGCGGGGATCCTCGGTCGTCCTCGCCTCGCACCTGGGGCGGCCGAAGGGCAAGCCGGTCCCATCGGCCGGCCTGAAGCCGGTCGCCGCGAGGCTCGGCGAGCTCCTCGGGAAGCCGGTGCCGCTCGCCCCCGATTGCGTCGGCCCCGAAACGGAGCGCCTGGCCCGCGCGCTGGGGCCCGGCGACCTCCTGCTGCTCGAGAACCTGCGCTTCCACGCGGAAGAAGAGAAGAACGACGACGGGTTCGCCCGCGCCTTGGCTTTGCTCGGCGAGGCCTACGTGGACGACGCATTCGGGGCGGCGCACCGCGCGCACGCGTCGGTGGCGGCGATCGCGCGGCACCTCAAGCCCGCCGCCGCGGGCCTCCTCATGGAGAGCGAGATCGCCATGCTGTCGCGCCTGAGGGATCGGCCCGACAAGCCGTACGTCGCGCTGCTCGGCGGGGCGAAGGTTTCGGACAAGATCGATCTCATCGAGAACCTGCTGGCGCGCGTCGACGCCATCCTCGTGGGGGGCGCCATGGCCTACACCTTCCTCGAGGCCGCCGGGGTGCCGGTCGGCGGCTCGCGCGTCGAGGCCGATCGCGTCGACGCCGCGCGCGAGACCACGGCGCGGGCGAAGGCGCGCGGCGTGCGCCTGCTGCTGCCGATCGACCACGTGGTCGCCCAGGGTCCCCAGGCGGGGCTGCCGCACACGACAACCGACGGCGCGGCGATCCCCGACGGCCAGGTCGGGCTCGACGTCGGACCGAAGACGCGCGCCGCATTCGCCGCGGAGATCGCCCGGGCGAAGACCGTCTTCTGGAACGGCCCGCTCGGGCTCTTCGAGGTCCCGCCCTACGACCAGGGGACGCTGGCCGCGGCGCGCGCGATCGCCGAAGCCCGGTGCTTCAGCGTCGTCGGTGGAGGCGATTCGGTTGCGGCGGTCACGCGGCTCGGCCTCGCCGACCGGTTCTCGCACGTCTCGACCGGCGGGGGCGCGTCGCTCGAATTCCTGTCCGGTCTCGAGCTCCCGGGCGTCGCGGCGCTCGACACCGTCACGGACCGCTCATGAGCGGCGGCGGAAAGTCCGGCGCGGCTGCGGGACGCCGTCCGTTCGTCGTCGGCAACTGGAAGATGCAGCTGCCGGTGTCCGCCGCAGCGGAAATCGCGCGCGCCATCGCGCGGACCCTGCCGCCGCTGCCGGACCGGGACGTGGCGGTGGCTCCGTCGTTCCCGGCGCTGCTCCCGGTGGCGGAGGCGCTGCGCGGCTCCCCGGTGCAGCTCGCGGCGCAGGATCTCTTCTGGAAGGACGACGGCCCCTTCACCGGCGAAGTCTCAGGTCCGATGCTCGTGGAGACGGGCGCCCGCGCCGTCATCGTCGGGCACTCCGAGCGCCGCCAGCACCTCGGCGAGACCGACGCGATGGTCGGCCTCAAGACCTGGGCGGCGCTGCGGGCCGGGCTCGTGCCGATCGTCTGCGTCGGCGAGCAGCAGGACGACCGGGACGGCCAGCGCCACGAGAGCATCGTGCGGGACATGCTCCTGCACACGCTCGAGAGCCTCCCTCGAGAAGCCGCGGAGACCCTCGTCATCGGCTACGAACCCGTCTGGGCCATCGGGACCGGCTGCTCCGCCACCGCCGCCGACGCCTCCGAGATGCATGCGTGCCTGCGTGAGGCGCTCAAGACCCTCTTCGGTGCGACCGCCTCCCGCATCCGCATCGTCTACGGCGGCAGCGTCACCGAGCAGAACATCGACGAGCTGATGGCGCAGCCCGACGTGGACGGGGTCCTGGTCGGGGGCGCGTCGCTTCGGGCCGATTCCTTCGTCCGCATCGCCGCGTTCGGCGCCCCCTCCCGGTAATCGGACCGGCTCCCCGGGGGGCCCCCCGGGTTCCGGGGTTGGCCGGGATTCAGGGGTTCGGGGTTGCCATGGCGCACCCGGTCGCGCTACGATGCGCGTTCTTCGCGGAGTCTCCAAAGTGCTCGAAGTCCTGCTTTACGTCATTCACGGCATCGTGTGCCTGGTCCTCATCCTCGTCGTCCTGCTGCAGAGCGGGAAGGCGGCGGATCTGGCCGGCGCGTTCGGCGGCGGCGGCAGCCAGACGGCTCTCGGCAGCCGCGGCGCCGCCACCGTCCTCTCCAAGGCCACGTCGATCTGCGCCATCGTCTTCATGTTGTCGTCGCTCGGGCTGGCGATCCTCGGGTCGCGCAGCGGCGGCTCGGTGCTCGAGCAGGTGCCCCTCCCGGCGGCGCCGGCCGAGGCTCCGTCTGCGGCCCCCGCCGCGCCGGCGGCGAACCCGCCCGCGACGGCCCCGGCTCCCCAGGGATCAGCGGCCCCGGCGGAAGGACAGCCGGCCCCGTCAGGCTCCGATCAGAAGCCTCAGGACAAGCCGGCCGGGGGCGGACAGTAAGCGGGATTTGAACCGGCGCTCCCGGCGCCGGCCTGGATTCAGTGCCGGAGTGGTGGAATTGGCAGACACATCATCTTGAGGGGGTGACGCCCAAAAGGCATGCGGGTTCAAATCCCGCCTCCGGCACCAGCCTTCCCCTCACCCGCGCCAACGCCGAACGCGGGAGCCCGACCCTTCGGACGTTATTCCTCTTCGTCCTCGTCGTCCTCGAGCAGCGCTTCGACCTCGTCCGGGTCGAGCCGCTCGAGCACCTTCTTGACGCGCAGCAGGTTGTCCACTTCGCTGGTGTAGCGGCCGGTGCCGCGGCCCTTCATCAGGGTCATCGCCTCGTCGATCGCCGCCAGCAGTTCTTCCACGGTGCTCTGCATCGGAGTCCTCCGCGCCACGTCCCCGGGGGCCGCTGCGGCCGTCCCGGCGGCGCTCTCGTGTTCCGTCAGTGTCCTTCGGCTTCGAGGAAGCGTTCCGCGTCGATGGCGGCCATGCAGCCGCTGCCCGCCGCGGTGATCGCCTGGCGGTAGACGTGGTCCTGGCAGTCCCCCGCCGCGAACACGCCCGGGACGTTGGTGCGGCTTCCCCCCTTGGTGGTGATGTAACCGGCCTTGTCCATGTCGATCTGGCCGGCGAAGATTTTCGTGTTGGGGACGTGGCCGATGGCCACGAAGACGCCATCCACCTTCTTCTCGGTCAGCGCCCCGGTCTTCAGATTCTGCAGCCGCACCCCTTCCACTTTCTGGGCGCCCAGGACTTCCGCGATGGTGGAGTCCCAGATGAATTCGATCTTCTTGTTCTTGAAGGCCCGGTCCTGCATGATTTTCGACGCGCGCAGGCTGTCGCGCCGGTGCACGATGGTCACCTTGCTCGCGAACTTCGTCAGGAAGGTGCCTTCTTCGATGGCCGAATCCCCGCCCCCGACGACCATCAGCTCCCGCTCCTTGAAGAAGAAGCCGTCGCAGGTGGCGCAGGTGGACACGCCGCGGCCCAGCAGGCGCCGCTCGGATTCGAGACCCAGCATGCGGGCCGAGGCGCCCGAGGCGATGATCAGGGTCTTCGTGCGGATCGCCCGGGCGTGGTCGAGCATCAGGGTGAACGGTCGCTTGCCGAGGTCCGCGTCGGTGGCGGCGCCGGCCAGGTACTCGGTGCCGAAGCGCTGGGCCTGGCGGCGCATGTGCTCGATGAGCTGCGGCCCGAGAATCCCCTCCGGGAACCCCGGGAAATTCTCCACCTCGGTCGTGAGGCTCAGCTGTCCGCCCGCTTCGTGTCCGTCCACCAGGAGCGGCTTGAGATTGGCGCGCGCGGTGTAGACGGCGGCCGTCAGCCCGGCGCAGCCGGAGCCGAGGATCACCACGTCACGGACATCACTGCTGTCGGACACGATCTCCCCCTGGGGTGCGCGCAACGTCTTCGCGCGCGAGGCGTGGGACGAAGTTGAAGGAACGGCGGAGATGATAACAGAAGGAACTTCGGCCGGCTTCCAGCCGGGCTAGGCCCACCGGCCGTCCCGCAGTCCCTTGCGGATGCGGTCGGAGCAGATCGCCACGAGGCGCGGGTCGGGGCCGAGGTGCCGCGCGATGCGGATGTCGAGACCGGGATGCCGCTCGCGCGCCATCACGATGTGCTCGGGCAGGTCGCGTCCGACGTGGCCGTCGAGGTAGGTCGAGAACGGCACGAAGAGGATGCGGCCGGCCCCCTGCCCCACCGCGCGGTCGATCGCCGTCTGGATGTCGGGCTGGTTCAGCTCGAGGAAGCACGGCTCGACGACGAAGCCCCGGAAGCGCCGGCGCAGCGAGGCGACCACGTCAGCGAGCACCTTCACCGCTTCGGTGGCGCGGCTGCCGTGGCCGATGACCAGGATGCCCGTGCGGGGCGGGGGCAACTTCTTCGTGGCTTTGGGACCCGCGGCCCGTGGACTCATCGGCCCGCCTCCGGCGACGCCGATCGCGGGTCGCGCACAATCGCTTCGCGCGGCCCCGCGGGGGTCGCGACCATGACCTTCTTTCCCGGCACGGCGTCCTCGTCGCGCACGTAGGCGAGGGCAAGCACCCGGCTCGCCCCTTCCGGAAGGACGACGCTGCTGGTGACGACGCCGATGCTCTCGCCTGCGGCTGAGACCTGGGCCCCCTCGGGAAACGGCATCGCCTGCGCAGCCCCGGCCGCGGCCGTCCCTTCCGACTCCAGCCGGACGAGCAGCCGGGCGACCTTCCTGTAGGTGTTCAGCCGGGCGATCACTTCCTGTCCCACGTAGCACCCCTTGGAGAGCGAGATCGCCTCATCGAGCCGCGCCTCCCATGGATTGCGTTCTTCGGTCAGCTCCCGTCCGGCCAAAGGCATCCCGGCCTCGAGCCGCAGCGCTTCGATGGTCTCCGGGGACGCGACCTGGAGCCGACCTCCTGCCGCCGCCAGCAACCGCGACCGTGCCGCCTCGACCGCGCCATGCGGGAGATTCAGCAGCCAGGCGTCGCCGGCCAGGGGGAAGGTGCGCACCAGGAGCGCCGCGGTTCCGTTCAGCCCCACCTCGGCCGCGCCGTGGCGCTCGAGGCCGGCCGCCTGCGGGAAAACGGCCGCGACGATGGCCAGGGCTTGCGGGCCGCAGACGGCGAGCGTGGTGTGCGACGCGCGCCGGTCCTCGACCTGCACCTCCTCGCGGAAGGTGTAGCGGTCGATCCACTCGCGGAGAGCCTCGGCTCGATCCGTCTCCACGAGGAGTTGCAGCTCACCCGGCAGACGGTGCACCGTGACGAGGGCGAGGATGCGGCCCTTGGCCGTGGTGAAGACGGTCGGAGCCCCGCCGCCTTCCCGGATCGCCTTGATGTCGTTGGTGCTCAGGCGGTGCAGCAGGTCCACGGCATCCTTGCCGGTGACGCGCAGCGCCGCGACGGCGAACGGTTCGGCGAGCACGGCGTCGTGGTGCGCCGCGCGGTAGTCCGCGGCCGCGGCGACTCCGCCCGCCGCGGAGGCCACGGCCCGGCTCATGCCGCGAACTCGACCGGCACGCGGCGCGGCAGGATGCCGGCGTCGGCGCCGCGGCCGAGGAAGGTCTCGATGGCGCGCCTCCCGGTCGGTCCGTAGTCGAGCGTGTAGTCGTTGACGTACATGCCGACGAAGCGATCGGCCAGGTCGCGCGGCAGGCCGCGTCCGAAATCGAGGGCGTAGGTGAGCGCCGGGTCCCGGTGACGCAGCCCGTGCTCAATGCTCTCCTGGAGCAGCCGCCGCACCCGGCCGATCACCTCCGGGCCCAGATCCTTGCGCACCGCGTTGCCTCCGAGCGGCAGCGGCAGGCCGGTCTCCTCTTTCCACCAGGCGCCGAGGTCGAGAATCTTGTGCAGCCCTTCGCCTTTCCAGGTGAGCTGCCCCTCGTGGATGAGGAGCCCGGCGTCGGCCCCCCCCGTCTTCACGAGCGGCAGAATCTGGTCGAACGGCACCACCTTCGTCGCGACTTCGCCGAGGGCGAGGCGCAGCGCCAGCGCCGCCGAGGTGAGGGTGCCGGGGATGGCGATGGTCCGGCGCTTCACCTCGTCGATGGACAAGGGCTCGCGCGCCACGATCATCGGCCCGTAGCCGTCCCCCATGCTGGCGCCGCACGGCAGGAGGGCGTAGCGGTCCGCGAGATACGCGTAAGCGTGGATGGACACGGCGGTGACCTCGATGGCGCCGTCGAGCGCCATGCGGTTCAGCGACTCGATGTCCTTCAGCACCTGCACCACCTCCCACCCGTCGGGCACCGGCACCTCTCCCGAAGCGATCCCATGGAACATGAACGCGTCGTCGGGGTCGGGGCTGTGGCCGATCTGGATGGTGCGGCGCTGGGTCGGGCCGTGCATCGGACCCTCCATTGAAACCGCACATTATAGGGAAATCGTCCGGCGGTGGATATGATAGGCGCGGCTCGCGCCGCAAGGGCGGAAACGGCCCGGCGGCGCGGGAAAAGGCCCCGGAAGCAGAGCCCTCATGACCGACCCGAAACCGGCGCGCCAGGCGCTCCAGGCCATCCTGGCCCTCCCCGACGAGGCCATCGACCTCGGGCAGGCGGCCCTGCTGATCGCCCGGCAGGAGTACCCCGACCTAGAGGTGGGACGGTACCTGTCGATCCTGGACGACATGGGGGCGGAGGTGCAGCGGCGGCTGCGCGGCGGGGAGGGGCCGATGAGCCGCATCGGTCACCTCAACCGCTTCCTCTTCGATGACCTGGGCTTCCGCGGCAATGTCGAGCAGTACGACGACCCGCGCAATTCCTTCCTCAACGACGTGCTCGATCGGCGCGTCGGGATCCCGATCAGCCTCTCGACCGTCTACCTCGAGGTGGGACGCCGCTGCGGCTGCCCGCTCGACGGCGTGTCGTTCCCCGGGCACTTCCTGGTCCGCTGGCGCGACCGCGACGACGCGGGCGAGATCCTGCTCGATCCGTTCCACCGCGGCCGGGTGCTGACCGAGGAGGAGTGCCGGCGGCGCCTGCTCGAGCAGTTCGGCGGCCGGGTGTCGTTCCGGCGGGAGTTCCTGCGCCGCGCCCGCACCCGCGACATCCTGGAGCGGACGCTGGTCAACCTCAAGCTCCTGTACGAGAAGGACCACGACTACCATCGCGCCCTCATGGCGCAGGACTCGCTCGTCTTCCTCTCCCCCGACGATGCCGGACGGCTGCGCGATCGCGGGCTCCTCTATTTCAGACTGGCCTGCTTCGGGCAGGCCCGCGCCGACCTGGAGCACTACCTCGAGGTCGCGCCGGGCGCGGCCGACAGCGACGCCCTGCGCCGGCAGATGCCGAAGCTGCGCTCGCTGTCGCCGGTGATGAACTGAGTCCGGAGCCTCCCGCCGGGCGAGAGTCGTCCGGCCCGCACGGAGCCCTCGACGCCTTCTTCGGGCCCGGCGGTCCGCTCACCCGGGTCCTCGACGACTACGAGCCGCGTCCCGAGCAGGCCGCGATGGCCCGCGGCGTCGCCGACAGCCTCGCCCGGGGCCGGCACCTCCTGGTCGAAGCGGGGACCGGCGTCGGAAAGTCGCTCGCCTATCTCGTTCCCGCCATCCTGCACGCCGCCGGGCGGACCGAGGACCCGGCGCGGCGCGTCATCGTCTCCACCTTCACCCGCGCCCTGCAGGAACAGCTGGCGCGCAAGGACCTGCCGTTCCTGGAACGGGCCTTCGAGAAGGAGGGGATCGCCTTCCGCCACGCCCTCCTGATGGGGTCGGAGAACTATCTCTGCGTGCAGCGCCTGGCGCAGGCGCGGCGCGACTCCGCGGAGGACGCGTTCGAGGCGCTCGAGCAGTACGCCGAGAGCGCCGTCTCCGGCCTGCGCTCCGAGATTCCCTTTTCACTGCCCGAGGGGACCTGGAGCCGGGTGCGGCGCGAGCGCGAGGTCTGTCTCGGCTCGCGCGGCCCTTTCTGGGAGCGCTGCCTGTACCGGCGCGATCTGCAGCGCGCCCGCGAGGCGGAGATCCTGGTCGTGAACCACGCGCTGTTCTTCCTCGACCTCGCGAGCGGCGGCCGCGTGCTGCCGCCGCACGGGGTGGTGATCCTCGACGAGGCGCACCGCGCCGAGGAGGCGGCGAGCGGCCAGCTCGGAGCGCGGCTCGGCCCCGGCTCGGTCGAGCGCCTGCTGCGCGACATCCTGCCGGCGGCGCGCGGCCGGCGCGCGCCGCGCGATCCCTCCCGCGAGCCGCCCCGCCGCCGCGCCGCGCGGGACGCCGCGGCGCTGGGAGGGATGCGGCTCGTGAGCGCGGTGCGGCACGTCGAGAGCGAATCGGCCGGCTATTTCGAGGCCGCGCAGCGCGTGGCGCGCCAGCTCGCCGAACGGGACGGCCCCGCCGCGGTGCGTCTCCCCGCCGGAGCGCTCGATCGGCGCGGCATCGCGGCCTCGTTCACCGATCTCGAGGAGGCGCTCGAGGGAGCGGCCGCGGCCTCCGACGACCTGTTCGACCGCGGCCAGTTCGAGGGGCTGCGACAGCGCGCCTCCGACCTGCGCTCGCGCCTGGAGCAGTTCACCACCCAGCCGCAGGCGGACGCGGTGTACTGGATCGAGACGCGCGGCGGCGCCCGGGAGACGATCGACCTCGCCTTCTCACCGGTCGAAGTCGGGCCGATCCTCCGTCACCTTCTCTTCGAGTCGAACCGCACCGTCATCCTGACCTCGGCCACGATGACGGTCGGCGGGTCGTTCGCGCACGCGCGCGAACGCCTGGGGGTCACGGCCTCCGGCACCCTCGCGCTCGGCTCCCCTTTCGACTATCGCCGCCAGGCCCTGCTCTACGTGCCGGAGGAGCTGCCCGACCCCGGATCCGATGCGCGCGGCTGGGTGGACGCGGTCAGCGCCGAATGCCGGCGCGCGATCGAAGCCTCCGACGGAGGCGCGCTCCTCCTCTTCACTTCGTACGCGCTGCTCGATCGGGTGCACCGCGACCTGGCCGCCGACGAGGGGATGCGCACGCGGCCGCTGCTGAAGCACGCGCCCGACGGCACCGCGACCGACCTGCTCGAGCGCTTCCGCGCTTCGCGCCGCGCCGTGCTCCTCGGCGCGCTCACCTTCTGGCAGGGTGTGGATGTCCCGGGCGAGGCGCTTCGACTGGTGGTGGTGACCCGGTTGCCGTTCGAGGTCCCCGATCACCCGCTGACCAGGGCGCGCGCCGCCGCCATCACGGCGCGCGGCGGGGATGCGTTCCAGGACGACAGCCTGCCCGAGGCGATCCTGACCTTCCGCCAGGGATTCGGCCGTCTCATCCGGTCGCGCCGCGATTACGGCTGCGTGGCGGTCCTCGATCCGCGGCTGAAGAGCCGCGCCTACGGGGCCCGCTTCCTCGAATCGATCCCGCCGTGCCCGGTCACCTCGTCGATCGACGAGGTGGCGCGCTTCTACGCCCGCTTCGGCGCCGGCAAGGCCTGAACGTCAGGAGATGCGGCGGTCGCGGCCGCGCCAGAACGGCTCGCGGAGCTGCTTCTTGTCGATCTTCCCGGAGCCGGTGCGCGGCAGCGCCTCGACGAGATCGATCGTCCGCGGGCACTTGTAGCCGGCGATGCGCTCGCGACAGAAGTCGCGCAACGCTGCCGCCTCGGCCGGTGCGGTCCCCGGCTGCAGCACGACGGCGGCGCGCACCGCCTCGCCGAACCGGTCGTCGGGGACGGCGAACACCGCCGCCTCGCGCACCGCGGGGTGCGCCAGGAGCGCCCGCTCGACCTCGACGCTGTAGACCGTCTCCCCGCCGCTGACGATGACGTCCTTCGCGCGATCCACGAGCTGCACCGAGCCGCGCGCATCGAGGGTGCCGAGGTCGCCGGTGTGGAACCAGCCGCCGAGAAAAGCCTGCGACGTGGCTTCCTGATCCAGCCAGTAACCCGGTGTCACGGTGGCGCCGCGCACGACGACCTCCCCCACCTCGCGGTCGTCCGCGCGCACGTCGGTGAAGGCGGCGGAAGCGGCCGGCTGCACGACGCGCAGCGCGATCCCCGGCGCGGCGCGGCCGGTGCGCCCCAGGCGGCGCCAACGCTCCGGCCCCGGCAGAAGACGCTCGTCTTCGTCCAGGAAGGACAGGGTCAGGAACGGCGACGTCTCGGTGAGGCCGTAGGTCTGCAGGTACTCGCAGCCGAGCGTGGTCTCGATGCGCTCCACGAGAGCCGGGGCGATCGGCGATCCGCCGCTCATCAGCAGGCGCAGCGAGGCCGTGGCTCCGGGCGCAGCCGCCGCGGCGTCGAGGAAATCCGGGATCATCGACGGCACGAGGTTCGTGAGAGTGACGCCGGCGTCGCGCACCAGCGCCACGGCCTCCCGCGCGTCCCAGCGCGGCAGGAACGCGTGGCCGGCGCCGGCCGCCGTGGCCGTGAAGATCGCCCAGGCATCGGCGAGATGGAACATCGGCGCGGCGTGCAGCCAGGTGTCCCGCTCCGAGAACCGCAGCGCTTCGAGCGTCATGGCGGCGTGCGCCTCGAGATTGCCCCGTGTCAGGACGACCCCTTTCGGATCGCCGGTGGTCCCGCTCGTGAAGTAAAGCAGGAAGCCCTCTTCCGGGCCGGCCGGCGGGTCGCGCGGGTCGTCGGGCGAAGGGCTCGCCAGCACCCAGCCGTCGGCGTGGACCAGGTCCGCGGTCGGGAGGAGCGCCGGCGTGCCGAGCAGGAAGCGCGCGCCGCCGCGCTCGAGCACCGCGTCCCGCTCGGCCGGAGCGAGACGCAGGTTCATGGGCACGAGGGCGAGGTCCGCTTTCAGGGCGGCGTAGTACGCGGCGAGGAAGAGATGGCAATTCGGGAAGAAGGCGGCGACGCGGTCGCCCGGCCGCGCTCCCGCCGCGCGCAGGGCCTGCGCCATCCGGTCCTGGATGGCGGCGACGTCCGCATAGCTCCGCTCGAGGCCTCCGCAGCGAAGGAGCATGCCGCCGGGATGGCGCCGGGCGGCTTCGTCGAGCAGGTGTCGGATGTCCACGCGCGGATGTTAGCGGAGACACCGGATGGCGGGAGCGTGTTCTGTCGCAGCGGAGCCGGTGGGCTCAGGCGGCCTCGCGGCGCAGGTCTTCGAGCGCGACGTCGAGGCGCGTGATCTCCAGGACGGCGCGCTCCACCGCCGCATCGAGCCCTTCCAGGCGTCCCTCGCGCGCCTGCTGCTCGAGGTCGAGCAGGGCCCGCGTCGCCCCGGGCGCGCCGAAGTGGGCGACCATGCCCTTGAGGGTGTGGGCCGCGCGGTGCACCGCCAGGGTATCGTTCCGGCCCATCGCGGCGCGCAGCTCCTGCACGAGACCGGGGCAGGTCTGGTGATACAGCGCAACGATCTCGGCGAGCAGCTTCAGATCCCCTTCCAGGCGCTCGAGCAGCTGGGCGCGATCGACGACCCGCTCTTCCGCCCAGCCCGCCGCCGACGGCGCCCGTGACCCCGCTCCGGGCGCGGAGATCACCGCCGCTTCGGTGATCACGGCCGCCGGTCCCGTGACGCGCGTCGCGGCCATGCCGCTTCCCGGGGCGGCCTTCTCCAGGGCGGCGTAGAGGTCGGCCGGCCGCACCGGCTTGCTGACGTAGTCGTCCATGCCGCCTTCCAGGCACCGCTCGCGGTCGCCCTTCATGGCGTGCGCGGTCATCGCGACGATCGGCACGTGCCCGCCACGGGTCTTCTCGCGCTCGCGGATGGCGGCGGTGGCGTCGAGACCGCCCATCTCCGGCATCTGCAGGTCCATGAAAATCACGTCCACCTGCTCGCGCTCGAAGATCTCCAGCGCCTCGCGGCCGTTGGCCGCCAGGAGCACCTCGCAGCCGCGCTTCTCCAGAAGACCGGTGGCGACGCGCCGGTTGACGGCGTTGTCCTCGGCCAAAAGCACCCGGATGCGGCGCCGCTCCTCGCGCAGCGAGTGCCGCGTCACGAGCGGCGCGGCCGCGTCCTGGCCGCGTCCCGGGTCGAGCACGGTCATCAGGGCGTCGAGCAGGTCGGACTGGTTGACCGGCTTGGTGATGTAGCCGTGGATGCCGATCTCGCGGCAGCGGGCGGCGTCGCCGCGGCGTCCCGCGGAGGTCAGGAGCAGGATGGCCGTGCGCCCCTCCGGGTCGTCGCGCCGCAGCCGCTCCGCCGTCTCGAACCCGTCCATCGACGGCATGTTGACGTCGAGCAGGGCGACGCGGAACGGATCCCCCTTGGCGCGCGCCTCCGCGGCGGCGGCGAGGGCCGTCCCTCCCGACTGGAGCGCCAGCGGCCGCAGGCCCCACTGCGTCAGGATCTCCTCGAGGATCCAGCGGTTGGTGCGGTTGTCGTCGGCGACGAGGACCCGCACGCCGGCGAGGCTGACGGCGGTCTCCGGCTCGAGCAGCCCGGCGCGTCCCTCCTGCAGGTTGAAGCGCGCCGTGAAGTGGAAGATGCTGCCGCTGCCGGCGGCGCTCTCGACCCACAGCCGCCCGCCCATGAGGTGGACGAGCTTCTGCGAGATGGTCAGGCCGAGGCCGGTGCCGCCGTAGCGCCGCGTGGTCGAGCCGTCCGCCTGCGTGAACGCCTCGAAGATGGTCTGCTGCTTCTCTTCCGGGATGCCGATGCCGGTGTCCTGCACGGAGAAGTGCAGCACCACGTCCTCGCCGTCGGTGCCCTCCGGCTCGACGCGCACCACGACCTCGCCCGACTCGGTGAACTTGATGGCGTTGCCGACCAGGTTCATCACCACCTGGCGCAGTCGGCTCGGGTCGCCGACGAGCGCGTCGGGGGCGCCGGCGCCGACGTGGCAGGCGAGCTCCAGCCCCTTCGACTGCGCCCGGAACGCCAGCCCCTTCATGGTCTCGCCGAGACTGTCGCGCAGCCGGAACGGGATCGGGTCGAGGTCGAGACGCCCGGCCTCGATCTTCGAGAAGTCCAGGATGTCGTTGATGACCGCGAGCAGCGCCTCGCCGGACGTGTGGACGAGGTCGAGGTACTCGCGCTGCTCGGTGTTGAGATCGCTGTCGCGCAAAAGCTCGGTCATGCCGATGACGCCGTTGAGCGGCGTGCGGATTTCGTGGCTCATGTTCGCCAGGAACTCGCTCTTGGCGCGGCTGGCGGATTCGGCCGCCTCCTTCGCCTTCTGCAGCTCGACCTGCGCGCGCTTGCGATCGGTCGCGTCCTCGACCACGTAGCAGAACTGCACGCGGCCGGCGGCGCCGGGGATGCGGCAGACGGTGGCGGAGAGCCAGCGCGCCTCGGGACCCGACCCGTGCGCGTACTCGAAGCGCACCGGCCGGCCGCTCTTCGCCGCCTCGGTGTAGCGCGCCTTCCACATGAAGAGCGCGTCCGGAGGCACCCCCATCTCGCTCGCCCGGCGGCCGCGCATGCCTTCGGGGACGCGGCCGAAGAAGGCGGCGGAGGAGGGGTTGTCGGAGAGGTGCACGATGTCGTCGCCGCTCGTCTCGACCACCCCCATCATCAGCGGCGTGCTGTCGTAGAAGGAGCGCAGCACCATCTCGCTCTCGCGCAGCTCGCGCGTGCGCTCCTGGACGCGCAGCTCGAGCGCGTCGTGGGCCGACTTGAGCGCCTCGTCCCGCTTCTGGATCTGCGCCAGCATCTCGTTGAAGGCGTCGATGCACAGCCCCACCTCGTCCTGTCCCATGCGCTCGGCGCGGACCGCGAAGTTCTTGTCCTCGGCCACCTGGCGCGCCGTGGTCGCCAGGGCGCCGATGGGCCCGGTGATGAAGCCCTGCAGGCGCGCGCTGAGGAGGAGCGCCAGGGCGGCGGCGACCAGCAGCACGGAGGCGGCGACGGCGGCGTAGCGCTGCATCCGGGCCTCCATCTCCTCGAGGTCGGCCTCGATCCACAGCGTGCCGAGACGATCCCCTTCGAGATAGACCGGGCGCGTCAGGCTGAGGCGTCCGCCGCCCCAGACCGGATTGCCGAGGGCCGGCGGCGAGCCGGGAACCGGGGTGCCGCGACCGAGACGGCGGTAGGAGGCGACCAGCCGCCCGTCGTTGCCGTAGAGGGCCGCGGCGGTGATCGGCCGCTGCGCCTGCAGGGTCGAGAGGGTCTCGGAGGCCGCCTTGGCGTCGTGGAAGGCGAGCGCGGCGTTGGTGTTCGCTCCGAGGAACTCGGCGAGGGTGGTGATCTCCCGCTCCATGCCGGCGCGCGCCGTCACCCACTCGTAGGCGACGAACAGGCCGCACGTGACGACGAGCGCGGCGCCCGTGGTGAACAGGACGATGAGCGTCAGCTTCTGGGCGATGGAGCGATCGCGGAAGCGCTTCACTTGCGCCCCTCCGACGCCGGCCGCACCCCGCCGACCACCTGGCCGAGCCGCAGGATCTTGCTGCTGATGGAGATCCGGGCCTTCTCGGCCGACTGCATGTTGACCTCGAACTGCACGAGGGTGTCGCTCAGGTGCAGGCCGAGGATGCCGCCGCGCGACGCGAAGTCCCCGGCTTCGCCGATGGTCAGGATGCTGGACGTCCCCACCTGGTCGAGCAGCGCCTTGACGCGCACCGGGTCGGGATCGCTGACGTAGAGGATCTGGCACTCGAGGGCGCGGCGCGGATCGGTGATGCGCACGGCCTTGATCGGCCGCTCGTGCACCTTCTTGCCGCGCAGCGCCTGCGAGATGGCGTCGGCGACGACGTCGGATCCGACGATGCCGAACGTCAGCGGCGTGGAGGGAGAGGCGAACGCGCCCTCCGGCCAGTCCACGAACTTGGCGACGGTGTAGACGAAGTCGGCCTTGATCTGGTACTCGACCGACGGAGGCAGGGTCGCTTCGGGGACCGTCTGCACCGCGGCGGGCTGAGCCGCGGCCGGCGGGGCCGCGGCGGCCCCATCGAACAGAAGTCCGGCGGCGAGCAGACAGACGCACACCGCCGCTCGGTCGCGGCGGCGCACCCGTGGCATGGGGTGACGCTCCCCTTCCAACGACAACCCGGACCCCTCCCCGATCCGGGTGGACGACACACCCCGGACGGCTCGCGCAATATATGGTCCGGTCGCGGGGCGATCCACCGCGCCGGGGGCCTTTCGTCAATTCCCTGGCAGGGGTTCCGGAGGGGTGGATTCGGCGAGAATTTCCCTGAAAAGACGGATGGATCCGACGCCGTAGCCGGCGTAGTGGTTGTTGAAGTACCCGTGGACCGTCCGCTCCCCGGCCTGGAGTGTCCGGACGGCCGCCGCCCAGCGGCGCATCTCCGCGGTCCGGTCGAGGATCAGCCTGTCCCACACCTTGGTGCGTTTCTCGATCTCCACCCGGTCGCCGAGCCAGCGGATGTAGGAGAACGGCGCGGTGCGCGCCGCCGGGCGCTTCATCAGGTGGTCGATGGTCGGGAACCACGGATGGTCGATGAACGCCAGCGCGATTCCCTGCCGCCGCAGCATGTCGAAGAGGCGGTCACCCAGGAACGACTTGTTGCGCACCTCGACCGCGAAGCGCATGTCGGATGGAAGCGCCGGAAGGAAGCGCTCCAGCCGCTCGAGAAAGGGCTTGGGATCCGGCATCTCGGCCTGGCGGAAGTAGCGGAACTGCAGGAGGAGCGGTCCGAGGCGGTCGCCCAGCCGCCGCATCACCTTGAGGAACGCCGTGGTTTCCTCGAGACAGCCTTCGAGGAGCTTCTCGTGGGTGATCACCTGGGGGACTTTCGCCGCGAACAGGAATCCCGGCGGCGTCCGGTCACGCCAGGCGTCCACCGTGCGCTCCTCGGGGATGCGATAGAAGGTGGCATCCACCTCGACCGTGTCGAACTCGCGCGCGTAATGCTCCAGCCAGCGCGCCGCCGGCAACCCAGGGGGGTAGAACGGCCCTTCCCACCCGGCCGCGGTCCAGGAGGAAGTCCCGAGCCGAATCGAAGTCATGCCGAAGTCCCGAGCCGGTTCGCGATCACGACTCCGCGAGGGCACGGACGAGGGCGCGGCAGAAGGCCGGCAAATCGTCCGGCTTGCGCGAAGTGATCAGGTTGCGATCGATGACCACTTCCTGGTCGACGAACTGCGCTCCGGCATGGATCAGGTCGTCCTTGATGGCCTGGAAGGCGGTCACCTTGCGCCCCCGCACGATGTCGGCGGAGGCGAGGACCCACCCGGCGTGGCAGATCGCCGCCACGACGCCGCCCTTCGCATCGATCTCCTTCACCAGCCGCAGCACGCCCGGATCCTGGCGCAGGCGATCGGGCGCCCACCCTCCGGGCACGACGATGCCCTTGAAGTCGGCGGCGCGCGCATCGGCGGCCTTCAGCTGCGCCGTGACCGGGTAGCCGTGCTTCGAGGCGTACTTCTCGGCCCCGGTCCCGACGGTCACGGCCTCGTAGCCCTCCTCGCGCAGCCGGTACAACGGCACCCACACTTCCATGTCCTGGTAGTCGTTCTCGACCAGGACGGCGACTTTTCCCTTGCTCATGTGCTGTCCTCCTCAGGCCCCGACGGGCTTGCCGGCGGAACGTCCCGATTGCTCGGGGATCGCACGCCCTTCGAAACGGCGGACCGCCGCCTTCATCTCCTCGTCGAGCGGACGGCTGGTCCCGCGCTCGTAGTCGAACATGGCCTGCACCGTGCGCCCGAGGGCGAGGGTGCGGCCGCTCTTGCGGTCGACGAGGAGGTATTCCATGGTAAACGAGCGCCCGCCGAAGGACGCGACCCGCACGTGGCAGACGACGTCGTCCTGGAGCGTGGCGGGGCTCTTGAAATCGATCTCGGCGCGCGCCACGACGTAGGTGCGGAGGCGCGTCCACTCTCCCTCCCCCATCTCCTTCCAGTAGCGGGCCCGCGCCACCTCGAAGTAGGTCAGGTAGACCGCGTTGTTGACGTGCGCCATCCCGTCGAGGTCGCGGAAACGGACCTCGATCGGCGCCGCGACGCGGAACTCGTCGCCGCCGCTCACCACATCGCCGCCCCGCCGTCGAGATTGATCGCCTGGCCGGTGATCCCCGCTCCGGCATCGGAGGCGAGGAAGGCCGCCAGCGCCGCAACCTCGTCCGGCTGGATGAAGCGTCCCAAAGGCACGCGCTGCTCGGCGCGGCGGCGGAACTCCTCCGGCGTGATCCCCTCGCGGCTCGCCCCCGCCTCGACCCCGGCGCGCGCCATGTCGGTCTCGACCCAGCCGGGACAGAGCGCGTTGACGGTGATCTTCCGCGGCGCCAGCTCGAGCGCCAGCGCCTTGGTCAGCCCGATGACGCCGTGCTTGCTGGCGCAGTAGGCGCCGTAGCCGGGCACCCCGAACTTCCCGAGGACCGAGGAGAGATTGAGGATGCGGCCGCGGCCGTCCTCCGGCATGTGCGGCACCGCCTCGCGGATGCAGGAGAAGGACCCGGTCAGGTTGACGTCGAGGATCTGCTTCCAGCGCGCCTCGGCGTCGTCGTTCCCCTCGGGCGAAGGTGTTGCCGGCGTGATGCCGGAGAGCCCGGCGTTGTTGACCAGGATGTCGACGCGGTCCCAGACCTCGATGACGTTGCCGATGAGCACCTCGACCTCGTCGCGGTCGGTGACGTCGCAGCGGAACGGCACGATGCGATGGTCGCCCTTGTTCATCTCCATCGCCACCGTCTGCAGCGTCTTGGCGTTGCGCGACGCGATCGCGACCCTCGCCCCTTCGCGGTAGAAGCGCTCCGCGATGGCGCGGCCGATGCCGCTGCCTCCTCCGGTGATCACCGCCACCCTGCCTTCGAGAAGCATCCCTCCCCCTTTCGTCAGTGTCAGTCGATCCGCGCGGTGACGGGACGCACCCGCCCCGCCAGGTATTCGCGCAGTGCATCGGTCGTGCTGCGGAACGCCAGGTCGCCCCACGGGATGGCCGTGTCCGGGAACACCTGCGCCTCCAGCGTCTCGAGGCCGCCCCGCGTCAGCGCCCCGCCGATCACCTCGGCCGCGAAGACCACGACGATGACCGGCCGCCCCGGGTAGGAGTAGGCGTTGACGAGACCGGTGAGCCGGATCTCCAGGCCCACTTCCTCGCGCGCCTCGCGCACCGCCGCCTCCTCGAGCGACTCGCCGCGGTCGACGTAGCCTCCCGGGTAGACCCACAGGCCGTACCCGGGCTCGATGCCGCGGCGCGCGAGGACGATGCCGCCGTCCATCCGGCAGATCGCCCCGGCCGCGACCTTCGGGTCGAGGTAGAAGACGAAGCCGCAGGCGCTGCAGACCAGGCGCGGCGGGTCGTGAGCGAACACCACCTTGGGCACCAGGCCGCCGCCGCAGCGCGGGCAGAAGCGATACGGAACGCTGCCGTCGTCGTGGAACAGCTCGGCCGGGCTCATGACCTCACGGCGACGAGCAGCAGGCTCAGGCGCTCGAAGCGCAGCGCTCCCCCGACCAGACACGACCGCAGCGCTCCGGGAGGGGCGTCGAGGCGCGATTCCATCAGGGCGCGGGCGCGCGCCTTCGCCTCGGGCGAGGGACGGGGACGATCGATCCACTCGTCGAAGTCGACCGTCATCGGGACGAGCCGCTCGCGCGTGATCCGAAGGCCGTCCCGCTCGACGAAGGCGCGCACCTCCGACGGCGGCAGCGTGCGGGCGTGCGCCCGGTCGCGCAGCCGCTCGATCGTTTCCTGGAGGTCCCGCTCCGCCAGCGACTCGTCGGCGGCCATGTCCTCGTAGGCGATGCGGCCGCCGCCGCGAAGCACGCGGGCCACCTCGGAGGCGACCGCGGACGGGTCGGGGAAATGGTGGAAGGAGTTGCGGCACACGACGAGGTCGAACGAGCCGTCCTTGAAGGGCAGCCGGACCGCGTCGGCCCGCGCCAGCCGAGCGCCGCTCGATCGGGCTTCGCGCAGCATCGCGGGGGTCAGGTCCACCGCGGCGACCTCGGCGCCGCGCGCCCGCAGGCCCGCCGCCACGATGCCGGGGCCGCAGGCGACGTCGAGCGCCCTCTCGCCCGCCGCCACCGCCGCGAAATCGAGGAGGCTCCGCAGCCGTTCGGGATCGCGGTGGAACGGGCTCTCGGCGAAGGCGCGCGCTTCCGTCTCGAAGCGGCCCACGACGGCGCCGCCGTGTTCGTCCTGCAAGCGTCCTCTCCCCGGGAAAGCGCGATTGTAGCGCATGCTAGAATGCCCGCCCCGATGACACGACACGCCTGTTCCGCCTCGCGAGCGCTCGGCATCTCTGCGTGGCTCGCGGGGGCATGGCTCTTCGGCCTGGCGGCTTCGGCGGGCTTCGGCGCGGAGCCGCCCGCCCGCGCCAAGGCTCCGGCCGCGGCGGTTCCCGCGCCGGCCGCCGCCGTCCCCGACACCAAGGCGGCCCCCGAACCCGGCCCGGCGACGGACGCGTCGAAAGACGTCATCCAGATGCACGTCGGCATCCCGGGAACGATTTTTCTCGGGCAGCCGCTCACGGACGTCCTGGCCCACTTCCCCGGCGTGAAGAAGGTGCCCTTCGCGAACCAGCCGCAGGTGGTGCAGCTGCAGATCCCCGAACAGGGGATCTCGGCCCTCGCGATGGGAGAGACTCCGGCGTCGATGACAGTCGAGTCGATCGGCTTCAACTTCGCCGAGACCTACGAGGGTGTGTCGCCGGGAGCCAACCGCACCGTGGAGGGGATCGGCACCGGTTCGAACGTCAACGAGCTCCTGGAGGCCTATGGCAAGCCGGCCGAGTCCGGCCCCGAAGCGCATCGCGCCGCCGTCGCACCCGTGACTCCGGCCCCGGGGAAAACGGAAGCGCCGGAGCGCATCCGGCACTTGTACCGGAGCGAGGACGGCCAGGTGGCGACCTACTTCATCGTCGAAGGCAGCCGCGTGCTGCGCATGGCGATGAGCCGGCCCGCCTCGGTCCAGCGCTACGTCGTCAGGCCGCCGGCCGGCGGCGCTCCGCCCGCGAAGCCGTGAGCACGAGCGTCAGAAGGCACGCGAGCAGGATCGACGCCGAGATCAGGTAAGGGGCGCGCGGCGCCCACGCATACACCGGTCCCGCCAGCATCGGCCCCAGGATCCGCCCGAGCGAATCGAACGAGTCCATCACCCCGATCGCCTCTCCCTGGCCGCCGAGATTGCGCTTCGTCAGGAGCGAGGCGTTCGTCGGGCGCATCACCTGGTTGCCGACGCCGCTCAGAGTCAGGGCCGCGGTCATTCCGGCCGCGCCCGCCGCGTGCGGCACCAGCAGGAACCCGGCGGCGTTGATGAGCAGCCCCGCGCGCAGGACGCGCTCCTCCCCCGCGGCATTGATGACCCGTCCCAGGACGAACCCCTGCACGAGGAAAACCGCCGTGCCCATGAACAGGAACATCCAGCCCATCTCGCGCGCCCCCATCCCGAGGCGATCGCGCAGCAGGAGCGGGAAGGTGGTCTCGAGCGCGGCCATGGCGAACGGCACGGTGAACGCGACGCCGTAGAAGCGCAGCAGCGGGCTGTCGAGCGCCTTCCAGGGAGCCGGCAGGTGGAACCAGGCGCCCTCCGAGCGCGGCGCGGGCTTCTGCAGGCTCTCCGGCAGGAGGATCGTCGCGGCGATGCCGGTGGCGATCATCAGCGCCCCCGCGACGAGGAAAGGCACCGCGTGTCCGAACTGGGCGAGCGCGCCGCCGATGCCCGGACCGAAGATGAACCCGAGCCCCATGGCCGCCCCCATCGCCCCCATGCCGTGACCGCGGCGCTTCTCGTCGGTCACGTCGGCGACGTACGCCATCGCCGTGGGCAGCGCCGCCGAGGACATCAGCCCCGAGAACCCGCGCGCCAGATAGAGCGTCAGGAGCTGCCCGCCGGCGCCGAACAGGAGCAGGCCCAGCCCCCCTCCGAACAGCCCCGCGATCAGCACCGGACGCCGGCCGACGCGATCGGACAGCCGCCCCCAGAGCGGCGCGAACAGGAACTGCATCAGCGAGTAGAGCGTGAAGAGGAGCGCGATTTCGATCGACGTGGCGTGCAACTCCGCCGCCCGGTACGCGATGTTCGGGATGATGATACCGACCCCGAGCATGACCAGGAACAGGGCGCTGAAGAGGATGAGGAGGGCGCGGCGATCCGGCATGGGGCGCGCGGATGATAGGGGGGGCAACGGGGGGTGTCAACAACGGCCGCCGCCTCAGCCGGTGTGGCAGACTCGGGGCCATGAGATCGGCGTTCGATGTGGTGGTCGTGGGGGAGGAGTCATCGGGCTTGGCATCGCCCGGGAGGGTGCGCGGGCGGGGATGTCGGTGTGTCTGCTGGAGCGTGGGGAAACCGGAGGCGAAGCCACCGGGGCGTCGGCGGGGATGCTGGCGGCGCAGCTCGAGGCGCATGAGGCGGCGCCGCTGCGGAGCCTCGCACTGCGCAGCCGCGAGCTCTACCCGGACTTCGTGCGCCAGGTCGAGGCCGAAGCGGACCTGTCGGTCGATCTGCGACGGGAGGGGGCGGTCGTCGTCGCGCTCGACGAGGCCGGGCGGAGCGAGCTGGGGCGCCAGGCGAAGGATCAGCACCGGCTGGGTCTCGAGGTCGAGACCTTGTCGCGCGAGGAGTTGCTCCGGCTCGAGCCCGCCGTCTGCCGCGAGGCGATCGGCGGAATCCGGCTGCCGCACGAGCACACCCTCGATCCGCGGCTCCTGGCCGCGGCCCTGCGCCGCGCGGCGGAGCGCGCCGGGGCGGAGATCCGCACCGGCGCCGAGGTGGCCGAGCTCCTGGCCGAGCACGGCGTCGTGCGGGGCGTGCGCACCGCGGATGGGCACGAGGTGCGGGCGCGCGAAGTCGTGGTGGCCGCGGGCGCGTGGTCGGGGGCCCTCGCCGTTCCCGGGATGACGGCGCCGCCGTCCGAGCCGGTGCGCGGCCAGATGCTGTGCTTCCTCGCGCCCGGTCTCCTGCGCCACGTGGTGGCGTCCGAGGACATCTATCTCGTGCCGCGCAGCGACGGCCGGGTGCTGGCGGGAGCGACCATGGAAAAGGCGGGCTTCGATCGCCGCGTGACCGGAGCGGGGCTGGCCCGCCTCTCGGCGGCGGCGCTGCGGCTCGTGCCCGCCCTCGCCGACGCCGTCTTCCACTCCGCCTGGGCGGGGCTGCGCCCCGCGGCTCCGGACGGACTGCCGGCCATCGGCCGCGCTGCGCCCGGTCTGGTCTACGCCTGCGGGCACCTGCGCAACGGCATCGTGCTGGCGCCGATCACGGCGGTGATGGTGGGGCGTCTGCTCGGCGGCGGGTCGCTCGACTCGGCGGCGGCGCCGTTCGATCCGAAGCGATTCGCCTGACGGCGGCTATTTCTTGCGCGCCGCCTTCTGGCGCCGCTCGTGCTCGGCGAGGAAGTCGATCTTGAGCTTCTCCACCAGCGCCTCGCGCTTGTCGTAGAGCCGCTTCGGCTTGCGCGGCTTGACGCGCGCCAGGGCATAGGCGGTCATCAGCGGGGCGGCGATGGTCGAGTCGGTGTAGACCACGACCGAGTCGGTCAGCTTGTCGGGATCGACCTTGCCCCACGACACCGCCTCCGAGGGCGTCGCCCCCGACAACCCGCCGGTGTCGGGGCGCGCGTCGGTGATCTGGATGTAGTAGTCGTGACCGCGATCGGTCAGGCCGAGGATCTCCTGGATCTGCGGCTCGGTCTGCAGGACGAAGTTCTTCGGCGATCCGCCGCCCAGCATCAGCAGGCCGCTCTTGCCGTCGCCGTTCTTCGCCGCGTAGACGAGGGCGGCGGTCTCGTTGACGTCGCGGGTGACGTCGACGCGCGGCCCGCAGCCGCGCATCGCCAGCTCGGCGATGTTCATGCCGATCGACGAATCCCCGGGCGACGAGACATAGCACGGGACGCCGGCCTTGTACGCCGCCGTCAGGACGCAGGTCTCTTCGACCCCGAGCTCCTTTTCGCGCGCGGCGAGATATTTCCCGAGCGTGTAGTGCAGCTCGGCGGTGCCCATCTCCTTGGAGAAGGGCTTCTCCGCCATGATGGTGCGCAGGTAGTTGTCGGTGTCGAGCAGGACGTTGTAGTCGAACAGGATGTCGTAGATGCGGATCACCCCTTCGCGGCGCAGCAGCGCGTCGTCGATGGTGTGGGTGCCGCGGTGCAGCGACATCCCGAGGCCGAAGTGGGTGTCGTGGTAGAGGTTCGCGCCGGTCGAGACGATCCAGTCGATGAAGCCGGCACGGATGAGCGGGATGATGCAGGAGCGGCCCACCCCGGCGGGCGTCAGCGCCCCGGAGAGGCTGACGCCGACCGTGACGTCGTCCTTCAGCATCTTCTCGGTGAACAGCCGGCAGGCCTTCTGCAGCCGCCCGCCGTTGTACGCGAGGAAGGTTTCGTCGATGAGGCGATCGACTCTTTCGTCGCCGCGGATCGCCTCGGGCCAGATCCGCTGTCCCGTCAGGAACTCTTTCTTGTGCGCCATGACACGACCCCCAGGAAAGTTCCGTGCATGCGCGCGCCGATGCGGCGCGAATGGCGCGCAGAATATCACGCGCGATTTTCGAATCGCAACGGCCGGAACGGTCCGGAAGCCGGTCGTGCTGCGGGGTGGAACGGACTGCGGACGGGCGCGGGCGGCGCACGGCGCCGTCAGGCGCGGTGCACTTCCTCCTTGGACGGCGGCGGGGTCCAGCCGCCGGCGCGGGCCGCGATCACCGCGTCGCGCACGCGCACGAAGGCGACGCGGAAATGGGCGCGCTCCTCGTCCGACATCGGCAGGTTCCGATCGCGCAGGGCGCGGCAGACGTTCCACGCCTGCAGCAGCAGATCGGGATCCCCCTGCGCCGCGGCGGCCCGCTCGTAGGCGTCGATGAGCGCGAGCAGGATGCCCGCAGCCTTCGGCTCGGCGTCGCTCGCCCAGCGCAGGCCGTTGATCGCCTCGGACCAGTCCCCCTCCTCGAGCGCGCGCAGTCCTTCGTCGAGCCAGGCGTTGGTCATCGGGCGCGCCGGCCGGCAGGCAGGAGCGGCATCAGGCCGAGAAGGAGGAGCCGCAACCGCACGTGGACTTGGCGTTGGGGTTATTGAAGACGAAGCCGCTCCCCTGCAGCCCGTCGGTGAAGTCGAGCGTCATGCCGTTGAGCACGATGTACGACTTCTTGTCGACGAGGATCTTCACGCCCTGGTCCTCGAAGGTCTTGTCCTCGGCGCCGGCCTCCTTGTCGAACGCCAGGCGGTACGACATCCCCGAGCAGCCGCCCCCCTGCGCCTCGATGCGCAGGGCATGTCCCTCGAGCCCTTCCTTCTTCTGGATGACCTGGATCTGCTCCGCCGCCTTCGCGGTGACGTGAATCATGCTCCTGCCTCCCTGGGCCCCCCGGGGGCCGTGTTGTGAACCGATCCGGACTGCACCATCTCCGTTCCTTCCGCCTTCGCCGCCTGGGCCAGCGGCGAGATCTCGCGCAGCCGCTCGACCGCCTGCGCCACCCGCTCCACCACGGCATCGACCTCCGCCTCGGTGTTGAAGCGTCCGAGCCCGAAGCGCAGCGACGTCTGGGCCATGGTATCGCTCACCCCCATCGCCTTCAGCACGTGCGACGGCTCGCGCTTCTCGGAGGTGCAGGCCGAGCCCGACGACACTGCCACGCCGTCGAGCGCCAGCAGCAGCGCCTCCCCCTCGACATACGAGAAGGACACGTTGAGGTTGTTCGGCAGACGCTGCTCCTGGTCGCCGTTGATGACGAGATCGGTGATGCGATCGAGAAAGCCTTTCTGCAGCCGGTCGCGCAGCCCCGCCAGCCGCTTCGAGTCCCCCGCCATCTCGTTGCGGGCGATCTCGAGCGCCATTCCCAGGCCGACGATGCCGGGGACGTTGAGCGTTCCGGGCCTCAGTCCCTTTTCCTGTCCCCCGCCGAAGAGCATCGGCCGCAGCAGCACGCGCGGGTTCTTGCGCCGCACGTAGAGCGCGCCGACCCCTTTCGGCCCGTGGATCTTGTGCGCCGAGATCGAGAGCAGGTCGACCCCGGACTCCAGCACGTCGATCGGGATCTTGCCGATCGCCTGCGCCGCGTCGGTGTGGAAGAGAACGCCGCGCTCCTTGCACAGGGCGCCGATCGCGGCGATCGGTCCGAGCGTTCCCACCTCGTTGTTCGCGGCCATGATCGAGACCAGCACCGTCCGGGCCGTGATGGCGGCGCGCACCTGATCCGGATCGACCCGGCCCCGCCCGTCCACCGGCAGGATGGTCACCTCGGCCCCCTGCTCGGCCGCCGCCCGGGCCACGTCGAGGACCGACGGGTGCTCGGTGGCGGCCGTGATCAGGTGATCGCCGCGTTCGGAATGCCCGCGCAGCGCTCCGAGGATCGCCAGGTTGTTCGACTCGGTCGCGCCCGACGTGAACAGGATCTCCTTCGGGTCGGCGTGGATGAGCTTCGCCACCTGGGAGCGCGCCCGCGTCACCGCCTCCTCGGCCCGCCAGCCGTAAGGATGAGTTTTCGAGGAGGCGTTGCCGAAGTCGTCCTCGAAGTAGGGGCGCATGGCCGCGACCACCCGCGGGTCCGGACGCGTCGTGGCGTGCCCGTCGAGGTAGATGCCGCGCGTCATGCCCGCACCCTCGCCGGCATGGCGATCCGGACGGGACGGTTCGGCGTGCCGCCGAGGTCGCGCACCGAGGTCGCGGCCAAAAGCGCCGCGATGCGCGCCTGGATCTCGAGGAGCGGCTGCTTCACGGTGCAGGTGCCGTCCTGATCGCACCGTTCGCCGCGCGGATCGTGACAGTCGGTCATCGCCAGCGGCCCCTCGATCGCCTCGATCACCTCGCGCAGCGAAATGGTCTGCGCCGGCCGGGCGATCCGGTATCCCCCCTTGATGCCGTGCGTCGCCGAGACGAGCCCGCGCCGCGCCAGCCGCTGCATCAGCTTGGCCATCAGCGCCGGCGGGATCTTGTGCCCCTGCGCCAGCTCCCGCGCGCTGCAGCAGCATCCCTGCGGCAGCAGGGCCAGGTGGCGCATCGCCATCAAGCCGTAATCGGCGGACTTGGAGAGTCGGATCATCGAGGATTTCCGTTCCTGGCGGGACCCCGCACCTGGTCAATATACGACTGAAGCGGTCCTAATTCTATCGGCCGCCGATCGCGACTGTCAAGGTCGGATTGTGGTTGACTGCCGTCGCCGGCGGGCGTATTTGTTCGAATCAAAGAGCTTCGCCGGGAACGGCGCCGCGTTCCCATCGCTGCCGAAAGGAGGGCTGTCATGGCTGCCTTCGCGTCCCGATCCTTGGCTCGTGGTCTGTCGCGCTTCGGCCTGGCGCTCGCCTGCGGCGTCGCGCTTCACTTCGCCTCAGGATCGGCCGCCCTGGCCGTGGACTGCCCCCCGTGCGACGACGGCAACGTGTGCACCTTCGACTCGTGCGACACGGCCAGCGGGAGTTGTCGTCATGACCCGGCCGGCCGGATCCACTGCGACGATGGGAACGTCTGCACCCTGTTCGACGAGTGCGTCGGGACGACCTGCGCCCCCGGAACCCAGCAGATGAACTGCCAGGACGGCAATCCCTGCACGATCGACAGCTGCAACCCCGTGACCGGATGCGATCACTTCCTGATCGACTGCAACGACGACAACCCCTGCACCGACGACGTCTGCGGCGGGCTGCAATGCATCCATCTTTCCAACACGGCGCCGTGCGACGACGGCGCGGCCTGCTCGCAGGACGATCACTGCGTCGCCGGCGTGTGTACTGGAACGGGGTGTCCCTGCGAGGACCGGGACGGCGATGGCTTCGCGGCCTGCACGGCCACCTGCAATCCCAGCGGGCTCGTGTGCGGCGACTGCTCCGACAGCGACCTCACGATCCATCCTGGAGCCACCGACATCTGCGACGGGCGGGACAACGACTGTGACGGCATCGTGGACGACCCGGGCGGGACGGATTCCGATGGAGACGGGATCGGCGACGCCTGCGACAACTGCCCGACCGTCCCGAACAACAACCAGGACATCTGCGCCTGCATGTTCTGCGGCATCACGAACCTCGAGGTGAATCGTTCCGCACAGGGAGGCGGCATCGTCCGGTGGCCTACCAACCACGAGATCGGCATCCTCGGGTTCTTCGTCGTCCAATACGACAAGGGCCAGCGCATCCAGCTGACGCCGGCCATCATCCCGTGCCAGCAGTGTGAGACGGGACTGGGAGCCGTCTACGCCGTGCCGATCGCGAAGCACAAGAGCGCGCAGGACATCTACGTCGAGCAGGTCAACACCAATGGCACGGTCCAGACGTTCGGCCCGGCCGTACGCAACTTTTAGTGAGCGGGACGCACCCGGGTCCGGATTTAGACGGCCGCCTCGCGCGTGTGCTTCTTGGCGTGATACGAGGAGCGGACGAGCGGCCCGGCCTCGACGTGCCGGAACCCGAGCGCCATCGCCTCATCGCGGATGGCTAGGAACTCCTCGGGCGGGACGTAGCGGACCACCGGCAGGTGCTTCAGGGTCGGCCGCAGGTACTGGCCGATGGTGAGGATCTCGACGCCGGCGTCGCGCGCCGCGGCGAAGGTTTCGAGGAGCTCCTCGCGCCGCTCGCCGAGGCCGAGCATCAGGCCGGTCTTGATGAGGGGGCGCTCCGGCGTGCCGGGCACGGCCCCGGTCGCGCCGGCCGTGGCATCGCGTCGCTCCGCCGCCTCGCGGAGCAACGCGATCGAGCGTTCGAACTTCGAGCCCGGGCGGGCGTCCGGATAGAGGCGCGGCACCGTCTCGAGGTTGTGGCTGAAAACGACCGGTCCCGCGGGGAGGATGCGGTCGACGGCGTCCGGGACGCCGCGGAAATCCGGCGTGAGCACCTCGACGCCGCACCCGGGGTTGCGCTCGCGCACGGCCCGGATGACCGCGGCGAAATGATCGGCGCCGCCGTCCGGCAAGTCATCCCGATCGACCGAGGTGACGACCGCATGCTCGAGCCCGAGCCGCGCCACCGCCTCGGCGAGATGCGCCGGCTCGTCCGCATCGACGCCCTGGGGCCGGCCGGTGGTGACGGCGCAGAAGCCGCAGCGCCGGGTGCAGATCTCGCCGAGGATCATGAAGGTGGCCGTGCGATCCCCCCAGCATTCGTAGATGTTGGGGCAGCGCGCCTCTTCGCACACCGTGTTGAGGCGCAGGCCGCGCATCAGGCCGCGGACCTCCTGGTACTCCGTGCCGGTGGAGAGACGGATGCGCAGCCACGGCGGCTTCGGCTCGCGCACTTCCGTGCCGCAGGACATCAGTGCCCCTCCGGAACGGCGGCCGCGTCGAGCGCCACCTCGCGGCCGAAGATCGAGGCGAACTCGGGGACGAAGCGGCGCGCGACCTCCTCGAGGTCGACCGGCCGGCCGAGCAGGCGCTGCATCGAGGTGACCCCGCGCGTCTTCAAACCGCACGGCACGATGAGGGAGAAGGCGTCGAGGTCGGTCGTCACGTTCAGCGCGAAGCCGTGCGTCGTGACCCAGCGCGACAGGTGCACGCCGATGGCGGCGATCTTCGCCTCCCCCACCCAGACGCCGGTCGCGCCAGGCGAGCGGCCGGCCGTGATGCCGTAGGTGGCAAGCATCCGGATCAGCGCCTCCTCGAGGTCGCGCAGGTACCGACCGACATCGCGCCGGTCCGGGTTGAGGTCGAGGATCGGATAGCCGACGAGCTGGCCGGGGCCGTGATAGGTCACCTGGCCACCGCGATTCGTCTTCTCGACCGTCACGCCGAGGGCCGCCAGCCGCTCGGCCCCGGCAAGGACGTCCGCCTCCGCGGCGTTGCGGCCCAACGTGATGACCGGCGGGTGTTCGAGCAGGAGCAGGGTCTCGTCGGCCCTCGTCCCGGCGAACTGCGCGTCCTTCAGGGCGCGCGACGCGCGCTCCTGCAGGGCCAGCGCCTCGCCGTACTCGATGCGGCCGAGCCAGCGCGCCTCGCAAAGGCGCCTCGCCGCGCGCGGCAGGGCGCGGGACGGAGGCTCGAAGTGCGGGGCGGTCGAGGCCACGACTCAGGCGATGTCGGGGAAACGCGCTTCCTGGAGCGTTTCCTTCACGTGCGACATGAACTGGGCCCCGACCGCGCCGTCGATCAGGCGGTGGTCGAACGACAGCGTCATGTAGCAGACATAGTGGATGGCGATGGCGTCATCCACCACCACCGGCCGCTTGTCGATCGAACCGACCCCCATGATCGCCACCTGGGGCTGGTTGATGATCGGCGTCCCGAAGAGGGAGCCGAACCCTCCGGGGTTGGTGATGGTGAAGGTCCCCCCCTGCACCTCGTCCGGGGAGAGCTTCTTGCTCCGGGCGCGGTCGGCGAGATCGCGCACCGCCTTGGCGATCCCCGAAAGGCTGAGGTCGCCGGCGTTCCTGATCACCGGAACGATGAGCCCCCAGTCGAGCGCCACGGCGATGCCGATGTTGAGGTCCTTCTTGTAGACGATGTTGTCGCCGTCGATCGAGGAGTTGACGACCGGGAAGGCCTTGAGGGCCTCGACCGCGGCCCGCACCATGAACGCGGTCACGGTGAGGGGCGCGCCGTTGCGCTCCTCGAACGCCGCCTTGTGCTTCGCCCGCAGCTTCATCGTCGCCTGCATGTCGACTTCGGTCACCTGCGTGACGTGCGCCGAGGTCTCCTGCGACAGGATCATGTGCTCGGCGATCTTCTTGCGCATGTTCGTCATCGGGACGATCTCGACGCGTTCGCCGGGGGCGTACGCCGGCATGTGCGTCACCGGCCCGGGGGCGCGCTGCGTCGCTCCGCCGGCCGCACCACCGGACGCCGCGCCGGCGGAGGCGCCGCCGGAGTCGATCGCCGAGAGGATGTCCTTCTTGGTCACGCGTCCGCCGGAGCCGGTGCCCTGGAGGCGGCTGATGTCGACGTTCTGCTCCTCGGCGATTTTGCGGACGACAGGCGAGGAGCGGACCCGGCGGATCTCCTCCTCCGAGGCGCCGGCCGCGGCCATGGCCGCCGCCTTGGGGAACTCGGGCTTCCCGGAGGAAGCCGGCGCGGGCTGGGCCTGGGGCCGGGACGCGGGCGGCGCCTTGGGGCTCGGAGCGCCGTCGGCCTGGGCCGCGGGCGCCTTCGCCGGTGCTGCGGGCGCGGACGACTCCTTCGCCGGAGCGGCCGGGGCCTGCGACGCGGTCGCCGTGGCCGAGCCGTCGGTCTCGATGAGGGCCACGACGGTGTTGATCGGCACCGTCTGCCCCTCCTGCACCTTCACCTCCGCCAGCACGCCGGCCGAGGGGGATGGAATCTCGGCGTCCACCTTGTCGGTCGAAATCTCGAAGATGGGCTCGTCCCGGGAGACCTTCTCCCCCGGCTTCTTGAGCCACTTGGTCAGCGTCCCTTCGGCGATGCTCTCCCCCATCTGGGGCATGATGACGTCCACACGCATCCTTGACTCCTTGTGGCCGAACTCAGGGCCCTTTTGTGTCGAGGCTCAGTAGGCTACCAACTTGCGGGCCGCGTCCGCAATCTTCACGGCGTTGGGCAGAAAGAAGTCCTCGAGCGGCGCGCTGTACGGGACCGGCGTATCGGGAGCCGTCACCCGCAGCACCGGGCCGTCGAGATGGTCGAAGGCCTCCTCGTTGATCGTTGCGGCGATCTCCCCGGCGATGCCGCCGGTGCGCGTGTCCTCGTGCACCACCATCACCTTGCCGGTCTTGCGCGCGCTCGCGACGATGGTCTCACGGTCGAGGGGCAGGAGCGAGCGCAGGTCGATGACCTCCGCCTTCGCGCCCCGTTCCTTCTCGAGGGTCGCGGCCGCCTCCAGGCACGGGTAGAGCATCGCGCCGTAGGTGACGATGGTCAGGTCGGTCCCTTCCCGCCGGACCGCCGCCTTGCCGAGCGGAACCACGAAGTCGTCTTTCGGCAGGTCCTCCTTGATGCGCCGGTAGAGGAACTTGTGCTCGAGGTAGATGACCGGGTCGTCGTCGCGGATGGACGCCTTGAGGAGCCCCTTGGCGTCGTAGGCAGTCGCCGGCGCCACGACCTTGAGCCCGGGGGTGTGCACGAAATACATCTCCGGGTTCTGGGAATGGAACGGCCCACCGCGCACCCCGCCCCCGCACGGACCGCGCACCACCATCGGCACGCCGGCGCCCCAGCGGTAGCGGTTCTTGGCCGCGAAGTTGGTGAGCTGGTCGAAAGCACACGAGATGAAGTCGATGAACTGCATCTCGGCGACCGGCCGCATCCCCATGAGGGCCGCGCCGATGGCGGCCCCGACGATGGCGCCTTCGGAGATCGGCGTGTCGATGACCCGCGTTTCGCCGAACTTCTGGAGCATCCCCTCGGTCACCTTGAAGGCGCCGCCGTAGGCGCCGATGTCCTCGCCGAGGACGAAGACGCTGGGGTCCTTCTCCATCTCCTCCCAGATCGCCTGGCGGATCGCCTCGAGATAGGTCGTGGTCATGCAGCCGGCCACCAGGGGGCTTCGTATCCTTCTTCTTTATAGACGCCCTTGAGGGCCTCCTCCGGGGAGGGCGGCGGGCACTTCTCGGCGGCGTCCGCCGCCGCGTCGAGCTCGGGGGTGATCGCTTCGGCCGTGGCGCGCAGTGCGTCGGGCGTGGCGTGCCCCGAGGCCACGAGGAAGCGCTCGTAGCGCAGGAGCGGGTCCCGCTTCGCCCAGGCCTCGAGCAGGGCCTTCGGCACGTAGCGCATGTCGTCGTGCTGCGCGTGCCCCTGCATGCGCAGGCAGCGGGTTTCGAGGAGCGTGGCCCCTTCGCCGCGCCGGCCGCGCTGGACGGCGCGCTGCGTCGCGGCGTACACGGCGAGCACGTCGGTGCCGTCGACCGACTCCGACGCGACGCCGTAGGCAGGACCCCGCTCGGCGATCGAGGCGACGCGGAACTGCCTGTCGCACGTGGTCGAGTAGGCGTAGCCGTTGTTCTCGACGACGAGGATGAACGGCAGCTTCAGGACCGCCGCGAAGTTGAGCCCTTCGTGGAAGTAGCCCGTGGAGGTCGCTCCATCGCCGACATAGGTCAACGAGCAGCGGTGCGCCTCTCCGCGCAACCGCGCCGCGAGGGCTGCCCCGGCCATGACCGGGACGAGGGTCCCGAGATGGCTGATCGGCCCGATGATCGAGAGCCTCTCGACGTTGCCGAAGTGCAGGGTCCCGTCCTTGCCGTGCGTCGGCGACTCGTAGCGCCCCATGTACTGCTGGAAGAAATCCAGCGGCGTCACGCCGCGCACCAGCATCGAGCCGATGTTGCGGATCATCGGCGCGAGCAGATCGTCCGGCGCGAGGGCGTACGCGGTGCCGACCGAGATCGCCTCCTGCCCGAGGCTGCTGTAGAGGCCGCCGCTGATGCGTCCCTGGCGGTACAGCGCCGTCAGCTTGTCCTCGAGCATCCGGTTGA
>Ga0134121_10000598_pt1 | contig 40041 bp, 45 predicted proteins | sample KB301_FD_96463 | JGI IMG/M metagenome (GOLD analysis project Ga0134121, IMG submission 96463) | Terrestrial soil microbial communities without Nitrogen fertilizer from Kellogg Biological Station, Michigan, USA - KB3-0-1 | ecosystem: Environmental > Terrestrial > Soil > Unclassified ...
CCTCAAACGGCAGATGCTATCTCTCAAAGCCTGCCACGACGCTTCTCGGCACGCTCATCCAAGAGACAAAAAACAGCTATTGCCAGACGCTGCTCGCACTCAGCGACGGCTATCGCCACATACGGAACATCGTGAAGTCTCCGATCGGAGGCTTTGGAGTGAAGCTTCTTACGATCATCGGCATCATTTCGACGGTATCTGCTGCCGTTGCCACCATCCTCTTCCTCAATCCGGTTTCTTTCTCAGAACTCTTCCTTCTCCCGGCGCGCCTCTGGTCGCTCCTCCTGACTGCCCTCGGCATCAAGAAGCGCCATCGCCCGTGGGGCACGGTGTATGACAGCGTGACCAAGCAGCCGCTTGATCCGGTCTATGTGGTGCTTCGCACCAGCGAAGGAAAAGAAGTCGCCGTATCTATCACCGATATGGACGGACGCTACGGCTTCATTATTCCCGAGCCGGGCACGTATTCGATCGTTGCCACCAAGACCAACTATGTCTTTCCGTCGCAGAAGCTCGTCGGACGCGACCACGATGACCTCTATCGCGACCTGTATTTCGGGGAGTATTTTACCGTAGCTACTGCCGGAGAAGTCATAGTCCGAAACATTCCGATGGATTCGGAAAAATTCGACTGGAATGAATTTGCCAAGAAAGATCAGCATCTCATGAAGTTCTATTCCAACCGCGACAAGTGGCTCTTCCGCATGGCCGATATTTTCTTCAGCATAGGATTCTTCATTTCGGCCATCGCCGTCCTTGCCGCGCCGGAGGCCTACAATGTGTGCATCTTCATTCTTTACGCGATCATTTTCTTCGTTCGCAAGCACGGTCCCCGTACGCGTCCGTTCGGCTACGTGGAAGACAGGAAGACCGGCAAGCCGCTTTCCTTTGCGGTCATGCGCATATCTTTCACTGAGACCGGAGTCGAGGTCATGCACCGCATCACGGATGCGAGCGGACGGTATTACTGCCTCCTTCAGAACGGAAAATACACGGTCCGCATCGAGCGCAAGCTTTCTGACGGAACGTATGAGTCGACCGGAAAGGCCATTTCGGCCACCGTCACCAAAGGATATCTCGCAGAGACGTTTTCTGTATAATAGTGCAACTAAAGCACGGTCGGTCGGAATATATTCCGACCGACCGTGCTTCTATTTGTATCCGTAGCAGATGCGGATCTCTTCGCGGGTGACGATGCGCTTTTTCTTTCCGAGAGCGGTTTTGTAGGCTTTGGTCATCTCCCGTTCGAATATCTTTTTGTCGGCAGGAGAGAGGAGCGCAAAAGAGGAGTTGGTTTTGATGAGGCCGACGATCTCCCTGATCGTAAAAGTGCTGCTCAGGGGGATCTCCGTTGTCCGTACTTTCTTGAATCCGGCTTTCACGAAGAGTCCTTTGACGTACCTCGACTCGCGAAGCTTATGCGGAATGCCCTGCCATTTATATTTTTTGTAGAGCTCGATGCCGACGGTCGGGCCTTTTTCACCGACATGCTGTGTCCAGAATACGAAGAAGAAGCCGCGCGGCCGGAGCACTCGCTTGATCTCGCGGAAGGCTTTCGGCGTGGCAAACCAATGGAAGGCGGCTCCTGAGGTAACCGCGCTAAATTCGCTTGGCCCGAACGGCAAGGCTTCCGCTGTGCCTTCCACATATGCGATCGGAAGCCTTGCCTTCTTTGCGCTTTTGCGCGCTTCGGCGAGCATGAGAGGATCGGGATCGCAGCCAAAGACAGAGACATCTGTTTTCTTTGCACGCGCCATTCGAGCGATCGGTTCGGTCGAATTGCCGACCCCGCAGCCGAGATCGAGAACAGACACGTCTTTCTTTTCCTTCATGAGCGAAAAAAGGAATTCGTATAATTTTTTGTTATACGAGCCGCGGTATTTTTTGTAGTCCTTTGCCACCTGTCCGAAGGCTTGTTTGCGCGCGAGCTTCATGAGGAGAATTGTACGTTACACGGTCACGATATACAACAAAAAGGGATCATTGACTTAAATACACCCAAGATGTATGGTGAATAAAATTTCAACCATATGCGTCCAAATAGAAGGTTGCGCTTGCACCGGAGAAGCGTAGAACGGCAGCTCAGAGCTGCCCAGCCCAAAGATCCCGATACGACCTTTGAGCTCAAAAAAGAACTTGCGTGGATTAAGATACAGCAAAGAGGGAACGCGAACCCGAACTTTACGAATTCACGCACCTACAGGGGAGCGTCGCGCTGGTGATGATACGCAAGAGAATAGATTCAGTAAAAGAGCCATCCCGGCTCTTTTTTGCTGTCCAACGATTGAACTTTACATTTTTTATTCTTTGTGACATAATAAAATAAATAATTAACAACTCAAAAATCTGGAAAAATGGAAAGCCAAAGAGAAAGATCCAAAAACAATTTGCCATACCCCGCCTTTCTTTTGTCCTTTGGCAACAGGAAAGAACTAATGCAGAATATTCAATTGTTCTTTAGCTGCGTTGACAACCTTGTCGATCGGCTACAAGAATTAACCCCCCCAGAGTTTAATGAAGAATGGATAAATATCCATCTTTCGGTAACCCACAAAAAATTTAAGGTCCTTCTTCAGAAAAGCAATAACAAGATAGAATGGGCTGTGTTAGTGGCGAGTTTGCCTGCAGAATGGCAAGGAAGGTGGACAGGCAAGGTTCTTGAAGTATCAGCATCTTTCTTGGACTGTGTGAATCAAATAACCCAAGAACTTGCAGTCAGAGAACCAAAGACGTTTGGTCCGGCATGGCTTAAAAAAAACCTCTCAAAACTTTTTTGGAGATTAAAACCGTTCCTTTATAAGGAATCCAAGAAGATAGATTGGAAAGTTTTTGAGGATGAATTGCCAGAGAAATGGAAAAAAAGATGGTCGCGTCGCACGATGAGCAAATTTTCTTTTGATGACTGTATTGAAGAAATCGTTAAAAAACTGGAGGAGAAAAAGCCCAGTAAGGTCAACCCTCGTTGGATTTCCCTCAACTTGCCGAATATCTCGGGAAAACTCAGAAGAAGCTACTTGCTGTCTTTTAAGAGAGGCAATAATCTTAATTGGGATCTCATATATGATGGCTTGCCAAAAAAATGGCAGAAAAAATGGGAACAACAGAGAAAAAATGAGTATATTGATGTGGTCTATTCAGACCAAAAAGAAGTTGATGACTTCCTGAAAAAGCATGAGAACAAAATGTATACGGTTCACTGGCCTTTAAACACAGAAGACAAGTTCGCGCGAAGAGAAATAATTGATGGACTCGTCTTTTTTGCCAAAGGGGGAAATGTTGATGCAAAAAACTTTCTTGTAAAAGAGCTTATGCATGTTTGTCTCTATTGGGCAGAGAAGAAATATCGATTGCGGGGATGGATGAATCGTCAGGATAAGCTGGCGAAAGAGATTGAGCGGTGTATTTTTTGCTACAATCTCAAAAAGTCAAAAGGAGCATTTTTTTATACATACCTCTTTTCGAGTTTAAAAAAAATTGCTCTGTCATTTCCGGGCGACAGAAAATACAAAGATGCGGGTCAGGGAAAAAGTAAAAGAAATTCCGTTGAATATTCTATGGATTAAGATTTTTATTGAGCAAACGAGCCTTCGTATTCAAATACGGAGGCTTTTTTATTATACGCGTCGGAGATTCGGTCGTAGATCACTACAGCCGTTCAGATGAGAATGCCGGAGTGTCGGGAAGGAGTTTCTCCTTCGACTAAACCTTCGCCGTCGCTCAGGTTTGTCTAGGCGCCGCCTCGCGGTTTTGCGTGCTCGCAAAACGTGCTCCGGCGTTCGAATCCTTCCCGACGCGAAAATAAAAGGCCGGACAACATGTGTCCGACCTAATATTTTCTGTGCGTCGGGAAGGATTCGAACCTTCGTAGCCCAAGGGCGACAGATTTACAGTCTGTTGTGATTGACCACTCCACCACCGACGCATTTTTTTAGAACCCATACAGTATACATATTTTCTCCGGTATTTCAATTCCAGGGCCATTCTGGTATATAATGGCGAGTCTTTGCTTCCGTCGTTCAATGGATAGGACGGCCCCCTCCGAAGGGGCTGATGTCGGTTCGATTCCGGCCGGGAGCACCCTAAAAATATGTGCTAGAATCGACATATGCCACAGAATCTCCCCCTCTCCTATATCGAGCTTTCCGAAAAGAACCTTGCGCACAATCTGACGGCGCTTCGCGCCGAGGCAAGGCCCGGCACGAAGTTCGCTTTTGCCGTCAAAGGGAATGCATACGGCCACGGACAGAATGAAATTGTCCGGATGGCCGAGCCGTACACTGATTATTTTCTCGTGAACAGCATCGATGAGCTGCGGCTTTTGCGCGCTGTTTCAGAGAAGCCGACATTTCTTCTCGGGTATGTGCTTCCGCCGCTTCTCCCTGAAGCTGTCAGCCTTGGATGCATATTCGGCGTTTTTTCGCTCGCTCAATTTTCCGAAATTGAAAAAGCCGCAGCCGCTTTGGATAGAAAGCAGGAAGTGCACATTGCCTGCGATGCGCTGCTTGGGCGGGAAGGATTCCAGGAGGCGGATCTGCCCGCGGTTTTCGCCGCAGCGAAAACCGCGGGCCACGTTGCTATCACCGGCATGTACGGGCATTTTGCGAACATCGAAGACACGACGGATTTTTCCCATGCTCAAAAGCAGATCGATGCATATGCGCGCATGCGGAAAGTTGCAGAGGATGCGGGATTCGGCGGACTTGAAACGCATTTGTCTGCCACATCGGGACTGCTTACGCACGAGAAAGACACAGGGACGAATTCGATCGTCAGGCTCGGCGTCGGAGCTTACGGCATGTGGCCGAGCGAACAGCTCAAGCGCAAATTCACAAAGCGGGGACTCGAGCTTTTGCCGGTCCTTTCGTGGAAGACCCATGTTGCTCAAGTAAAGGTCCTTGCTCCCGGAATGACGATCGGCTATGGGCTTACCTATAAAACTCAGAAAGAAACTCGCACTGCGCTTGTTCCGCAGGGCTACGCCGACGGGTTTCCCCGCATACTTTCGAACCAGGGCATGGTGCTCATCGGCGGCAGGCGCTGCCCCGTCGTCGGCCGCGTTTCCATGAATATGTTTGTCGTTGACGCGACCGCTGTTCCCGAAGTCGCCGAAGGCGACGAGGTTGTTTTGATCGGAGCAGAAGGGGATAAATCGATATCGGCCCAAGAAATGGCTGAGCGCTCGGATACGATCAATTATGAGGCTACGACCCGGATTAACCCTTTATTGCCAAGGATAATCGTCTAAAGGTTGTCTTTTTCCTTAAAATATAGTAATGTTTGACCGTTATGTCACAAGATAAACTCATAAAACTCGCCTGCGGCACCTGCAAGCGCATCAACTACTGGTCACGCAAGAACAAGAAACTTGTCACTCGAAAGATCGAGCTCAAAAAGTATTGTAAGTGGTGCAAGAAGCAGAGCAAACATAAAGAGGTTAAGAAATAAAGAAAAGGCCCCTCACGGGGCCTTTTCTTTAGGAATATAGATTTTTCAACGGTTTTCTGTTATTCTCATTGGGTTAGATGACGGGCGGTTAGTTTAGTGGTAAAACTTCGGTCTCCAAAACCGATGTCGGAAGTTCGATTCTTCCACCGCCCGCAAATTATATGAATTTCAAAAAATTATACCAACGTGCTTCAAAAATCAGTTCGGCAAGAAAGCTAACCAAGTATGCAGATTGCGGCGGTGTTGGATGTGCGTTGATGACTAAAAAAGGAAATATCTATACAGGAATTTGCATAGATTCATGCTGTGGTTTGGGATTTTGCGCCGAGCATTCCGCAATTGCTGAAATGTTAAAAAATGGCGAATCTGAGATCAAAGAAATCCTTGCTGTAAAAGAAAGCAGGAATAATGCCGTTGTGCCGCCTTGCGGCAGGTGTCGCGAGCTTATGCTTCAAATTAATCTCAATAACAAGAAAACCATCGTGTATATTTCCAAGGATAGAACCGAGGAACTCTCAAAACTTTTACCGGAACATTGGATGAGAGAATAATAATAGATTCGCTCCAATCTCATGTCTACAAGATACATTTTGGCAGGCGGATATCTGCACAAGGCTCCTGATGCAAGCGGCGAGGCTTTTTGCCGGGAGCTTGCAAAAGGAATCGCTAAAAAGCCGGTGCGGATACTTGATTGCCTGTTTGCCCGTACGGAAGATTCTTGGGAAGAAAAATACAAAGAAGATCAAATGTTCTTTGCGAAGCATCTGGAAGATTTTGAGCTCGAGCTTGCTGATCCTAAGAAGTTCACCGAGCAGGTAAGAAATTCCGACGTGATATTTTTTCAAGGCGGCACTCCGCGCCAGCTCATATCGCTTCTTGATCTCGACGGCGGATGGAGGAAGGAGCTGGACGGAAAGGTGCTTGCTGGAAGCTCTGGCGGGGCAGATGCCTTGTGCAAATATTACGGCGTCGGCAAGACGCATCGGGTGGGCGAAGGCATGGGACTCTTGCCTGTAAAATGCATCCCTCATTGGAAGTCAGATTACAGCGATCATCCTGTCGAGTGGGATGCGCTATTGCGGGAATTGAAAGAATACAAGGAAGATCTTCCTGTATACACGATACCGGAGGGGGAATACGTTGTGATCGAAGCGTAGCCTTATGAAAGGAACTTCTTCGCTTCCCGGATAGCAGTCGCAAGCGAGGATTTCTTCGTCGGATCAAGCCAGAGAATGCTTTTGTCGCGCCGAAACCATGTTCGCTGGCGCTTGGCATAATGCCAGATATCCATTGCGATTCCCGCTTCGAACTCTTTGCGGTCGACTTTTTTCGTGAGGAGATTTGCCATCCATCGATACTCGAGTCCGAGCGCCTGCATGCGCTTCCATGACAAGCCTTTCGCATGCAGGTGCTTCGCTTCGCGAAGCATGCCCGCTTTCATTCGCTCGTTCAGGCGCACGCCGATGCGTTTCTTCAGCGTTTCATCATCCATATCAAGTCCGATCACGAGTTTCCCGTATGGCAGTTTCTTTTTCTCAAGTTTGGGAACAGTACCGAGAGCCACGGCGATTTCGATGGCGCGCACGAGACGAACTTTATTATTTTTGTCGATTGTCTGTGCACGTGCAGGATCAAGCTTTTCGAGCATCTTCACCAGTGCGCCAAGAGATCTTTTTTCAAGATTGGAGCGCAGCTTCTTATTTTCAGGCACTTCGGGCAGGATGATCCCGCTTGCAAGCGCATCGATATAGAATCCGGTACCGCCGCAGATGATCGGCACTTTGCCGCGAGAGATGATGCCGGCTACGGCGATCTCCGCGAGCGTCTTGTATTCAGCCGCGGAGAATTGCTTCTTCGGATCGCTGACGTCGAGCAAATGATGAGGGATGCCATCCATTTCTTTTTTCGCGATCTTCCCGGTGCCGAGATTGAGGTCTCGGTATACCTGGCGCGAATCTGCGGAAACAACCTCGCCGCCTATCTTTTTGGCGAGCATGACGGCAAGGGATGATTTGCCGGTGGCTGTGGGGCCGAGGATTACGATGATTTTTGGATTAGGCATGGCGAATTATGAACAATGGAGCTGATCGGCGATACCAAAGGATGTGTTCGATCTTTCCTCCGGAGCGGCGCACCGTTTCTTCCAACATATGTTTTGTCCAAGTATGTTTTCTGTAAGGACAGGCGATCCTGCTGTCAAAAGTGAGTATTTTCCAAAAAGCGGTTCGTGGAGCGATTTCAAGCAGAAGCAATATTCCTTGCGGGGCTAAAAGCGAGAGCGCTTTTTTGATTCCTGATATCGGATCATCCAAGTGATGCAGGGAATATGAAAAAACGATTGCATCAAATTTGTGATCAATGACAGCATCTTCGAATGAAGATTGTATAATATTCCCGTCAAAAGCCTTCCCTTTGGGTTCAATGGAGGTGACTATGATGCCGCTATTCAATAATTCTTTTTCCAAATGCCCTTGGCCTGCCCCCACATTCAAGATCATGCTTCCGGGAGGCAGCATGCCTGTTATTTGCTTTGAGAGCCAGCGTGCGCGAGGAGCCTTACTGTAGATAATATCGAGCAGTTTCATTGTGCCGGAGAAGGGACTCGAACCCTTAATCCTTTCGGAACGCGATTTTGAGTCGCGCGCGTATACCATTCCGCCACTCCGGCAATACGGCGATAATACCCCGAAATCAACATTTTTTCCAGCTTTCAAGCTACGTTCGTCATTTTTGATTTTTAGCTTTTTCCCTTATACTAGCTCCATGGCAGAATTTTATTCCAACTCAATTTTCTGGGTCGAGATCGACAAAGTCCGTCCGAATCCCTATCAGCCGCGCCGGGAATTCGAGGAAGGTCCGCTTCGCGATCTTTCCGAGTCGATCCGCCAGTACGGCATCATGCAGCCGCTCACGGTGAGCCGCATCGAATACGAAAAGCCGGAAGGCGGCATCGCCGTCGAATACGAGCTTATCGCCGGAGAGCGCCGCCTGCGCGCCTCGAAGCTTGCCGGCCTCTCGCAGGTGCCGGTGCTCATCCGCCAGGGCGACACGCCTCAAGTGAAGCTTGAGCTTGCCATCATCGAAAACCTCCAGCGCGCCGATCTCAATCCCGTGGAGCGCGCGCATGCCTTTGCCCGCCTTGCCAACGAATTCAAGCTCCAGCACACGGATATCGGCAAGAAGCTCGGCCGCAGCCGTGAATATGTTTCCAACACTTTGCGCATCCTCGCGCTCCCCGATGAGATGCTCACGGCGCTCGGACAGGGCAAGATCACCGAAGGGCACACCCGTCCGCTTCTCATGCTTATCGACCGGCCCCAGGAGCAGATGGTCCTGTTCAAGGAGATTCTCAACAAAAAAGTCACCGTGCGAGAGGCGGAGCGCGCAGCGCGGAACATTGCCGTCGAGCGCGCACGCCGCCCGCTGAAGCCTGCCGATCCCGAGATCGCTCTCATCGAAGCCCGCCTCCAGGAGCTTCTCGGCGAGCGCGTGCACGTGGAACAGGATGTCGTCGGCGGCCGCGTCCTGATCAGCTACCTCACGCCGGCCGACCTCAAATCGATCGTGGAGCAGCTCAATCCAGGAGCGCTCTCCGATGAGGCCCTTCTTGAGCCGATGTCTCCCGAAGAATCTGAAAGTCTCGAAATCCCTGTCGCAGAATCTGCTCCAGTCGCGGCCGAGACGCCGAAGCCCGATGATTCGGAGCTCTACAGCATCAGCAATTTCAGCATCTAAAGCATGCATAAAGGGCCGCGCGTGCGCGCGGCCCTTTATGCATGCGTCTATTTGTATTTCCTCGGGAAAAATCGCTTGAGGATGCCGCCGGCCTCCTGTTCGTTGAGATAGGTGCGGATATGCTTCTTTGCCGCCGTGGTCTTTGCAAAATCAAGCCATTTGCTCTTCGGAGCCCCGTCTTTGCGCGTTTCGACGTGCACGATATCGCTCGAATGGAGCACGGTATTGAGAGCGACGAATTTTCCGTTGACGCGCGCTCCGGAGGCCTTATTGCCGATGTCCGAATGCACGGAGTAGGCGAAGTCGATGACGCTCGAATCTTTCGGCAGATCAATAACGTCGCCGTCAGGCGTGAATACGAAGATGCGATCGTTGAAGAAATCGGCCTTCAAGTGTTTGAGAAAGTCGCTTGATTCGGTGACGGTCTTTCCGAGGTTCTTGAATTCGTCCACCCATTGGAATTTATCTTTGGTCTTGCCGCCCTTCGCATGCTCCTTGTATGAATAGTGCGACGCGATGCCGAATTCCGCGCGGCCATGCATCTCTTCCGTGCGGATCTGCACTTCGACAATGCCGCCGTCGCCGGTGAATATGGTCGTGTGGAGCGACTGATAGCCGTTTAATTTCGGCAGGGCAATGTAGTCTTTGATGCGCGAGGGAAGCGGGCGCCAGAGCGAATGGACGAGGCCGAGGGCGGCATAGCATTCTTCGATCGTCTCGACCGTGATGCGGATAGCGATGAGATCGTACACGTTCTCGATGTTCATCTCATGCTTCTGCAGTTTTTTCCAGAGGCTGTAGCGGTGCTTGATGCGGTAGTCGAGCTTCTTTACGTTGATCGTGGTTTTTGCAAGCTCGTCGTTGAGCTCCTTGTAGACGCTCTCGAGAGACTCTTTGAGATGCTCGCTGCGCTCTTCGAGGATCTTTTCAACCTCGGTATATTCTTTCGGATATGCGTACGGAAACGCCGCATCTTCAATTTCACTCTTGAGGCGTCCGATACCCAAGCGATCGGCGAGCGGCGCGTATACTTCAATCGATTCAAGGGCGATGCGGCGCTGTTTTTCAGGGCGCACATGCATGAGCGTCCGCAAGTTGTGGAGCCTGTCTGCAAGCTTGATCAGGAGCACGCGATAGTCTTGCGCGAGCGCCATGAGGAATTTGCGCAGGCTCTCGACGTGCCGGATCTGTCCGCGGTATTTTACCGCGCCGAGCTTGGTCACGCCTTTGACGAGATCGACAATCTCTTTTCCGAATTCCTTTTCAAGCTCGGCTTCGGAGGTCGGGGTGTCCTCAAGCACGTCATGCAAAAAGCCCGCAGCGATGGTAGTGGCGTCCATCTCATAGCGGGCGAGGTTCTTGGCGGTTTCGAATACGTGAATGAAATACGGCTCGCCGGAATTGCGCTTCTGTTCCTTGTGCGCCATGAGCGCGAAGTTGTAGGCATGTACGATAAGATCGATGTCTTCCTGAGGCGGGGTCGGCGGGAGCTCTTTCAGGATGTCTTTGACGTCGTAGTTTTCCATGAGTTTAGTCTAGCAGATTTTGGGCTTTTGGTACTAGGGTTTAATAACGGCCGGATTTTCCCTTTGGGAAAATCCGGCTTACGGAATCTATTTCTCAATTTTGAGGAGAATTCTGGTATGGTTTTAGGTCACAAATAATTCCTCGTCGTCACTCGGAATTTTCGCGACCTCGGCTCACAGTTTCTTCTGCTGAAGAAACATCGCTCCGCCCCACGAAGACTATTGCAGACGCAAAACAGTTTGCGTCTGCCCGCTTTTTACTTTGTCAGCTTGTCTGGCCTATGGTTCGGGCACTTCGTGTTGCTGCATCTTTCCGGTATAGTCTTCGTGCCATCCATCATGAGCGAGCCGCACATCGGGCAGATGCGCCCGGTCGGCTTTGCTTTGATCGCATTCTTGCATTCGGGATAGTTCGAGCAGGAATAGAAGATGCCGAAGCGGCCGCGGCGCTCCATCATTTCGCCTTTCTTGCAGACGGGACACATGACGCCGGTCATCTTCTTTTTCTTTTCCTCCTCGTCTTCTTTGATGAATTTGCACTTCGGATAGCGCGAGCAGGAGATGAACATGCCGAAGCGGCCTTCGCGGATGACCAGCTTGCCGCCGCCGTTCTTGCCTTTCTTTTCGCCGCAGAGCGGGCAGAGCTCGCCGGTCTCTTTCGGTCCGGCCATTTCCGTGCCGTCGATCTTCCGCGCTCCGGCGCAATCCGGATATTTCGAGCAGGAATAGAATTTGCCGTTGCGCGAGAGCTTCACGATCATATCCGCGCCGCACTTCGGGCACTTGATGTCGTCGGGGGCGGGGCCCAGGTCGGTAGCCTTTGCGAGCTTGTCCTTGGCCTTCACTTCCTTGAGGAAGGGCGTGTAGAATTCTTTGAGCGTTTTTACGTACTCGCGGTCGCCGTTTGCGATGTCATCGAGCTTGTCTTCCATATCGGCGGTGAAGGTGTCGGAGATGTATTCGCCGAAGTTGTTCTCAAGGAAAGTGGAAACCACGTCGCCGGTATCGGTCGGATAGAGCGTGCGCCCCTGCTTGGTCACGTAGCCGCGCTCTTCGAGCGTAGACATGATGGAAGCGTAGGTAGACGGGCGTCCGATGCCGCGCTCTTCGAGCGCTTTCACGAGCGCCGCTTCAGAATAGCGGTTTGGCGGCTCGGTGGCTTTCTCAGTGCTCGTAAGATCGATAAGCTTGAGCGATTCGCCGGCTGCGACCTTCGGAAGCTCCACGTCTTCGCCGCGGGCATCACTGTCAACGAGAAGCCATCCGGGGAAGAGAACGCGCGAGCCGTTGGCGGTGAAGTCGGGGATGGGAACCTCCCCTCCTGCCTGAGGAGGGGAATGAGGGGTGGTGGGAGGAAGGTCGACATTCGCCGTGATCTTGGTCTTCAAGAGCTTTGCATCGGTCATCTGGCTTGAGACGGCGCGCTCCCAGATGAGCTTGTAGAGATTTTTCTGCTCTTCGTTCATGCCGACCGACATCTTGTCGATATGGGTCGGACGGATAGCCTCGTGCGCTTCCTGGGCGTTCTTTGATTTTGTCTTATACGTATGCGCTTCCGTATATTCCTTGCCGTATTTCTTTTCCACAAGCTCGAGGATCTGGGCTTGGGCGACAGCGGAAAGATTCGTGCTGTCGGTACGCATATACGTGATGTGTCCGGCTTCGTAGAGCTTCTGTGCGACCTGCATGGTGCGTTTCGGCGAAAAGCCGAGGCGGGTGCTCGCTGTCTGCTGGATGGATGAGGTCGTGAACGGCGCGCGCGGGCTCCGCTTCTGCTCGGACTCCTTCACCTCGGAGACTTTCCACGGATTTGCCTTGCCGACAGTGAGGATCTTCTCGACGACCTTCTCGTCGCGCGGCTCTTCGACACAGGAGAGTGTTATCTCAACCTTGGCTTCTGTCTTGAAAAGTCCTTCAAGCGTCCAGTATTTTTCCGGGATGAATGCGCGGATCTCGCGCTCGCGCTCCATAAGAATGCGGAGCGCAGGGGACTGCACGCGGCCGGCCGAGAGCCCGTAGCGGACCTTTTTCCAGATGATGCCGGAGAGATCGTAGCCCACGAGACGGTCGAGCACGCGGCGGGCCTCCTGAGCATGCACGAGCTTCTCGTCGATATGGCGGGGCTCCTTGAGGGCTTCGAGGACGGCTTCTTTGGTGATCTCGTGAAAGGCTGCGCGCTTGATCGATGCCTTCACTTTTTTGTCGGCTTTCAAGAGCTCTTTCAAGTGCCAGGAAATGGCTTCTCCTTCGCGGTCCGGGTCGGTCGCAAGAATGACCTCGCTCGCTTTTTCGGCGAGGCTTTCAAGCTCGCTCACCACCTTTTCCTTGCCTTTCGATATCTCATAGTGCGGGACGAATCCGGCTTCGATGTCGATAGCCTTCTTGTTTGATTTTGGGAGGTCGCGCACATGGCCGACGGAGGCGCGCACGGTATAAGCGCCATCGAGATATTTTTCGATAGTCTTTGCTTTTGACGGCGATTCGACGATCAGCAATTTCATAGTCGTGCCTTAAGTAGTAGCATTGAAAGTTTTTTTTGGCAAATTATTCTTTGGAGGAGACAAAAGAAAAGGTCGCAGATACGCATGCATTGCAGCATGGATATGTGCGACCTTACGGGGGTTGGGTATCACGATACAAATCTTTTTCTTTCAAATGAGCCTTTCCCTCTTTTGCTTGAAAGGCACACGTTTTTCTTCGGTAGAAGAATCAAACCAGGAACCCAAACCGATTGCGAAAATAACCGCCCAGAATATCATTACGCCTAACAATACGCTTCCGCTGTTTGTTGTCAAATCCGCTATCGGATGCAAAAAGCCGCGCACCCTTTCAGGTACGCGGCTTGGTATTCTCTGCTGTGTTCTTCTGCGATTATCCCACCATTTCTCTGATATAGGATAATTTCTTCTTTAAGTTGCCGTCGATGACGTCCAGGAATTCTTCGGTGTACAGATACTGTGAGCCAGGAACAACGTTCGGCCCGTGTGCACACACGGCAAGATCCTTGGTCATTTTGCCGCTTTCTACTGTTTCAATGCAGACTCCTTCGAGGATCGTGCAAAAATCGATCAGCGGCTCATTCCTATCGAGCTTTCCGCGGAATGCGAGCCCTCTCGTCCACGCGAATATGGAAGCGATGGGATTTGTGGAAGTAGGCTTGCCTGCCTGGTGTTCGCGATAATGCCGCGTAACCGTGCCATGCGCTGCTTCCGCTTCCATGGTCTGTCCGTCCGGGGTGATGAGCACTGATGTCATAAGCCCGAGCGATCCGAAGCCTTGGGCCACGGTGTCGCTCTGCACATCGCCGTCATAATTTTTGCATGCCCATACGAAATTGCCGTGCCATTTGAGCGCGCTTGCGACCATGTCGTCTATCAGGCGATGCTCGTACGCTATGCCGGCCGCTGCAAACTGAGTTTCGAATTCTTCGCTGTAGATCTTTTCGAAGATATCTTTGAACCGGCCGTCATACTTTTTGAGTATCGTATTCTTGGTGCTCAGATAGAGCGGCCAGTTTTTCTGCAGCGACATATTGAAGCAGGCGCGTGCAAATCCCATGATGGATTCATCGGTGTTATACATAGCAAGCGCTATGCCGTCGCCCGTGAAGTCGTACACGGTGTGCTCCACATTGTTGCTGCCGTCTTCGCTTTCAAACTTAATGATGAGCTTACCTCTGCCTTTTACTACAAAGTCGGTAGCCCTGTATTGATCGCCAAATGCATGGCGGCCGATACAGATAGGGGCGGTCCAGTTGGGTACCAGCCGGGGAATATTGCTCATCACGATTGGTTCGCGGAACACGGTGCCGTCAAGGATGTTGCGGATGGTGCCGTTGGGGCTCTTCCACATCTGCTTGAGATTGAATTCCTTCACGCGCGCCTCGTCGGGGGTAATGGTGGCGCATTTGATGCCTACGCCATACTGCTTGATGGCATTGGCTGCGTCTATCGTCACCTGATCATTGGTGAGGTCCCGGTGCTCTACGCCGAGGTCAAAGTACTTAATATCAATATCGAGGTACGGCAGGATCAGTTTATCCTTTATGTACTTCCATATGATACGGGTCATTTCATCGCCGTCGAGCTCCACTACGGGGTTGGCGACTTTTATTTTTGCCATAATCTGTATGCATTGAATTGTGAAAAAATATTTTATCAGCCTCACTCTAATACAGATAATCTACTTCGTCAAACACGCCTGATCTCGCCATATTCCTCTTTGATGAGGCCTTTGATCTCCATGGCGGAGAGAATGGAATTGACCTCGTGCGCTTCTTTTCCGACAAGCTCAAGGAGCGCATCGCGCGAGAGAGGCTCGGCAAGGAATTCCATGATCGCTTTTTCTTCTGCCGATAGGTTTTCGAATCCGGCTTCTCTGCCTGCGAAAAGCGCTCCCTGCTTGAGGCCGAAGATCTCAAGAATGTCTTCGCTCCGCGTGATCGGCACGGCGCCCTGCTTGATGAGGAGATTCGGGCCGAGCGATGCGGGAGAGGTGATTGGGCCGGGCACGGCAAGCACTTCGCGATTGTAATCGAGCGCGAGCCGCGCGGTGATGAGGGTGCCGGATTTTTCCGCCGCTTCGATCATGAGGGTTGCGCGGCACAGACCCGCCATGAGGCGGTTGCGGCGAGGGAAGCTCCATAGAGTCGCTTTGAAGTCCGGCTTGAATTCCGAGACAAGCGTGCCGCCTGCGGCGAGGATTTCTTTTGCAAGCGAAAGGTTGGTGGCGGGATAGAGCACTCGCTCGCCGAGGCCGGAGCCCGGGAAGGCGACAGTCCGGAGGCCCGCCTTCATTGCAGAGCGGTGGGCGATGCTGTCCGTGCCGAGCGCAAGGCCCGAGACGATGATGATGCCTGAACCGGCGAGCCCGCGGATGAGCTTGTCGCAGGCATCTGCTCCATATGATGTGTGGGTGCGCGCGCCGATCACGCAGAGGTAGAGCGCATCTTTCGGAAGCGGAGCGCCGACATAGTGGAGGCTCTCCGGAATATCCGGGATCTCCAGCAGGCCCGGAGGGTATTCGTGCGAATGCATGGTCTCGATGTGAAAATCCATATATTTTAAAAGAACGAACTTACGGCCGATAATTTTATTATTATAGCATTTATGCTAGGATTTAAAGGCAATGTTGGATATCAAATTCATCCGTGAAAACCAGGACGTCGTCAAAGACGCCATCCGAAAGAAGTTCGTAAAGCTCGATCTCGACGAGCTTATCGCGCTTGATGACCGCCGCCGCGAGGCTCTCCAGCTTGTGGAGAGCCTCCGCGCCGAGCAGAAGCGCATTTCCGAAGGCATGGCGGGGCCGCTTGAAGCCGAAGCCCGGGAAAAGCTCCTTGCCGAGCTTCGCCCGCTCAAAGAGCACGTCGGACAAAAAGAAGAAGAGCTCCGCACCCTTATGGCCGACTGGCAGGCCCTCATGCTCCAGGTGCCGAACATTCCCGACATGACCGTGCCCGAAGGCGCGAGCGACAAAGAAAATCAGGAATGGAAGACGTGGGGAGAGAAGACGCAGTTTGATTTTGACGCAAAAGACCACGTAGAGATCATGACCCGCCTCGGCATGGTGGACTTTGAGCGCGGCACGAAGGTCCACGGCTTTCGCGGCTATTTCCTTATCGGCGACGGCGCGCTTCTCTGTTTTGCCATCTGGCGCTATGCGCTTGACTTCTTCACCAAGAAGAATTTTTCGCTTGTCCTTCCTCCGGCCATCGTGCGCAAGCAGAATCTCTATATCACCGGGCATCTTCCGGGCGATGTGGAAGACTATTATATGACGCAGGACGGCGATGCGCTCGCAGGAACCGCCGAAGTGCCGATCATGGGCATGCATGCCGAAGAGATATTCGCTCCGGGCGAATTGCCAAAGCGCTATCTCGGATTCTCGCCGTGCTTCCGCCGCGAGGCCGGCAGCTATTCGAAAGACGTGAAGGGGCTCATCCGCGTTCATGAATTCTTCAAATTCGAGCAGGTTGTTCTCTCCGAGGCGAGCCATGAGACGTCGGTGAAGCTTCATGAGGAGCTCAATCGCAACACCGAAGAATTCATCGAGAGCCTCGACATCCCGTACCGCACCGTCATCAACTGCGCGGGCGATCTCGGGCTTGGCCAGGTAAAAAAATACGATATCGAGCTTTGGGTGCCGAAAGAGGAGACCTATCGCGAAATATCTTCCGCTTCGTACTTCCACGATTTCCAGACGCGCCGCGCCGGCATCCGCTACCGCGACGAGAGCGGCACCATGCGCTACGCGCATTCGCTCAACTCAACCGCCGTTCCGACGCCCCGCGTCCTCGTCTCTCTGATCGAGAATTGCCAGGAGGCCGACGGCCGAGTCCGCGTGCCCGAAGTGCTCCGTCCGTATTTCGGAAAGGAGTACATCGGTTAATCTCTCCGCAGGCTTTGCCTGCGGAAGACAAAAGCTATGAAGCGAGCAGACATCTCTCCGCTTAAAAAACATATCGAGGAGTCGCCGAAGATCCGCGAGCTCAAGCACAAGCGGCATCTGCGCCGCGTCCGCCTGGCGACGCTCTTCGGCGTTCTTTTTGCGACCATTCTCGGCGGCTTCATCTATGCGGTTCACTATCCGAAGTTCCAGATCAGGAATATCGCGCTCATTGGCAATCAAGTCATTGACAGCGAAGATGTCACGCTGCGCATCGAGAAGCTCCTTGCCGGCAACTATGCGTATATCATTCCGCATCGCGCATCGCTTTTTTATCCGAAGAAGAAGATCATCGCCGACCTTGCAGCAAATTTTCCCCGGTTCTCAAAGATCCTCGTCTATCGGACAAATCTGAGTACGGTGCTGGTGACGGTCACCGAGATCAGGGGCCATGCGCTCTGGTGCGGAAACGATACGACGTTTGCCGGCATGTCCGCTCCGTGCTACTTCACCGATACCGAGGGAAAGATCGTCGCGCTTGCGCCGTACTATTCAGGCAATGTCTACCCGCGCTTCTATGGAGGAAGTATTTCCGGCGCGGAGGCGAATCCTCTCGGCAAGACGTTCCTGGCCCCGGATACTTTTCAGAATCTGATCGAGTTCGACCGGGCGGTGACCGCGCTCGGCTTTCAGGTGAAAGCCATCGAGCTCGGCAGCAGCAGCGAATATTCATTCGTGCTTGATCTCGGCGCCGGCAAGACCGCGCTCCTGCGCTTCCTCGCCGCCGACAATTATGCGACGCTTGTGGCCAATCTCACCGCGTCTGTCGGTACGGACGAGCTCAAGGGGGCGCTCAAAGCCGATATGGCGAATCTCGAGTACTTTGATTTACGGTTCACAAATAAGGTATATTACAAATTCAGTGATCAATAACAGCGATGCGACAATTCCAAAGGGATTCTGGGAAAAGCTGGCAAAGCCTTTTTTTGTGCTTGCGCCCATGGCCGATGTGACCGATGCCTCCTTTCGGCAGGTCATTGCCCGGTATCCTCGCCACGGCGAGCCGGGCGGCGGCCCCGATGTTTTCTGGACCGAATTCGTGGCGGCTGACGGCCTCATGAGTCCGGGCCGGGAAGTGCTTCGCTATGACCTCCTCTATACGGAACATGAGCGCCCTATCGTGGCGCAGCTCTTCGGCTCGAATCCCGAAAAGATGGAGGGCGCTGCGCGCCTCTGCGCCGAGCTCGGCTTCGACGGCATCGACATCAACATGGGCTGTCCCGACCGCTCCATCGAAAAGCAGTGCGCGGGAGCGGCAATGATGAAAGACCCGGCCCGGGCCCGCGAGATCATACGCGCCGCTCATCGCGGCGCTCCCGCGCTCCCGATAAGCGTAAAGACCCGCATCGGCTACAACAAGAATGAGATCGCGACCTGGATCCCGGAGCTGCTTGCGGAAAACATCGCTGCGCTCACGATCCATTGCCGCACTCGCAAAGAGATGTCAAAGGTGCCCGCGCGCTGGGAGCACGTAAGGGAAGTCGTGGAGCTCCGCGACAAGCTCGGCTCGGAGACGCTCATCCTCGGCAACGGCGACGTGAAAGATATCGAAGATGCGAAAGAAAAGGTCAGGCAGACCGGCTGCGACGGCGTCATGCTCGGCCGGGCCATATTCGGCAATCCGTGGCTCTTCGATCAGAACAAAAAGGAAGTTTCCGCCGAAGAAAAACTGAACGTGCTCGTCGAGCACACGAAGCTCTATGAAGAGCTCTTGGGCAAGGTCAAAAGCTTTGCCATTGTGAAAAAGCACTACAAGGCGTATGTGAACGGATTTGACGGCGCAGCCGAGCTGCGCGAGCGGCTCATGCTTGCGGCAAACGCGACCGAGGTGGAGCATATCGTCGAAGCGTTCCGGAAGAGCCCTCAGGCAAACTAAAAGACGGGATTGTCCCGTCTTATTTTTTCAATTTGCCTTTTCCATCGGAATGTAATCATCGAGCCCGACACTGAGCAGCGAAATCCCGTCGTCTGTCTTGGCGCCGCCGAGCGAGACGGACATGTGCGGCCGCTCGCTCTTTTGAAAGAGTATGCCCTGCAAATGCGTGACCGGATCGATATCCGCCTCATACATGCGGACCCATATGCGGTTGCCGTTTTCAATTTCGGCCTCATGCACCCGTATCTTTTGGTGCCGGGCATGGATCAGGAAAAAATAAAACCATTTTTCTCCCGGATCGGTATCTTTGTCATCCAAACACAGGACGACGCCGATATCGAGGATCATGTCGAGGCACTCGGCTTTGGCGGCGTTCATTTGTACCGGAAAGAATCCGCACGAACCGACAAGCGAGGTGCATGCCTGAATCTGTTCCAAGCTGGCGCCAAGCTTTTCGGCCATTGATCTGAGCCTCTCTCCTATGTAGTCGTCCATGTGAAGTATGTTTTTGTTCGTTTCCAGATTACAACGATGCTCTCGGTTTGTCAAAAATTACAGATGCAAAGAATCTGCTATAATCAGCACCAGATGGAACACCAAGCTCTCTATAGGAAATACCGCCCGGAAGCCTTTGCCGATCTCATCGGACAGGAGCATATCGTGGCGGCGCTCGGAGGAGCCTTAAGCGGAGGCAAGCTCGCGCATGCCTATCTGTTCTCCGGCGGCCGCGGCACCGGCAAGACCACATCCGCCCGCATCATCGCCCGCGCGCTCGGCACGAGTCCGAGCGATATCTATGAGATTGACGCGGCATCGAACCGCGGCATCGACAATATCCGCGAGCTTCGCGAGAATGTCGGCACGCTGCCGTTCGATTCCAAATACAAGATCTATATCATCGACGAGGTGCACATGCTTACCAAGGAAGCGTTCAACGCGCTCCTCAAGACGCTTGAAGAGCCGCCGGCGCATGTGATCTTCATTCTTGCCACGACTGAGCTTGAAAAAGTGCCGGAGACCATCATTTCGCGCTGCCAGACGTTCCTCTTCAAAAAGCCGTCGCAGACGATCCTGCGCGAGCTTGTGGAGAAGACTGCGAAGAAAGAGAAAGTGAAGCTCGGCGGCGGAGCCGCCGACATGATCGCGCTTCTTGCAAACGGCGGATTCCGCGACGCGCTCGGCATCCTCCAGAAAGTGATCAGCGCCTCGGGCGAGACGATAAGCGTCGACGATGTGGCTCGTATTACGGGCGCGCCGCCCGTCACCGTGGTCCATGACATTATCGAAGCGATCGCGCGCGGAGCGCTCTCGGACGCGCTCGCAACGCTTGAGCGCGCCCGCGCCGCGAACATTTCCGCAAAGACCTTGCTTGAGCTCGTGCTCCACACGTTCCGCCGAATCCTTCTCGTCAAAGTGGCTCCCGTGCTCTCAAAAGGGGAGATCAACGCGCTCTCCGACGAGGAAAAGACATTCATTATGCGTCTCTCGGAGATGCAATCTGCACATGTTGATTCGAAGTCCCTCCTCGCGCTTCTCGACGCCATGAGCGAACAGCGCAATGCCTTCATCGAAGAGCTTCCGCTCGAACTCGCGCTCATCAAGATCCTCGGCTAAGAAAAAAGATAGATTGATTCGAACATGGGTAATATGCTACAATAAGTATAACCTACCTATGATCACAAAAAGTTCTGAAAAACAAAAAGCAGTACAACTTCGCAAGCAGGGTAAGAGTTACTCTGAGATTATGGAGATGGTGCCAATTGCGAAGTCGACTCTTTCGGAGTGGTTGCGCGATGTTGGTCTTGCGAAAGCGCAGAAACAAAGATTAACCGAAAAGAAACTAGCCTCAGCGAAACGAGGCGGTTTGGCCCGAAAAATGCAGCGGGTAGAGGGTTCGAATGCGATTTTTTCTCAAGCACGACTTGATGTCGGCTCTTTGACTAAAAGAGATATTTTTTTGATTGGAGTGGCCCTCTATTGGGCAGAAGGAAGCAAACAAAAGGAGCACAACGTGAGCAATCCTTTAGTCTTTGGGAATTCTGACCCTAATATGATAAAGTTCTTTTTGAATTGGCTTGCTGAGTTGGGGGTGCCCAAAAGTGAGTTTATATATGAACTATATATTCACAAAACGGGTAATATTGGGAAGTCAGTCGAATTTTGGGCAGACGTTGTAAATCAGCCGATTTCAGTTTTTGATCAGCGAGTGTATTTTAAGCAAGGCAACCCAAAAACAATACGAAAAAATAGCGGAGAGTCTTATAATGGATTACTGCGAGTCAAAGTAAAGAAGAGTACAAATCTAAACAGAAAAGTTTCTGGATGGATACAAGGAATTGTGAAAAATTAGGGGATCGTCTAACGGTAGGACTCCTCCCTTTGAAGGAGGATATTCAGGTTCGAATCCTGATCCCCTAGCAGTTTATGGTCTGGGAACGTCATATCATATATGGAAACAAGCAAAAAACTGAATATGGTGGTCATGCTAGGAGGAGTAGCCATCCTGCTTGGCATCGCGCACAATATGTTGTTTTTCGGACAGAGCCTGGGAATAAACTTCTTTGCATTCACGATGCTTGTTCTCGCGGGAGGATGCATAGTAGCCAGAAGATTTGAAAGAAAAATTGATACGCAGACTTTATTTTTGATTTTGCCGATTCTTTTCTTTGCGCTGATGGTTTTTGTGCGATCAAGCCTGCTCCTTACGTTTTTTAACGTAATCGGAAGCATTCTTCTTTTGTTCATTCTTGCCCGTTCGTATGCGGGGAAGCACCTCAAGGATTTTTTGCCTTGGGATTACCTACGAATATTTTTCCTCCCGTTTGCATTTGTCCTGCCGTTCTTTAGAACAGTACTCGATTTTTTTGTCGAAATCTTTGCACTGCGAAAGGTTTCAGATAATCATCCGCAGGCAAAAGAAATTCTCCGGGGCACTGTCATGGCAGTGATTGCGCTTGCCGTCTTCACGCTCCTTTTCGCAGGGGCAGACTCGGCATTCAGTCATTTCGTTCATTCGGTCTTTTCTTTCGATTTCAATATTGATATGGAATTTTTGGGCCGCTTGCTGCTGTTCCTTTTTGTCAGCGCGTTTTTTGTCGGAGCTTTCGGCTATATGTTCAAGAAGCGAGAAGAGGCCCCGGCCGTATCCACAGAAGAGACGCGCATGGCAGGCGCTCTCGAAATGAAGATACTTCTCGGATCAATCAACGTGCTCTTTTTTATTTTCATCGTCCTTCAGTTGGCGCACTTGTTCGGCGGCGGCTCGAGCATTGTTTCGGAAGGGGTTACCTATGCGGAATACGCCCGCAAGGGTTTCTTCGAGCTCATGCTTGTGGCGATCTTTTCGTATCTGATCATCGCGACGGCGGAAAAGCAGATCGTGAAGAATGGAAATGCGCACCTCCGGTCTTTCAAGACGCTCAGTACCGCTCTGATTGCTCAAGTAATAGTGATTCTCGTTTCGGCATTTATGAGGCTGTCTCTCTATGAGAATGCCTATGGCTTCAGTACAATCCGCCTCTACAGCCATGCTCTCATGATCTGGCTCGGAATCGTCCTCATTCTCCTGGCCCGGCATATTCTCGGCGGGGGAACCAGAGCAAAATTCGCCATGCAGGTTTTTGCCTGCGTCATGCTTCTCTTGATCTCAATGAACCTGATCAGCCCCGATGCTTTCATTGCAAAAAGAAATATCGAGCGATATGACGCGACTGGTAAGATTGATACGAAATACCTTGCAAGCCTGTCCGATGATGCTGTTGCATATACCGCAAAACTCCTGCAGAGTCCCGACCCGGTCATCCGAGCCGCGTTTGCGGATGATCTCTATCAGTCACGCAAGGACGAAACTCCCATAAGCAAAGAAGGCTGGCCGTCATTGCAGATTTCCCGCATGCGAGCCCAAAAGATACTTTCATCGGAGGCTATCACTAGATAAAAATCGATCTCCAAATTTATGCAAGGTGCTCAGAATATGGTTCTCGCGGGTCTTCGATACTTATTCATATCATGGAAAAAGAACCCATCGTCTCAATAATCATACCGACTTACAATCGGGCATATATTATTCGGAATCCCATTGAAAGCGTCCTTGCTCAAACGAACGCCGATTGGGAACTTATTATTGTCGATGATGGCTCGACCGATGATACAAAGGAAGTTGTTGATTCATTCGGGGATGACCGCATACGGTATGTCTATCAAGAAAATGCCGGCGTTGCGAACGCGCGGAATCACGGCGTGTCTCTGGCGCGGGCAAAATGGATCGCATATCTCGACAGCGACAATGAGCTTCTTCCGAACTATATTGAGAGAATGTTTGCATGGATCGCGAATCGTCCGCAAACAGTCTTTGCCGTTCCTCGCGCGCATCGGACGCAGGAGCTGTATGAGAACGGCAAGCTCGTGAAGCTCATCGATGATTCAAAAGATACTCCGCCGGGCATCGGCATCAAGGATATTTTCAACAAGAAGCTGCATCTCGATACGAACGGCTTCCTGCATCTGCGCAGCCTTTTTGACGAAGGCATTGCCTGGGATCCGGAAATAAAAGCGATGGAAGACTGGGACCTTGCCATGGCTATCGGAGAGAAATATCCGGATGGGTTCCTATATGTGGAGGAGATCCTCTATAATTATCATCAGCGCTACGGAGGAGACGGACTGGTTTCGAATTCCCACTACAAAGACTGGGCGGATATCTTCGAAAAGATATACCAGAAGCATAAAAATGATACGATGCTCGAAGGCCAGACCTGGTATCCGGAGCGAGTGGAGAAATGGAGCCGCCTGCAGAAGGAATTCGAAGAAGGGAAGCTTCCGCCGTATTATTTGTACTATTTCCAATAAATGAATATGAATACTGATCAACACTACATGCACCTTGCTCTCGAAGAAGGGAAGAAGGCAAAACTTTCCGGTGAATGGCCGTTTGGGGCAGTCATTGTTTGCGGAGATGAAGTCGTCGCTCAAAATCATTGCACTGAAAGCGCAGCAAAAAATGTCCTGGCTCACGCCGAACTTCAAGCCGTGGGTGATGCCTGCAAGGCTCTTGGAAGAAACAAGCTCGATGACTGCGTTATCTATTGCACCAATGAGCCATGCCTTATGTGCGCCTCTGCAATTATCCAAGCAAAGATTCCGAAGGTGATCATCGGGGCTTGCCGCATAGATATGCCGCACCTGCTCCGAGAGCGAAAACTGAAGATCGAGGATTTGGCTGACGATGCAGGGTATCCGATAGAAATCGTGAAGGGCGTCATGAAAGGCGAAGTCGTTCAGCTTTTTAGCGATATACAAAAATAGATATGAAATTAATCTCACTTAATGTGTGGGGCGGACGGGTTCAAGCAGAACTCAGCTCGTTTTTAAAAGAGCATGAACGCGATACGGATATTTTTTGTTTTCAGGAAATGTATCACCGGGCAGACGGGAAATTCTCCAATGCCAAATGGAAGGATGACGGAATACACAGCCAATTGTTCGACCATGTTGCCGGGCTGCTCCCGAACCATACAGGGATTTTCTATCCGCACTTTGAAGATTTTTGGGGCTTGGCTATGTTTGTAAAAAAAGATGTTCCATTGCTCGGAGAAGGAGACAAATTCGTGCATCATATGGAATCGATCGAAGTTGCGCGCCTGGGAGGAACATCGAAGAACATTCAATATGTTATTAGTGAAATAAACGGCAAGAAGATAAGCATCGTCAACTTTCATGGCCTCTGGAATGGGAAAGGAAAGACAGATTCAGAAAGCAGGATCGCGCAGTCAAATGAGATCATTGCCTTTTTAAAGGAACTTGAAGGGGAAATCGTGCTCTGCGGTGATTTTAATCTGAGACCGGATACGGAAAGCCTAAAAATGATCGAGGATTTTGGATTTAAAAACCTGATCAAGGAATACGGTGTGGCTTCGACGCGGACTTCGCATTACAAGAAAGAGGAGCGTTTTGCCGATTATATGCTCGTTACGAAAGGGATTCAGGTAAAAGATTTCAAGGTTCTTCCTGATGAAGTCTCTGATCACAACGCAATGTATCTTGAATTTGAAATATAAAATCTGGTTCTCGTGTATCATTAAGATTCCGAGATTGCTCCTCCCCGTCACATTCTTGCCCGGCTTTCGTAGTATCATAAGGAAGTAAGCATACGTATGACTATGAATAAAACACCTTTCATTATTCTTGGCGCGCTCGCAGTTCTTGCGGGATTTTTGGTGTTTAGCTACAAGCATTCTGAGAAAGAACCGGGCGGCAATACTCCTTCTTCTGTCGCCGCATACCGCGCAACGCTCTCCGGCGAGTATTTGTGTTTGCCGCACACTGTCACAAGCGGTCCGCAGACTCTCGAATGCGCGCTTGGCCTAAAAACAGATGACGGCAAATATTATGCGCTCGACTTCAATCTTTCTTCGCAGATGCCGCCGCCGTTCGCCACCGGCGATCGCCTGGAGGCAAGCGGGGTAGTGACGCCGGTTGCGATGCTCAATACTGATAATTGGCAGAAGTACCCGATCGTCGGCATTTTTTCAGTTACCGATTCGGTGCGAAAATTAAATAACGGACCGCTTCCATATATGTGCAACAGCGACGCGAAGATCTGTCCGGACGGCTCGAGTGTCGGCCGCACCGGCAGTGAATGTCAGTTTGCCGCATGTCCTTCGCCTGATGCCGCATCTGCCCTGATTCATACGACGCTCGGTCAAAAAGCCACTGGGCTTGCCGTTTCAATAACGCCCAAAGAGATCGTCTCCGACAGCCGATGCCCCGCGGACGTACAGTGTGTCTGGGCGGGAACGGTGGAAGTGCGAGCGGTCACTGAAACAAAAGTTGCCCACGGCGAGCAGACATTCAAACTGAACGAACCCAAGGTATTTGGCGATTTCTCGATAACGCTCGTTGAGGTTAGCCCCGACAGGAAAAACGGGCAAGAGATTCCCGACTCTTCGTACCGCTTCGTATTTGAAGTAAAGAAACAATAAGTCCGGATGCTTGAACAAGCCAGAGACTGTCATATCGCCTAAAAATGATATACAGTAGAGGAATGAAACTCAACCGGATGGAAAGCCTCGGAGGTCTTGCGGGGGTCGAAAATGATCCTCCAGCAATATATCCTCTTTCGCACGCAGTTTCTCTGGAAAAAGCCGGCGACAGGATCGTCGACACGAAAACAGGGGATGAGTATTTTGAAAAGACGAGCGATGCGCAGACGGAATATTTTGTCATGCTCCTTTCCAAGGGGATATTGCATGTGTCCGATCTCATCGAAAAAGACGGCAAATACTATTCCCGAAAAATGCCGCTTGAGCAGCTGGCTCCGGCCGAAGCAGAGGAAAAAGACGTAGAACTCTTCCTGCTCAAATATCTCTTCGGGGATCATGATCATCGCGAAGGCGCGAATTACCGGAGCAATGATTCGGGGCAATTCGCGCACTACGACTATGGCGAAGCATTTTCCACCGTCGTTCCCGACAGAAACAGGCTCTTGAAAGCCGTGGGCAATTTCTATCTGAAGAGAGGCGCCATTCGAGCCATGAAGGATAGAGCGAAAGGAACCACAGAATCTTCAACCAAGGAAAACTTTGCACGCATTCTTAAGGAAAAATTGGATCTTTTCAGGCAGGCGCTCAATAACGATTCATTTTTTCGCGCAGTATTGGAGAAGTCAGGCTTGAGCCTTAACGGGAAACTGTCTTTTTTGAAGGGGGATTCCGAGGAAGACCGAGCGGTCCGGCTCCGAGAATACCTGCTTGATCGGATTTCTTTGCTTGAAAAAATAACCTTATAATTTGGTATACTATCTGCATGTTTTTTGCCGAACATCTCTATCTGGTCGTCGGGCTCTGCCTCTCTTTTTTCTGGGTGCTTTTCTTTTTGCTGCTGAAAGATCCCGCCGCGCGGAGGCGAATGGTCGTTTCAAGCATCATCTGCATGATACTGACGCCGCTCACCGAATATATCTGCCTGGTGGACTGGTGGTCTCCGCATTTTGTCGCGCATGCACGGATACATATCGAAGATCTCCTTTTCGGGTTTAGCGTAAGCGGCGTGATATCGGCCGCGTATCAGATCATCCGTCGGGAGAAGATCTCTCCCGGGGCGAGCTCTCGCTTCAAATTCGGACTCTTTTTCTTCACGCTTGCCCTCATTGTCGGTCTTTTCTATATTCTCCATCTGAATTCATTCTGGTCATTCACGCTTCCGTTTATTGTCGTGACGATCATCATCGGCGGCAAGATCCCAAAAGCCGTCCGGCCGATGATCCTGACCGGACTTTTTATGACGGTCCTCATGCTTCCCGGATATCTCTGGGGCATTATGGTTCATCCGCACTGGATAGCCGAGGAATGGCTTCTCACCGGACTTCCGGCGCATCTGGTATTGGGCATTCCTATAGGAGAGCTCTTCTGGTACTTTTTGGCCGGTACGACGCTCGGAGGCTTTCAGGAATTGATGAGATAGCTGTATGAAAAAGAATAAAGATATTGATGCGTATATCGCAGGATTTCCAAAGAGCACCGAGAAGCTCTTGAAGCAGATGCGCTCAGCGATCCGCAAAGCTGCGCCTGCGGCGGAAGAGATTATGAGCTACGGCATGCCTGCGTATAAGTACCAGGGCATGGTGGCGTATTTTGCGGGACATGCGAATCACGTCGGCCTCTATCCGATGCCGCATGCAGTCAAAAGGTTCGAGAAAGAGCTGCGTCCGTATACAACCGCCAAGTCCACCGTCCGATTTCCGATCGGCAAAGCGCTTCCTGTGGGCCTGATAACAAGAATGATCAAATTACGGGTCAAAGAGAATCTGGAAAAAACGAAAGTAAAAAAGCTGCCCAAATAGGACAGCTTTGTTTTTCTTCGTTCGGCGGGCGGCTATCGCTTGGCGATCATGGAGGCGTAGATCTTTTCTTTCGTGATCGTGTTGCCTTGCCTGATCAATCGATGGAGCTCTGTCAGATTTCTCTGATGCTTGTCACAGGCGCCGATCTTCACTTCGGTGCGGTCCGGTCTTTTCGGACTGTAATCAAGAAACGCTTTTCCTACTTCAAACAGATTGAGCACGCGCTTGCCGGATTCCCTTGTTCTGACAAAACCCGAAATGCAGTCATGGAGCATGTTTTCCTGCCCGCAAATGTAGCATCCGCATTCGATTTTTTCACCGATGGTGCCGAGAATGTCATAGAATTCGCCGCCCTTAGGAGGCTTCACGTCTGCATTGCCGTGCGCGGGGATCCCATGGAGCGGGTGTTTTTTTCGCGTTGGATACACCGGCGGATCTCCGAAGCCGATACTCGATATTTCGATGCCTTCTCCGAGAAGCACTGACGTTTTTTCGCATTCGCAGCATTCAAACGTAGTGCTTCCGTCCATTCCCACCATGAAGCTTCCTGATCGGTAGCCGCAGTGGGGGCATCCGTATTTCTGAAAATCCAGGATATGTATACCGATAATATTCATTTCTGTGACCATTGTGAAAAAGTTTTGTTTTATAATACTGGTTATTAAGCTTTTTGTCAATGAAGGGCTTTTAGAAAGATTTCTTTGCGGTATAATGAATCTATGAACCCGATACTGGAACTCTTCATGCTTGCCATACCGGTTGCCTGCGTTTCGTGGACTGTTACCCACGAAGAGCTCTTTCGCGAGTTCCATGAATACTCTGTGGATCGGAGCGAAGACAGCAAGACGCTTTTTGGCAGGAAATTCTTTTATCTCTTCACCTGCGAGTACTGCTTCAGCCACTATGTCACGATCGCTCTCCTCATCATTGCTCCGTATACGCTCGTGTTTGCCGGATGGCGGGGATATCTGATCGCATTCTTTTCGATCGTCTTCATCGCCAATGCCTACATGAGCCTCTTTGCCAAGATTCGCATCGACATCAAGCGCGAACGAAAGACCATAGAGAAGATCGAGAAGAGCCTCTAAAGAAAACTATTTTCCCATGAAGCTCATATCCCTCAACATTGAATTCAACAAGCATCTTGATCTTGTCCTGCCGTTTCTCGAGCGCGAGCGGCCGGACGTGCTCTGCCTGCAGGAAATGCTCGAAGAGGATTTCCTGAAGTTCAAGCAGGCCACCGGACTCGAGGGAATCTTCCGGCCGTGGAGCTACATACTGACGAGTTATCACGCCGATCTTAACGGACAGAAGCAGGGCGTGGCGATCTTCGCAAAAAATATCGCCGACTCCGGCTTTGCTTTCTATGTCGGATCGGGAGAAAATGTCGCGAAGCCGTTTCCGGAGTATGCTTCAAGCGAAGAATTCAGAAAAAACAAAGTGCTTGTGTGGGCGGACGTCATTGATGCAAAAGGAAAGCAGCTGCGGTTTGCGACCACCCATTTCCCGGTAACCAAAGAAGGAGCTTCTACTCCGGAGCAGCTTGCCGCGCTCGACGCGCTCTGTCCGATACTCGATACGCTCGGCGAGTTTGTCCTCTGCGGCGACTTGAACGCTCCGCGCGGCAATGAGACGTTTGCGCGCCTCGCCAAAAGATACAAGGATAATATCCCTGAAGAGTACGCCACAAGCCTTGATCAGAATCTGCATCGGGTCCGCGGCCTCATCTATATGGTAGACGCGCTTTTTACCACGCCGTCCTATGCGGCTTCCGAGGTGCGCCTCGCCGACGGCGTAAGCGATCATATGGCGATTGTTGCTCATATTGAAAAATCTGCAGTTTAGAAAAAAATAAAGCCGTGCATGTCGGGAGACATGCACGGCTGCGAATCACTGCGGGGCAGACTACTTTAGTTCTGCGCCGTTTAAATAGCGCTTTCTGTCTTGTGCCATTTTTCCGTAGGTGGCGGTAAAGGCATTTCTTACCGGGTCGCTGATGCTCGGAGTAGTGATATACGTCTGTGCTTTTTCCAGTGATTCAAACACATACTGCACCATAATATGATTATGGTCAGCGATGCTTGATTTACCCGCTTTGATAAGGGGTCCGGTCGGGAGCAGTCCCGGCATCAGTTTTGCATGTTCCGATAAGAAATCGGTGAGTCCGTCGATGGTGCACTCAGTCGGCAGATGAAAGCTTGTTTCATAGAGCGCTGAGGCGACTAATTCTTCAGTAGTTTTGAATTGCATATGGAGTTTTTTAATGCCGTACCGTATAGCCAGTAGAGCTCCCCGGAAGCCACGCATAGCGTGCCGCCCAAAGAGCTATACTGCCGATCGTAAGGCATTATTTGTCAAACAGCTGAATTATGGTGATATTACCACACTACAAAGTTAGGTCAATTTCTTTTTGCGAAGGATGAGTACGGTCATAAGCGTATTGGTTGCGATCATGGCTATCGAGTGAAGCGTTGTTGCGAGATTGTATGCCTCGAGTGAAAAAAGCATAAGAATATGCCGCAGGACATTCATGCTGTAGAGCATCGGAGTTTCGGTTTTTGGGTATGCCCAGGTTTTTCGGATGGTCGGGACAAAGGCGACAAGATCAATCCCGACGGCTATGATCACTGAAATCGTCGGGTCTTTGGTCAGTATCCATGGAATGATGCCGAGGAGGGCGATCACAAAAAACGCTGTGTCGATTTTTCTGATGTTCTTGAATCCGTACTGAAGCGAAAAAAAGAAAATGATGACGGTGAATATTTCGCTTGCGGCGGTTGGAAGCGCGCCAATGCCGGCACCTTTTGCCAGCTGCCCGAAGAATATAATACATGAGACGATCGTCCAGACGAGCCATGTATACGGGTGCGGCTGGACTCTTTTTTTGACGATATCGCGCAGATAGGGAACATTTCCCACGATCGCAAGCAGCGAAGCAATGATGGCAATCGTTTCTTTCATGTGTCTCCTATTGTATCACCAAGATGGAAGAATTTGATTCTTTTGGTATACTTACTACATATGAAAAAACTTATATACAGCGTCACTATCATTACCGTGCTTGCCATGGTTTCTCCGGCCGTCGCTTCGGCTGCCTGGTGGAATCCGTTTTCTTGGTTCCGAAAGGCCGCTCCTTCGACCATAGTGCACACCAATAGCGGTACGACGGGATCTTCGACCGGTTCTCAAAATCAGAATAGCGCCGGCGGGACCATAAAGGAAATCGTCGTTCCGGACAGCGCGATGACAAGCGGCCAGGCAGATATGCATGTCCAGGGAATTCTCTCTACGATGCGCGCGCAAGCCGAGCTCTATAAGATGGGAGCAGGCAGCGGAAGCTATGCCGGCCTCTGCGCTGACAGCGAAACAACCAAGCTCTTCGGCGCGAATAATATTGCGTGCAATGCGACTGCGAGCGCTTGGGCCGCTTCAGCCATGGTCACCGCAAAAGCCTATTTTTGCGTGGACGCAAGCGGAAGAGCAGCACTCGTGGGGAACGGCCTTTCGCCGAACCAGACCGCGTGTCCGACGACTCCTGCAGACTCCACGATCGGAACAACAAAAGAAACAATGATCACCACGAAGCTCGGACAGATCATAACGGTGCTCGGCGTGCATGCCACGATCACTGATGTTATCGAAGACAGCCGCTGTCCGGCCGGAGTGCAATGCGCATCTGCCGGCACGATGCGCGTCAAAGTGCATGCGACCTACGGACTGCTCAGCAAGAACATCGAGCTTGCTCTCGGCCAGCCGTTCGAATTCCACGGACATTCGGCAACGCTCGAAAGCGTGACGCCCGGACCTGTACAGGGCAAGACGACCGCTCCGGGTGAGTATGTCTTCACGATCTCTTTGCAGTAAGAAAATCGGCATACCGTATGGAAGAAGCCCTTACCCAAAAAGCCAAAGAAGTTATAGAAGAAATTCCGTATATTACGATTGCCTCCGTTACGCCTGACGGATATCCTTGGAATTCTCCCGTGTTTGCAGCTTACGACAGCGAATATAATTTTTTCTGGAATTCATCATCCCAATCGCAGCATTCTCAAAATATCAATGCCAACGGCAGGGTGTTTTTAGTGATATATAAGTCTACGGTTGGAGAAGGAAATGGTTTTGGGGTGTATTTCGAAGGGGAAGCAAAAGAACTTATTGCAGGAGAAGAATTGGAGCATGCTCTTCAGGTTTTTTATGCAAAGAAGGGAAAACAGCCTCCGTCCCAGACAGAGTTCCTTGCATTAGGCACGCAGCGCTTATATAAAGCGGTGCTTAGAAAATGCTGGGTAAATGCATATGACAAAAGCCGCACTCCTGCAGATTGGAAGATGGAGATTAAGCTGAAATAAGAAAATATGATAAGCCGCTCCCTATGATCCCGATCGTAATTCGAAATCTTCTTCCGGATGATGCCGAGATAATCAGCTTTATGAAGAAGCGCTTGGCCGGGGAGTGGAAAATATCCGAAAAGGAAATCGAGGATGAATACATCACTCCGTCATTTGCCGGAGGCTTTCCTTATATCTTCATTGCGCTCAGCGAAGACAGGGAATTCGCCGGAAAGATATTCCTTTCGATAGAGAAGCAATGGTTTCTTGGGATTGATAACCAGCCGTGGATCAGCGCGGTATTCGTGCCCGAAAAGTTCCGCCGGCAGGGGATCGCGCAGCTCCTCATCAAGAAAGCCGAAGACGTATGCCGAAGCCGTGGATACAAAAAAATGTATCTCGATACGATAAGCGCTGCCGGGTATTATAGAAAGATCGGCGGATGGACTGAGCTCGGCACCGATGTTTGGAAAGGAGATACGGTGACCATTATGTCAAAGGAGCTCTGATCGAGACAGATAAAAAGCCCCCTCTGGAAAGAGAGGGCTTTATTTTTTTCATTCAAACTAACATCACTGCAATTGTAGCACAGTTGTGCCGCCGGAAGGCTTTAAGGCTTCCATCATCATGTCGTAATTTCGGTACGTTACTTTTTGCGGCGCCAGGGGGCCTGCATCTTTGTGAGCCGGTTTATAAAAAGAATGTTTCTTTATCTTTATCATAAACGTTGTCACTCCCGGGTCCTGTAACGTGCCGGTATCCGTCGTCTGAAAATATATGACGAAGGTATCCTTTTTGAAATTAACAACAGTGCTAAGGCTGCCGTTAATATCAGGCAGGTTAGTCCATGTGCCGTCATCATACTGCTTGAAGAATTCCACTTCTTTTGTGTCTACTATCTCCTGGGTTAAATCAGGATCGTAGAAGGTTGCATAGAGAATGCTTTTACTGTACCTGTACCATGTCGCAGTGAACTGCGCGGTAAGGGTCTGCACATGGTCCGTTGGAACATACGGGGAGTCAACAGGATCCGTAGGTGTCTTTGTGGAGTCCTTCGTGTTCGGATTCACGGTAGTGTTGTTAATTGTTTTGGTGCAGCTTCCGCACCATGTCAGCGCGCTCGCAAGCACGGCAAGGAGGAATGTTCTTTTCATTTTTATTGGTTTTTCAAAGTTAGCAATATTTCCTATATAGTATCATTATAAGCCTTATTTGTCAATAGGCCCAAAGTAGGCTATACTCTAAAGGTGAAATCAAATAACGGACATTTTGACGTCATTGTGGTCGGCGGAGGGGCCTCGGGCATGATGGCGGCCGGCCGCGCGGCGGAGCGCGGCAAGCGCGTGCTCCTTATCGAAAAGAACAAGCTCCTCGGCGAAAAGCTCAGGATCTCGGGCGGCGGGCGCTGCAACATCACGAACGCCGAATATGATGTGCATGCGCTTCTCGGCAAATACGGCTCCGCCGAGCATTTCCTCTATTCTCCGTTCTCGCAATACGGCGTTGAAGACACCTTTTCTTTTTTCGAGCGTCTCGGGCTGCCGCTTGTAGTGCAAGCCCGCAAGCGAGCCTTTCCGAATACCGAAAAGGCAAATGACGTATGCGAAGCGCTCAAGGCATATATGAAAAAATCGGGCGTGACGATACAGGCAAATTCCGCGGTCAAAAAAATACTGCATGACGGCACGCGCGTCACGGGTGTTGCAACGGCAGCCGGCACATTCACCGCCGAGAGCTACATCCTCGCAACCGGCGGCATGTCGCATCCGGAAACCGGATCGACTGGGGATGGGTTCGGCTGGCTCTCGGATCTCGGACATACGATCAAAAAGCCGACGCCCACGATCGTGCCTATCTCGGTGAGCGACTCATGGGTGCACATGCTCTCCGGCACATCGCTCTCATTCATGAAGATCACCTTCTTCCTCGAGGGGGTGAAGCAGTTTTCAAAGACCGGCAAAGTGCTCTTTACGCATTTCGGGCTCTCGGGGCCCTTGATACTGAACTCCGCCGGAAAGATCGGCGGGCTGCTCGAGGGCGGGCAGGTGACTGCCCGCATTGATGCGTATCCCGACACCGATATCGGCGCGCTCGACAAATCCATCACCAAGATTTTTGACGCGAGCAAAAACAAGATGCTCAAGAACATATTCAAGGAGGTCGTGCCCGAAGGCATTGCGCCCGGCGTGATGTCGCTTCTGCCCGATATCGATTTTGATACGAAAGTGCACAGCATCACCAAGGAAGAGCGCCGCCGCATTGTCGATACGCTCAAAGCGCTCCCGGTGCATGTCACCGGCCTCATGGGCTATGACCGGGCGGTCGTTGCCGACGGCGGCATCGTGCTCGACGAGATCGATACCAAGACCATGCGCTCGAAACTTTTTTCAAATCTTGCCGTCACGGGCGACCTCCTCCACATCACGCGCCCGTCGGGCGGCTTCTCGCTCCAGCTCTGCTGGACCACCGGATACGTAGCGGGCTCCAATGCCTGACAATATTTAATATACTGGATAGATGGCAGAGACGCTTCCCGAAGAAAAGCATTTTAAAGCAAGCGCCGTTGTGCGCGACATCATCATCGGCATGTCCGACGGCCTGACTGTTCCGTTTGCGCTCGCCGCCGGCCTTTCCGGCGCGGTTGATAATTCCTCGATCATCGTTGTTGCTGGCCTTGCCGAGATCGTGGCCGGCTCCATTTCCATGGGGCTCGGCGGATACCTTGCGGCGCAGAACGACGCCGATCATTACTACAACGAGCGCGCGATTGAATATCGGGAGGTCAGGGAAACGCCCGAGCGCGAGCGCGCTGAGGTAAAAGAGATCTTCCGCGCATACGGACTCGGAGATGCTGAGATCAATCCGATTCTCGATCATTTTGAAAAGAATCACGATGCCTGGGTGGATTTCATGATGCGCCACGAGCTCAATCTCGATGAGCCGAATCCGAAGCGCTCGGTGCACAGCGCGGGCACGATCGCCGCATCCTACATCGTCGGAGGCATCGTTCCGCTCTCGCCGTATCTCTTCGTGTATTCGCCGCATGAAGCGCTCGCTATTTCCGTCGTCGTCACGCTCTGCGCCTTGATCGCCTTCGGCTATATCAAGTCGCGCTTTGTCGGAGTAAACCCATGGAAAGGAGCGCTTCGAACAGCGATTATCGGCAGTATTGCCGCAGGCGCCGCCTACTTTCTCGCTCGCTTAATATCATAATCCAGAAAATATATATGAAAAAAATAATCGTCAATTTCCTTCCGTTTGCCGTCGCCGTCACATTTTTGTGCGGACTTGTCTATATTGCGGTCCAACAGGACCTGCGCCTCTCGGCCAATGATCCGCAGATCGGAATCGCCGAAGACACTGCCCGGTTGCTTGATGCCGGCGCCGACCTCAGGGCTGTTGTTCCCGGATCTTCCGTCGATGTGGCCACAAGCGTCGGTACATTCGTATCCGTGTATGACGACAAAAACCTGCTCGTTGCTTCAAGCTTGAGCGACCAGAGCCTCATTCCTCCGGCAGGCGTGTTTGAGTATGCCCGCACGCATACTGAGGATGTGCTCACCTGGCAGCCGAAGCCCGGCATCCGGATCGCGGCCGTCATGGTGCACCATGCGAGCGGGTTCGTCCTTGTCGGACGCTCGCTTCGCGAAGTGGAGATGCGGGAGCGCGCGCTTCTCCGTGATGTGCTCTTTGCCTGGATCATCACGCTTATCGCGCTCTTTGGAAGCGTATGGATGAAAGAAACGGCGTAATCAGATTCCGCTTTTCCAGCGGTCGAGAATGATCGCTCCGGCAACTGCCGCATTGAGCGATTCGGCTTTGCCGAACGAGGGGATGGTGATCTTGCCGGAGAGCTGCTTGGCGACATCCGCGCTTATGCCGTGCGATTCGCTGCCGATGACAAGTATTCCGTTTTTCGGAAAGGCAAATGCATGCACCGATGTTCCGCGTAAGTCCGCGCCAAGTTTCGGCGCGGACTGTTTTTTCAGAAAAGAGGCAAGATCGGTATAGAAGCCGGAGACCCGGGTAAACGAGCCCATGCTCGCAGCGATGACTTTCGGATTGTACCAGTCCACGCAATTGATCGAGCAGACGATATTCGCGATGCCGTACCAGTCGGCGATGCGGATGAGCGTGCCCATGTTGCCGGGATCGCGGATATCATCAAGGACAAGCGTGATGCCGGCGCTTGTGTCGGGGGTCTCGGGCTTTTTTTGTACGGCTACCGCGAGCGCTCCGTCGTTGTGCTCGAGCGTGCCGAAGGCCGCAAGCTCCGCCGCGTCCACGACATGCGCCTCGATCTTCCGCTTGGCGAGAAGGCCCGCATGCTCCGCTTTGAATTCCTTTGTTGCGTAGAGGCCTTCTATCTCATAGGTGCTTGCGAGGAGTTCGGCGACGTTCTTGCCGCCTTCGACGAGGAAGCGGTTTGTTTCCTTCCGATGCTTCTTCTGGTGCAGGGATTTTATGGTCTTTGCGCTCATGTGATGGGTCATGGGAGGAGTATACCGTATTTGAGATAGGGTATAAAGCCGAGTATAATGATAGATATATGAAAAAATCCCAGATGATTCGAACTATCGCGCTCAACGCCCTACCGATTGTTGTGATGGAAGCATGCATTCCGTTCGTCAAAAACGATTACCTGCTCACCCTCGTCTTCCTGATCGTCATCGCCGTTTCTTTTTCCTTGCATCGCGAGAAGAATGAGGATCGGATATTCATTTTTGGATTCCTGATCATGATCGCTTCCGAATACCTTTTTGTGTCGACCGGCGTCGAGATGTTCATGCGCCAGACTCTCTTCGGGTTCATGCCGCTCTGGCTGCCGTTCCTCTGGGGGTATTGCTTTGTGGCGATCAAGCGGGCGGTGGTCATTCTCGGCCTGTAGCACTCATATAAAAAGCGCCGGTTTTCGCCGGCGCTTTTTATGGAGAACAAATTATTTATTGCGCTGCGGGAGCAGTCGGTGAAGGCATAACGCCGGTACCGTCTTCCATCATCATGCCCTGGCCTGCGCCGTAGTAGCCTGAATTCTGGAGCATCATTCCGCCGCGATATGCGTGATGGCCGCTGTATGCTTCGATCTCGCCCTTCATCTCGCCGAGCTTGACGCCGAAAGAGAAGATGATGACGACAATGACGATCTTAATGAGCCACTTCAAGATGTGCATATGATGATGCTTGCATCCGCATCCGTTGCCGCACGCATCTCCGCCCATTTCGCATACGCCGTTTCCCGATTTGTTGTTTTCCATGTTCGTCTTTTTGTGATTAGTTATTAAATGACCTCCTCAATTATATCATACCTATTGCACCGCTCCAGGCGCCGGGTTCGCTCCCTGAGCCGGCATATTCGGACGGATCTGGATCGACTGGGCCGTCACGCTGCCGTCGGAATTCTGCGTGCCCGTGATGCTGACCTGGGTTCCGACCGACACATCGCCTGCCGAACCTGATGCCGTCTTCAGGACCTGCGTCGTTCCCGAATAGAGAACGATCTTCGAGCTGCCGTCGCGTCCTTTGACGGTAATGCTCGTATCGTCTTTTGCGATGACGCTGCCCATTACTGCGCCGCCGCCGGCAAATCTGCTTGCGCCCGTGCGGCCTGCGCTACCCGCAAACTGTCCGCGAAGCGCGGTTCCGGCCGCGCGCATCGTCTTTTCTCCGTGCTTCTCTCCGGCATAGAATGCTGCGCCGACAAGGACGATGGTAATGACGATCCAAATGACCAAATGCTGCTTGTATTTCTTTTCGTTCATGAATTTTTAATATAAAAACGACTTATGCTAATAATCACACCGATAGCCCGCTATTCGAACCGCAGAGCCTCGATCGGACTCATGCGCGCCGCGCGCTTGGCCGGGTACCATCCGAAGATGATGCCGATCGCAGCCGACACGCCGAAAGCCAGGAGCACGGATCCGAGCGACACCTGGGTCTGAATGATGCCGAGCTTCGTCACCAGATAGGCGATGCCCGCCCCCAAAATGACCCCGATCATCCCGCCTGAGAAGGTGAGGGCGACCGACTCCGTCAAAAATTGGATGCTGATGTCCCGAGGCTTCGCCCCGATGGCCTTGCGCAGGCCGATCTCTCGCGTCCGCTCGGTGACCGTGGTGAGCATCATGTTCATGATGCCGATGCCGCCGACGAGGAGCGAGATGCCCGCCACCGCCGCAAGGAGCACGGTGAATGTGCTCGTCACGCTCGAAGCGGTCGCAATGATGTCGGCTTGGTTGAGGATCGAAAAGTCTGCGGCCGTCGGGTCGCTGATGTGATGCTCGGAAAGGAGCAGGTTCGTCGCATCCGTTTGGACCTGGGTCGTGCTCTCCGCATCGGCGGCCGAAATGTCTATCTCGGTGAGGTACTGATTGCCGGTGAGGTAGTGCTGGGCGGTCGTGTAGGGGATATAGATGGTATCGTCGCTGTTCGTGAATCCGGAGCCGCCTTTGGCTACGGTGACGCCGATGACTTTGAACTCGTTGCCTTTTATGCGGATCGTCTGGCCGACCGCTTCAGCGCCTTCTCCGAACAGGTCGGTGCTCGTTGTCGGTCCGATGACGGCGACCTTCGCGTCGCTCGCGATGTTCGCATCGGAGAGAAACATGCCGTCGTCCACAGTGATGTTGCGGACAGTTCCGTATGAGGCCGTCGTGCCGATGATGCTCGTATTCGTGTTGGTGCCCTTTGCCGTCACCTGCTCTCGGGCGGAGACATCAAGCGCCACGGCCGAGACATTGCTGATTTCGGTCGAGAGCGCCAGGCCGTCTTCGGCGGTGAGCGTCTGCGCGCTTCCGCGCCCGGCGGACGGTCCTCCGAACGAGCGCTGCGTCCCCGGAGTGATGATGATGAGATTTGATCCGATGGACTGGATGCTCGACTGGATCGAGCTCTTTGCCCCGTTGCCGATCGCAGTCATGGCAATGACCGAACTGATGCCGATGATGATGCCGAGCATGGTAAGTCCCGTACGGACCTTGTTGGCCGTAAGCGCTGCGTATGTCTCTTCGATGATGTCGATGGTTTTCATAATAGGTTATTCGACATGCGCGATGCGGCGCGCGTGGTTCTTTGAGTCTTCGATCAGGAGTCCGTCTTTGATGAATAAGATGCGGTCGGCGTGCTCGGCCACTTCGCGCTCATGCGTGATGAGGACGATCGTCCGCCCTTCTTCGGTGTTGAGCTTTTGGAATGTCCCGAGCACGAGCTCGCCCGTCTTCGTATCGAGGTTGCCGGTCGGTTCGTCGGCAAGGATGAGCGACGGATCGTTCACGAGGGCCCGCGCGATCGCAACGCGCTGGATCTGTCCGCCGGAGAGCTGATTCGATTTGTGCTCAAAATGGCTTTCGCTGAATCCTGCCGCCAGGAGCGCGCGCTTCGCGCGCGCGTCCCGCTCCTCATGCGGCACGCCCTCATAGATGAGCGGCAGAGCCACATTGCGAAGCACGGTCGTGCGGGGGAGGAGATTGAAGGCCTGGAACACGAAGCCGATCTTGTCTTTGCGGATGTCGGCAAGCTCGTTGTCGTCGAGCTTTGAGACATCTTTGCCGTCAAGGAAATAAGTCCCCGATGTCGGAACGTCGAGCGCGCCGAGAATATGCATAAGCGTGGATTTGCCGGATCCCGACGGCCCCATGATGGCCACGAATTCGCCGTCGGTGATCGTAAAGGTCACTCCGCGAAGGGCGGTGAAGACGATGTCTCCGTTCGAATATGTTTTTGTGATGTCGTGTATTTCGATCATGCGGTATTTCCGTCTATCGGCCTCACGCACGCAAATTCCCTCCGGCTGCTGCTCCCGTGCGGGCTCCGACGCCGAGCAGGGCAGGCGCCGATGCCGTGGCG
>Ga0134121_10000599_pt1 | contig 40017 bp, 30 predicted proteins | sample KB301_FD_96463 | JGI IMG/M metagenome (GOLD analysis project Ga0134121, IMG submission 96463) | Terrestrial soil microbial communities without Nitrogen fertilizer from Kellogg Biological Station, Michigan, USA - KB3-0-1 | ecosystem: Environmental > Terrestrial > Soil > Unclassified ...
GCGTACACAGGGCATCACATAGGCCGTAAGAGAGACCGCACTCTCTGAAGCTTGATATAGCCTCGTCAAGTCCAACAAAGCAGACGGCGATGGAGTCGAAGATCCAGAAGCCAATACAAAGCAACCGTAAAGGTGAGGTTGCCGAGGGTCTGCCGGGGTCGCTCAAGAGCGTGGCATGTGTGAAGAGAAACACTAGAGAACTTGGGAGGCCCAACTCGTTCCTCGATGGCAAGAGGTAAGCGAGCTGACAAACCAGGTGAACTGATGACGAGTTGGGAGTCAGATCAGCTCATATTACTCGGAGAGCGGGAGAGCCGTTCACAAGGGGAAGGGGCTGACGTGATACGAAGCCAACAAAGGAAACACTGACCGCGCATGAAGGAACGGACAACATCAGTGCAAACCTCACTGTTGGGGATAGCGAACAAGGCGCAGAGTGATAAGCGGTACCAGTTCGCAACCTCTACAGAGAACTCAACGAGGAGCTGTTACGGGACAGTTGGCGGTTACTGCGGAAGGACGCAGCCTTAGGCGTCGACCGGGTAAGTACCGCTGAATACGAAGCAAACCTCGAAGAGAACTTGACGCGGTCTTTCCGCTAACTCAATTCGGTCCGAATCGTTGCCGGTATTCAGGTGACTCAATAAATCCGCGAGTGATTAGATTTTCAATCTGGTGCGTGTCTCCCGGAGGTCCGAATCGATTGTAGTGGAAAATGTAGCCGCAGTTAGCCGGTTCGGGAGAGCCGTGACAATCCTCGGGTTCGCGACGCAGATGGGCGATGTATTGCATCGTCACGAAGTTTTGAAGCTCGAACTTCGTGGTAACTTCGTTGCTCTCCGCGACGGCGCGCAATACCTGCGCGCGCGTTTGGCTGACGTTGTTTAAGTTCGCAATCAGGGTGCTTTCGTTCGCCAAAATCACGCCGGCGGTACTCTCCAGCTTCTGCACATATTGTTGGTTCGTCAAACTGTTCGGCAGAATCGCTTGAACTTCTGGTCGTCCAAGCCACGCAGCCTCGAGATGATCATTATTGCGTCTGTGCTGGCGGTCCGCGTCGTTCTTGGGCGCTTCTTTTAAGTGAAGTTCCAGTCCATCCAGAACACCGATCGCGTAGAAGCCTTCCCACGGCTCGTCGAACGTGAAGCCAATCTTCTGGTAGTACGCGATCGAGCGCTCAAGGTCGCCGACAAGGAACTGTGGAGCGAAAGATGTCACACGCGGCTTCATCGTGCTCATAGTCATCGAGCCCTTTCTTCAGCAGACTAACGCCGGGCATCACCCGCACCCACACGCAAGCTGCATGGGAACTGCTCAGTTTCGTCCAACTTGTGGACGCAGTAGTTTGGACCACAATGCACGAGAGCTTCAAAAAGTCCTGACGCAGCGCCTTATGTTTCTCATTCAAGGTGATCATCCTCATGCTAACTTATTAGCATGATGACATTTTCACTGAGCGGTTAAGCAGACATTTTATTGAGCAGTAACAGTGAACTAAAATTCGTTGACTCACTGCATTGACGGGAGTATGCTTCGCCCACTCACGAGGTTTTGCGGCGGGGATTCTCGCTGGTCTGCACTTAACTTCGTCTCATGTAACTTCCCCGACCTTACATAGTGATGACTAATTAAAAAAACTCACTTCGCGCTACTGGCGCGATGGTTTCCCGTCTGGAGGTAAAAATGTTAAAACGAAATACACCCAGAATCCTAGTACTGGTAACAGCAGTCCTGCTTTTTGGCGCGATCATGATGGTTCCTCGAATCATCGAGGCCTCAAAGTCGTCAGCCGCAACCGCAAACTCAACCAACCCAGTCCAGGGACGTGGACCTGACATCACTGTTGGCGAGTCGATTCGCAACGACACCTCGCCTCCGATCCGCGAATTGAAGCAGATGCCTGTCTTCAAGCCGAGGAAAGAGGCTAACGAGAATCCGAGAATCGTGCATCCACACAGAGACACTCCCGATCGCAGGGTACAAACGACGATCGCTGCTGACGAGTTCACCGCGGCCAACATGCCGACGGCGAATATGAACTTCGACGGCATGCAGTTCCCCGGCGTCGCGTGTAACTGCGCTCCGCCGGATACGAACGGTGAAGTCGGCGCGACTCAGTACGTGCAGATGGTCAACGAAGGTTTTCAGGTCTTCAACAAGACAACTGGAGCTTCGTTACTTGGACCATCCGGCATCTCGACTGTCTGGGGCGGCTTCGGTGGCGTTTGTGAATTCAACGGCAGCGGCGATCCGGTGGTGATGTACGATCAGCTAGCTGATCGTTGGATCATCTCGCAGTTTGCCGGTGTCTCAGTGCCGACTGATGAATGCGTCGCGGTCTCAACTACCGGTGACGCGACCGGCTCATATCATCGTTACGACTTTCACCTCGGTTCAAACTTCTTCGACTACCCGCACCTGAGTGTCTGGCCAGACGGCTATTACATGAGCATGAACGTGTTCAACTCGAGTGGCACGTCGTTCCTCGGCCCGCAACCTTTTGCATTCGACAGGGCCAGGATGCTCTCGGGCTTGCCGGCCACATTCATTACTCCCGGCATCACGAATGGACCAGCAGAAAGAACTTACCTGCCGGCTGATCTCGATGGCTCGACCCTGCCGCCAGCCGGCGCGCCAGCGACGTTTGTGCAGTGGCCCGGCGGTGGTGGTTACAAGATCTTCCATTTCCACGTGGATTTCGCGACGCCGGCAAACTCGAGCTTCACAGTGTTCGCCAATCCTGCCGCGGCTGGATTTACACAGCTCTGCCCGACGACGAGATCGTGTGTGCCGCAAAGCGGTACGACGTCGCGTCTGGACGCGCTCGGAGACCGGCTGATGTTCAGAGTAGCGTACCGGAATTTTGGCACGCATGAGTCGGTTGTCGGGAACTACACTGTGAGCTCGGGAACCGTTGCCGGTGTTCGCTGGTTTGAGTTGCGCAACGTGACGAACGGTCCCGTGACTGTCAATCAAGAGAGCACGTATCAGCCTGATTCGACCTGGCGCTGGATGGGAAGTGCGGCGATGGATCGGGACGGCAACATGGCGATCGGCTACAGCGCTTCTAGTTCGACGCTCTTCCCGCAGTTGCGTTATGCGGGACGGCTCGCGACAGATCCGCTGAACGTGTTGGGCCAGGGTGAGGCAACTCTGTTCGCTGGAACGGGAAGTCAAGTCGAGACGTTTAATCGCTGGGGTGACTATGCGTCGCTGACGGTCGATCCGGTGGATGATTGTACTTTCTGGTTCACGTCTGAGTATTACCCAACGACGAGCCAGTTTAACTGGCGCACAAGGATCGGATCGTTCCGCTTTCCAACGTGTGGTAGTGGGTCGACGGGTTCACTGGTCGCCACCGTGACAGCTGACAACAGCTACGACCTCTATTTCAACGGCGTCTTCAAAGGCTCGGGGGCAGACTGGCCCACGGCCCAGACGTACAACATGTCAATGCAAGCGGGCAAGAACGTCCTCGCCATCAGGGCCGCTGACGCCGGTGGGGTCGCGGGACTGTTGGCCGACCTCATAGTTAATGGGCAGCGCACGGGCAGCAACACGACCTGGAAGGTCAGTCTCAGCGCGCCTGCTAACTGGACTGACCCGAATTTCGACGACAGCGGTTGGGCCAACGCGACTGACTACGGCGCGTACGGGGTCTCGCCATGGTTCAACAACGTCGCGAATATGCCGCTTGACACGCCCGGCAGATGGATATGGTCGTCGAACAACAACTTGGACGACCTCGTCTTCCTGCGCGTCAGTTTCGGCACGCAGCCGAACGCGACGGCAATCGTGACATCCGACAACAGCTACGACCTCTATTTCAACGGCGTCTTCAAAGGCTCGGGGGCGGACTGGCCCACGGCCCAGACGTACAACATGCCAATGCAAGCGGGCAAGAACGTCCTGGCAATCAGGGCCGCTGACGCCGGTGGGCTGGCGGGGCTGTTGGCCGACCTCAGAGTTAATGGACAGCGCACGGGCAGCAACACGACCTGGAAGGTCAGCCTTAGCGCGCCTGCTAACTGGACCGACGTCAATTTCGATGACAGCGGTTGGGCGAACGCGACCGACTATGGCGCGTACGGGGTCTCGCCATGGTTCAACAACGTCGCGAATATGCCGCTTGACACGCCCGGCAGATGGATATGGTCGTCGAACAACAACTTGGACGACCTGGTCTTCCTGCGCGTCTCTTTCGGCACGCCGCAGAACGCGACGGCAATCGTGACGTCTGACAACAGCTACGACCTCTATTTCAATGGCGTCTTCAAAGGCTCGGGGTCGGACTGGACCGTGGCCCAGACCTACACCTTGCCGACGCAGACGGGCAAGAACGTCGTGGCCATAAGGGCCGCTGACGCCGGTGGACTCGCGGGACTGTTGGCCGAGCTTCAAGTTAACGGGCAGCGCCTGGGCAGCAACGTGACGTGGAAGGTCAGTCTCAGCGCGCCCGCCAATTGGACCGACGTCAATTTCGATGACAGCGGTTGGGCGAACGCCACGGACTATGGCGCGTACGGGGTCTTTCCCTGGTTCAACAACGTCGCCGGCATGCCGATGGATACGCCGGCCAGGTGGATCTGGTCATCCAACAATGACCTCCATGATCTGGTGTTCGTCCGCGTCAGCTTCAACGCACCATAACTGCCGAAGGGCGGTTCTTGAAGTTGAGAGGAGCGCCGGGCTGCATGAAGCCCCAGTGTTCTCACGCAGCCCGGCGATCGACGTTGGTCCCCAAGTAGGACTCGAAAATCCAGACCTCGCGTGAGTACGTAAGTCTTCATGCGGTAGGAGACGTCGAGTCGCTTTTCATTCTCGCCGATTCTTCGTTGACAGTCATTTCACGCAGGCATATCATTCGCGAATCCACTATAGACATCGCCCATCCCTAGCGGATGAACAAGCAGGTTCACGCCCAGAAATATTACTCACGGCGTGATTCCCGACCGGATACTGCGGACAAACCAAGGGTGAACGACAGAGACACCTACCTCCTTACTGTCTCACCTCAGAGTCGCCAGCAGATCTCCTGAATCTCGCTTTCGTTGCGTATCGCTACGACGCTGTTTACCAGTGTCGGGGCGTAGCGCTTTTCTTTCACCAAAGTGAATGTAAAGGAGAAAGACATGGAAAAGTTAGTACGAAGAATGACCTTACTCGCACTCGCAAGCGTCGTTAGTTTGCTAGCCACAACTGCAAACGCTCAAAACCCGGCAACCGTAACCGACACTTACGCAGCAAAATTCATCTGTGGTGTGCAGAAGGACCCCAACACCGCACTGGTGCCGGATGCTCAGGCTGGAAACTACTCAACCAAAATCAATGTTCACAATAACACCGGGATTACCATCAAGTTTCGCAAGAAGGTAATCCAGTTGAAGGGCGGGCAAGTCCCGACTGCACCGCAATTCAGAAGAGACGAGTCGCTCGATCCTGATTGGGCCATGGAAGTCGTTTGCCGCGACATCTACGGTCACCTTAACATTCCCATTCCACCTCTACCGCCACCGCCGGGTTCACCAAATCCGCCGTATATCGAAGGGTTCGTGATTTTTGAGGTGTTCTATCAAGTGCTTCCCGCAAGCCCGCCAGTAGATCCGCTCGATGTTGAAGGTATCTATACCTATCGAGCAGAGCCTGCTGGTACGGATGCGGTTTCAATCGACGTGGAAGTCTTTCCAGTCAAGAGGAACAGACACCCGCTTTTGCCTGTGATTGCAGACGCCGCGGCGCAACCGGCAGCCTTGAACCGGCGGTTGCAGAGACCATGACAATGAACTGCGGTTCATAAAGAAGTTGAGGCCACGCCCAACCGTGGCCTCATCTTCCGATCATTCAAGGAATAATGGCCCACCCGTGGACGCTCTTGTCTCCCCTCCAGAGCCCACGCGGTCCTCAAACGATCGTAACTGGATATGTAAACCAACCCCTTCATGGAGCTTGCGACAGTGACACTAGTGGCGGACGTTCCTCCTGTGGTTATGTTGGTCCCGGCCGGCAAGCCGAACCCGGTGAGGGTCACAAACGTGCCGCCACTCGTGGCTCCTGAAGTGGGTGAGATTGTGGTGACTGTGGGGGAAGGTGCGGTGTTGCAGGTGGCCTCAAAGTCATCAAAGATGACTTTCCCCGGTGGATTCGCATCTACCTGCGAAGGGTCGTCTTTGAGCTCAAAGAGGATCGATGAGGTTGAGATTGAGGGCGCGGGAGTACCGGTGAAATTATCGGAATCGTCAGGGCGAAAACCGCGATAACTGTAGGCCGAGACATTTTTCAACACTGGGCCAATCTCCAGCCGTGGCGCGGTTTCAGCTGACATCGCAACCTCCATGTTGAGGAAAGATAAATTTTACGCCGGGTTTAGGTTGATGCGCGTTGGGGAGAGCATCTGGATGTAATGCGCTAACCGAAATCTTGATGACGACTCAATGTAGCCGCGAGCCTCGGCCTGCCGCATTAGAAAAGTGATTTCCGGTAAGTTTGTGGGACGGACATTGGCCCGGTGGGATAAACGGCAAGGTCGGTGATTAGACCAGTTTGTTCAGACGCTCGTTCAATCGTTCGCGATAACGGCGGCTCATTACGAGTCGGGTCCCGTCGCGCATGATGACAACGTATTCACCCTTGGCCCAGGGTTGCACTTCTTTGACCCGATCGATGTTGACGATTGTCGAGCGATGTACACGCATAAATGTGTCGGGATCAAGTTTCGCTTCCATTCCGCTCATCGTTTCGCGCATCAAGTGAGAATCACGGCCCACTTGCAGGCGGACATAATTGCCAACGGTACGCATCCAGTCAATTTCTTCGACTCTCAAAAAGACTACGCGGCCGCCGGATTTAATAACAAAGCGGTCTGGTGTTTCCTGTTCCCGGCGCAAATCTCCCAACAACGACAGCAGCTGATTGTTGACGTCGCCATTCTGCAGGCCCCTGATCATTGCCTTTGCTCGTTCCAGAGTTTTTTGAAATCGCTTCCGGTCAAACGGCTTCAGCAGATAGTCGATCGCGTTTACCTCGAAGGCTTTCAAGGCATACTGATCGTAGGCGGTTACGAAGATCACGGTGGGCATTTGTTCAGCGCCGATAGTTTTGATTACTTCAAAACCATCCATCGCTGGCATTTGGACGTCGAGGAAAACGAGGTCGGGAGCGAGCTCGCTAATCGAACTAACCGCTTTGTGTCCATCGGAGCATTCGCCAATCACGTCAACGCTGGAATCGTGCGCCAGCAAACTCTTGATTCTTCTGCGGGCGAGCGGTTCATCGTCGATGATGAGCGCCCGAATTTTCGTTGGCCCAACGTCACGCATAACCATTTGACCTGCCAGATACAGTCCTGAACGGGATGCTCAGGCTGACGACTAGTCCGCCACCAGTAGCATTAAGCAAACTGAGACCATGTTCATCACCGTAAAGATTCCTGACACGCGCCCGTGTGTTCGTTAATCCCACCCGTTCTTTCAGTGGCGTGTCATTACCGAGTCCGGGACCGTCATCCTCCACCTCGAGTCGCAGCAACGAATTATCGCGCCACGCCTTGATCTTGATGCAGCCGCCTTCGGGCCGTGGCGCTACGCCATGCCGAACTGAATTCTCAACCAGTGGCTGCAGGATCATACTCGGCACTAAACCATCAAGCGTTTCGGGTTCAATTGCCATTTCAACCTTGAGACGATCCTGAAAACGTGTTTGTTCGATGTCGAGATAGTGATTCAGAAACTCGAGCTCTTTCTTGAAAGATACTTCCTGGACGCCTGCGGTCTCGAGAGTCATTCTCAAAAGATCGCCTAACCGGGAGACCATTTCCTCGGCTTCATCAGGCGATTCTCGTATCAGGGCTGAGATTGCATTCAGCGTGTTGAAGAGGAAATGTGGATGCAGCTGCATTTTCAAGCATTGAAGCTGCGATTGGGCCAACTGCGCCTCGAGTTGCGAAGCTCTCAGCTCACGTTCCTGGAGCTTCTGATAGTAATCAAGAGCATGTTCTATAACAACTATTCCCCAATAGAACATCACGTTCGAGGGAGTAAAGTTGAGGATCAATAAAAAATACCGGTTCGAGAATGGTGTTAGTTGTGCGTACCAGCCGAACGGAATGGAAATAACAGTAAAGAGGAGGATATGAACCAGCAGAAAGACCACGCTCGCCACAAAATGGACAGATATTCTATTGACTCGTTGTCCGCCCTCAATCCGAAATGACCGGCTCAACCAGATAACCAAAGGCGTTAAGCCAAGCCAGAGATAACTATAAATCAGTTCTCCGAGGACAACATTCCAGCCTTCTGCGACTCGGTTTTGCCTGATGGCTTGAATCATTTGCGGACCGCTGAACAAGAGTGCAAGAAAGGTCCAGCAAGCGAAGATCAGTGCCCATTTCCTGAGAGCCTGACGCTTGGTCGTAGTGGTTGGCATATGAGATTTAGATCGACAGTTGGGCGTTTAAAAACGGTTGTGGCCGTCCACCTTCAACCACTGGGGCTTGAAGGCGAAGGCCATGACTAGAATTGTAAGTCAAATTTAGCCTTTCGCGGACGTGAGCACAGCAGAATTGTGATTTTCAGTAGTTTCCAGGGACGAACAGGCCGAATCGTAGGTCAAGGGCAACGCTTTGCTCAACCTTGCGGGCTCACCACGGTCAGGCGGTGGCGGGTTGGGTGTTTGGATAGAGCCATTCCTTTACCGCTTTCAACAACGTAGCCAGAACGACCAATCGAAACAAGAGCAAATAGCCTGATGCGATAGGACCGTGATGCTGCAGCGGCCGTTGCCAATTAAAGGTGTCAGCGATTCGGATACCGGGGATGGCCTCCAGCGCAAGCCACACGTAATAGCGGGTGAACATCATCATCTCGATTGTGGCAGCGCCACTGTACGAGTGTGGATTTAATCGAAAGAGAATCATTGAAGCAGACGAGAACACCACGATAGCGAGCATAAGAGTCATGAGCAGGAAAGCTCCGACGAAACTTCGCGAATACTCCCTATAAATTCTTCGGCGCCAGCCGGAGAGTAAAACCGCGAGAAAAACAGAGAAAAGGAGGGTGAGACAAAGACCGAGAATCCAATTGAATTGGATCGTCCGGTCTAGTAGCAATAGGAAAACAGGGCCTGCTATTAGACTGCCGACAAAGAGTCCCGGATCATCGAGACCGCGACGAGAGTACCAAGCTTCAGGCATGAGACCTCCTGCGAGCGGACAATGTCTTAACCTTCAACGAACGCTTACGGTTGCCTTACGTTCAGTCCACCAACGATTCAACGACGCGAGAACGCACAAAATAATAAACACGCGGAAAGCTAGGACCGGGATACCGGCGACTATGCCAACGGAAGCAATCTTAGGCTGCACGTCCAACGTTTTCCACACGTCGAATCCCGGAATTAGGTCAATGAATAACCATACGTAGAAATCAACAAATGTACCAAGCGAAGTCTCTGTCGGAACGTGATATCTCCAATCAGAGCGTTGGTAGATTGTGTAGGAGACCCACGCGCACACCACACAGGCGACGACCACCGCGGTAAGAAATTCCCCGAGTACAATCGAGGCCGGTAGGCGCTTATGAGCAGGCCGTCGAGTAATCACTACCGCCACTACGCACAACACCAGTGCCATAATTCCGCCCAACACAATGTGTGTTCGAGTCGCAAATTCCAAGGTGAGTTTCGCGATGGTATAAACAATCGCCGGACCAACAATTGGTATGAGTAAATTCTCTGCCTGGTCCTTGATAACGCTCCAATTTGCCATTTGGACCTCCGGGGGTTGAGAGTTCAACGCGTTCGACCTTATTCACTTCCACCATAACCAACGCCAAAGAAAACCAAAACAGCCTGTGTTCTTAGCGACCTCTCTGCCGTGATTGAAGGGCATCTCAAGGTCAGGATCGATGTGGTAGACCATTCCACCGATGACCACTCCGTCGAGCGCCGCGTTTACCACAATGTCGCGTTCAGTTGTTTCCTCTGCATCACCTTTCGTGAATCTTTGACCGGCGTGAACCTTGAAGGTCGCCAGGCGCTGCTCACCGCTCTTGAGACGACCGCTCTCCGGCAATCCCACTACGTCGATGCGCCAGCCCCGCCTGGACAAGAGCGGAGGTAATACAACAGAGACATCAACCTTGGCAGATCCGCGTCCGGGATTTCCGACAAAGAAACCTTTGCCGTCCAGCCCGGCCATCAAGCCCTGCACTCCACCACCACCAGGAACCAGATCCACATTGCGCTGGCCCACATTATTATCGTTGGGCACGAGGCGCCAATCCTCGACCGAGTCTCCGGCAGTAAAATTGTCAACGTTGCTCGCGTCGTTGGTAGCAGACACGATCATCAGCATGCAGTCGTGCCCCCAAACATTTGTGTTTGGTGTCCAGTGAAATGGCCCGACGATTTTCTCTTCAGTGTTATTGGGATTAACGGTCCCCGCGTTAATTTGCGCCGTCGTAAGAGCCTGAAAATCAGTCGGCCAGCGCACGCCAGCAGACGGCTTGCAGTGGTAACCCTTCACGATCACATTATTGGCGATCGACGTGCCACGATTCTTGATTTTGACGTAAGCATAGTTGGTTTCCGTGAGAGCCGGTTCCTGATGTACCTGTACCATATCGCCGTCGGGGTTGCGGCGATTCCAGATTGACGCGTTGGCCCAGTGCACAGGTTGAAACTGATATTCGCCGCCTCGTCCGTCATCGATGTAAACGTCTACCGCAGGAGGCACTCCGGCATTGAGGTTTTGTTTTTCGAAGGCCCACTTCAAAACTTTTCCATAAGCGCCTCCGAAGTAACCCTCTGAAGTCCAGTCTCCCGCATCTGCCGTCGTCAGCGCGGTAAGAAAAGCCGCCGGCGAACCGGGATTACTCATCGGCGTCAAAGTTCCCACGGCCCTCAGGATCAGATACACCATGAAGCGCGCGGCAAATTGTTGGCGCGACAGAGTGGCCGAGTCTCCGCCGATCGAACGGTAGGCTCGAAATAGCGTGGTGGCCAGAATCTGCTCGCTCGAGTAACCGCCCACGTCATTGGCGCCTCCCCATCCCCAGGCTGGAACCGGGCGATCATGGCGACGGCCAATGAAGCTGACCCAGGGAAAGGTCTCAAAACGATCTGCGGCCTGGGTGCCGGGGTCATTAAGGATTACTCCGACACTGTCTCCGGCACTGTGTGCAAATCCGAAGTTCGCCGTATTCACATGGTCGTACAGAATCCCGTGGCCACCCAGCTCATGCAATACAACGCGCCAGTCGCCTGCGATGCCGATTGGATTCGCGGTGTCACCCAAGTCGGCAAGTTCAAAATCGACGTTAGCAATACCGTCGCCATCACCGTTACAGGATGCATTGCGCTCAATTCCATCGGCCGAGAGATATTTGCCGCGATGGTCTACTGACACAGGGAAAGTAGTTCCGTCGAAGTAGGTGGCAATTGTGAAACCCAGATCCTGGACCAGGCGGAAGAACCGATCACAATGATAGTAGGCGTTCACGGCGGCAAAGTTATTCGTGCGAGCCTGGTAGTCGAAATTGGTGCCGGGCGCTTCCGTCGGCGGCGCCGCAGTTGCGAGCTCGAAGTCGGAAATCTGCACGAAATTTCCGGTGAGAGCTTGATTTGAGCCCATGGGTGGAGCCGTCAAACCTACGAGAGTCTGCAATGCTGAAACGGCGGACAGCGTCGCATTATTCGCTGACGGAGCATTCGCGGCATTTCCGGTGGCGGTTATCGGATCTCGCTGAAACACTCGTCCATCCACGGCGGACGTCAACGCTTCAACGTAGAGGATCGCCTGCGTTTCTACCTCCACGAGCAAACGCCAGTTCACCGAACGGCCGTTGAACGGCAAATTCATGATCAATTCGGCCACTAAATACCAATCGCCCTCGTGAATCGACTGCGGCACCGGCGGTAAATCGATTTCGCTCGACCTTTTTTCATCACCGGCTAGTGGCTCCAGATGCGCGTGGCGGGAAACGCGCTTTTTAGGATCATATCGATAGATAAAAAATCGGCCACGAATAAGTCGCGTGGTCGCGGGCTCTGCCGTCGGGACTGACGATAATCCGCGTGCGCTGCTGGTAATGCTTCTGAGCATTTCGGCCGCGGGTGCGGCGCCGGCTTCAGGCCTTTGTGCACTGACGCGTTCATTTCGGTCATCGATTTTCTCCGCCGCGGCAAACAACTGGCGAAAGCGTTCAATCGATTCGCCTGACGGCATTCGGGCGTTGATGCCTGTCTCACTTGTGTTCGTCGAAGCCAGCACGCGCGCCGGCGCTTGTTTCACCGTCACGGTCACGCCTGATGCCCACACTGGAACATTCAGATACGTTTGGTAATACGCGTACGTGGTTGTGTCGAACATGGGCTTCTCATCACTGAAATGGTATTCGACATCCTGTTCTCGCGGGTTCAGATAGGAAACCACCTGGTGAAGATTGTTCAGTTCGCTTGATTCAAGCTTCAGCGTTCGAGACACGTCGCGCAGATATGTCTCGGCGGCCTCCCGGCCGCGGACGTTTGGCATCTCGTGATACTGGTCACGGTGGTCTATAGAGAGGACGCGGCCTGAGTCGTCCATGATTAAGTTAGCGTTGAGGTTGGAATCATAAACTGTTCGCATGGTTTCTCTTTTCGTGTGAGTGTCTGTGCGTTGATGGTCTCAAACGGACGTCGATGCTGTGGCCAGGTCAGCAATAATTCTGAGGACTCGGCTGCTCCAGAAAGTCTTCTTAGCTTAAATGCGTAAAATCGCGAAAAGTTTCTAACGGGTAGTGAGATTGATTTCGATTGCGAGGTTATTTTGTGGCTGCAACGTCATACAAAGGCGAGCGCAACAAGGAAAAACCAACGATGAAATAGGGATGTGAGACAACGAGCCCTGTCATTAACGCTGATGAGAAACCTCGGGCGGCGTAGTATGACGCAAGCATCGCAAGTACTCCCAACGCGGCAATGAGTAACGTTGTTACCACCGGTGCGTATCTTCCCGTTGTGAGCGTTGACGGGTAGGTCAGCGTCGCACTCAAAAGTTCCTGTTCATTTAATTGCGTCAACTCGCCTTTGATTCGTCGGATATGTTTTATGAAACCGAAAATGGTCCATCCAGACAGGATGTAGATAGTGAGGGCGATAAATGCTGCCCCGAATGTCGGAGCATTTATATCGAGGAGGGGAACTTTAACATCTTGTTCCACAGCTCCCGGCGCAAGCTGTCCGCGAGCAGCAAGTAATAGAATAAAAAGAGCCGTCACAGTACCTGCGAGAAAATACCACTGCGCGCCTTTTAAGGTTTCTTTTAAATTTTCTTGAAGGATATTCTTACATTCCGCCATTGTGAATCTCCTTTTCTTCGCAAAGTGGGAAATGCAGCTACCGAATGTATATGCGCGAAGCTGCCGATTCGTTTCGTCCCTGCGAGCACGAGTTCAGATCTGTTCTAAGCAACTATGGTTTGTTCAATACAGTAGTTGAGAGGTTGTCGTATCGTGCAGGAATTCTTCAGGAGGTAATGACGATGAAAACGAAAACAGGAGTCAAAGCCGGCAACTCGAGTTATTTTGTGGAATGGATTCCGAATAATTAAAGAGCAGCAAAGCTTTGCCTCAAAAATCCAAAATCACTTTGGAGCGGGTCAGTACAGTGAGCGGTAGCGACCTGGTCAGTCATCAGCATGCGATACTTCCGAACGTTTGTTGACTCCCATGATTTGTCCAGGTCGCTACCGCTCTCTGTACTGACCCGACCCAAGTCAAAGCCGAGCAGCGAGAGAGCTTTGCGTTTGGCCGAGGCGCGCGAAAACCGTGTCGATGAAGGGGAGTTATGGTTGGGCTGGGCAGAGAATACAGGTGTAAGCACGCCTGTCAAAAAATTGATTGATTAACGATCTCACATTTACTTCAGTTAGACAGCAGAGTCGCAGAAACGACCACGACCAGCACCAGCGCAAAGGCGCCGGCTAGTGCGCGTACCCAGTATCGCGGGCGCTGATCTGGTTTTGTTTGCTGGTCCAACGGCGTGGGACTATGCAGCCAGGCCATGTGCGTGAAGGTCTGCATCTCGTCAAGCCGCGCATGTACGGGAGTGTGAAATCTATTGTGGAAGGGATTATGAATCGGATCATTGATTCGGGTCTTCATGGGTCACCTCTTCTCATTCAGGCTGACTGAAGGACTCAGCGCCAGTGAAGCGGCGAGAGGCAATGAGTGTGCCGGGTCGTGATTCGATGAAAACCCCTCAGACTTTACTTAGTCATTCCCCATTTAGGCCGCCCGATACACCAACTCGGGTGACGGTTTCGTTCACTGCGCACACGGATCAACCTTCGCAAGTTTCAGCTTGTAAACTTCCATTTTCTGTGTGAGGCGCCGCTGCACACCTGATAGTGTTCCATTAGGCAGCACTCCCAGATTCAGATTCTTCATCTCGCCGCAAAACGGAACCGGCTCCGTGGGTACATTGAACTTACTCATCAATGTCGCATCACCGTAGATCGGAACACCGTTCACTACGACAAGCGAAACGTCCTGCGGCTTTGATTGCACCAGGCTGTCGAATGGCTGGGTCGGATCTCCGTGCAGCAGGAATAAGTCGGCGAACAGTCCCGGTTGAATCGTTCCTACCTTGTCGTCGATGCGTGCGATTCTCGCCGGAATGGAGGTGGCCATTTCGAACAACTGCTGATTCGAAAAGAAGCCACCGAGACTGGTCTTGTTGAGTTTGGCGGCGTACTGGATTTCAGCCAACATGTTTTTCGCTCCCGAAGGCGCCCAATCCGGCGCCAGCGCGATCGAAACTCCTTCTCTGAAAGCAGCAACCACGTCCGTGGTGGTGTTATAGAGAATCATGTTACTTTGCGGCGACCAGACCAGGGCCGTGGCCGTTGCTCTCATATTTGCAAAATCACTCTTATCGAAAGCGACACCATGGATAACGGCCGTTGTGGGAGCGAGAAATCCGCGTCCTTTAAGCAGGTCAAATTCTTTGATCGAGTCAGGGTCTGTCCTTTTGCCTTCGGCGACATGGATCAGCACCAGATCTATTTCTTTCGCGGCCACCTTTCGGCGTACTTCGGCGGCGGTCGTATCATTCAAATCTCGCGCGACACCAAGAACATTTTGGACTCTTTCATGTCCGTGCCCTGAGTAAAAGCCGGAGTCAATCTCCAGCTTCCTGACTGCGAGTCGAGATAAGCAGGCAGGAAAATTCGTACCGAACGATCGAAGGAGGAACGTGCCTGAGAAGGTAGTGGTCCCGCCCGTTAATGCCTGCACTTCAGCAAACTCGGCGATATCACAAAAGCCTGCCGGATCGTCCTGTATGTTACGAGCCGGCGTAGATATTTCCTGCTTATATCTCTCAAATGAGCGCCATTCGTAGCGGTTATTGAACAGTTGCCCTGCGTTCCATGGTTCAAACATCGCGTACATTGGATGGTTGTGTAGATCGATAAACCCGGGAAAGATGATGTCGTTGGTGTCGATCCAGATGGCGTTCTCTTCTTGCGGAAGCGTGTCCGACACTGCGCTAATCTTCTTGTGCTTGATTACAACCCATCCCTTGTTGAGAACCTTTTCCGGAGTAACCACACTCCCGCTGATAACAATCGTTCGATCCTGCGCTTGAATTACCGAGCAGGCACAGAGTGTGAGAAGGCAGACAAACACAAGCCGCCATTTTTTGACTTGAATCATGGATGCTCCTCCGCTTCGTTCAATGAATGGACCAGGTTGGACTACTGTTTTCGAGGCTGGATGATACTAACAGCTGGATGATACTAACAGATCGAGTGCGCGGCTCCGGTGCATGCGATAGTTCGGCTGCGCTGTGTCGACACCGCGACGATGGACGGTCACGCCGCACCATACGCAGCGAGTATCTTGGCCGCCGCCTTTGCCTTGTGGAACTCAGTATGGTTCAGCGGCGTCCTGCCCTGCAGGTCAGTGGCGTTGACATCGGCTCCTGCGTCGATCAGAACCTGAATGATCGCAGCGTGATTCGCATGTGCGGCCGCGTGCAGCGCCGTCGTGCCCCAGTGCTCATTGGTGTTGTGTACGTGCACATCGCAGCCAGCCTCAAGCAAGTATGCGACGGCCTCAAGATGCCCTTTCCACGTCGCGCAGTGCAACGCTGTGGACCCGTCTGCATCGCGCACGCCGAGCAGGCTTTCGTCGTTCGCGAGCAAAGCCCGAAGCTTTGCCAGATCGCCAGCCTTCGCCGCCTTGATGAATTCCTTCCTGGGGTCAGCCATTGAGTCAACGCCTTGGGAGGGTTGCGACATCGCTGGACTACGCCAAACCGGACAAGCCCTTCATCAGTTGAACGACCGCAGCCGCGACCGCCTCGGCGTCCAGGTGGAGTGCAAGCAACTCGTCCGGCGCACCACCTTCATCGCGTCGAATAGCGGCCACCGATATCGGGCGCATATCGAGCCACCGGTAATCTTCAAGCCTTGGATCAAGCTGCGTTGAGTCTAAAGTACAGGCACGATCGTCTTCCGCTCATTCAAGCCGTACGTCCACTCAGCACGTACGTTAGGTTGCGAGCTATACGGAAACCTCGAACACTGAAAGCTTCTTGGCCCTTCTCGCCAGCTGCCCAACGAGCTCCGCGAGCGGACGTCGTAGAAGATATAGAGCGAACGCGGCAACGATGGGCCATGCCAAAGCCTTGACGGCCTCGACGACGAGTGTCCAGTTGATGTTCATGTGCAACAAGCTACCACACGCACGATTTCGGGGAGCCCGGTAGAAGCGTTGTGGTGCCACTGTAGCGTAATGCAATCTGATGGGGTTGACCGGTCCGATTCTGCGTGTAATACCTGTAATCAAGGAGGAAGCCATGCCAGCCCGCATCGAATCCATATCTATCTGCACGCTGAGTGAAGATCAACTGATTGTCTATCAATAGGTCGACATACAGCCAAGAATTCGGCACAGATGCATCTAATGCCCAGCCGTAAGCCTGTGTCATTCCGCAATTGATATCCAGAGCGCTCTGATACGTTGGTACTTTCCCAGCTAAGATGGCTCTGCCAATATCTGCTTGTTTTCTCAGATCAAAATTGACCGAACCAGTTATATTTTCAAGGGGCACGTCCGGCCAGATAAATACGCCGAGTAGTATTGCCTCGGGGTCCTGGCTGGCTAACAGATACCACTCTTGAGCAATTTTATCCATCTCGTAGATTGTTGGCGCAATCCCAACATGCGCATCAGAGTAGAACCCATCCATCACGTAAACGATTCGCTGCCAACTCTGCTTTGTTGACTTTAGAATGCGCATGCTGTCCTTGAACTGAGGATCCAGGTTCGGACGAGTGTAGTATTGGAAGACCCCAACCCAATCCAGGTTACTGGGGAAGCTAAAGGTGCCGCGATAGTATGCCTGAAGGAACTCCGGAGCGCTGTCAACCGCCATAGTCCGAATGTCGGGATATCGCTGCTTTACCAGATTCGCAGCTGCCTGAATATCTGCTACTGGTGTTCCTCTTAATGTTTGTTCAGTTATGATCGAAAACGCCAGTATGTTGCTGCTGTTTAAGACAGAACTATTCATACTGGTCCAGGCATTCCATCGGGCGATGTAACCCAGATCTCCGCGGGACTCTGAACAAAGATGCCACGTGCCAAAATCGTTATTCGGGTCATCCCGACACCATAAAACATCTCCTAAATCAATGACGGCCCGCATTCCATGGTTCTTTATGGCGGTCACCTGATTGGTAATCGGGACACCATAAGAGCCACCGATATATGAGAAGTTTGTATATGAGCTTACCTGATTCAAAGCTTCGTCGTTGTCTGCACCAGCGTAGCCGAAGTATTTGATCGGCTGTTGGGATTGTTGCGCCAGCACCGTTGTAGGAAACAGGACGCCGGCCACTAAGATCATTGCTATAAGAAGCTGTGTTTTCATTTTATTCCTCCAATGCTACGTCTTACTTGCGAAGAAACTTTCTTTACTCGAAGAAGGAGTCGACCTATAATTTGAACCTCGACTCAACTTCAGTGACTGCAACCGTTGAGGTCCCGACACCTCCAACCTCATGTGATAATATTCCGGGAGCTCCTCATGAAAGTCCTTAGAAATCTCCAAGGGAAATCAAAAAGAATTCCAAAGACCTCTGCCCCGATCGCTAACCCTCAGACAACAAACTGTATCTATTATTTTGGCTCTTTTTCTCTTAACGAGGCAGAGCAACAATTGCTGCGCAATGGCGAACCTGTTCGGTTAGCGCCAAAAGCATTCGATGTCTTGCGCGTGTTGATTCACAACCGAGGATGCCTGGTTACAAAAGAAAGACTGCTGGAAGAAGTTTGGCCCGATGCGTTTGTCGAAGAAGCTAATCTGAGCGTGAATGTAGCCAGCCTGAGAAAGGCGCTCGATAAAGGTGATGAATGGCACTGCATCGAAACTGTTCCAAAACGCGGCTATCGATTTGTGGCGCCCGTGTCGAGAGTTACGAACGAAAGCACGAAAGCGCGAGAAGAAGCTCGCCTCAGCAATCATCGAATTGACGACAAGCGAACCGAGGTGCTCAACTCCATAGCTGTATTGCCATTCAAGAACGAGGGTGGTGGTTTGGCCGGAGAATATCTTTCTGCCGGATTGACGGAAAGCATCACCAATCGTCTCTCCCGATTGCGCGGCCTCCTAGTGATGGATCGACACACAGTGTCCTCGTGTCACGAGTTCAGTATCAATCCGCGCGAAGTTGGACACAAGCTGGGTGTTCGCTCAGTGTTGGCGGGAAGAATTCTTGGCTTAGGTGATCAGCTAATTATCAGAACGGAACTAGTTGATGTAATAAAGGGGTGGCAGCTTTGGGGCGAGCAGTATCATACCCAGGTCTCCGATATCTTGACGGTTCAGCAAGAACTCGCCACAGAGATATCTGAAAAGCTGAAAATCAGATTGTCTGTAGACCGTGAAAGGCTGGTGTCGTTCAGTATGGACAGGCAACTCCGAACCAGTAGGTCCTAGCTCGCGCAGATTTCACTGGGTTAATGAAAAAGCTGAGATACTCCGAATTTCCCCATCAATCAGGCTGAAACCTAGAGGACCCCCGGCTGTCGCTACGGGCCGAATCGCGAGCGGTACTCCGTCGAATAGATGAAGCCGAAGATCATGTGCCGAAAGTCGGCCGGATTGTTTGTCAGAGTCGTCACCCAGTTGTTGAAGCCTATTGTGTCGGGATCGCGTCGCAGGTATCCAAAGTACTGCATCGCGACAAACGCGCGGATGAAAAACTTGTCGGTCACTGACTGCAACTCCACGATCTCGCGCAGCACCTGCGCTCGCGTCTTCTGATTTCCATCCAGTGCTGCTACTAACGCGGCCTTGTTTGTCAGCGTCACTTCTGCATTCGTCTCGAGCGCATCGACATAAGCACTATTCGACAATGCGTCATAACGATTCTTGAACTCCGTCCGCTGCACGAATGCATCCGTGTAAGCGGCTTTACTAATCACCTCCGATTGCGGCGACTGTGGTCCACCAACCTCCGCCACGTCAGGCACAAACTCGGCGTACCCCGGCCGGCGATCGAAACCGACTTCATAGAACTTGTAGGCGAAGTAGCTGCGCCCGCGGAACTCATCAGAGAGGAAGAAGCCCGCTGACACGTGCACACGATCGCAGCCCGGATTCGCAAACTCGCCGAAGCCGTTATTTGGACAACCGCCAAGCGTTGCGGTCCAGTTTGCCAATCCGATCGTGTCTGGCAGGCGGCCCAGGAAATCGATGTATTGTTGGGTGACAAAAGCCCCAACCCCGTCTATGGGATTTTGTGTGGGCGTAACGGAGTCGTTATCGGAGATTGTCGCGGTGGCGGTACTCTGCGTACCGAGGCTGGCTCCGGTTGGGTTGCTGAGCGCTAGAGTGAAAGACTCATTACCCTCAACGTGCGAATCATCGACTAATGGAATCACGACATTCTTGCTTGTCTCTCCCGCGGCAAATCTAAGAGTAAAGATAGCGCTCCCATAGTCGCAGCGTTCTGAAGCGGCGCCATTGACGAGCGTACACGCGTTCAGTCCGGCTGTGTCAGCCGTTGCGACCCTCACTGTTGCGGAAGCAGATGTGTCGCCCGAACGAGTCACGGTGACGATCATGCTGCCGGCGCCTTCGCCTGCGTTATAGGTCGCAGCGCTAAACTGCACGAGCAGAGGTTCCGGTGTCACTCGGAATCCATTCAAAATAACGGCCGTTTGGCTGCCGGTGGTTATAGACAGATCCCTGAATCCCAGGGTGGCGTTAGCCCCGATGGTGATATTAGCTACTGCCGCTGTTGGAGAAGAGACGGTGGTGTTGTTAACAACTATGCCGTCGCCAGTAAAGCTCGCCCGGGAGACTCCATTTTCGAAATTCGAATTAATCCCGGTTACTGCGACGTTCAGCGTCTGTCCGCGCTGTCCTTCCGCTGGATTCAGTGATGTGACGCGAGGTATTGCGAGCGGAGGGGATGTTACCAGGAAAGGCCCAACAACATTTTCTGTTGCAATCTCAGACCCGGTTGTTACCTGTACATCTCGAAAACCGATTGTGGCCGCACTGTTGATTGTGATGTTGGCTCTGGCGGAAACGCTACTCAGAACAGTCAACGAATTAACAGTTACTCCTGGACCGAAGGTTACGGCAGAAGAACCGTTGACGAAGTGCGTGTTCTGACCAGAGATCAAAACGTCAAGGGTTTGCCCCTGGGCGCCCTGGATCGGAGAAACACCCAGGACAGTGGGGTCAACCGAAGGAGCGGTTATATTAAAAGCGCCGACGCCTGTTGCAGCCTCGTTGGTGGTTCCGCCTAAATTTGTCGTCACTATGACATCGCGAAATCCCTGTGCTGCGCCGGGCGCTATGGTGATGCTGGCGTTAATACTCACTGGGGAGTTCACAGTAGTTGAGTTTAGTGTGATACCCGAGCCGGAAAAGCTCAGAACACTTGAGCTGTTGAAGTTTGTGTTTGAGCCATTAATCTGAATATTGAAAGTGCTTCCCTGTGGACCATTCGCGGGAGTAACCAGACCAACTGCAGGTGCGGCGGCAGAAACTGCAAGATTGGTCCCGGTGTTGATGTATTTTTGCCTTTCTATTGGGTCACCTGTTTTGATTCCGGGAATGGCGGTAAAGAATCCGCCCGTCTCAACTGAAATCTGTGAGAGTGTCCGCACCGAACTCTCGAAACCGAGCGTTGGAGGAAGTGGAAACTCATCGTTTAATGAACCACCAGGAGAGAACGTCTTCTGCCCAAATTTAAGCGAAGACCCGGAAGATGAGGTCGTTAAGGAAGAAACGTCGCCGCTGCAACTACCGGAGAGCAACGTAAAGACCCTCGCCCCTTTCGATCTGAACAAATCAGTAACTGCTGCTCGATCGGGACCATCAGGTCTCGAATCAGCATCAGTAAATAACATGGCGACGCCCGGGAGAATTCCACCTTGTTTAAGCAGTCGACCCGCTGTGAGTAGTGCCGCATTTGACGACTCAGGACAATCTCCTCCGCCGCTGGCAAACAGCCCATCGACTACCGCTTGAAGGCGTACCGGATCCTTGCTGACTAACCGCTTCGTGACGTTATCCTTGAACGTAACAATGGCTACGGTTGGAAACGGAATGTGTAGCGTGCGATTCAACGTGTCAGTGATGCTGATGAAATTCGATAGGGAATCGCGAACACCTCCGATTTCATTGTCCATACTGCCAGTGTCATCAACTACGAAAGCAAGGTCAGCGCCTCCCGCTTTGAAATTCTTATCGGTAACACTCCCTCCCGCAGTAACCGGAATATTGACTGCAGTATCGGGAAGTTCTTCAGTGCAGGACTCTTCGTCGGGTGGATTGTAGTATTCGGTTTGAAATTTTATTTCCTGACGGACTGGTGGCTCGCCAAAGTTCCCTGAGATAGTCAGATTGTTAGCGCCCATCGGCTCAATTAACAATCGATAAGATCCAGGAGGGAGTCCATTAATCCGAAATCGTCCACTTTCGTTGCCGTCAAATCCAGTGAATCGACTAAGTTGAATATTCGGGTTCGAAACATTTACCGCCCTGACGTTCGCTCCGGTTATACCTTCAGTACTCCCACACTCAGTAACGGTGCCCTCGATGCTTGCGAAGCTCGTGGAGAAAGTTGGCTCAGGATAGAGTTCTGATATTGCGGCAATGTCATCGGGTTCTAATGTTTGCCGGATCGTGCTGGTTCCCACAGAAAATGGATGCATGGTCGGAACGGAACTAAGGTTAATTCGATCCAGCGCTTCAGTAGCAAACGTTCCGCTGTTGTGCATGCCGACGGAAGAATGGGCCAGGCCCTGTAAATGACCCAGCTCATGAATTAGAGTGGATAAACGATCAAAGTTGGACCGGCTAAAGTTAACGACAACATAACCATCACTGATGACTCCGTTACCACCAATTACTTCTATAAGGGGAGAAGCTTGACCATTTATCTTGGCAGTATCCCCGTCTAGAATCTCTTTAACGATTGAACCGTCTTCATCTATGACGATTTCTACCTTTCCATCGCCCATAATTCCCCAGGCCGTTTCAAAATTAGCTGCAGTAAAGTCACCGCTGGCGCGAGTTACTGTACCGAATACATTCTTGGCGGTGGATACGTTGTTCCACGTATTGATGGCGGTTTGGGCTGACGCAAGAAAATCAGTTGGGCCATTATCAACAACTACCGGTACCGACGAAGCAGTCCATCGGGCTACAAGGTATGAACTGCCACTCCGTATATAAAAGAAGTGATATGCAGAGACTGAAACTGCACCAAAAATCTGCATGAGGACAAGAAACCCAAAAAGGACCAGGCGTCTAAAGCTGCTTCTTCTGAGTCGTCGGGATGGGTGGGTCATTTGTGGCTCCTTTTACTTACCGGTGGCGGTTATTTCACGAGTTTGCTGAGTGAGAAGAGAAAGTCCTGTAGTGGCAGGAGATCAGGAGTTTCGGCGTAACGCGAGTTGTCGTTTGCGTGAAACAGGGTGATTTCCTTAGGCACCGGTACAACCACCTCACTGTTATCAAGAGGATTCTTCGCAATTTTGAAAACCGCATCTGAGTAAAAGATTGGATATCCTGCTGAGTTGGGAGGACCGAGGAACACGATAGCTTTGTCGCCTTTGGCGATCTTCAAATCAGACGGAACACCAACTTGCTGGTTCCCGAGTCTGCCTCCGAGAATGCGAACCGTGACTGAGCTCTTTGCGGGATCCCCCTTTATGTTTTGCAGGACCTTGAGGTCGATAAAGGTGAAGATATTTCCTCCCCCACTCTTGCGAACATCAATCGACATACATTCCACCAGCACGATTCTGCTGCTGCGCTTCGCTACTTCAGCTAAGGTTAGAGGGTTCTCATCATTGAGAGAGGTTGTTGAAGATGCCGGCGTCTGAGTGGCACGGTTAGGTTCAAACTCCTTCGTGCGGCGCATCACTGGTTTACACGTGGTCCAAAAAGCAAAACCGCCGGCGAGAAGAATTGCCAGGAGAGAAAGCAGCGCCTTGGATAGTGGTTTTTTCTTCATCTTGCCTCCGCTTTATTGATGAGACCTTAGAAGTGGAAATTCAAAACTGAGATTTTCAAGTTCACGTTGCCGCCGTTAACTGCGCTTCTACTTGAGGACTGATTAACTGCAAAACACTGTTTTGGCGGCAATCGCTTTTAGTTCTGAGGTCTTGTTCGATCGTTCGATGGTTATGGAAAAAACCACGATTCCATTACGCGGGACTTTTTAGGCAAAGTCCTTTCGCGGATGAAAACGCAGATAGAATCGGCAGTTATCTGAGGGGATTTGCGGGCTTAAGCTGTCATCGGCAACACGATCGTGAAGGTGCTGCCGTGGCCGGGCGTGCTTGCGAGGTTGATTGAGCCGCCGTGGACTTCGACGATCCATTGGGCGATTGAAAGGCCGAGGCCGGCGCCGCCCATTGTGCGAGTGCGAGCTTTGTCGACGCGGTAGAAACGATCGAAGACGCGGGGTTGAGCTTCGGTGGGAATGCCGATGCCTGTGTCGCGAACGACGATCTCGGCGTTTCCGTTTTGTCGCAAGAGCGCCAGTGAGATCTCACCGCCTGCGGGCGTATATTTCACGGCGTTATCAAGCAGGTTCAGAAGCATTCGTTTGATCAGATCTTCATCACCATTCAAAGCGATCGACGGTGAATCGTTTTCCAACTTCAACCGCACACCTTTTCGAAACGCCAACACCTGCGCGGCGCGCGCGCAGTCTCTGACCGCGTCGTTCAACGAAACGCGTTCTTTGTTCAAAGCGGCGCGTGTGCTTATCGGTTGCCGCGCGAGAATGAAAAGATCTTCAACGATGCGCGAGAGTCGTTCCGCTTCATCCTGAATCAACGACAACGACTGCTGATATTCTTCGACAGTGCGTCCCTTCCCGAGGGCTACTTCTGTCTCACCACGAAGAACGGCGAGCGGCGTGCGCAATTCGTGAGAAGCGTCGGCGATGAATCGTTGCTGCTCTTTGAAAGCATTCTCGAGTCGAGTGAGTAGATCGTTGATGGTTGTGGCGAGATGGCCGAGCTCGTCGCGCGAATTCGTCACATCCAATCGAGCTGACAAATTTTCCGCGGAGATGCGTTGTGTTTGGCTGTTCATCGACGCGATCGGTGCGAGACTTTTTCGCGCGAGAAAGTATCCGCCCGCAGACGCGAGCAACAGGACGAGCAAAACTCCCGCGAACAGATCTCGTCGTAGCTCACGGAGTCCGTCTTCGATCACACTCAACGGTTCGGCGACAATCGCGTATCCAAGCGTTTGGTCCGACGACAACGGAACGACCGTGACTCGCAATCCATTCACGCTTGCATGACTAAAACCTCGCGCACGCGCATCAGTAAACACGGGAGAGGGAATCGCGATCGTGGCGCCGGAGAGATTTGCTGATGCAGCCAGCGGATTGCCTGCGTTATCGCTGAGCTGCACGTAGCGATTCGGGAAAGTTATTTCTGCGAGGACAACTTTGCCGGCTGTGGATTGTGAGTGGGTTTCGGCGAGCTCTTCGAGATACGCACTCGCAACTGTCTGCGCGGTCGAGCGCAACGATTCATCCTGTCGCTCGTGAAAGATGTTGCCGGCCGCGTAGTAGATCACGAGCGCAAACGCGATGAGCGAGAGCGCCAGTACGCCCGCATACCAGAGCGTGAGTCTTATGCGAACGGAATCAAACATGGTTCATCGTACTGCGGAAAGCAGTTCACGCAAAGGCGTAAAGAAAAGCCGCAAAGACGCAAGGGCGGGTCAAATTCTTGTCAGAAGTTCCACGTCAGCGCCACCCCGTACTGCCGCGCCTGCCGGCTGTATTGCGGTGTGATCAGCGGCCACCGCGACTTTACGATTTCACCATCGTCGTCATCCTTAACTATCTCGCGATGATGTGCGTGGTAGACAAACTTTCCGATGCCGAAACCCAATGCACTGCCGGCGAGCACATCGGAAAGATAATGTTTGTGACCCGTGAATCGCGCGACGCTAACCGCACTCGCAATTCCATACGCAGCTATCTGCACGGCGGGACGATCCTTGTATTCGTGCGCGATGACGGTGGCGACCGCCCACGCCTGCGTGCTGTGACCGGACGGGAACGAGCTACCACCATCGAAAAACTCACTTCGTTCACGGCCGTCAAGGGGACGCGCGCGTTGTGTGATGCCTTTGAGTGCTCCTTCGACAATAATACTGTTGATCATTGCTTCAGCACTCAGCACACCTGTTTCGCGCGCTCGATAATCGTTTTTCTTCCGACCGATCAGATAGAAAGTCCCCGCAACCGCGCCCAGGCCGTAAATCGAACCGGCATAACTGATGCCCTGACTCGCTTTGACCTGGCGATCAGCTTCGAATATCTCATCACCCGTGATGCGGTCGGTAGTAACTAACGCCATAAAACCGACGCCTGCCGGAACTACCCACTTCATATCGCTGCGTTCGAGATGAAACGGCGCCGTCCAGATCGCTTTCTGATCGCTCAGAATGTTTTTGAAGAACTCGCGTTCGAGTGACGGTGTTGGTGCAGGAGTTTGCGCGTGCAAGGCAACGGTCGTTGCCAGTATGAATCCGATCATTCCGAAGAGGCACCGCGAGCTTATGTTTCTTCGCATGTTATTTCCCCTCGTTTGCCGTACACATAAAGCACAAACATCACGAAAGAATTCTTATGTGACTCTTTGTGCTTTGTGGCTAAGCATTGCATATACGGTTGGCGTGACGATTAGTGATAATCCTAACGCCATTGTCAATCCACCGATCACTGCGATCGCGAGCGGTTGCAGTAGCTCTGAACCGGCTCCGATTGCGAGTGCTAAAGGCAGCATGCCGAGCATCGCCGCCAGCGACGTCATCAGCACTGGCCGGAATCGTCGACGCCCGGATCGCAGCAGTGCTTCTCGCAATGTGTCGCCCGCCGCGAGGCGCTCTTCAACTGCGTCGAGCATCAGAATACCGTTCTTCGCGACGATGCCCACGATCATGATCATTCCCATCAACGACACCACGTTGAGGGTTTTGCCGGTGATGAACAGCGCCAGCAGCACACCGCTCAACGCGAGCACCGCGCCGGTGACGATCGCGATCGGATGTGCAAACGATCGAAACTCGATAAGCAAAGTGATGAAGACCAGCATGACGGCAAGCACAAGCGCCATCATCAGTTCACGAAAGCTCGACTGCTGCTCCTCGTAAAGTCCACCAAACTCGACAGTCATTCCGGGCGGGAGTTTGACGTCCTTCGCCAGTTGCTCGCGGATTTGACGAATGGCCGTGCCGAGATCGTTACCCTCAAGACGTCCGGTGACGGCGAGCATCTGGCGCAGGTTCTCGCGTTCGATCTCTGCCTGTCCTTTATCGATATCGATGTCCGCAACCTGATCGAGCCGGAAGAGTTGACCCGACGAGGAACGAACTTGCAGTGCTTTCACGTTGTCGAGCGACGTGCGTACGTTCGCCGGAAAGATCACACGAACTTTGATCAAACGGTCCTGTTGCAGGATTGACGACGAGGCATCGCCCGACATCGCAGTCGTTATCGTTGACGCCACATCGTTCGCCGTCACGCCGAATTGCGACGCGCGCAAGGGATCGATTCTGAACGTGACTGCCGGTCCACTGATGACGACGCCGTTCAGCGTGTCGACCACGCCCGGAACTTTCTTGATCGCAGTTTCAACTTCATCCGCCGCCGACTGCAACGCCGCCGCGTCTTCGCTGAACAGCTTCACTTCGATCGGCTCGGGATTGCCTTGCAGGTCTCCAATCACGTCCGGCACGATGCCGACAAACTCCGTGTCGAGTGTCGGTACGGATTCAGCGATCTCACCGCGAAGCTCCCCGATCACTTCCTGCGTGCTGCGTTTGTGATCGGGCTTCAGCTTAACAGCGATGTCTCCGGTGTTCGGTTCGGTTACGAACAAACCCATTTCCAAGCCCGTGCGCCGTGAATAGCTCTCGACTTCAGGCGTCTTCATCAAGAGCTCCTCGACGTGCTGAAGCATGCGATCGGTTTCCGCGAGTGAAGAGCCGGGTGGCGCGAGATAGTCGAGTATGAAAGCGCTCTCGTCGAACTCTGGCAGAAACTCAGAGCCGAGCACGTTGTAAAGCGCATACGAACCCGCCAGCACGAGAACGATCGTGAGCCCGACGATCCATCGTCGATCGAGCGCGACACCGAGCACGGTTTCGTAACGCCTGATGATCGCGCCGAGAACTCTGCCGTGAGGTACTTCGTCTCCTGCGTCCTCGCCGGGTTTCGCTCGTACGAATCGCTCCGCCAGCACCGGAGTGAACGCCAAAGCAAGCACTAGTGACGTCAACAAAGCGACCGCCATCGTCAATGCAAGTGAGCGAAAGAAAACTCCGGTGACGCCCGTCAACAACGTTAGCGGCAGAAACACTACGACCGGCGTGATCGTCGAGCCGATGATGGGAACGGTAATTTCTGAAACCGCGCTTTGCACTGCTTCGCTTCGTGATTGGCCGCGCGACATGTGCGTGTAGATATTTTCGACCACGACGATCGCATCGTCGATCACCAGACCAATTGCGGCAGCGACACCGCCAAGTGTCATCAGATCAAAGCTCAGCCGCGTGAGCCACATCGCGAGAAACGTGACGAGGATCGTCACCGGTATCACGACGATTGCGACGAGTGTCGTGCCCCAGTTCCGAAGAAACGCGTAAAGAATAACGACCGAGAGCAACAGGCCGATGAGAATTGAGTCGCGCACCGAATTGATCGAGTCGCGCACGAGCAGCGATTGATCGTAATAAGCCGCGACGCGCACGTCTTTCGGGATCTGCCCGCGCATCGCATTCAATGCAGCTTTCACGTTGTCGACAACTGCAACCGTGTTTGCATCGGGCTGTCGATTGATGTTGACGAGCGCGGCGGGATGACCGTCGGCGGTGACGATCGTGTATTGCGGCTCAACGCCGGGTGAGACTGTGGCCACGTCTGAAACGAGCACCGGCGCGTTGTTGATTGTTGCTACGACGATGCCGTTGAGCTCGTCCGGTCTTCTCGCCTGGCCGCTGATCAGCGCCAGCTCGAGCTGGTGGTTTTCCTCGATAAGACCAGGCGAGACGATGATGTTCGAGTTGCGAATCGCTTCGGCCACTTGTTGCGCGGAGACGTTGTGGGCCGTCAGCTTTTCGGGATCGATCGTGACGTGAAATTCGCGCGTCTTGCCGCCTGCGACGCCGACGATCGCGACGCCGGGCAAGCGCGCGAGCTGTGGCCGCACAACGTAGGTTGCGAGATCAGTGAGCGTTGCTTGATCGCGTTTGTCTGAGGTGACGCTGTACCCGACGACTGGAAACACAGCGAAGGTGAGGCGATCGATGTTGCGAATCTCGGCCGTTGGCGGCAACGAGGTCAGCAGTTGTGACATTCGTGCCTGGACCAGGCTCAGCTCCTGATTGATGTCGCCGGTCCAGGTGAAGTAGAGACTGATCTCGGTCGAGCCACGCGCGGTTTTCGACTTGATGCGCGCGATGCCGGGGATGCCGTTCATCGCCTCTTCGATTGGACGCGTGACTGAAACGAGCGTCTGTGAAGCGGGCGCTTCGCCGTTATCGACGATGATGACGATGCGAGGGAAGTCAGTTTCCGGAAAGACAGCGATCGGCAGTTGCGTCGCAGCGTATAGCCCGGCAGCACAAAGCAGCGCCACGATCACGAGGATCGCGCGCGACTGCCGTGAAACTACGCGAGCAAGTGTCATGAAGGCTCTTTCTGATCCGCTTTTTCCGTGTCAATCTGTGGCTCGACTTTTGTTCCGTCAGCCAGCGCGTAGTTGCCTTCGATCACGACGGTTTCGCCGCCCTTCAGACCTTCGACGATCTCGATCTTGTCGGGTGTGCGGATGCCGATCGTTACTTTCGTTTCGTGGGCCACGCTTTGATCGTCGACAACCATGACGGTTCCTTCGCTCGCGTCGCTGGTTTCGAGTGTGACCGCTGAAGCAGGCACGACTACAGCGTCGTTTTTGGAGTTCGCCGCGATCGTGACCTGCGCCGCGCCATTCGCACGCAGCTTCCCATCGCCATTGCCCAGCGTGACCCAGATCTCAACTGTCCGATTCGCCGGATCGCTCGAGCGACTCAAGAGCGTCACTTGTCCATGCATCTCTTCGGCTGACGTATCGGTCGGTACGACTGTCGCAGTGTCGCCAGTCTTCACTTGAGCGACAGCGGTGTCTGAAAAAGGCGCCTTCACGATCACTGTGCTCGTGTCAGCGATCGTCACCAGCTTTCCACCAGCGGAAGCAAACTCGCCCTCATACTGAAATTGATCCGTGACGATGCCGGTGATGGGCGAGCGGATCGTGGCGTAGCTTAGTTGTGCATCGAGCGTGGCGAGATGTTGCTGTGCTTGCGCGGTGCGTGCGGCCGCAAGTGCGCGATCGTTTGGATTCAGTGATTGCGCTCGCAGCGCGACTGTTTGTTCCTCGAGGCGGACCTCGTCTTCGGCGGTAGTTAAATCGAGTTGCGAGGCTTCGAGATCTTTTTTCGAGATGCCGCCTTTGTCATAGAGTGCGCGGCGGCGTTCGTAGGTGGCGCGCGCATTGTTGACCTTCGCGCGCGCGTCGTTCAGTGCTTTTTGATCTTCGGCGTTGGTTTTGGGAATCGTGCCGGTGACGAGGCTGCGTTCGTTCGCGCGGGCTTCGTTGAGCGCTGCGACAGCTTCGGCGCGTTGTGCCTGGAGATCGCGTGATTCGAGGACTGCGATCACTTCTCCCGCGCGTACCGGCTTGTTCTTCAACAACGGCATCGATTTGATCTGCGCGCTGATCTTCGCGCCGACATCGGCTTTTTCGCGCGGCCAGATCGTGCCCACGGCGGTGACGGGCGCGGCGATCGTTTCCTTCTCCGCTTTGGCGACTTTGACACTGACTGTGGGCGTGACTTCGGTCTCTGCTTCTGTTTTTGAGCGGCGCACGCGCCAGACGATTAGGATCGCGATGAGCAGGACCACAAGGCCCATCACGATCAGCACGATATTCCGCTGGCGAACGATTCGTGCTCGTCTCTCGTCATTAAGATCTTCGCTCATTTCATCAACGTCCGGTGGCCTGTTTCAATCGCGCGAGCGCGGTTTGGTAATCGAAGATCGCCTGGTAGAGCGCGTTGCGTTGTTCGACGACGGTTGTTTGGGCGTCGGTGACTTCAACTATCTGTGCTTCGCCGGCGCGGTAGCGTGCTATCGATGCGGTGACGTTGTCTTCTGCTTTTGCGACACCTTCACGCGCAACGTCGATCCTTGTTTTGGCGCTGTCGACTTGTGCTCGCGCGGCGTAAAACTGTTGCGTGAAGCCACGCAAAGCGATCGTTCGCTCGTTCTCTGCGAGCTCCACGCGCAAACGCGCTTGCTGCTCACGACTCCGTGTCGCGCCCCAATCGAAGATCGGAATCGAGAACGTGATCGCTGCGGAAACTCCGGTGTGTTCCTTCAACCGCGGCGCTTTGAGCGAGTCAGTGTCGAAGCCGCCGTTTACCGAATAGGAAAGCGAAGGCAAACGATCGGCATGCGCGATCCGTATCTCCTCTCGCGCGGCTCGTAGTTGTTGTTCGAGTTGAATGAACTCGGGCCGTCGCGAAACCTCATCAGCTTTGAACTGCTGGTAATCGGAATCTACGGGAACGTCTAACGCTAAATCCGTCGTGTTGATGGGCCGCGAGAACTCATAACCGACAAATACACGCAACGCACCAGCCGCGACTTCCTCGTTCGCGCGCGCGCGTTCCAGCTCATCGCGGCGCGTCAGCGTTTGCAAATGCGCGCGCGTCACATCAACCGAAGCAACTTCGCCGCCGCTCAGTAACAAAGATGTCGTGCGTTCAAACTCTTCGGCTGCGGCAAGGTTTCCTTCTGCTGCGGTACGTTGCGCACTGGCGAGTGCGAGTCCGTAATAAGTCTCGATCACAGCCTGGGCCAACGCGCGTTTTGCAGCTTCGGTGCCGGCGTGTGCCGCAGCCATTAACGCGCGACTGCGTGCGAGCGATGCACGCAAACGGCCCGCGATATCGAAATCTCCAGAGGCGTTGACTAATGCGTCCGTGACACCGATACCATCCGCAGAGACGAAACTAGGCGCACGTGGCTCGCCGGGGGGCAGGCCCAACGCCGGCGACGTGTAGATGTAACTCAGCGGTGTCGTGACCTTCGGCAGAAATGCAGCTCGCGCTTGTCGCACGTCTTCCGCGGCGATGCGTTCGTTGATTGCGGCTGTTTGAAATGTCGATGCCTGTGCGTTTGCGAGTCGCAACGCATCATCGAGGGAAAGGGGTGTTTGGGCGTGTACCGTTGACAGGCAGACTAAGGCGAACAGTACCGCAAGGGGGAATGCCTTCGGTCTTGCTCGCTTTGTCATACTCGTATCGTGATCGGGCCGAGTATAGCCGGGCCAACCTTAATGGAAGATTAATAGACGGTGGCAAATCAATGGCGAACGTCGAGCATGTAGCCTTCGCCGCGGCGCGTGTGAAGCAGTTTGAGCGAGTGTTTTCCGTCGATCTTTTTGCGCAGGCGGTTCATGTAGACTTCGATCGTGTTTGAAAACGGATCGAATGTGTCATCCCAAACGTGTGCAGCGATCTCAGCGCGTGATACGAGCTGGCCCGCGCGTCGCGCTAGATACTCGAGTAATGCGTATTCTTTCGCTGTTAGTTGGACCTCGTTATTGGCGCGTGAGACGCGGTGACTGATCGAGTCGAGGACGAGATCGCCGATCTCAAATACGTCGGGTCGAAGTTGCGAATCGCGTCTGAGCAGCGCGTGAATCCGCGCGAGTAGCTCGCGAAATGAAAATGGTTTGGTGAGATAGTCGTCGGCGCCGGCGTCAAATCCGGTGATGCGATCGTCGATCGCGGCACGCGCGGTGAGCATTAGGATTGGAGTTGTGTCGGCGCGCTTTCGCAGCTCGCGACAGACTTCATATCCATCATGCTTCGGCAGTAACACGTCGAGCACGATAACGTCGTAGTCGTTGATCGCCGCCTGATAAAGCCCCGCCTCTCCATCCTGAGCGACGTCGACGGCGTAGCTATTCTCACGCAAACCTTTTGCGATCACACCCGCCATGCGCGCGTCGTCTTCGACTACCAGTATCCGCATAGATCCCGATCACAAAAGGCACAAGAAAGAACACAAAAGGCTCATGATTTGCTGAATTCTCTTTTAGGTTTTTGTGCCTTTTGTGACCTCTTCTTTTGCGCCTCTTTGTGGCTCACTCCCTGCGCTTGGTGCGACTCTTCTGTGTGGCCACGTCCACCTGATGCGCGGCTTCATCGATCTCGTCGATGTTGACCACTTCCTCAACCGCAAGATGATCGCGACGCTGGGTCGTCCACAACTGCTGTTGGTGCGCCAGCTCTTGAGCGAGTGGCTCATAGATCTCGCGGCGGCCTTCATCGTCGGCGTAGCCCCACAAACCGCTGTAGCAGTGACGATCATCGCCCCAGCCGGGATAGTCAATGATCGGATACAAGCACAACGCTTCGAGCTCAACGCCCGCTGCCGCAGCCGCGCGCGCCTCCTGGCCGATGTAGCGCAGCCACGCGGGCCGCGCGTCACCCTCGATGCCGGTCTCAGCGATAAAGATCGGTCTGCGATATCGATCGTAAACTTCATGCAGCATCTCGCGAACAGGACGGTGCAGCGGGTGCGAAGGCGGCAGCAACATGTCCTTCCGACGGCGCGATGCAGGCGTGTGCGGATCCTGGTGAATCCACTGGTTGTTCGAGTAGTAATTAACGCCGAGTAGATCGAGATACTCAGGACGACCACCGAGCTCAGGACACATCCTTCCACTCAGCATATCCCACGCCTGGAACTGCGACATCCGGTAACCTTCTGCAGCGGGCGCCTCGTCGGGATAATCCGGATCGATAGCGATGTGAATGATTGGCTCAGCGTGACAGATCCGTGCGCGTGGATCTACTTCGCGCACAGCCTCGATCGCGGCGATTGCCGCGCGCACGAGTTGAGCCTTGAGCTCCGGACCGCGCTTTTTGGCGAACGGATTCAGGAACCCTGCATCACCACCACCCCACGCCACAAAAGAGATCTCATTTGCCGGCGTGACGTAAATTGGTCCGCCTGTCTCGTCGAGAATGACTGCGGCGGTGGCGCGTGCGAAGCGAGCGAAGCGCTCGACAAACGCGGCGCTCCAGATGTTGAGCCCGTCCGGCCAACCGTAATGGAATAAATCCCAGATAACTTGTGTTTGCGTCTCGCGCGCCGCGCGTAACATCGGAACGAGGCTGGAAAAGTCGTAACGGAAAGGCGACTTCTCGATCAAGTGCCAGCGCACACCGTCGCGCGCCGTGCGTATGCCGACGTCCTGTAAACGCCTGTAATCTTCGAGGGCAAACTCGCCGTGGCGCGTTGATGCGATGAGGTCGAGCCGTTGTCCGGCAAAGCGTCCGAGGTGTTTACGCCGGGGCAGTCGATGCGTCGAGCACTCGAATCCGCCCATCCAAAAGCTCTGGAAGACCGAACTGTCTACCGGAGCGCGCGAAATATCCGTGTTCTCTAAGATGCTACTCATACGAGCTAATCATACACATGGTGAGGCGAGTCGCAACTGGTGGCTAATTTCCCGCTTCGATTGGTGAACTTTCCGCAATCAGCCCGTTTCAACTTCACATTCTTGAGACATATGCCCGGCATGTGCATTGCGCTCCACGTGATCTGAGATGATGAAGATGTTGAGCGAAAGCGAGGCGCGCCACTTATTCCAGGCAGCACGCGTTGCCAGGCTGGGCTGTATCGTCAACGGTGAACCGTATGTCGTGCCGATCAACTGCTACCTCAAGGGCGACGAGTTGTTCAGCCACTCTCTCCCTGGACTCAAGATTTCCGGCCTGCGTGAAAACCCTCACGCCTGCGTTCAGGTCGATGAAATCGAGGACGACCTGCGTTGGCGGAGCGCAATCGCGTTTGGCAAGTATGAGGAGGTCACAAAATCAAACGAGCGTGCAGAAATTCTGACCAAGCTGCTCCGCAAGTTTCCGATGTTGACGCCGGTTGAATCGCAGATCGCAGTTGACGGCGGTTCACCGCAAGTAATCGTTTTCAGGATCAAGATCGAGCGGTTATCAGCGGTGTCAGAAGGATAACGAAATCATTGGAAGGAGATTGATTATGAAAGTGAAGGAGATCATGGCTCCCAATGTCAAAACTATCTGGCTCACAGAGAGTTTGACTGATGCGGCGCGATTGATGTGGGAAAACGATTGTGGAGTCTTGCCGATCATCAAGGATGGCAGAAAAGTCGTGGGGATGATCACAGACCGAGACATCTGCATGGCGATGGCTATGCGAAACCAAAGTCCATCAGGTGTTTCGGTTGAGGAAGTGATGACTGGTCAGGTCTACTCGGTTAGTCCGGAAGACGATGTTGACCAGGCATTACAAACAATGCAGGAGCACAAGATTCGACGGCTGCCGGTTGTGAACGGAGAAGGTGAATTGGAAGGCATCGTGTCGATGAATGACGTTGTGCTTAATGCCAAAGCGTCTGATGACGGTATTGCCTATGAGGATGTGGTGAAGACCTACCAGGCGATCTGTGCGCATCCCTTGCCGGCAGCAGCAAGCGCAGCCGCTGGCTAAATAACGACCGAACTGTCCGGCTTCCCAAAGCCGGACAGCCTGGTCCAAGGTATGCGTAACGCGCAGAACCCTCACTCCGACCAAACTTGCTCGCGCATTCCGTGCGTTAGTTATTAGAGATCCCAGCTTAAGTGATGTTGGTGTTATGCTGCATTCCCATGGAACGACAGGTAATTGAGGTACGTGTGCCAGGCACAGGCAGAGACGGTGGGCCAACTTGCGGCACAGTAAAACAACTTTCTGGTTGGATGATTTCTTTGCCTCAAAAGTAGGAATCGCGCTTGGATCGGGTCAGTACAGGGAGCGATAGCGATCTGGTCAAACCATGGGTGTCACGATTCGTTAGGAAATATCGCATGCCGATCACCGACCAGGTCGCTATCGCCCGGTACTGACCCGATGCAAGAATGATTTTGGACTTTTGATGCAAAGCCGTTGGATGCTAAGTAATGATTGAATATTTCTCACGAGTCGTGAAATGAACGAAACAGAACTCCTACAACCACAAACCGATCGCCTTCACGTCTTCATCAGCTCGCGAATGCAGGAACTCGAGGATCTCCGTGCCCATCTGCACCAGGAGCTCGAGAAAGTCAGCATCGACGCATTTGTTTACGAGGTCGCACTAGGCGCACGCCCGGACGATCCGGAGACAGTATCGCTGCTCCAGGTTGAGCGAACGGATATTTTCGTGTTGGTGATTGGAAGATCCTATGGAGAGATTACTGAGCGCGAATACGACAGGGCACGAGATTTAAATAAGCCGTGCCTGGTATATGAACGGCTTGGCAGATCCACTACCGATGAGAAGTTACAGCGCTTCATCGATAAGCTGTCAGGACCGCGTGGAGTGCCAAGCCGGAGCACGTTTCAGAATGCGGTCGATCTCGCCGAGAAAGTCGCCAAGGATGTTCATGGATGGCTTGTGCGAGAGTACCGGCGCCTCTCTGCCGAACGCTCAGCGTCGCCCGAGTCCTCGCGGCGAACGGGGAAAATTGAAGACAGCCTGAAACGGTTAGCCGCCAGTACGACCCAGTCTCTACCCAACGGTAATTCATCTGACTTACTTGCGTGGCAACTGCGACAGTGGTTTGAGGCGCTCGAGTATCCACTCGATGTAGAACCCGAAACCGGGCCGGACTATACAGATCTAATAGTTCGCGTTCCCGCACGCCGAAAGCAATTCACGCGGACGCTGGTCAGGGCCATAGCTGGTGAGATTCAGAGTCCACATGTCGACCTCGCACAAAAGGCTGCCGAAGAAAAGTCTTTGGACGAAGTGTGGTTAGTTTCTCTTCGCCGTGTCAGTCCGGCGGCGAAAGAAGCTGCCAAGACGCACGACAATCTGCTCCTGTATACCCTTGATGAGCTTATCGAGGAGGACATCGACTTCGATCGCTATTTCGAATGGTTAGACGCGGAAGTTCAAGCCGCCGACATCGATCGCTTTTATGTCCCCTTAGCCGTCACGGTCAACGAGATTGACGCCTCCGGCACTCTACGGTCGGCCAGTCCCCACGACGACATTTCCAACTATGTAGATCAATGGATGGAAGATACTGACGGAGAACACTTGAGCTTACTCGGCGAGTTCGGGACGGGTAAGTCCTGGTTTGCCTTCAAGTATGCTCACGACATGGTTGCCAAATATCGAGAGGCTCAAAAGCGTGGCCTGACGAGGCCGCGAGTGCCGCTTCTGATCCGGCTCCGTGAATATGCGCGCGGGTTCAAAGACGTCGGAGCGTTGTTGACTGAGTTCGTGTTTCGAGAGCATCAAGTCAACATCCGCAGTTTCGCCGTTCTCGAAACTCTCAATCGGATGGGGAGGTTGCTCTTTATCTTCGACGGCTTTGACGAAATGGCGGCGCGCGTGGACCAGCAGAAAATGGTTGATAACTTCTGGTCATTGGCGTCTGTCCTCGGCCCCGGCTCCAAAGCCATCCTGACATGCCGCACCGAGTATTTTCAGTTTGCCAAACAGGCACGCGAAGTATTGAGCGGAAATCTGCGCGGCAGCTCGATGAAAGAATTGTTCGAAACCACGCGCTTCCAGGTTGCGTCGCTTGAGATGTTCGACGAAGTGCGACTCAGAACCGTGCTTTCGCGGCGTTCCGACGATGAGAAGTTGATTGAGGCAGTGATGTCGAATCAGACGCTCATTGATCTTGGGCGGCGACCAGTGATGGTCGATCTCTTAATCGAAGCGATGCCCGGTCTCGAAGCAGAAAACGCTGATCTGGCGAAGGTTTACTACCAGGCTGTGCAGCGCAAGATGGAGCGCGACATAAGCCTTGGACGCACGTTTACGTCGATGGCCGACAAGATCTTTTTCATGTGCGAGATCTCATGGGAGATGCTGTCGACCCGAGAATTGAAGATCAATTACAAGCAAATTCCCGCTCGAATTCGCGAGTACTTTGGACCTCGTGTGGCCACGGCAGAGGAAGATCACTGGCGTCACGATCTGCTTTCGCAAACAATGCTCGTTCGAGATGATGACGGGTATTACCGGCCGGCCCACAAATCTCTGGTTGAGTTTTTCTCAGCGTACAAATTGGCAGCTGCGATTGGCGCACTTAAAGATGAATATGTTGAAGCGGCCCGGAAACACGCAAACATCAACAGAAATCTTCAGTCTGCCGCACAGCGGTGGTCGGTCTACTTTCGCGCCACCGGCGGTGAGGGACAAGTTCTTGCACCCCTCGCACGTTTCGCTAAGGAGTCAACCGAAGAGCTTCGGAAGACATGGGTGCAAGTCGTACTTGATGATGCGACAAGTGAATTTATACTTTGCTGTGTGGACAGAGCGCTCTATTACGTTACGTCAAAAACCAAACTTTATTCGATGACACTGAGGGCATAGTCGCAGCTCGAGCTTTGGAGGTAGCGGCATTTACGGGAGATTTACATCGGTCTGACCTGGCAGGAGCGATCGTAAGTGGCTGTCATTTGCGCAACTGTAACCTGAGCCAAGTCGATCTCTCCCGCTCCTCATGGCTCGAAGGGAGTTTTGGGCGAGTATCGTTTGATCACGCCTCACTTCGGGGAGCCAGTTTTCGCGGAGTCAGCTTCATTGAGGTGACTTTTCGAGATGCGGATCTTTCTGACACCACCTTTGAAGTGAACCCGCACTACGTCACTATTCTCGGGGGGATCTGGTGTACTAGTGCGGACAAAGAAATACTACTTGTCGTCCTTGCCGACGATCGCATCACTGCTATTACTCCAGAAACATTAGCGGTGCAGGCACTGGCCCGACCTGATCGGAATCATCAACAGTTAACGACTGAAGATTGGGGTAAATGGTTATTGGACGAAAGCGATACGTTGGACCTGGCTAGCCTTGGTCATATCTCCCTCGACGGTAACGGATGGTACTGGAATAGAGATTGGACAGATGATTATCTTTCCGAGGGATTAATCAGTGAGTTTTTAGGATCGTATGCCGCAGGCGGTGAGGTTCAAGTGCGTGAAATCAAAGTCACGATCGAGGAAACAAATCAGCTCCTGCTGAGTCTCAAACTGCACGACACAACTAATCTTCCTTCAGCGAACACAGTTTTAAGAGCGCTCGCTATCAGTAAGGATGGGACACAAGTGGCGGTGGTTCACGGGAGTTTCGGCGAAGTGGAAAGGGCATCGATCCGCAGCAATGACTCAGATCCAAGTATACCACTGTGTGGCTTCCGTGGAGAGAAACTTGAGCGAGAAGACTGGCCGTACACAATCGATTATCGCGGCGCGGCCTTCAGCCCGAGTGGAAAAATATTCGCAATCCGTGAATTTTCGAACGTTGTAGGGTTCTGGCGGACGAGCGACGGCGAGTGCATTGGGCGTGTAGTTTTTCATACTGCAGCGCGCGGATGTATTGTGGATGGTGCAACTGGTCTACCTCCTGAGTTTGTAATGGCAAATTCAGACGGGAAGGATGGTTGGATTGTTGAGGCACCGAATTGAATAACTTTCTCATTGACAGACGAAAATCTGAGCGCTAAGGTGCCGCAACCCCTCTTTAAAATGTAGCGGGCCGACCTTGTGGTTACAACACAAAGCCAGCCCTAACCATTAACCTTCCATCGAAAGGCTAACGATATGAGTACGCATAGTAGTAGCGCACCCGAGCGCCAGGCAACACCTCACGCAACAAACTCAACCACAAACAACACAATCAGCGATGCTGTCAGACGCCGGGCTTATTCGCTCATCAACGACAGGACTATCGACGAAAGCGACCGCGCCTTTATCCGTTACGCCCTGGCAACCAATGATACCGCGGGGCTTTCAGAACTCGTGCGCCGCGCTGATGCTGGTGAACCGATTATGAGTCATGCATGTTGGAAGCTAATGATGATGAGATTTCAATCGAAGAAAAACTCGAACGGCTCGCAGCGATGATCTGCCAGGCTGGCGCTCAGCCGGAAACCAGATCGGCAGCGCTGCTCGTTCTCATGTCAACAATTGAAAATTCAATGGAACCGAAAGTACTCGCCAATCATGTAAAGCACATCGCCTTCACTCGCTGCGGTGAGCTGAACTGCTTTGGCATGGTTGACGCGCAGATTGCTGCAATCGAAAGCGAGTTGCTCGTTAACTAGCACGTTGTGAACTCAACAGAACCGAGCACGGTAACGCTCGGTTCTGTTATGTCGCGACCGAGCACAACTCGATCGCGTCTGAGTTTGACGTGTTCGGACGCATGTTTGACGTGATCGTCAATGAGGTTAAGAAGTATGCTGCGAATGCCAGGAAGCTTGAAGCGAAAGCTGATAAGCAATTCGCGCGGCTTAACGTGATCGCGATTGTGCAAGTCAAAACTAAAGCCACGCAGTCAAACATACTGCGAGGCTTAACTTGCAAAGATGAATGCACGTCAAACCCAGGCTCAA
>Ga0134121_10000600_pt1 | contig 39977 bp, 26 predicted proteins | sample KB301_FD_96463 | JGI IMG/M metagenome (GOLD analysis project Ga0134121, IMG submission 96463) | Terrestrial soil microbial communities without Nitrogen fertilizer from Kellogg Biological Station, Michigan, USA - KB3-0-1 | ecosystem: Environmental > Terrestrial > Soil > Unclassified ...
CAATGCCGTATCAACTGTTGGAGGTCAACTTTGAGCGAAGATATCGAGTCGCTGATTGAAGCGGCGAAGCGTGCACGCTTGCAATCAGTGGCGCCGTTTTCAAATTTCCTTGTCGGTGCGGCCGTGCGGACCGCGGACGGCAAGGTTTACACCGGCTGCAACGTCGAGAGTGCGAGTTATGGTTTGACGGTTTGCGCTGAGCGCGTCGCGATCTGGAAGGCGTTGTCGGAAGGTGAACGCCAGTTCACGGATCTGGCGGTGGTCGCAGACACCGAGACGCTGACGCCGCCGTGTGGAACGTGTCGCCAGATCATCTGGGAGTTTGCGCGCGGCGCGAAGATCGTGTTCGCAAACCTCGACGGGAAGACCGAGGAGTTTCATATCGCCGATCTGTTGCCGCGCGCCTTCGACGCCCGCTTTTTGAAAAAATGAATCCATATCAATCCGCGTTAATCTGTGTTTCCCTGATCTTAATGACCACACTTTCAAATGCCACCGCCCAGACTCGCCGGCAACCCGCCGAGCTTCTTGTCCTTGGTGGCACGATTGTGACGATGGACCAGACGCGTCGTGTTATCGAAGACGGCGGCATCGCGGTGTCAGGTGGGCGCATCGTCGCGATTGGTCCACGCGCCGACATTGAATCTCGATACACGTCACGTCAGAAGATCAACGCCACGGGCAAGGTCGTGACACCCGGTCTAATTAATGGCCACACGCATGTGCCGATGGTCCTGTTTCGTGGTCTCGCGGATGATCTCGATCTGCAGGAGTGGTTGACGAAGTACATCTTTCCGGCTGAAGCGAAGAACGTCACGGAAGAGTTTGTGCGTGTCGGCACTCGTCTCGGTCTGGCTGAAATGATTCGCGGTGGGACGACGACCTACTGTGACATGTATTACTTCGAGGACGCGATCGCGGATGAGACTGCAAAAGCGGGTGTTCGTGGTGTTCTCGGTGAAACCATCATCGACTTTCCTGTCGCTGACAATAAGACGAACGCTGAAGGCATGGCTTACGTCGAGAAGTTTGTGGCGCGTTGGAAGGGACACGATTTGATCGTAGCGGCGATCGCGCCTCATGCACCGTACACAGTCTCAGAAGAACACCTGAAAGCCGCGCGCGCCTTTTCCGATCGCACCGGCGCGCCGATCGTGACGCACATTTCCGAGACGAAGCGCGAAGTCGACGACAGCGTGAAAGCGAAAGGCGCGAGCCCGGTCGCTTATCTCGAACGCATCGGCTTCCTGAATGAGCGCGTGATCGCAGCGCACATGGTCTGGCCGCAGGGAAGTGATATCGCGATTCTGAAACGTCGTGGCGTGGGCGTAGTTCACAATCCGCAGTCGAACATGAAGCTCGCCTCGGGCGTCGCTCCGGTTCCGCGAATGTTAACGGAGAAACTCTTCATTGGGTTAGGTACCGACGGCGCGGCCTCGAACAATGATCTAAATATGTGGGAAGAGATGGACACGGTCGCAAAGCTGCACAAAGTGTTCACTGGCGATCCGAAAGTGATCTCGGCTCAAGAGGCATTTGAACTCGCCACGATCCGCGGCGCGCAAGCGCTTCATCTCGAAAAAGAGATCGGCTCACTCGAAACCGGCAAGCGCGCAGATCTCTTAGTCATCGATCGCGACACCCTTAACCAGATTCCGCTCTACAACGTCTATTCCGATCTGGTCTACGCCACCAAAGCCGCCGACGTCGAAACCGTCGTCATCAACGGCCGCATCGTAATGCGCAACAAGCGACTCTTAACCCTGAACGAAACCGCCATCAAATCCGACGCCCGCACCTTCCGCGACAAAATCATCAAAAGCCTCAGCACCACCACCGCACCGTAAGTGTCTGACAGAATTACAGGATTTTCACCAAGCATTATGCTCCTGTTAGAGGTTTTGTATGAACTTTTCCACCGCGTGACGGAATGACTTCGGATCAATTGCTGGATACTTATAAAGTTGATCCTCGATACGTGAAAAGTATTCCAGCAGTCGAGAAGGTTCCACCAGTCCGCGGTCGATCATTTGACTAACGTCAAGCAGATCAGTGTTGTGGCCACGCTCGATTTTCGCGAGTGCCTGGGCGTAGAAATCGTAATGAAAGAAATCGATTCCACCTTCGCGGGCGATGAAACCACTGCGCTCCTCCCATCCGGGTAGTGGAGGAATAAAATCGTCGGGTGACGCGAGTTCCACGTTGATTTGGAGTCGCTCTTTTAAATCAGGTAACGCTTTGAGAATCTCATTCGCCTCGGGAACCAACTTCAAATCAATATCGATCGTGCTTTCTCGCCAACCAAGCAGTACAGCACTCACGCCGCCAACAAAATAGATGCGAGCGTTAGTCCTCCCGCTTCGCCCGAGTGCTTTCATGAAGCGCTCGATTGCTTCTGCACTTACTTTTTCACGCATGCCATTGCTCGCTCGAAGCTGACAAGTCGTCGAATCAAGGCGTTGTATCTCGAATGTGCTGAATCTGGATCGGAACCAGACAGGAGGTCGTAAAGGCGATGCTCCGGAGTTGAGGGCAGGTCTTCTGGGACATCCAGACCAAGGCTGCGAAGCTTGGGCGCCCCAATCGCCACTAACAGCGCCGGGATTGTCTGTCGTTGATGCAGCAAATCCTCCACGCCCGTAACGATCAAATCATTTCCTGGTAACGGATCCATAGGAAATCATTCTACCACTCGCGCACCGACCTAACTTTTTGAAGATAAACTACCCGCTGCGCTGGTGTATACTCGCCTCACTAAACCGGGCCGTACCGAAACTTAGGCCGCTCGCCTCGCTCAGTAAAGAGGGATGTCCATGAGAAAGGTCTTCGTCAGTTATAGTCGAAACAATCTTGACGTGGTTACCCAACTGGTCGAGGACCTGCAGGCGGTTGGGATGACTACGTGGCATGACCAGACGCTGACCGGTGGCCAGCGCTGGTGGGATAATATTCTCGCCAATATTCGGGATTGTGAGATCTTCATCTTCGCTCTTTCGACGGAGTCGTGGGAGTCGGAGGCGTGCAGGAGCGAGCTGGCCTATGTTTGTGGACTCGGCAAGCCCATTCTTCCGGTTTTAGTCGCAGACGGTATCAACCTCAACCTACTGTCTGCGCCACTCCATGAAATCCAGGTCACGGATTATCGCTCGCGCGACAAGGGCGCGGCATTCGCGCTGTTGAAAGCTCTCAACGCTACGCAGGCATGTCCGCCGTTACCCGATCCGCTGCCTCCAGCGCCTGCTGTTCCGGTTTCATATCTCGGCACTCTCAAGGAACGCATCGATTTCAATGGGACACTCGGCGCGCAGGAACAGAATCTCTTGTTTCTGGAACTTGAAGAGGCGATGGACGAAGGCCGTTCACCCACTGAAGTACGCGAGCTGTTGTTGAGTCTGAAACGCCGCGACGATCTACTGGCAAAGGTCGCCGTCAAGGTTGATGCAGCGCTGAAGAGTCTCAATGAAAAGACCGCGATGCAGCAACGGAAAAAGACTGCGCCCGCTGGTTCCGGATTAGCGTCGGCGGGAATAAACAAGCCGGATATGGGCAATGTCGCCACGGGAGTGAGTCAATGTCCGCGTTGCCATTTCCCGGTGCAAGCCGAATATCGTTTCTGCCAAAAATGCGGTCAGCCGCTCAACCAGCAAGCCGGAGACTTCACTCCCGGGCCATCCGATGGCAACTATGTCCAAAAAATTCCCGGCTCCACGAGCCGGCGATACACCTGCCCGGAAGAGGACGCGGTTCGCCTCATTCAGGACGTTAAAGGCTGGCTCGACTCACAAGGATTTGATACGCAACAACTGAGTGCGGACGATCAGAGTCTACTGCTTCAGATCAAAAAGCGCGGCGGCTGGCGCGATCTGGTTGGTATGGCCACGTCTCTGAACATCTTGTTTCATCACAATACTGACACGCTTACCGTCGAGATTGGCGCCGGAAAGTGGGTTGATAAGGCTGCGGTCGGGGCGGTGAGTTTAGTTATTCTGTGGCCTCTCGCGATCACGGCCGGAATGGGCGCGTGGGAGCAAATGAAGATGCCTGACAAGATTTTTGACTTCGTCGGCAGCCGCTTGTCCTACCGGTAAAAACCGGCGGCGGCTCGCCGCTCTTGCCTCATTGGCCATGTTGTGGCCATAATGGCTTGGTCAAATTGATACCCAACTCTAGCGGGCATAACGCTCGCTTTCGTATTTCAGGAGCCAACAATTTGAGGTCTTTTCCCTATTTTAGATCCTATATTCATGCATCACTCCCGACAGTTCTTATTCTAATTACAGCCGTTTTCGCGCTGGGTCAGTCGACTGGCTTCAGTGAAGATGCGTCAGCCAATCCGGTTTTGACGCGAATTGAGCGTGCCCGTGCGCTTGCCGCCGTGCACCAGCTCCAGGCCGCCGCGACCGAGCTCGAGAACGTTCGCGCGTCCGCAAACGATGTAACTTTACGCAACGTCACGACTCTGATGTTGCTCGGAATTTACCTCGAAGAGGGAAACTACGGTCGCTCGCAGGCGTTGCTCGAAGAGGCGTTCACAACGCGTGCGTCGAAAAAAGACGAATCTATCCGCACTTATTTCGCGGCCGCCGGTCAGACAGTCAACGGCATTCGCGCGCACCTCGCTCGCTATCGCAGTTATGGCATCAATCCCGGCGACGCCAATCTGCCCGCGGAAGCCAACGTCGATCTCGACCGCGTGCGCGCGCTGCTCGAAAGGCTGATCGCGCAGGCAAAAGAAATCTCGACCGAGCAGGGCCGCTCTTACGACGCACTCGCGTTGCAGGAAGACGTGCTCGGCGTTCGCTTGTCGCTCGCCAGAAACGACGACGATCGTACGAAGTGGCAGACGGAGTATTCCGCGGCGCGAGAGAAAATGGCCTCGTCGCAGATTCAGGTGGCGTCACTCGGTCGCTCGCCGGCACTCGATGCGGTTACCAACAGAATTCCAAACCCGTTCGCCACGGGCCCGAAAACAACCGCAACTACCGAGCCGGTGCAGAGTGCGGCTCCAGCGCCGCCCACCTCCGGACCGGAGCCACAGTTGGTCAGCACGGGTTCGCTCAGCGGCCGCGAAACAAAGCGAATCACACCCGTTTACCCGTCGCAGGCAAAGTCCCACAACGTGACCGGCACCGTCCGGGTGTTTGCGATCATCGATGAAAACGGAAAGATCTGGGTGACTAACTCAGAAGGTCCGACGTTGCTACGGAAGGCCGCCGAAGAAGCCGCGCGCGGTTGGACGTTCCCGCCATCGCTTGTGAATAACCGGCCGGTCCGCCTCGCCGGGTATATCGACTTCGACTTCAAACTTTAGCCACAAAAGGCACAAAAAAACTTTTAGCCACAAAAAGGCACAGAAAGCACAAAATACTTAAGCAAAACCTTTTTGTGCTTTTTGTGCCTTTTTGCGGCTGGCTTTCTTTTTTTGCGCCTCATTGCGGCTAATCTTGACTAAAAAGTAAGGTTTAACTTAAGATGCGTCAGGTTAATAATTTAGACGTGCAATGAAGATCTCAGCTCAAGAAGAATATGGCCTGCGTTGCCTGTTGCAGTTAGCCCGTGCGGAAACGTTGGGTGAGTCGCTAACGCTGCCGCAGCTTGCCCGCCTCGAAGGAATCTCGACAGCGAACGCCGGCAAGCTGATGTGGATTTTGAGCAAAGCCGGACTTGTGAATTCCACTCGCGGCATCAAGGGCGGCTACTCGCTACAGCGTCCCGCTTCAGAGATTCGACTCAACCAGGTGATACGCGTTCTCGAAGGCGAACCCGCCGAGTCGCATTGCAAGAGCTACGCGGGCGTCCTCGATGCGTGCGTACACACGGGCGACTGCGGCATTCGTCCAGTGATCATCGAGTTGCACCAGATTGTCGATAACGCGCTCGGGGAGATCACGCTTTCGCAGTTGTTGGGAACGGAAGCAAACGTCGACGCAGCGCTACACCAGATTCAGGGAACCAGGCAGAAAGATAACCGAGTTTAGTGATGAGTACAGCAGAACTTTTAGCCAAACAAGAATATAAATACGGCTTCGTAACCGATATCGAGTCGGACATGATTCCGCGCGGCTTGACCGAAGACACTATTCGTCTGATCGTCGAGAAGAAGAACGAGCCGGAGTGGATGCTTGAGTTTCGTCTGAAGGCTTATCGCCACTGGCTGACGATGACGGAGCCGAAGCATTGGCCCAACCTGACGTATCCGAAGATTGATTATCAGGACGTCATCTATTACAGCGCGCCAAAACAGAAAGCAACGAAGGCGAGTCTGGATGAAGTTGATCCGGAGTTGCTGCGTACGTTCGAGAAGCTCGGCATTCCGTTGACGGAGCAGAAGCAGCTTGCAGGTGTCGCGGTCGATGCGGTTTTCGATTCAGTCTCGGTGGCGACAACTTACAAAGAGAAACTCAAGAAGCACGGCGTGATCTTCTGCTCGTTCACCGAAGCGATCAGGGATTATCCCGAGCTCGTGAAGAAGTATCTCGGATCAGTCGTCCCGACCAACGATAACTTCTTCGCGGCGCTGAACAGCGCGGTCTTCTCGGATGGAAGTTTCTGCTTCATTCCGAAAGGCGTCCGCTGTCCGATGGAGCTCTCGACTTACTTCCGGATCAACAACGCCGAGTCAGGACAGTTTGAGCGCACGCTCATCGTTGCTGAAGAGGGCTCGTACGTTTCGTATCTCGAAGGCTGTACGGCGCCGAAGTTTGACAAGAACCAGTTGCACGCAGCGGTGGTCGAGCTCATCGCACTCGACGATGCGCAGATCAAATACTCGACAGTGCAAAACTGGTACGCCGGTGACGAAGAAGGACGCGGCGGCATTTACAACTTCGTGACGAAGCGTGGCAAGTGCGCCGGCAAGAACTCGAAGATCTCGTGGACGCAAGTCGAAACAGGATCGGCCATCACGTGGAAGTATCCGTCGTGCATTCTCCAGGGCGACAACTCGATCGGAGAGTTTTACTCGGTTGCGTTAACGAATCACGCGCAACAGGCAGACACGGGCACGAAGATGATTCACCTCGGCAAGAACACGCGCTCGACGATCATCTCGAAGGGCATCGCGGCAGGGAAGTCGAATAATAGTTATCGCGGTCTCGTGAAAGTGATGCCGAAGGCTGAGGGCGCGCGCAACTACACGCAGTGCGACTCGATGCTGATCGGATCGACGTGTGGTGCGAACACGTTCCCGTATATCGAAGTGATGAACAACAGCTCGAGTGTCGAGCATGAAGCGTCGACGTCGAAGATCAGCGAAGAGCAGTTGTTCTACTTGCAGCAGCGCGGGATTTCGCAGGAAGACGCGGTGTCGCTGATCATCAACGGTTTCTGTAAGGATGTGTTTTTGCAGTTGCCGATGGAGTTTGCGGTTGAAGCAACGAGATTACTGGGACTTAAGTTGGAAGGCAGCGTAGGTTAACTAAATGTTAGAGATTAAAAATTTACGTGCAGGGATTGAGGGCAGAGAGATTCTCAAGGGCATCAACCTGACAGTTAACAAAGGCGAGATTCACGCAATCATGGGACCGAATGGTTCCGGGAAGTCGACGCTTGCGAAGGTGCTCGCGGGACATCCGCAGTATGAAGTGCTCGGTGGCGAAGTTATTTACGAGGGGCGCAATCTGCTCGAGATGGCGCCCGACGAGCGTGCGCGCGCCGGCGTGTTCATGGCGTTTCAGTATCCGATCGAGGTGCCGGGCGTTTCGAATGCACAGTTTCTGCGTCTCGCGTACAACGAAAAGAAGAAATATCTCGGTGAGGAAGAGCTCGATCCACTCGAGTTCAAGGATCTTTTGAAAGAGCGCGCGAAGGTCGTCGAGATGGATGCGAGCTTCATGACGCGCTCGGTCAACGAAAATTTTTCGGGTGGCGAAAAGAAACGCAATGAGATCTTGCAGATGGCCGTGCTCGAGCCGAAGCTGGCCGTGCTCGATGAGACCGATTCAGGTCTCGACATCGACGCATTGCGTATTGTGGCGAACGGAGTGAATCAACTATTCACGCCTGAGAATGCAATCATCGTCGTCACGCACTACCAGCGACTTCTGAACTACATCGTTCCACATTTCGTGCACGTGCTGGCTGACGGGCTCATCGCGCGCGAAGGCGGCAAGGAACTCGCGCTCGAGCTCGAAGCGAAGGGATACGACTGGATCAGGACTGTAGACAAAGGAGCGGGCGCGCCGGCGAATTAGGAATGGTTACTGAACTCGTCAAATCAGAGAATAGTTATCAGGCGGCGTTTCGCTCGGTGCGTCCGACCTTGGCGTGGCTCGAACTTGTGCGCAACAGCGCGATGGATCGTTTCGAGCAGCTGGGTTTTCCGTCAGTCAAAGAAGAAGACTGGAAGTACACGAACCTTGCGACGCTCGCGAAAGAAGACTTTGTGCCGGTCACGAGTGGGTCTACTGACGCGCGTGAAATCGAAGGATATCCGGAAACGGCTGATACTCATCTCGTCGTTGTTGATGGTTTCCTGCGCGAAGACTTATCGACAAAGACCGAGCTCGGCGATGTGGTCGCGATCGATTTGTTCAGCGCCGTGGAAGACGCGCGCTACAACAAGATCGTTCGCAAATACCTGGCGCGGAACGCCGGTTATCACAACAACGGGCTGACCGCGCTGAACACGGCTTTCCTGCAATCCGGTGTCTTTCTGTGGATTCCGAAGAATGTAAAACTCGAACGACCTCTGCAGATCACGTTCGTAGCTGATGCCGAGAACGGCGCAAGTTTTCCACGACTGCTCGTCGTTGCTGAAGAAAACAGCTCGGCGACGTTGATCGAGAGTTTCGTATCGAGCCAAAGCGGAAAGTATTTCACTAATGCGATTGCAGAGATCGTTCTGAAAGACGGTGCACAGCTCGAGCACTATCGCGTCCAGCGCGAGAGCAACAATGCGTATCACGTCTCGACGACTTCTGCTGAGCTCGGTCGATCGAGCCGTTACGATACGACGTCGATCAATCTCGGCGCGCAATTGTCTCGACACGATGTTTCAGTCGTGATGGATCACGAAGGTGCGGAGACCGCGGTTGATGGTCTCTACATGGTCGGCTCCGATCAGCATTCAGACACGCATTCGGTGATCGATCACAAGCAGCCGCATTGCACGAGTCACCAGTTGTACAAGGGAATTCTCGACGGCAACGGACGCGCGGTTTTCAACGGCAAGGTGTTCGTTCGTGAGGGCGCGCAGAAGACTGACGCGCAACAGACGAACAAGAACCTGTTGCTGTCGGAGAAAGCGCGCGTGGATACGAAGCCGCAGTTGGAGATTTATGCGGACGATGTGAAGTGTGCGCACGGTGCGGCGGTCGGGCAGATCGATCCGGAAGAGTTGTTTTATCTGGAGGCGCGCGGCATCGGGCCGGAGCTTGGGCGCAGCTTGTTGACGTACGGATTTGCTGAAGAAGTGATCGGGAAGATCAAGATCGACTCGATTAGGTCGGAGCTTGATGAGTTTGTGCTGCGACAGTTACACACGTCATTGTAGGAGTTAGAAATCGTGAGTGCTGGAACTTTAATTACCCCGGACGCCCCCGTTTCGACAACCTGGCCCATCGAGCGTATTCGTGCTGACTTTCCTGTCCTGCAACAAACAGTCAACGGTAAGCCGCTTATTTATCTCGACAACTCCGCCTCCTCGCAAGTCCCGCAAGTCGTTATCGATCGCGGCAGCATCTATCTCGAACAGGAACACTCGAACATCCATCGCGGTGTTCACTACCTGAGCCAGAAAGCGACGACCGCTTACGAAGGCGCGCGCGAAAAGGTGAAACGCTTCATCAACGCGCGTGACGTGCGCGAGTGCATCTTCGTGCGTGGCGCTACCGAGGGCATCAACCTCGTGATGCACAGCTACGGCCGCAAGTTCATCGGCGCGGGCGACGAGATCATCATCTCCGCGATGGAGCATCACGCCAACATCGTCCCGTGGCAGATGCTCTGCGAAGAAAAAGGCGCGCGACTCCGCGTGATTCCGATGAACGATGCAGGTGAGTTGCTGATCGACGAGTACGACGGCCTGCTCAACGAGCGCACAAAACTCGTCGCGGTGATGCACGTCTCAAATGCGCTCGGCACGATCAATCCGATCAAAGACATGATCGCCACCGCGCATAAGTACGGCGTGCCCGTGCTGATCGACGGCGCGCAAGCTGCACCGCACATGCCGATCGATATGCAGGATCTCGATGCCGATTTTTACGTCTTCTCAGGTCACAAGATGTTTGCGCCGACCGGCAGCGGCGTTGTTTACGGCAAGCTCGAGCTGCTCGAAAAGATGAACCCGTTCCAGGGCGGCGGCGACATGATCAAGACCGTCACTTTCGAGAAGACCACCTACGCCGATCCGCCAAATCGTTTCGAAGCAGGCACGCCCGCCATCGCATCGCAGATCGGTCTGGGCGCCGCGATCGATTACCTGAACAGCATCGGCCGAGAAGCTGCGGCTGCATACGAAATGGAGCTGCTGCGCTACGCAACACAAAAAGTTTCCGCGATCGAAGGCGTGCGAATCATCGGCACCGCAAAGAACAAGGCGAGTGTGTTGTCGTTCGTTATCGACGACATTCACCCGCACGACATCGGCACGATCCTTGACCAGGAAGGTATTGCAGTTCGCGCCGGACATCACTGCGCGCAACCGGTGATGCAGCGGTTCAAAGTGCCGGCGACTGCGCGCGCGTCGTTTGCTTTTTACAACACGAAGGAAGAGATCGACGTGCTCGCACGCACGATCGAACGTGTGATTGAGATATTTAGCTAATGTCTGAACTGAGTGAACTCTACCAGCAGGTAATCCTCGACCATAACAAGAAGCCGCGAAACTTCCGCAAGCTCGAAACGGCTAATCACAGCGCGGAAGGCTACAATCCACTCTGCGGCGATCAACTGACTATCTACATCAATCTCGAAGACGATCAGGTGAAGGAAGTCGGGTTTGAAGGATCAGGCTGCGCGATCTCGAAAGCAGCCGCGAGCATGATGACGCAGGCCGTCAAAGGGAAGAGCAAAGAGCAGGTTGAGCACCTTTTCCAGGAATTTCACTCGATGGTTATGGGTGAGCTGAATGAGGAGACAGAGGAGAACAGTCTCGGCAACTTGAAGATCTTCGCTGGCGTGCGCGAGTTTCCGGTGCGCGTCAAATGCGCCACCCTCCCCTGGCACACCCTCCACGCCGCCCTCAATAAAGAAGCGCAAGTCTCTACGGAATAGATCAGCCTGACTTGGACACAGTCAGTACCACCTGCGGTAGCGGGTGGGTGCGTAGCCTTCCGGAGACGTCGCATGGCTGCGCACCCACCCGCTACCGCAGGTGGTACTGACTGCGTCCAAGCCCATCTACAGAAATCTGTGGAGCAGGCCTCACACATCCGAAAAGAGATTCAATGTGAGACAAGCGGTTCCTGACTGTGATTCAGTATGAACCACCATTTCTCATCCTCAACAGCGAAAATTAAAATTTCGAGGCGAATAGCCTCATTTTTCCTTTCGGGCATGAACATTGCACTCCTACCTCGCGCTCGAGGGCTTTTCTTCTTCATCGATTTTGTCGATTCCTGTTTTATAAAGCGGGATAGCTCTCGAGCCCATTAAAACTCAGAAAGATCCGAGACACGGAAATCCTTTTCGAAGGAAGCAGCCGCGTTATGCGGCTCTATCTGGAGGTCTGTCCTCTCCCCCCGGGATTTAGATCTCCACTTCAACGTCGATCACACATCGCATCAATGATGGCCCCTCAGCGTGGCTGAGTGTGTCCATTTCTGTGGAAATAATATGAAGGAGAACCCCATGAAGGTGAGCCCCACCAAAGTTAATAGTGGAACAGCACGAAGGCTGACTTCCCATCAATCCACTTGTATCTATCGGAACATTCAATCAGCGAGCAGCGCCGTGCTGCTGATATTATTCGCGTTCTTGCTATTGCCCGCCGGTACAGCACACGCGCAAACCGCGTCGGCGGCCCCAATCACAGGTGAGATCGAGCGTCTCACACTTAACAGCCAGAAGGATCCATGGTCTGGCGGCGTCATCGTTGTTGGCGGACAAAACATCATCATCCCGCGCAACCTGCTGATGGATTTGCCGGCCAATCGTCTAACGCTGAACCAGGTGTTCTTCCAGGCGCCGGCTGCATGTTTGCAGCGCGCTGAGAGTGGCCTCGCGAAAGCGGATGTTTGTAACTCCAACCGGACAGGCGCCATCGCCACGATTCACGCCAATCGGACCAGCGCCGGAAACGTCATCGCCGGCGACGTCTTCATACAAAAAGGTGTTGACACGGTGAAAGGTAATGTCACTTACATCAATTACACCGATGGTTACTTCCGCCTGAACGGCATCGCGAACGACGCTACGACCGGCGTCATGGTTCGTCTCAATGATCCCGAAAACCGTCACACGGTCCAACAGGGACTCGGCTGCCAGACCGGAACAGTCAATTGTAGTCCCGACCGGCGTTTTGGGCTTGACCCCGATAACTATACAAACACGTTCTCGACCGGCGTCCCGAGTTGTATCCCGAGCACAGTTACGCGCTCGTTCATTGATACGCTTGATCTCGACGGCGACGCCAACATTACTGAGACTCTCACGACCACGAGCACCAGCACCGGTACCGGTGATTTGCTCTGCCCGTCCACCAACCGGACGGCTGATTTGATCGTTGCTGACTCGAGACGCTTCGCTCCGATTCAGATCGGAGACAGTGTCGAGGCTGAGGGCAACTTCGAGACGATCAATGACGTGAGGTTCCTTTCTGCCCACACCTCAATGGTTAGTCGTGCGCTCGCCACGAAGAATGTCGCCGGCCAGCCCGACTACCTGACGCTCGACGAAGTTGGAATCGACGCACCGGGTTTTCAAAACCAACGCGCGCGAACCCTCTTCATCGGTTTCGCAAGTCTGAACACAGACGTCATGGTCTGGGGACTTCATTACGATCAGGCCAACGCCGCTCATGAGTTTCCACTCGCGACCGTAGTTGGTTGTGACAATGCCGGAGGCGCGGGCACCTGCGGTCAGAATGGTCTCGTTGCCGGCGTCGGCGGCAACATCTGGAAGATCCGCCATGACGTGGATTTCCTCGTCCCTGCAACCAAGCCAAGGCTTGACCCCTGCGCTCACCTGCGCGCGGATCCGAGATTCGCGGCTTCAAATCCATGTCCTGCCGGTGGCACCTTCGAGGAGCAGTTCGGTGTTCTTAGCCCTGTTCCGCACGAGATTATCGCGCGCACGGGCAAGAAGTTTGCCGACTCGACCGGGACACTCAAGACGATCGATATCCTCGGTAATGCGGCAACCAACGGCGAGTACTTATTCCCGTTGGGTCTTGGTCTTGGCGGCATCGTTGGACCGGAGTTCGTAGAGATCGATCTCAACGCGCTCGACACGCCATTCAGCTTCTCCGGTCTGACATGGAATCTCGACCGGCGTCTCGGCCCGGGCGGCTGCAATGGCCCATGTGAAGCCACAGCGCAACCACTCGATCCATTCCCGTTCGAAATCATCGATCCCCGCACGCAGGCTCCTGTTCCGACTGGTCCATACAACGATCCGACCTTCTCGGCGAGCCCGCTGTCGAACGCTTCTAACCGAATTCTCTCTTACGTGGACGCCAAGATTGGCAATTTCAATGGCGACGCCACTGTGATGCCGTGGCCGCCCGCCAATCCGGCGTTGCAGCCAATCACTCCGACTAACTTCTTCAAGCAGCCCACGGTGTGCGATCTAACAGCGCCGTCGGCTCCGACGAATCTGGTTGCGGGTGCTCCGAACCCGACCACGATCAATCTTTCGTGGACGGCTTCGACCGACAACATCGGTGTCACTAACTACCTCGTCTTCCGCGACACATTGCCGTCGCCGATCGCCTCGGTGGTTGGAACGACTTTCTCTGACACCGGACTTACGCCGCTCTCGTCACATAGTTATCGAGTGATCGCGAGTGACGGTGCCGGTAATCTCTCGGGCTTCTCAAACACGGCGACTGCCAACACGCCAGCCGATACGTCAGCTCCGAGTGCACCAGCTAATCTAACCGCGGTGGGATCAAACTCCACCACGATTAATCTCTCGTGGACGGCTTCGACCGATAACGTTGGTGTCGTTGGTTACAACGTATTCCGCGATGGTGGCTCAGTTGCGATCGCTACGGTTTCGGCAACCAACTTCTCCGATACCGGCCTTGGAATCGGCTCAACGCACAGTTATACGGTGAAGGCTTTTGACGGCGCGAATAATCAGTCGCTGGCGTCGAACACGGCTACGGCCTCGACGCAGGGCAACGACACTATTCCGCCGACTGTTCCCACCGGTCTAACGGCAACGGGCTCGAGCTCAACCGCTATCGACCTGGTTTGGACAGCTTCGACCGATAACTTTGCTGTAACGGGTTACAAAGTCTTCCGCGACGGCGGAGCCACTGAAATAGCCACTGTCACAACCACGTCATTCTCTGACACGGGTCTGGCAGTGAACTCAACCCATAGTTATCAGGTGTTGGCATTCGACGCAGCGCTTAACCAGTCTGCGAAGTCGAATACCGCCACTGCAACAACTCAACTCGCGGGCGCCCTTGTGTCACTCGCGTTGAACCCGGCTACGGTGACGGCCCCGAATCCTTCAACGGGTACGGTGACGTTGAGTGGTCCAGCGCCAGCGGGCGGCCTGGCTGTCACGCTAACCAGCAGTGATACACGGAAAGCTCGTGTACCGCAGACGGTAACTGTGGCGGCAGGGCAGAGTACGGCGACCTTTACGGTCACAACCCTGACGGGCCAACTGGGTGGAGGACAGAACCCTGTCACCATCACGGCGACCCTGGCGGGAACCGGTAGAACAGCCGTTCTCAACATTCTCAGACCATAGTTCGGATGGTTCATTTACGTGAATCCGGATCGGCGCAGGCCGGTCCGGATTCAAAGTCGAAAATTATGTTGGACACAGTCAGTACCACCTGCGGTAGCGGGTGGGTGCGCAGCCTATTGAAAGTCGCCGCGGCTACGCACCCACCCGCTACCGCAGGTGGTACTGACTGTGTCCAAGAAATGTATTTCTCGCAGCAGACTGCGCACTGTTTGAACCAGTGGGAGGGATAAAACAGAAATGAAAATAATGAAGACATTTTTGGTAACGATAATCGCGATATTAACTATGGCAGCCGCAGTGGTGAGCCAGGCGCAAACTACGGCCGGCAACCTCGACGCGACCTTCGGGACGGGCGGCACTGTTAGAACCGACTTCGCGGGAAATATCGATCAGGCCAACGCGGTCGCCATTCAGCCGAATGGGCAGATCATCGCCGCCGGATCGAGCTTCAGCAATTCGAAGACAGTCGAGGACTTTATCGTGGCGCGTTACAACGCGAACGGCTCACTCGACAAACGCTTCGGTAAGAACGGTAAGATCACAACCGATTTCTTTCGCAACGTCGATTCAATCAGCGCAGTGGCTATTCAACCGAATGGCATGATCGTAGTTGCAGGCTTTGCACAACTCGGCGGCAGCGGCGGCACACCGCGCGTCTTCGCCTTAGCACGCTATCGCAATGACGGACAGCCTGACACGAGCTTCGGCAATGGTGGTGCACTCACGACCAGCTTTGGCGGCAACTTTGCTGCAGCCAGCGCTCTCATGCTCCAGCCGGACGGCAAGATCGTCGTCGCTGGAACAGTTGATTTCAATCCGGACCTTCCCGGCAGCGGTCTTGATTTCGCACTCGCCCGCTACAACTCCAACGGCACACTCGATGGCAGTTTTGGTAAGGGCGGCAAAGTCGTCTTCGATTTCTTCGGCAGCTTCGATCAGGCGAACGGCGCGGTGCTTCAACCGGACGGTAAGATCATCGCCGTCGGCAGCGCTTCCTACGACAGCGCCAATCGCGATATCGGATTCGCACTCGCGCGCTTCAACACGGATGGCAGTATCGACTTTGGTTTTGGAACCGGCGGCAAGCAGATCACCGATTTCTTTGGTGCCGGCGCAAAGGCTAATAGTGTCGTGCTGCAAGAGGACGGCAAGTTCGTTGTGGCAGGTACTGCTTCCGATAGCGCGACTCGTCCGGTTGCGACTGACATTGCTGTGGCGCGTTATAACTCGGACGGCAGTCTTGACTCAGCTTTCGGCGCTGGTGGAGAAACCGCCATTCCGTTTACAGACAGCGCCACCGAACAAGGTAACGCTGTGGCCGTTTTACCGGACGGCAAGATCATTGTGGCCGGCACGGCGTTCAAGACGTTCAATACGCCACCCGACTTCGCGCTCGTGCGCTACAACGCTGATGGCAGCCTTGACGGCATAAACGCCAATGATATTGCCGGCGGAACCGACGAAGGTCTTGCGATCGCTATTCAATCCGACGGAAAGGCCGTGGTAGCAGGCAGATCTTTTCGCAGCAATTTTGATCTAACACTCGCGCGTTACAACATCGAAGCCGGACCCACACCTGTGGGCGACACGACGCCACCAACAGCGCCAACTGGCCTTACGGCAACTTTCAATTCCATCACCAACGCGATCGATCTTTCGTGGACTGCCGCAACTGATAACGTTGCTGTCACAGGCTACCGCATCTATCGTGACGGCGGAACAGCTCCGATCATTACAGTCAACGGCACTACGTTCTCTGATGCTGCACCGTTGGGAACTCACAGTTACGCGGTGACTGCGATAGACGCGGCAGGCAACGAGTCGGGTCTATCGAATACTGCCAGCGCCACGGTTGTTGGTAGTAGCGACGTCACGCCGCCGACAGCGCCAACGGCTCTTACTGCAACCGCTAATCTGGCCACCAGCACGATCGCGCTTTCGTGGACTGCGTCGACCGATGACGTTGCTGTAACCGGCTATCGTGTCTTCCGTGACAATGGAACGACAGCGATTGCCACCGTCAGCGGAACGACGTTCAACGATACTAATCAGCTGGGAACGCACGTCTACGCAGTGGCCGCTATTGATGCGGCGGGCAATCAATCGGCGTTGTCGAACAGCGCAACCGCCACGATCACGGTCCCAGAGGGTTCGACTATCGAGAATCTGACCGTGAGTCCTACGACAGTGACTGCTCCTGCGAAGTCGACTGGAACCGTCACGTTGAATGGTGCGGCGCCAGCCGGCGGAGTCACGATAGCGCTCAGGAGCAGTGACACAGGAAAGGCGACGGTTCCACCGAGCGTCATCGTACCGGAGGGAAGTAAGTCAGCAACCTTTGTTATCAGCACACTTACGGGTAGACTAGGTGGGGGCCAAAATCCTGTTACGATCACTGCCACACTCGGCAACAGCAGCGTGAGCGCAACGCTCCAAATTCTTAGACCGTAGTAGCTGTGTGAAACTTAAAATCGTACTCGCATCACTTGTACTGGGCTGCGTAGCTTTTACGTGGCCCAGTCACGTTGAAACCGTCCCACGAAAAGCTGTAGGTCTGCAGCTTTACAGTCTGCGCGATCAGTTCAAGAAGGATGTGACCCAGACGTTGGACCAGGTGCGTGCTTTTGGCATCACTAACGTTGAGCTCGCCGGAACTTACGGGGTCGCGCCTGAGAAGTTCAAAGCGCAACTCGACGCGCGCCAGATTAAAGCTATCAGCGGGCATTTTTCGTACGAGCAGTGTCGTGACGATATTGAAGGTGTGGCGCGTGAGGCAAAGGTGTTGGGCCTGGAATACGCCGGTTGCGCGTGGATTCCGCACAAAGATACTTTCGACGAAAAGACTTGTCGTGAGGCTGCTGCGGTTTTCAATCGCGCTGGTGAAGCTCTGGCGAAACATGGGATCAAGTTTTTCTACCACACGCACGGGTATGAATTTCTGCCTTACCGTGACGGCACGTTGTTCGACTTGCTAATGGCCGAGACAAACCCTGCGTACGTGCGCATCGAAATGGATGTCTACTGGATTGTTCATCCGGGACAGGATCCGGTGAAGTTGCTGGAGAAGTATGGAAAGCGCTTCGAGCTTCTGCACGTTAAAGACATGAAGCGCGGCACACCGGGCGGATTCACGGGACAGTCGGACGTGACCAATAACGTGCCGCTCGGCGAGGGAATCATCGACTGGCCCAGCGTCTTTCGTGCTGCGAAAAAGGCGGGAGTCAAGTGGTACTTCATCGAAGACGAATCGCCAACCTCCGTTACGCAAATCCCGCAGAGCCTTCGTTACCTCGAGACGCTAAAGTTCTAATTGCTGAGTTTTTGCTTGGACACAGTCAGTACCACCTGCGGTAGCGGGTGGGTGCGTAGCCGCGGCAACTCTCAAAAGGCTGCGCACCCACCCGCTACCGCAGGTGGTACTGACTGTGTCCAAGCTACATCACTGTCCACTCGCCTTATCACTATTACTCACAAAGGCTATTCGCTTCCCATCCGGTGACCACGAGGGCACATTAATCGTTCCCTGGCCTCCATACACGTAAGCAATCACCTTCGCCTTCATCGTCTCGACAGGCATCAGTCGGATGTAAACCTGCTTGTAGAACGGATGATCGCCTGGCGCCACATCTTTTAAGAACGACAGGAAAACAATCCACCTTCTGTCCGGTGAGATATGCGGGAACCAGTTATTGTATTCATCATTCGTAACTTGCTCCTGATCGCTACCATCCGGCTTCATGCGCCAGATTTGCATCGTTCCCGAGCGCGTCGAGTTGAAGTAAATATAACGGCCATCCGGTGTGAACTCTGGCCCATCATCGAGTCCCTTCGAGTTTGTGAGCTTAGTCTCAGCACCGCCACGAGCTGAAATCTTGTAAATGTCGAGCTCGCCATCTCGTTCACCGGTATAGACCAGGTATTTACCGTCAGGTGACCAGCCATGTAAATACGAAGGTCCCTTCGCCGTAACTCTGTGCGGCGTGCCTCCGCGGACTGGGACCGTGTAGACGATCGATGCATTACCGTCATCCTTGCTGTGATGACTGATAGCGAGCATCTTTCCGTCGAACGAGAGAACGTGATCATTGTTGTTATTGATCGCAAACCCGGTATCGATCGGCGCCGGAGCTTTCTTCGCCAGATCGAAACGATACAGACGACCGTTACGGTTGTAGATCAACGCTCGACCATCTTTGGTCCAGTTAGGCGCCTGAAGAGAGTCAGCCACGTTGTAGACGATCTTGCGCTTGCCGGTCGCGACGTCCATCACTTCGAGATTGCTGCCGATGTAATCACGGTACGGAACAAAGTTATCCTTCGCGGGCACGGTGATGCGAACGTTGCTGAACACGGCCTTTTCGGTCACGTCTTTGTTATGCGAACACACAAATAGTCCGACGTACACCTCATCACCTAAATCGAGAGACACTTCTTCGCTCGTGAACACATCGCCGAAGCGAGCGGCCGACACGTGGTATGTGTTGCCTTTTCTTTCGAGCTGCAGCACATCCGCCCCGCTGACTTTCGATTTCATTTCCTCCGTTGCAGCGCCTTTCGTCCGGCGAAATTGCAACGATGTAAGTCCGTCACCATGAACGACGGCTACCGCGTGCGGTGCATCAGCCTCGAGACTGGCGCGCACCATCCATCCCATTTTCCGATGTGGCTCGACACCCTTGCCAACGAAAGCAGCATTGGTAGTTAGAATAAAATCCCCTCTCAAACGCCGCCACACGAAATGAAACTCATCGTGACTGGCCCACATATTCGTCCCAGCGCCTTCAATCGTGTATTCCTGTTTGTCGCTGTCAAAGGTGGTCCGACCTGTGCGAAGGGGATTGCCAATGTCGCTTTGTTCGGCGAAATCACCGAGGGAGCTTTGCTGAGCTGCGCTTATCAGCAGAACAGCAACGGCGATTAAGAATAGAGTGTGGCTCTTGTTCATAGGCTACAATTTACCGGGAGACGACACATGACAGGAAGCAAATTGGGAGTCGGATTCATCGGCAGCGGCTTTGTGACGAAGTTTCACCTTGAAGCCTGGCGTGGCGTTCGCGATGCGGATGTGCTTGGCGTATACAGTCCAAACCCGGCGCACGCTGAGGCCGCTGCCGCCAGAGCGCGAGAGCTTCGCGTCGGCAATGCGCGTGCTTTTAGCTCGATCGAGGAGATGATCGCCGCTCCTGAGATCGACTGCGTGTGGTTGTGTGGTCCAAATCATATGCGTGTGCAGAACATGCAGGCAATCACGGACACGATTCAATCCGGGAAAGGGAAGCTGATCGGAATTGCCTGTGAGAAGCCGTTGGCGCGTAATGTTGCCGAAGCGCGCCAAATGGTCCAACTGGTGGAACAGTCAGGATTGCTGCACGGCTATCTCGAGGATCAGATATTCGCACCGAGTGTGACGCGTGGCCGAGAGATCATGTGGAGCCGTGCGGCAGCATTAACCGGTCGCCCCTATCTCGCGCGCGCAGCCGAAGAACACAGTGGTCCACACTCACCGTGGTTCTGGCAGGGCGAGCTGCAGGGCGGTGGCGTACTCAACGACATGATGTGTCACAGCATCGAAGTCGGCCGTTTCATGCTGACCAAACCCGGTGCGCCCCGTGCCAGTATCCGTCCCGTGAAAGTGTCGGCGCAAATTGCGAGTCTGAAATGGTCGCAGCCCGACTATGTCGAGGTTCTCGAGCAGAACATGGGCGTCGATTATAAAAACAAGCCCTCAGAAGATTTTGCGCGGGCCACAATCAACTACATCGATGAAGATAACAAACCGCTCATCGTTGAAGTTACGACTTCATGGAGCTACGTCGGTGCGGGCCTGCGTCTGACTCTTGAAGTGCTCGGTCCTGAATACTCCTTGAGCATGAACTCGCTCGATAGTGGGTTGAAGCTATTCATGAGTCGTGAAGTAAAAGGCGCGGCTGGTGAGGATCTGGTTGAAAAGCAGAACGCCGAACAGGGCCTGATGCCGGTCCTCGGTAACGAAGCCGCCGAATACGGCTACGAATCTCAGGATCGCTATTTCGTCCAATGCTTCCTCGATGGAAAACAACCGGACGAGAATTTCTACGACGGCCTGGAAATAACCGAACTGCTCATGACCGCCTACATGAGCGCCGAACAGGAACGCACCATCCCCTTCCGCCCCGAAGCCCTCGAAACCTACGTCCCCCTCGTCGCGCGCGGGTTGTGGAAGGGTATGTGAACTCTAGCCACTCCTTAACCTCAATCGCGCCACTTTAAGCCGTTTTTAGTGGCGCGATTATCTTGATCGCGCCACTTATGCTACATTTTAGTGGCGCGATTACCTCTAATCGCGCCACTACATTCCCTTGGTGGATGTTTGCCAGCAGCAGGAAATTGAGAATATGCCTAGAAAGCCACCTGAGGATCTTGATGAACGGCTAATCGGGTACGTCACCAGTAACCCAAGGGGAATCGGTGTCGACGAGTTGCTCCGTCGACTGAATGGGGACGTCAGTCGACGGACGCTACAACGGCGCTTATCTGCACTTGTCAAATTTGGAAGGCTCATCAGTGGGGGCTCCGGACCATCAACGATTTATCTGTTGCCCAAGCGTGGTGCCTTGGAAGAAGAATACGTCCCTCTATCACCATCAGGTGCTGAGGTTCGACAACTCGTACGAAGGCCACAGAGCGAGCGCACGCCGGTTAGCTACAACCGCGAGTTTCTCGATCAATATAGACCTAATGAAAGCCGTTACCTCACTGCCGAAACAATTGCACATCTCACTCGTATCGGTGCAACGGCAGACTTGGAGCGACCTGCCGGTACATATGCTCGTCATATTCTGGACCGACTGCTCGTGGATCTTTCCTGGGCCTCCTCTCGACTCGAAGGCAACACGTATTCATTACTCGATACCCAAAGGCTTATTCAATTTGGAGAAGCAGCCGAAGGGAAAGATGCGATCGAGACTCAGATGATCCTGAATCACAAGGCGGCGATCGAGTTCATGGTGGACCAGAGTGATGAATTGGCCTTCGACCGTCAGACAGTTTTGAATCTACACGCGCTGCTGTCGGACAATTTATTGCTGGATTCTGCGGCTAGTGGCCGTCTGCGCCGCATTGCTGTAGGTATACATCACTCTGTTTATCATCCTCTCGAACTGTCGCCATTGATTGAAGAATATTTCCAACAAGTCATCAACACAGGGGCAGCCATCAAAAATCCGTTCGAGCAAGCATTCTTCGCAATGGTCCACCTACCATACTTGCAGCCGTTCGAAGATGTTAATAAGCGAGTATCGCGATTGGCAGCGAACATCCCTTTTATTCGTGAGAATTTCTCGCCACTGGCGTTCATAGATGTTCCAGAACGCGCTTACGTAGAGGGACTGTTGGGTGTTTACGAACTTAACCGCATTGAGTTGCTGCGCGATGTTTTCGTATGGGCGTACGAGCAATCAGCCAAGCGTTATGTCGCAGTGCGACAATCGTTGGGAGAGCCTGACAAATTTAGACTCAAGTTTCGAAATGAGCTGACGGATGTAGTGGGTAATATTGTTCGTGGCGGGCTGGCTCCAACTGTTGAAGCCGTAACAAAGGTGGCACGCGAACGAGTGCCGGCTGAACAACTGGATGATTTTGTTCGCATGACTATCAACGATCTTGAGAATCTCCACGAAGGAAATTTCGCGAGGTTTAAACTACGCCCTTCGGAATTTCATGCTTGGAGAGAAATGCAGAAGCGCTCCGAACGTTCATAGCGGCTCACGTTTTGGGGAGATTCATTACATCGTGAGTACGACCTTGCCGAAGGTCTCGTTGGATTCGAGGCGGCGATGGGCGTCCTGGATTTGGGCGAGTGGGAAGACGGAATCGATTACTGGTTGAATAGTTCCATCAGCTAACAAAGGCACAACTTGTTTTGCGAAGGCGGCGGTGATTTCGATCTTCTCCTCCAGAGATCGGGCGCGTAGCACCGTACCGATGATATGGAGACGTTTGCCGAGAATCTGGTAGAGGTCGATCTCAGTTTTACCACCTGCAACTCCACCGATGAGGATGATCCGGCCGCGCAGCGCCATTGCTTCGAGACTGGCGGCGAAGTATGGACCACCATTCAGATCGAGTACGACGTCAAATCCGCCGCCGGTCGCGCTCTTCGCAAAAGCCGAAAGGCCCGCCAAGGCGCCAGGCTCCGGCACTGCATACCCTGACTCCAGACCAAACGGTTTTGCGCGCTCAATCTTGTCTGGCGTACGGGAAGTGCCGAACGCACGTCCTCCCAAAGCTTTGACGAGTTGAGTGGCGCTGAGCCCGACTCCGCTTCCAACGGCATGGATCAGGACGTTCTCCCCGGCTTTGAAACCTGCCTGCTGAAGCGCATCAAATGCGGTTATGAAGACCTCAGGAACGGCGCCCGCGGCCGGCCAGTCGAGATTCGGTGGCACGACGCACACTGCATCCTGATGCGTCGTCACAAATTCGGCATGAGCTCCACCACCGACGATCCCCATGACACGATCGCCCTTATGCCAGCGCTGAGTGTTCGTGCCTAACTCTGCCACTTCGCCGGCAAACTCCAGCCCGGGAATGTTCTGCGCGACGCCCGGCGGCGCGGCATATCGACCTTGCCGCTGCAAAAGATCCGCGCGATTGAGCGCAGTGCTTCGCACGTGAACGAGTACTTCCTCCGGCCCCGGCTGCGGTGTCGGAACGTCTTCGATTTCCAGGACCTCAGGGCCACCGAAACGATTAATAACGACAGCTTTCATGACTTAAACTCATCAACGCGATCGATGGCCCAGTCTCGAAATGAGCGGGCCGGGTTTCCCGTGATATCTGTTACGGTCGAGGTTACGAGCGCCGGCTGTCCGATCGCGGCGGCCCATGCGTTGAGCAGCATGTTCACAGCGGGGAGCGGAAAGCCTAATTCCTGCCGCGCCTCTTCCGGCGATATCTCTTCGAAGCGCAACGATCTGCCAATTACGTCGCCGATGATCTCCACCTGTTCACGCTGAGTCAGAGATTGTGGTCCAGTGAGAATGTAGTCTGCGTTATTGTGTCTTGTATCGAGTAAAGCGCTGACTGCGACTGCTGCGATGTCTGCTTCGTGGATTGGAGCAGTCGGGACTTCCGCGTAAGGCCAGCGCACTACATCGCCGGCACGGATCTGCGGAGCCCACCACGAGCGTGCATTAGCAGCGAACATCCCCGGTCGTAGAAAAGTCCAGTCAAGACCCGACGCTTGGATTAGTCGTTCTATTTCCGCATGCATTGTCGCAAGTGGGTTAGGCTGCTGAAACAATGGATGTGGTGTTTGGTGTGGCGATGATAAGAACACGATCCGGCGCGCGTACTCGGCGATTCGATCCACAGCGGTGGAGACGGCGCCAGGCCCGGCAGTCCAAACGAGGAACACGACATCAACACCGTCGAGACATGCATCGAGAGATTCGGGAACAGTTAGATCGCCGCGTCTGACATCGACTCCGCCCGGAAGATTCGCCACTGAGGGATCGCGCGTCAGTGCACGGACTCGCACGTCAGTCGCAAGCAGTTGCGAGACCACTTGCCGACCAACAGTTCCCGTAGCACCCGTGACGAGGATGTGTTTCATACCGCATTGAAATTTGGGCACGTCAATTATACACTGCGCCAATGATGCAACGTCGCACACTCCGAATCACCGCCTGGATTCTGATGCTTATCCTCAGCACGATTGTTATCGAAGGCTACGATGTAGTCTCAGGCGAAAACGTAAGGGAAATGTTTGGCGGGCACATCATCGGGTGCTTCTGAGAACAACAATTCGAGCGGATCTTTATCCCGCAATCTCACCGACGCTTACTACGATCCTTAAAATAGAGATAGAGGACTATCAGACCGAAAAGAAAGGCGGGGAAACAGATTGATACGGAATAATACTCCGCTGCTCTCCACATGCCGTTTACACTCAGCAAACGGCTTGCGGTTCCTGAAAACTAAAAGGCCGGGATCTAATTTCATCTGTATACCGCTTTCAACATTTCCACCAACCAATTGTTTGATAACTGATCAGTCGAATCTACAAACTGGTTCACCGAACCCAGGCCATGTTTGATAGCTTTGACTTCCTCATCTTCAAAATTATTCAAGATGTCGCGAATAAGATTGGGAGGTTCAAAGACTAGGTATGGTCGTCCACCATAATTGCTCACGTCCTCGACGATCGGCCGCGTGATCTTCAACGCATTGTGCATCCGCGCGATTACGCGATAAGCCCTCGCAAGGTTGCTCTCCCGCTCTTTCCACGTCAACGACAACAGCACATCTTTAAAGATAGGTCCCAACTCTGAAGCACATTCAAGTTCTGAGAAGGCCGTTCCAAACCATTTGGTGTAAGGTGCATACTTGCGCTCCATCAGGAAACAGAGCCGCATCAGTCTGTTTACCTGACGCGAAGCAATAACCATTGAACCCAGCTCATCGCCAACGTCACCACACCTACTGATAAACTCGCGGTCCTCGAAGATCTTGATCCACTGAGCCGCAAGCTGATAGAGCCAAACATCCCGCGGGTAGTAAGCAAACCTCCGCCGTATTTCTTCCAACTCTAGCAGACCGTCATGAAAGACTTTACCGCTCGTGACCGCAAGCAATTTATGTTCGGAGAATGATAACCAATCAGCGGCGGTGACTCGTTCGTAAGGATTGCATCCGAGATACCATCCGAAAAAGCCTTCCACAGTTTCAATGTGAATCATATGATTCACCGGGCCCGATTCGGTCTCACTCAGATGACGCACGCCAACTTCATCAGGGTCGCCGAAACTGGTTGAGTAACCTCTGAAGCGGTGAGGCAGATTCTGGCTCAGTGTTTCTCCAATGGCACTCTTGTGTTGTTTGTGATCCTGAGGCGAGAGGAATAGTAGAAATCTTGGTCCCCAGTGATGATCGGAAGACTGAACGTCGTCATAACCCAACACTTCGGAGCCCCACCCGAGCAACGCGGCGGAGTGTGAGACTTGCGGAAAGAAGCTGTCGAGGATTGGCTTTGCCGCCTCAGCATAGAAGAGCTCGCTGAGTTTTAACCCTGGAATAAAATCCGGCATCAATATCTGAAAGAACGCTGCTCAGAAAAAGCCACGTCGCCAGTCTTACTGACGGACCACACGCGCCAGGCACTCGTTCCTCCACCCATTAACAAGCCGCTCGAGAGTTTGTTTTCACTCGCGGGTAAAAAGAACAATCGCGTAAACCCCCAATTCGTGTCTTTTCCCACCGAAAACTCGACAACCTGCCCGATCACATCACTGCTTGGGCTCGGTTGCCAGATGAAATCACCAAATCGTTCGCCTTTTTTGGGCAAAGGGAACAGTCCGTCCGGCATAAGAGGTTGTGCCGCCTCAGGCGTAATCCTGGCAGGTTGTCCCTGGGCCAATGACATCAGGATGGCATTGGTATTAGTCAAAGGAATTCGGGCCACGGTATTCAGGGGATCATGGGTAATTGCCAACAACCGCCAGGTTCCACCCTGGTTTCTAAGCACCGCGAGAATTGATTGTTGGCCCAGGTCCATTCCTTGCTTCGATAGATAAGTCATGTCGGGCTCGCGTACCTCTGCCGAGAAAGTACTCACGAGCGTGACGAACGCAAGTTTATCATTGCCCGATACTCTACAAGCGTTTACGGACTGAACCTTCATATCGCTCCGGGGTAAGTAACACTGCTGGACCAGACGCGATTCGTCTGAAATTCCGGAAAGTATGGACCGGTCACAATCAAGATATGCGCGCGTGGCTAAGATCGCTTTCTCCTGGGCCTGCCGCAGTGGGGACTCGATGGATGGTGAGTCGGCCGCACCAGACTGCAATTCACATTGTGCCGGTCGCATCGCCAAAGCCAACGCCCCTTCGTAATTGACGGCTGAACGTACCAGCATCACCCAGCCTCGCTGCTGCAGGGAAGACAACGTCTCGTGTACTAACGCGAGAGACCAGCCTACTCGGTTGCCCGGATACAAACCTTCCTCCCAACCCTTTTGAGTCTGTATACCCCGAATCACACCGTAATTGTCGAACGCTAGAATCTCCGGCTCACTATGACTCTGAAGAGCCTCACGGAATTTGTCAGTGAATCCGACGGCCTTGAAAGCTTCGACTTCAATGGTGTATCCGAGGCCCTCAGCGCGTTGACGCAACTCAGGAGGCGCGACCGCTGGCGGCAATGAACCGGTGTGAGGCGAGCCGACTATCCAGACTCGAATCACATTGTTGCTCGATTTGCTACTGGTTGAACCAGCGTGAAGAAACAGAATTGCAAAGACGCTGGCGAAGATGAGAAGGGAGCGGGCACATCTCATAATTTGACCTCCGATGCGACCCGCAGAATATCACAATTGTTGAAAGATAATCCCGTCTAATCTTCAGGAAACCTCTTGCTATGGAGTATCTGGCGCTGTGAGATAGAACAAGTCAGGAAGAGGGGCTTGCCCCCGCTCGTCCAATCCAAGTAGCGGCGGGGGCAAGCCCCTCTTCCTGACTTGTTCTATTTGATCGAGTTAGCCCGAACCGGGAGGGGTAGCGACCGGGGCGCAGGACCAATCGAGCCGAATGGTTGATCCTGCGCACAGGTTCCGATCGCTACCGCTCCCGGTTCTGTTTTTAGTGTGTGCTCCTTTTGCTTAGCTCAGGCGCGACAGTTAGCTCGGTGGTGGTTGTTCCCACGAGCGTGTTGCCGATGTACGCCTCCGCCGTCAACACATACACACCCGTGCAGGCCGTCTTCGATACGTGGAATGTCGTGTTGCCATTCTTGGTCTGACCGGCATTGATCCCGCTTGGGCCAATTTGATCGATCACGCCGCTGTCACACGGTCCCGCGTAGCGCAGGACGAACGAAACGGTCAGCCGTTGGTTAGTCGTGTTTGTATAGACAACTTCGACCTTGGTGGTCTTGTTACGACTCACTATGTCAGGCGAAGCGCTGAGCGAGAACAGCAACTGAGGGCCGTTAACAGTGAACGTCGTCGTAGCTGTGCTCGTGTTGCCGGCCGCATCCGTCGCGGTGATCGTGATCGTGTGCGTGCCGACGCCAACGACAGTGCCGGCGAGCGGGCTCTGTGTGACGGTTACTGGTCCACAGTTGTCACTCGCTGTCGTCCCCGCAACGACATTTGGAATCGTTGCGTGTCCAGTGCCATCTGCGTTGACGCTGGTTGGCGGCGGCACGGTTATTGTCGGGGCTGTGTTATCGATTACTGTGACGGTTTGCGTGGCGGTTGATGAATTGCCGGCGTCATCCGTTGCGGTGTAGGTAATGGTTGTCGTTCCAACCGGGAAGACATTGCCGGCCGGCACACCGCTGCGTTGAATACTCACGTTGCCGGAGTTATCGGTCGCGGTTGCGTTTCCTAACTGGGCTTGCGTCACGGTCGCGCCGCACGTGGTCGCGCCTGCGCCTGTATTCACAGTCACGTTTGCCGGAGCACTGATCGCAGGCGCTGTGGCGTCGTTGACAGTGAACGTCGTTGTGGTGGTAGCGGTATTACCAGCCGCGTCCGTCGCGGTAAGGGTGATCGTGTGGGTTCCGATTCCCACCACGGTGCCGGCGAGCGGGCTCTGTGTGACGGTTACTGGTCCACAGTTGTCACTCGCTGTCGTTCCCGCAACGACGTTTGGAATCGTTGCGTGTCCAGTGCCATCTGCGTTGACGCTGGTTGGCGGCGGCACGGTTATTGTCGGGGCTGTGTTATCGATCACCGTGACGGTCTGCGTGGCGGTCGATGAATTGCCGGCGTCGTCCGTCGCGGTGTAGGTAATGGTTGTTGTTCCAACGGGGAAGGCATTGCCAGCCGGCACGCCGCTGCGCTGGATACTCACGGCGCCGGCGTTGTCGGTTGCTGTGGCCGTTCCCAGTTGCGCTTCAGTTACGACCGCGCCACACGTCGTCGCACCCACGCCCGTGTTGACTGTCACGTTTGCAGGAGCATTTAGAACCGGTGCGACCGTGTCGTTCACAGTGATCGAGACTGTAGCTGCCGCGCTCGTCAATGCTGCCGCGCTGCCGTCGCCTGCGTCACGCACGGTGAACTGGAAGCTGTCCGGACCGCTGTAGTTCGTGTTTGGTGTGTACGTCAGGTTTGCGCCAGAGCCTGACAGGCTGCCGTGCGCCGGACTCACTGTGACTTCAAACACGAGATCCGCGGCAGCGGTTTCGAGATCGTTGCCGCTCAACGTGACCGCAACAGGTGTGTTGCTATTCGTCGTCACTGACTGACTGTTTGCGCTTGGTGCATCGTTAACTGGATTGACCGTGACGTTGACGATGCCGGTTGCGCATTGCGGATCGGGAGAGCCGTTCGTGTTGCCGTTGTCGCAAACCTGGTACTCGAAACTCGCCGCACCGTTGAAGTTCGCATCAGGCGTGTAAGTCACGATTCCATTCGACAACAAAACCGTTCCGTGTGTGTTCGCGGTTGCCGAAACACTCGTCACCGATAGCAACTGCAAACTCTCGTTCGCCGGACCAGTGCTGTCGTTAGCGGCGAAGTCGAAAGCGGAGAGATCCACGTGTGAATCCTCGTTCGTACTCGCCGCATCATTGGTCGCAACCGGAGCATCGTTGACATCAGTGACTGTGATGTTCACTGTCGATGTGTTTGAGTCGTGACTGCCGTCATTGACTTTGAACGTGAAGCTATCCGCCCCGTTGTAGTCCTGCGCAGGCGTATACGTGAACGTTGGTCCACTGCCTGAAAGAACACCATGCGACGGCGACGTTACGATCGTGTACGTGAACGTCGGATTTGCATTCGCACTGACGGCATTCAATGTGACATCACCGGGCATGTCTTCAGCGGTCGTTGCAAACTGATTGTCAGTTCCCGGCGGATTGTTTCCGTCAACACCTGCTTCGATCGAGTTCTCGACGATATCAGGCACGTTTGCGAAGAAGTCGTAACCAGTCAATGCTTCAACGGCGTCGACAGTCGTCAGGTAAGTATGCCAATCGCTGTTGATGCTGTTGCTGTTCGGCATGATCACCGCGATCACGCGCGTTGATGCATTCACGCGCGAGACGTCGTTGTCGCCGAGCGGCAACACCAGCGCGACTTTCCACGTATAGCCCGGAACCGTCACGTGACCGTTCGCGATCGTGTTTGCCGGTCCATTATCACCCGACCCACCGACACCCGCTGGACCAGCAACGATGTACACCTCGTTCGCCGGCAGCAGGGTGCGCAGGAAGTTCTCGAGATCGGCCCACGGGCCCTGATTGTTGTTCGGAGCCTGCGGGACCATGTTCGACATCAGGAACGTCTCCTGGTTGAGCGGTATCGACGCCGGGTTATCGCGATCGGCGTTCGGGGTCATGTGACCGCGATCGAAGCCCGACGCGAAGTAATCAGTCGATTGCACGCGGTACCAATCGGGTGAAACTGCCGGATCAGCACGGAAGGTGTCGTTGCGCGGCAGGTTTCCGGTCCAATCGTTCTCGAGATGCCAGCTCACCCAGTTGGGCGTGCCTTTGTCTTTGTTGTAGGAAAGACTGAACGACGGTTTCTCCATCAGGTAGTTGTTGCCCTGCTGTAGATCGGCAACGGCATTCGACGGATTGCCGAACGCGAGATGGACGCTCGGAGCATGCGGCGCGGGCGCACCGGCAGCGACGACTGTGAACGTCCACGAGTGATCTGCGAAGAGCGTGTCAGTGTTTGGTGAGCTGTCGTCGAGATCCTGATCGTGTACGTTCGCGTGAAAGACGGTGACCGTACACTGTTCGCCAAACTGGAAGCCCGTGTTCGGCGTGATGTGGAAACCTTTCGAGCTGTTGTACGAAGCAACGGTCGCACTGTTGTGCTGGCCGGAGTTCGCGCACGTGATGTCAAACCAGTTTCCGGTAACATCGACGGGTTCACTGAAGTCGACGGTAACGCTAGCGTCATAAGGCACGTTGAAGCCGTCAGAGATCGGCTCAGTGCCTGCGACCCATGGACCGAGCTCGACGATCGGCGCCGTGCGACGCGGATTCGGCGCGCCGGTTTGAAAGTCGTCGCCGTTTTGATTTGTGTCCTGGGCGCCGTTCTGTTTCCTAAACAACGCGCTGGTGTTGCTCGGCGCAGGCGCACGTGCGCCACCTTCGAAGCAGCTCGCGCTCGTACCGTAGCCGACGAAGTCGACGATGTCCGGATCGGAGCCGTTCGGACAACTGCCGCTCAGCGAGATCGAATTGCTGACGAGCGCGACCTTGCCCGTCGTCGCACTCTTGTTGATATCGCCGGTGATGTTTGCCATGACCGGCAGCGACACGCCGTTCGCGCCACCTGACGCAAGCTGGACGAGGAAATACTCACCCGGAGCGATCGTGCCGCCCAGTGGTTGCTTGTTGGTCCAACTCGTACCGGCCGCTGACGCGTACTGCAACGACCAACCAGCGAGATTGAACGAGATGCCGGTCGGGTTGTAGATCTCGATGTAGTCGTTCGTGAACGTCGCGCCGGAATTGCCGCCGCCGCCGTAAAGCTGGCTGATGACGAGGTGGTCCACCGGCTGCGGTGGTTGTTGCACCGTCAAACTGATCGAGCCGCTGGCCGAGCGTGCTTGAGCGTCGGTGATGGTGAACGGAAGTGACTTCGCTCCCGGCGTCGTGAGCAATGCGACAGTTGCTGTGTACGTGAAAACGTTATTGCCTGCAACTGTGTCGCCGCCGCTGGCGCCATCGTCAAAGAACTGTTGAGTCGCGGAGCCGCCGATCGAAGACAGATCTGCGGTGACCGCCAAACCGGTGCTCGTCGGATTCGCTCCCGGAGTGACGCTAACCGTCAGCGTTGTCGTTGCGCCCGGCAAAACGGAATCCGGATTTGCCGCGCCAATCCCCGTCGGATTGGTTTGAGGCGCGTCTCCGAGTCCTAAAACCGAGATGTTATCGATCGCGAGCGCCTGAGCGTTGGTCGTCGTTGTTCCCGAGACGACTGAGTAGTTCCATGCGAGAAAAACGTTCGCGCCATTCGCTATGGAAACGTTGATCGTCTTGTTCGTGACAGACTGGGTTGCGCCCGGTGCGGTTGCGAAACCGTTGTTGTCCGCGTCAGCCGGGAAGGTGGTGAAAAAGTTTGGTCCAGCGTTGGTCCATGCATTGCCGTCGAGCGAATAGAAGAGCTGGTAACGAAAGCCAGCGGGATTTGATCCGTTGCGATACTTCTCGACGTCGTAAGAGATTTGCAGGCCTGAAAGCGCACTGCCTGTGTTGTTCACAAACTGTGCGTACAGGTTGCCGCTCATCGTCGCTGTGCCGGATGAGATGAATCCGGGAGCGCGATCGGCGTCACCTAAAGTCGTCGTTCCAGCGCCGAAGTTGTAACTACCGTTCGCTGCGTTGGTGGCAACGTTGGCGCCGCCGACGCGAGCAGTTTGTGTATTCGCTGTTGAGAATGAGCCAAGTGTCCTGACCGCTGCGATCGTATCCTGACGAAAGTCGACCGGCAGGTTTGAGGGCGCCGGATTCGACGGTGGAATGCCCATGCTGGTGAAGTTCTGGGTGTAGGGAATCGAAGTCGAAAGAGAAATTGCTGCAAACGCGACGTAGACCGATGCGAGTGCGATCAGTGTCACAGTCGCAATGATGCGCCACGTTCTAGCGAGATTTGGACGGTTGGTTTTGTGCTGGCGGGTTCGTCGCAGCGGCAGTCGACTTGGACGATCGAACATATGGGTATCCTCCCAAAAACATCCGTGACGGGCGTCGAAAATTTCGAGAGGTACCGGTCTGATCGAACACGGCCGGTAAGGGCCAATTCAAGCTTTTAGCAGAGCTTCTGAGGGCGGGTCAATAACGAAAAAAGCCTGTATTTGTTGAATGACAGGATTCTAGTCAAGGTGACGAAGAGTCGGTCACATAGGCAGAGGGGGTCGGTCTTTCTGGTGTACACAAAAGGCACAAAGAAGACCACAAAAAGCACAAAGCACATTAGCGAAGTGATCTCGCTCAATATATCGAGCGACTCACCTCAGCTAATATGCTTTGTGCTTTTTGTGGTCTTCTTTGTGCCTTTTGTGTACTAACGCAGCGAGATGTTGACGGCGCGCACGAGACCGTCGCCCATGTCGATCTGCAACTGATACGTTCCCGCAGACAGCCCGGCTGTACTCCAGTTGAATACGTACTCGCCGTTCACGAAACGGAAGAGATTGCCGGTTGTTGCCGCCGAGTTCGATTCAACGTCAACCGGATCTCCAAGCACGTTATTGCTGACCTGGTACACGACTAGTCTAATTTGTGCGTCGGTTATCCCTGCGCTCGCTCCGGTCAGTTGGAACTTGATCGGAAGCGTGCGTCCAGCCTTGTAAGTGCCTCCAGCTTGCACCGGAGCCAGCAGGCCGGACCACGTGTAGCCCACCCCGACTGTAAACGTGCGCTCCGCAAACAACGCCGGACTACCGTTGTCAGTCACTCGGACGGTGATCGTGTGGATCTGTCCACCCTGCGCTGCACTCGGTGTCCAACTGAAAGCACCTGTAGCGGAATTGATAGTCGCTCCACTCGGCACGGTTCCCTCGAGACTGTAGCTGAGCGTTTGCGGCGGCAGATCGATATCGGAGCCAACTGCGGTCAAGCTCAAGTTGGCGCCGACATTGATATTCTGATTCGCGATCGCATTGAGCGCCGGCGCATCATTAACCGAATTGACGGTAACGTTCACAGTCGCGGTGGCACACTTCGAATCAGGCGCACCATTCGTAGTTCCATTATCGCAAACCTGATAAGTGAAACTCGCTGGACCGTTGTAGTTCTGATCTGGCGAGTAGGTGATGGTCCCACTCGACAGCGACACGGTTCCGTGTGTATCGGCAGTTGCCAGCACACTCGTCACCGTCAGAACCTGCACGTTCTCATTCAACGGACCGGCGCTGTCATTCGACGTTAAATTCGACGCCGTGATTTCCACGGGGGTGTCTTCATCGGTGCTGGCCGTGTCGTCAGTCGCCGATGGTGAATCGTTCACATCGGTAACCGTGATGCTGACGGTCGAGGTATTCGAATCCTTCGCTCCGTCATTGGCCTTGAACGTGAAGCTGTCGCTGCCGTTGAAGTCGGGATCGGGTTGATACGAACGATTGGCTCCGCTGCCGGTCAACTGACCATGCGCAGGCGGAGTGACAATCGTAAACGAGAACGAGGCACTCGGAATCGGACTCACCGCCGAAAGCGTGATCGACTTCGACGTGTCCTCAGCCGTAGTAACAGCCTGGCCTTCGGTTCCCGGCGGGTTATCGCCATTCGTGCCGGCTTCGATCGCGTTCTCGACTGCGTCGGGAACGTTAGCGAAGAAGTCGTAACCGGTCAGGTCTTCGACTGCATCGACCGTGGTCAAGTAAGTCTCCCACGGAGTGTTTCGGATTCCCTGAACGTTCGGCATGATCACGGCGATAGTTCTGGTTGCTGCCGTGACGCGTGATATGTCGTTGTCACCCTTCGGAATCACGAGAACGACTTTCCATGTGGATGAAGGAACCGCGACGTGACCGTTTGCGATCGTCGTTGAAACTCCACCGTTGCTACCCGTGCCGCCGCTGCCCGCTGGACCGGCAACAATGTAGAGCTCATTTGCCGGTGTAAGCGTGCGCAGGAAGTTTTCCAGACCGGCCCACGGTCCCTGATTGTTATCAGGAGACTGCGCGACCATGTTCGACATCAGGAACGTCGCCTGGTTGATCGGGATCGACGTCTCTTTATCGCGATCCGCGTTTGGCGTCATGTGACCGCGATCGAAGCCGCTGTTGGAGAAGTCAGTGGCTTGCACGCGATACCACGTCGGCAGGACAGCCGGATCAGGTCTAAAAGTATCAACACGCGCCAAGGTGCCGATCCATTCATCGGAGAGGTGCCAGCTTACCCAGTTTGGCCCACCCTTATCTCTGTTGTAAGAGAGCGTGAATTCAGGCTTCTCCATCAGGTAGTTGTTTGGCTGGTTGATGTCAGCCGTGGCGCCATTCGGATTACCGAAGGTCAGGTGAACACTCGGCGGATACGGCGGCGCAGTACCGGTCGCGACCGTAAACGTCGCCACGTAGTCTGCGATAAGCGTGTCGTCATTTGGACCAACGTCATCCGTGTCCTGATCGTGGATCTTGTCTTTGAAGATCGTGAACGTGCACTGCTCGCCAGCGAGGAAGTTCACATTAGGAGTGATGACCCACACCTTGTCAGCACCGGCAACCGTGGCATCGTTGTGAAGCCCGGTAGAGACGCAGTTGATATTGAAGAATGAGCTATCAACGTTGACTGGTTCGGTGAAGTTGATTGTGATACTCGCATCGCGGGGCGCATTGATGCCGTTTCTGCGTGGATCGGTACGAAATACGGCTGGACCAATCTCCACGATCGGCGCAGTGCGCCGTGGATTTGGAGTGGCCGTAGCGAAGTCGGTTTGATTGTTGTCGTTATCGACGGATCCTCCGTTTTGCCGGAAGATCGCCGTGGTGTTGCTGGGCGCTGGTGCGTTTGCCGTTTCTGCGCAAGTAGCACCCGTGCCATAACCGACAAAATCTACAATGTTGACGTCACCCAGCGGGCATTGACCTTCGAGCGGATCGAAGTCATTCACGAGGGCGACCTTGCCCGTGGTGGCGCTCATATTGATGTCGCCGTTAATGTTTGCGGCCGGCAAGTTCGCTCCGGTAGCGCCACCAGCGAGTGCGATCAAGTAATACTGACCGGGCTCGATGAAGCCGCCGATCGGCTGCGAGGTGAAATCCCAACTGTCGCCGGCTGCGGACGTGTACTGCAACGACCAGCCTGTTAAATCGACTGTGTTGGCTGTGGGGTTGAAGAGCTCGACGAAGTCGTGATTAAACGTGGCGCTGGCGTTTCCGCCGCCACCGTAAATCTGACTGATCGTGACGTGTGGTTCCTGCACGGTCAGGAAGATCGTCGTGCTGGTGCTACGAGCCTGGGCATCCGTAACCGACACCGGAAGAGACTTTGGTCCCGGCGTATTGTTGACAGGAATGTTGGCGACGAACGTAAACGTGTTTCCCGCACCAGAAAAGGCCTGTGTCGCCGATCCGCCAATTGACGACAGGTCAGCCGTAACAGTTATTCCCGTACTGGTTGGATTTTGGGCTGGAGAAACAGTCACGGTTAGAGTGGTGCTGTTTCCGGTTTGCACAGTGCTCGGTTGAGCGGACCCGATTGCGAAGAGGCCGGTGCAACTGTTTGTTGGCGACGAACTGTTGCGCGGATTGGGTGCTCCGGTCGCAAAGTCGACAGCGTTGTTGTCGGTATCGAAGCAGCCGTTGTTCTTCCGCAAATTGGCGGTCGTGTTGGTAAGTACCGGAGCTGGTGAACTCTCAGCGCAGGTTTCCGTGCCGTAACCGACAAAGTCGATAATCCCGCCGCCGACCGGGCAGTTGCCAGTCAATGTAGTTTGGTTGCTGACTAATGCGACCTTACCCGATGTCGAACTCACGAGGCCGCCGCCGATAGCGTCAGGCGTAGGCAGATTATCAGTGCCTCCGGCGCCCTGAGACTGCTGTACCAGGTAATACTGTCCTGGTTGCAGAACAAAATTGGTAAGGTTCGTCTTTTGCCAATTTGCCTGGCCTGCCGAAGCGATTTGGACGGACCAACCAGTCAGATCGATTGGCGCGCCGGTGTGATTGATGATCTCGACAAAGTCGTTCTTCAACGTCGCGCCGACATTGCCACCGCCGCCGTACACCTGGCTGATTACGACTGAGCCGGGTATTGGTGTTGGACTCGGGGTTGGCGTCGGAGTCGGAGTTGGAGTGGGCGTCGGTGTTGGAGTTGGTGTCGGCGTTGGCGTGGGCGATGGTGGGATACCATTCGCTGTTATTGAAAAGTCGTCGATCGCCAAGCCGTCGTCAGCACCGGTAGCGTCTACGTCAGTCCATCTAATCCAAAAACTAGCACCTGCTGGAATACTCAGCCCAGTGATATTAAAGTTGAGAAGAACACGATTGGTATTGCCGTCAAGAAGGCCAACTGTGCCAGTCGTGACTGGTGGGGTGAAATCAAGCGCATTAACATCCGTCCAAGTGCCGGTGGTCAGGCTGGTCGCGTCGGTACTGTACTGAAAATCCATGCGCTCGTTGATCGTGCGGCCAGTAGCGCCGAGTCGCCATTGCTCGCCAGCGTAGGCAATGTTGAGTGAATTAATCGTTCCACCCGTATTGTTGCTGAAGGTACCGCCAAGGATCGAGATGAGGCTTCCGCTGCGCAATTGCCCAAGAGCCCGATCGGTAGGCGCAGCAGTTGAACCAAAACTATATGTATCACCAGCATTGCCTGAACCAGTTCCCGCGGTATACGTAGTGTTTGCATTCGTACCGGATTCCGAAAATCCCCAACCCGCCGGAGTGTTCGCGGCCAGGGTGCCCGTGCCTGCTGAAACCAGAGAATCGAAGTTTTGCGTGACCGGTGTTCCAAAACTGGAAATACTTACCGCCGTCGTTGTATCTGCCGACGCTGGCTGCGAAAACTTCAGTAAAGTGAGCGACCCCAAAAGACCAGCAATCGCAATTAAGAGAAAAAGATTTCGTCGGGACCGTCCGAAGCGAGTGCGTTCTGAACGATGGCTTTGCAATATGTTTCGGATTACGAGTGCACAGGTATCGAACACACGGGACTGCCGTGTCGGGTGAAGGGGGCTCATCAAGCGCATACTAATCTTCCTTTAGAGTCAAAAAGTTAATTATCTCCACACATTATGCGAGGAATACCGGAGGAACAGTGAGGCCGGTCGGCTAAATGTGTGAGCCTTTTATCAGTTCTGTATTTGCGGGTCAAGGCGACGGGGCGTTTCGGGCTATGTCGGTTTGATAAATTCACGAGCCGTTAACATGCATAGAACCGAGCGCGGTAGCGCCGGGTCAACCTCCCAGATCACGCCCGTCGATGAAAGTTGACTGGGCGCTACCGCGCTCGGTTCTTTGCAACCATCGATCAGAAATGCATAATGCCTCTCACGGAGGGAATCGCTTCTAACTTTGCTTATCACGTCGATTGAACTGCGCGAGATTCGCCTGCCTCTCGTCCACTTTTTCGAAACAAGCTTTGGTCGGACTACTGAACGGCGCATTGTCCTCGCACGTGTCATTGACGAGAACGGCGCTGAAGGGTGGGGGGAGTGTACGGCTGGTGAAGAGCCGTTTTATAGCAACGAATGGACGGAAACTGCATGGCCGACGTTGGTCGAGTTTCTTGCTCCGATGGTGTTGCGGAAAGAGGTCGAGAGCGCGGCTCAAGTGTTCAAGTTGATGAAGCCGGTGCGCGGGCATCGCATGGCGAAGGCGACGCTCGAGACGGCGTGCTGGGATCTCGAAGCAAAGAACGCGGGCGTGCCTTTATGGAAACATCTCGGTGGCACTCGTTCTGAAATCTCGTGCGGGGTTTCAATCGGCATTCAGGACTCACCCGACGCGCTGATCGAAAAGATTCGAAAGGAAGTAAACGCGGGCTACCAGCGAATCAAGATCAAGATCAAACCCGGCTGGGATCTCCAGATCGTCGAGCGCGTGCGTAAAGAGTTTCCCGACATTCGCCTGATGGGCGACGCGAACTCCGCTTACAAACTTTCCGACGTGCGGCTCTTTCAACAGCTAGACCAGTTCAATCTCATGATGCTGGAGCAACCGCTCGCACACGACGACATCTTCGATCACGCGGTGCTGCAACGTCAGATTCAAACGCCCGTTTGTTTGGACGAGTCGATCTGTTCGGCGGAAGATGCGTGTCATGCGATTCAGCTCGAATCGTGCCGGATAATCAATATCAAACTCGGGCGCGTCGGTGGTCATGCGGAGGCGAAGCGCGTCGAGCAGGTCGCGCGCGACAACGAGATTCCGGTTTGGTGCGGCGGTATGCTCGAATCGGGAATCGGGCGCGCGCACAACATCGCGATGTCGACGCTGGCAGGCTTCACATTACCGGGCGACGTTTCGGCGAGCGCGCGGTACTGGGAAGAAGACATCATCGAGCCGCCGGTGAAAGTAAGCGAGCGTGGCACGATCAAAGTGCCGGACGCGCCGGGCATTGGCTTCAACGTTAGTCTGAAACGTATTGAGGCGCTGACAGTTCGTAAAGAGACGATTAAATGATTGCACGTCAGATTCTCAATACATTGCAGACGCGCCAGGCGGAGGTTGAAGCGCTTATACAGTCGCTCGTTGAAGTCGAGTCGCCTTCGGGTGATATGGAAGGAAGCCGCGCGGTTGTCGATCTGCTGGTCCAGGCGGCGAGCAAACTCCCGTGTGTTGACGCAATCGAGCGTGTAGACGTACCTGACTTCGGTCAGCATCTCGTAATCAAAGCTTTTCAAAAACCTAATCAGCAGCAGATCCTGATGGTTGGGCACACAGACACTGTTCACTCGCGCGGCTCGTTGAGTGAACGTCCGTGGCGTCGCGAAGCAGGGAAGATTTACGGGCCAGGCATCTTCGATATGAAGGCGAACTGCGCGCTCGCGATCGAAGTGCTGCGTACGCTGGTCGAGTTGCAGGCGACCCCGGCGTATGGAGTGTCGATCGTTCTGACTTGCGACGAAGAAGTCGGGAGTTTGAGTGGCTGGCCGTTGATCGAGAAAGTCGCGAAAGCACAGCCCGCGCGCTGTGCGTTTGTGATGGAACCGCCTGCGTCGGGTGGTCGAGTGAAGACGAGCCGAAAGGGAACTGGCATCTTCGCGATCAAGGTCGAGGGAAAAGCCGCGCACGCCGGACTCGAGCCGGAAAAAGGCGCGAGTGCGATTCTCGAGCTCGCCCGCCAGACGGAACAACTGCACGCGATCAATCTCTCCGGATCGGGAATCACCTTGAATGTCGGCGTCGTGCGGGGAGGCACGCGATCGAATGTCGTAGCCGCTGAAGCGCAGGGTGAGATCGACGTGCGCTTTTCAACTGAAGCGGAGTCGCAGGAGATCGAGCGCATACTTTCCAGTCTCAAGCCGATTGATGAGCGGACGAAAGTTTTTGTCTCAGGCAGCATTAACCGGCCGCCGATGGAACGCACTGCGGCGGTTATTGAGCTGTTTGAAAAGGCGCGGGCGATGGCAGCCGATATAGATTTCGATCTTGGTGAAGCGCAGGTCGGTGGCGCGTCGGACGGAAATTTTCTTGCCGCAATGGGCATCC